>Ga0116141_10000941_pt1 | contig 24216 bp, 22 predicted proteins | sample AD_UKC097_MetaG_FD_89744 | JGI IMG/M metagenome (GOLD analysis project Ga0116141, IMG submission 89744) | Active sludge microbial communities of municipal wastewater-treating anaerobic digesters from USA - AD_UKC097_MetaG | ecosystem: Engineered > Bioreactor > Anaerobic > Digestate | place: USA...
GTGACGCGCCCGGTCTGGACGACCCAGTGGTCGGCGGTCGCCGACCCGTTCGCCTGCGTCGAGGGGCTCAGCATGTTGGAGTGGATGAAAAGGCAGACGCGGAAGCCCTTCCGGAAGAAGTCGTCGGCCCTCCGGAGGCATGGCTCGTCCTTGTCGACGATCGCCCGCGCGTCGTTGACGACCTCGGTATAGCCCGCCTTCCGGAACCAGCCCTCGAGCTCTCCCGGAAGCGTGATCCCGGCGAGCGCGTCGGAGTCCTCCTGGTAGTCGAAGAACCAGTTCTCCGAGTCCCGAAGGCTCGCGAGGGCGATCCAGTCTGAGGCCTCGACGTTCCGCCCCGGGTCGAAGGCCTTCAGGTCCGTGCCGGGCCGCACGTCGATGCGGCCGATCCGGCCCTGGCCGGTCTCCCAGAGCGCCGTCACGTACCTCACGTACGCCTCCGGGTCGCGCGTGGCGACGTCGAAGAGGAGGGACGCCGGCCCGCAGAGGCTCGAGGTCCCCTGGTCGATGGCGCTCGGCGCCCAGACGCGCACGCGCAGGCCGTCGGCGACCCGCTTCCGCGAGATCGTGGTGAAAGCGCCCCCGCCGATCCGAGCGGCGAACCGGTCCACGAGCTCCTCGGCGCGCTGCTGAGGCGTCGCCGATCGACCCTTCGCGTCCGCGACGTCAGCGGGTGCGACTCGCGCGCCGCGGCCGATCGGACCGGGAAAGACGAAGGCGCGACCCAGCAGCCCCTCGGGGACCGGGTCGTGACGGGAATCCGTTCCGCGGGGACCGGGGACATTCGATCCAGCCATCAGTACCTCGGCATCAGGTCGTCGTCACCGACGTAGCAGGTGATCCTGTCGGGGAAGGAAGGGCCGAGCTCCGCGTCGAGCCAGAGGCGTTCTCCCCTCTGCTCGAGCCGCCCCTCGACGGACGGCGCGGCCGGGTCGCTCGTCAGGCAGGCGACCGAGCGCGGGTGTCCGAACCAGCGCTGCCAGAGGCCCGGGGCGGGGCGCTCGACGCCGATCGCGAGCCGGATCCGGAAACCAGGCCCCCTCGTCCACTCGCGAAGGGGCCAGAGCTCGTACCGGAAGCGCTGGACGAAGCGTCCGGCGCGGCGGGAGGAATGCCCGACCTCTTCGCCCCCGAGCGGCTGGCGGTACCGGACCGTGATCGTGTTCGCGCCTTCGTGGAGCTCGGCTTCGAACGCGGCGCGGTGGAGCGGCGGCTCCCCCGGCCCCGGCTCCGGGAGGCTGCGCCGCTCCTCGGCCCGGAACGGTCTCGCCGGGGCGACGCTCACCTCTCCCGTCCCCCCGTTCGATCGGGCCGTCACGTCGCCCGCGACCGGGAGGACCATCTCGAGCCGGACACGCTCCGGTGCCCCAGCCGTGACGTCGTACTCGGCCGTGACGTCGCACGCCTCGGCTCCGCAGAGAAGCGTGAGCCGCTCGCGCTCCACGACGAGCTCCTTCGCGGGAGCCGCGAGCGCGGTCGAGGGGGCTTCGGGGACTCGTCGCGGCGCACGCAGGTTCGCCGCCGCCGGGAACGCCGCCAGGAGCGCGAGCGCGGCGGCCAGCGCTCGCCGGCGCGCGAAGCCGCCGTCGGCCCGACGTGTCGTCCCGTCGACGTTGTCCTGCACGCGATCAGCCTACGCCCGCTCCCGGACCGGCTCAAGAAGCGCGCGAGCGCCGGGGCGTGACCCGCGTCACGACGAAGGCGTGCGGAGAAGCGAAAGCGCCTCGGCGCGTCGCTCGAGGCTCGCCTTCCCCTGGAAGAGCTTTCCGGACCCGCCGCCGCGCCCGTCCAGCCGCGCCGCCACGGCGGAGCCGAGAGCCCGGACGTCGGCCGAGGACCCCGCACCCGCCGCGAGGACGAAGACCCCGGCCCCGTCCTTCTCGCCCGTCAGGAAGGCGAGCCCACCGACGGGCAGCTCCGTGAACCGCCTCGCGACCCGACCGACGAAGGCGAGGTCCCGTCCCTCGAAGTGCGCGTCGACGACGGGAGCTCCCGCCGCCGCGAGCGTCTCCGCCTTCGCCTCGGCGAGCTCCTCCTCCGCGCCGCGCAGCGCCTTCTGCGCCTCGGCCAGCTGCGCCAGCTTCGCGGCGACCGCTTCGGCGAGGCCCGGGTCGGGCGCGCCGAGGAGGGCGCGGAGGCGCCCGTTGCGCTCCTCCGCCTCGCCGAGCCGCCTCCGGACACGGCTGCCGGCGACGAAGAAGAGTCGCGTCCCGCCGCGCAGCTTCTCCGTGCCGAGGAGCTTCAGGGCCTCGAGCTCCGCCGTCGACCGGAGGTGGGTGCCACCGCAGGTGTTGAGGTCGACCCCCGCGATCTCCACGAGACGCACGTCGCCGACGTGCCCCTCCGGCAGGCCGCGCGAGCGGACCCCGAGGCCCGGCAGCTCCTCCGCGCGGACGCGCCGCGCCGTCACCGGGAGGGCCGCCCGGATGGCGGAGGCCACCGCGTCCTCGAGGCGCTCCGCGTCGGCCGGGACGATCGAGGGGACGGCGAGCTCGACGTCGCACGTCTCCGGTCCGAGGTGGAACGCCGTCGTCTCCCATCCGAAGCGATCGGCCGCCACCGCGGTGAGGAGATGCTGGCCTGTGTGCTGCTGCATGTGGTCGAGCCGCCTCGCCCAGTCGAGGCGGACGACCGTCGGCCCTTCCGGGACTTCGGTTTCGAGAACGTGGCGCACCCGGCCGTCGACCGTCCGGACGTCGACGACGGGGACCTCGCCGAGGAATCCGTGATCCGCGGGCTGCCCGCCCCCCTCGGGATAGAGGACGGTGTCGTCGAGGACGGCCCAGGGCCGTCCCCCTTCGCTCCCCGTCGCGACGACGCGAACGGGGAGCTCGGTGAGGTACGGGTCGCGTTCGTACGCCTGCGGAGCGCTCATGGACGAAGATTACCTTCGCCCGGTCGCTGCGGGCCCGCTCCCCGCCGGCGCCCCGGCCTTCGGGCGCTCCTCAGCCGGAAGGCTGGCCGTCCTTCAGGAGGGTCGAGAGCTCGCGGAACCGGGGGTGGTTCTTGTCGCGGGCCCACTCGAAGCCGACCGATTCGTGGTTCGTGATCGCGGCCCCCGCAGCGGCCATCCGCTCGAGCGCGTGACGCCGGTACTCCTCGCCCCGGCCGCTCACCGCGTCCCACGAGACGTGGACCTGGTTCCCGTGGTGGATCAGCTCGACTACGGTCTGCAGGACGCACACGTGCGCCTCGATCCCCGCCACGAGGACCTGTCGCGTCGCGCGCGCCCGGGGCCGGAGCTCGTCGAGCGCCCGAAGGAACGCCGGCTCGCCGCAGCAGCCGAACGACGTCTTGTCGACGTACCTCTTCGGGACCGTGAGCGCGTCGAACCCGGCGCGGATCTCCGCCTGGGTCGGCCCGAGCCCCTTCGGATACTGCTCGGTCAGGACGACCGGCACTCCGAAAAGCTCGGCGAGCTTCATCAGCCGGAGGGTCGCCTCGACGACGAGCCAGGGTCGGTGGATCACGTCCATCAGCTTCCCCTGCAGGTCGATCACGACGAGGACGCTGCGTCCCGAGTCCAGGAGCTCCATGGAATCATCTCCCCGCCGGCTCGGCGCCGGCCGTCTTCGGGGTCGCGGACTCCCGCCGCGGCCCCCCGCTTCTCACCACCGATAAATCGCGACCGCCGCGACCTCATGCGGCATCTTCGCGGCATCGAGGACGAAGACCTCACCCCCGCGGGCGAGGACCGTCTCCGCGAGGTCGTCGAGGACGTCGTCGTCCTGAGGCCCCGACTGCCCCGCGTGGAGCGTGACCTCCCCCGTCTCGCGGTCCACCCGGCCGAAGAGCGTCTTCCCGCCGGCGACGACGAGCCGCCGGACGCGTCCCGCGACCGCCGCCTCGGCGACGGTCGTCAGCACGTCGCTGCCGAGGCCCCGGTCCTGCGCCTTGAGGAACTCCTCGACGAGCCGGGCGTTCCTCGCCTCGAGGGCGCGACGTGCGGCCGGGAGGACGCGCTCGTGGAGCTCGTCGACGGCGACGTCGTCCACCGCGCCGTCGACCCCTTCGGGGTGGACCGCCGGATGCGTGCAGACCTCCCGGAACGCGGGGAGGACGTTTCCGGGCCCCGCGAGCAGGATCGGCGTCGCGCCCGGGAGCGCTTCCCGGAGCGCGGCGTCCGCGGCGCGGAAGCGCCGGAGCGTCTCCTCGCGCCGGCCTCCGTCCCCTTCGGCGGGCGCCTTGCCGGGTCCGCCCCTCGCCCCCCTTCCGCCGCCGTTGCGGGCCCCGCCCGTCGCGGTCGGCTCGAGCGGTGCCGGCAGGCCCGGCAGGGCGCGCGGGACGAGCCCCCTTTCCGACCCGTCGTACAGCGCGACCCGGCGGGTACCGATCGCGAGGACGTGGTAGCGGTTCCGGTCCTGGAGGCTTCGGAGGAGCGGCTTGACGTGGAAGCTGTCCGCGACCACGGCCCTCTCCGGCGGAGAGGGCCAGACCCTGTAGGTCTCGAGGACCCCGTCGGCCCGGAACGCCGCGAGCCCCTCCGGTCCCGGGGTGAAGACGTCGACGGCCTCCGCCAGCCCGGCGAGCGGCGCGATCAGCTCTCGGATCCGTTTCGCGTCGTACCGTTCCGCGAGGAGCGCCTCGGCCTGCCGCACCAGGTTCCGGAACCGGACCGGCGCCATCGCCAGCTCGGCCCCGTGCCGAGGCAGCGGCAGGAAGAGAGAAATGCACGGCTCCGTCCTCGGAGCGAGAAGGTTCCGGAGGTCGTCCGGCGTCGGCTTCTTCGGCATGTGCGGTCCTCCCTCGTGCGGGAGACAACGATACGATCTCCGGCGGGATTCCCGCCACCCGTCTGACGCCGGGAGCCCGGGGCGGGTAACATGACCCCGTGCGGAGGCCGGTTCTCGCGTTGGCCGTCGTGTTCGCCGGGACGCTTCTGTTCGCCGGGGCCTGTGCCCGTGAGGGAGGCGATCGCGAGCTGCACGTCGTGTGGGACGCGGACGTCCCGTCTCTCGACCCGAACGAGCGATTCGACGTCGTGACGGCGACCGTCGCGTCGAACGTCTTCGAGCCGCTCCTCCGCTACGACCGGCAGATGTCGTTCGAGCCCTGCCTCGCGAAGGGGTGGGAGGCCCGCGACGGCGCCGTCTGGCGCTTCCGCCTCCGCGAGGGCGTTTCGTTCCACGATGGCACGAAGCTCTCCGCCGAGGACGTCGCGTTCTCAATCGAGCGCCTGCGGCGCCGGCGGAAATGGGACATCCACCGCTACGTCTCCGCGATCACCGACGTGAGGGTCGTCGACCCGCTCACGGTCGAGATCCGTTCGGAGCGTCCCGCGGGGCTCCTCTCGGTCCTCTCGTACGTCTTCGTGCTGCCGAAGCGGTCCGTCGAGGCGGCCGGAGAGGCCGAGTTCTTCCGCGCCCCCGCCGGCACCGGGCCGTACCGCATCGCCTCCTGGAAGCCCGGGGAGACGCTTCGGCTCGAGGCGTACCCGGCCTATTGGGGAGGTCCCTCCGCGGTGTCCTCGGTCGTCTTCCGGGTCGAGAAGGACGACGAGGCGACGTGGGACGAGGCGAAGAAGCTCGCGCCCGCCATCCTCTTCGCGCCCACGACGACGAGCTGGATCCGTCACCGGGACGACCCGGCGTTCCGGCTCGTCGAGCAGCCGAGCCTGGCCGTCCACTACCTCGCGTTCCGCGTCGGCGGAGGCCCGTCGAACCCGCTTTCCGACATCCGCGTCCGCCGCGCGCTTCGGGCCGCGATCGACTACGAGGCGCTCCTCGCCGCCCTTCCCGCGCACGGCGCCTTCCCCGCCAGTCAGTTCGTCCCTCCCGCGATCGTCGGCTTCGACCCGTCCCTCGCCGTCCCGGAGTTCGTCCCCGGCGCCGCGCGCCGGATGCTCGCGGAGGCGGGCTTCCGGCAGGAGAAGCCCCTCGTCTTCCTCACCTCAGCCGGCGGCGGAGCCATCTCCCGGTATCTCATCGAGGCGTTCGCGGCGGCGGGCGTCTCGGTCCGGGAGGAATCCGTCCCTCCGGACGAGTACGAGTCGCGGCTCGCCACCTGCGACGCCGACGCCTACCTCACGGGCTGGATCTGCACGACCGGGGACGCGGGCGAGCTCTTCGAGGGGAACTTCTACAGAAGAGGCTCGACGCGGAATCCCTGCGGCTACGGCTGCGACGAGATGGACACCGCCATCGAGGAGATCGGCCGGACCCTCGACCCGGCCGTCCGGAGGGACCTGCTCCAGTCCGCGATGAGGAGGCTCGTCGATGACCTCCCGTGGGTGCCCCTCGTCGTCAGCTACGAGCGGCACGCGCTCACCCGCGGCGTCGAGTGGACGGCGCGGGCCGACGGGCAGCTCGACCTGCGCGACGTGAGGATCCGGTGACGCCGCTCCGCCGCTCGCTCCGTGGCCGCTTCGCCCTGATCTTCTCGGCCCTGATGGGAGCGCTCCTGCTCGTCGTCTCGGGGACGCTCATCCTCGTCCGGGTCCGGGACCACAGGGACCTCCTGGAGACCTACGCCACCGGGTTCGCGAAGGCGACGAACAACCAGCTCTGCAACGCCTGGCGCCTCTACTACCGTTCCGGCGCGTACAAGTTCCGCGACATCGTCCGGAACACGATGGGCCTCAACGAGGACCTTCACCGACTCTTCATCCTCTCCGTCTCGGGCGAGGTCCTCTTCGATTCCATGGAGAGCCCCGACCTCATGCTCCTGCCGGAGCTCCCCCGCCGGCGCCTCGCCGACCCCGAGCTCGTCGAGGTCGCGGGCCTCCAGGACGACTGGACCGACCGCCGCGAGCTCGCGGGCGTCGGAAAGGTCCTCATGGTCTCGAGCCCGTACTTCGAGGAGTGGGGACGCCACCCGTACTCGGTGCTCTACATCTTCAAGTACGACAAGATCTGGCAGCGCGTCACCTCGGACCTCAGGTCCACGCTCCTCCTCGTCCTGGTCGCGCTCGCCACCGTCGCCGCGTTCGCGTCGTGGATGGCGGGCCGGGTCGCCCGGCCCCTCCTGACGCTGACGGCCGGGGTCCGATCCTTCTCGGAGGGGAAGCTCGAGTCCCTGCCGCAGGTGAGGACCGGCGACGAGATCGAGACGCTCGTCGAGGCGTTCAACCGGATGGCGGAGCGGATCCAGCAGCAGGTCGAGCGGCTCGAGACCGCGAACCGCGAGCTCGCGACGCTCGACCGGATGAAGACCGACCTCCTCGCGAACGTCTCCCACGAGCTGCGGACCCCGCTCGCCGCGATTCGCGGCTACGTGGAGTTCATCCAGGAAGGGCAGCTCGGCCCGACGACGGACGCGCAGCGCAAGGGCCTCGAGGTCTGCCTGCGCAACTCCGAGCGGCTGACGAAGACGATCAACATGCTCCTCGACTTCTCGCGCATGGAGCTCGGCCGCGTCCCGATCCGGACGACCCCCTTCCAGATCGGACGCCTCGTCGCCCAGATCGTCGCCGGGATCGAGTCGGAGGCGCGAAAGCGGAACATCCGCCTCGTGGCCGTGGTCGACCGGAGCCTCAGGCCGGTCGACGGGGACCGCGACCGCCTCACCCAGGTCCTCGAGAACCTGATCACGAACGCGCTCAAGTTCACGCCCGACGGCGGCGAGGTCGAGGTGGGCGCCCGGCCCGCCCAGGCGGCCGGCCGCGTCGAGGTCTGGGTCTCCGACACCGGGATCGGGATACCGCCCGAGGAGAGGGCCCGGGTCTTCGAGAAGTTCTACCAGACCGACGGCTCCGCGACGCGGAGGTTCGGCGGCATCGGCCTCGGCCTCGCGATCGTCAAGTCGATCCTCGACGCCCACGGCGCCGACATCGTCGTCGACGGCCGGCCCGGGGGCGGAACGGTCTTCCGTTTCTCGCTCCCCGTCGCCGAGACGCGCACCGAGTCGGGCGTTTTCCACGGGCTCCTCCCCTCGGACGGCGACACGGCGCCCGTCCTCGCGATCGACGACGACCAGGACTTCCTGCTCCTCCTCAAGGAGACGCTCGAGAAGCACGGTTTCGCGGTCCGGACCGCGACGACGGCCGAGGAAGGGCTGGCCGCGGCCCGGGAGCAGGCCCCGCTCCTCGTCGTCCTCGACATCCGCCTGCCCGACCGCGACGGCCTCGACCTGCTGCACGAGCTGCGCGAGGACGCCACGACGCGCCAGACCCCGATCCTGATCGCGTCCGTCGTCGACGAACGGCTCGAGGGCCTCCGGCTCGGCGCCGTCGAGTACCTCGTCAAGCCGATCGACCGCGGCAGGCTCGTCGACGCGGCGATCCGCGCGCTCCACTCGCGCGGGAAGCGGCTCCCTTCGGGCGAGCTCCCGGCGATGCCGCAGCCCTCCTGAGCGTCCCGAGAAGCCTCCGATTGCTCTAAGATCGAGTCGGGCGCCAGAGCCCCGGACGCGGCGAGGAGGGATCCGATGTCCCAGCAGAAACGGACAATCCTGATCGTCGACGACGAGGAGGACGTCCTCGACCTGCTGCAGCTCGTCTTCGAGACGAGCGGTTTCCTCGTGCGCCGGGCCTCCACGGGCAAGGCCGCCGTGTCGAGCGCCTGGGAGCAGCCGCCGGACGTCGTCCTCCTCGACGTGATGATGCCGGAGATGGACGGCTGGCAGGTGCTCCGCACCCTCAAGGGCGACGAGAGGACCCGGAACGTCCCGGTCGTCATGCTCTCCGCGCGCGCCGAACGGCGGGACAAGATGATCGGCCTCCAGGAGGGTGCCGAGGGCTACATCGCCAAGCCCTTCTCCCCGGCCGAGGTCGTCCGGGAGGTCCAGAGCTTCCTCGAGCGAGGGTCGTGAGCTCTCCCGAGGCGCTTCCGGCCGCGCCCTTCGACGACGCCGCCTCGATGCGGGCGGAGTGGCTCCAGAACCGGGCCCGCCTGCACGACGTCGTGACGGGCCTGCCGACCCTCCCCGCCGTCGTCGACCAGGTTCGTCGTCACCTCGAGGACCACGGCTCGATCGCCCTGCTCGCGTTCTCGCTCGCCACGGAGAGGCAGGTCGAGGAGACGTGGGGCTGGCAGCTCTACGACGACCTCATACGGGACTTCGTCTCCGGCCTTCGCGCCCATGCCGCGGTGGGCGGCTTCTCCGCCGGGATCTTCTGCGTCCCCGGCGTCCGGAGCGACGAGATCCTCTGCTTCGTCCCGGTGAGGCCGCGGAACGGCTCCGATCAGGCGCCCCACGAGTGGCTCGGAGCGCTCGCGTCCCGGATGGACGGCTTCGTCTCCTCGTTCCTCGCCGAGCGGCTGACCTCGATCGACGCCTATTCCTCCCACGTCGGGCAGGCGCTGATCCTCTTCGACCCGAAGGTCCGGGTCGAGCGCGCGGTCTACCGGGGACTGAACGAGGCGCGAGGCGAGGTCTTCCGGCACACGGCGAACGCCGAGGAACGCGGCGTCGAGGTCCTGAAGGGGATCCTCGCCGATCGTCGGGTCGTCTCGCTCTTCCAGCCGATCCACGACCTCGTCGAGCAGGAGATCACCGGCGTCGAGGCCCTTACGCGGGGGCCCGCCGGAAGCGGGCTCGAAGACGCCGAGCGGCTCTTCTCGCTCGCCGAGAAGGCGGGCCTCGTCATCCCGCTCGAGCGGCTCTGCCGGCGGCGCTCCCTCGAGGAGGCCGCCCGGGCGGGCTGGGACAAGCTCGTCTTCCTCAACATGTCACCCGCGGCGTCCCAGGATTCCGACTTCCTCGAGGGCCGGCTCGTCCGCGAGGTCCTCGAGCTGCACCTCGACCCGAGACAGATCGTCATCGAGGTCACCGAGCGGACCTACGCGGAGAACCAGGAGCTCTTCACGAAGGTCCTCGGCGAGCTCCGCAAGGAGGGGTTCCACGTCGCCGTCGACGACCTCGGCTCCGGCTACTCGAACCTCTCCGCGCTCGCGGAGATCCGCCCCGAGTTCCTGAAGTTCGACCACCTGTTCACGAAGGACATTCACAGGAACCGGATCAAGCAGGACCTGCTCGGCGCGATCCTCTCGTTCGCGATGAAGATGGAGACCCAGGTCATCGCCGAAGGGATCGAGTCGGTCGACGAGCTCCAGGCCCTACGCAGGCTGGGCGTCCCGCTCGGGCAGGGCTTCTATCTCGGCCGGCCCGGCCCGATCCCGGCCCGGGCCGCCTGACGACCGCCGCGCCGCGCGAAAGGAGCCGTCTCAGCGCGGCCGGGCGATCTCCGCGGCGATCAGGAAGTTGTCGTTGCGCGGCGTCCAGGCGACCCCTTCCCGGAAGGCGTAGAGGTCCTGGTCGACGTAGAGCGGGATGACGGGCAGGTCCTCGAGCGCCCGCGCCGTCGCCTCGCGCAACGCCCCCTGACGCCGGCTCATCTCGAGGGTCCGCCCGGCCAGGTCCGTGAGCCGGTCCACTTCCGGGCTGGAGTAGCGCGCGTAGTTGTTCAGGCCCGTCCTCTTCGCCGGGTCCCATGTCCGGAGCGCGTTCTCGAAGAGGTCGGAGGCGTCGCCCGTCGGGCAGCCGTAGCGGCTGATCGTCAGGGTCAGGAGCCCCCCGTGCATCGCCCGGAACCAGGCCGCCTCCGGGAGCGCTCGCACGCGCGCGCGGATCCCGACCTCCGAGATCATCTCCGCCACGATCCCGGCCGCCTCGGCGAAGAGCCCCCGGGCCGCGAGCTCGAGCGAGAAGCCGTTCGGCCAGCCGGCCTCGGCGAGCAGGCGGCGGGCCTCGACCGGGTCGTGGCGAAGCGCCTTCAGCGCCGGGTCGTGGCCGAAGATCCCGGGCGGAACGAGCTGGCTCATCGGGATCGCGGGCGCCGAGAGTCGGCGGGCGAGCTCCGCGCGGTCGATCGCGAGGGAGAGGGCCCGGCGGACCCGGACGTCCCGGAAGGGGTTCGTCCCGCCGACGACGTCTCTCGAGTCCTCGCGGTTCAGGGCGACGAAGAGGAACTTGACGGAGACGCTGCCCTGCTTCCGCAGCACGAAGCCGCTGCGGCCGCGCAGCGCCTCTTCCGTCGCCTTCGCGTTCGACTGGACGAAATCGCTGCGCCCCGAGAGGAGGTCCTCGAGAGCCTCCGCGGGCGCGCGGTTCAGCAGGAGACGGACCTCGCGAAGGTCGGGGTGGACGCCCCAGTAGGCCTCGTTTCGCTCGAGGCGCATCTCCCGCCCCGGCTCGAGCCCCGCGAGGCGGTAAGGGCCGGTCCCGTTCACCCGCTCGCGAAGCTTCGCTCCGCTCTCTCCCCTCCGGACGATGAGGACGAAACGCAGCTTGTTCAGGAGGATCGCGACCGGCTGGGTCGTCCGCAGCTCGACGGTCCTCTCCCCTCTCGCCCGGACGCTCGCGATCGCGCTGACGTGCCCGGCCAGCTCGAGCCCCGGCTCCGCTCGGAGCCGTTCGAACGACCAGACGACGTCCTCGGCCCCGAGGAGGCTGCCGTCGTGGAACCGGACTCCGGGACGCAGCTCGAAGGTCCACGTGAGCGCGTCGGGATTGCTCCAGCGCTGGGCGAGCGCCGGCCGCGCCGAGAGGTTCGCGTCGGTCGCCACGAGCGGCTCGTAGAAGCTCGTCAGGATCGAGAAGTCGCTCAGCCGGTTCCGGTGGCCGGGGTCGAGCGAATCGAGGTCGTAGGGAACCGAGACGACGTACGGCCGCTCGACGGGCTCGGACCCGGAGCACGACCAGAAGGAAAGCGGTATCGCGACGGCGAGGAAGGCGAGCCGGCGGCGCACGTTCGCGCGAGTATAGGAGCCCGCTCTCCGCTCTCTCCGTAGAATCCGCGCGATGAGCGAGGAGAGCGCGTCCGCCTCCCGGCCGCCGGCCCGCGAGCTCGAGCGTCTGCGCGCCGAGGTCGAGGAGCTGCGGAGGCTGAAGGCCGTCGACGACCTCCTTGAGACGCTCACGGGGGTCCTCGACATCCGCCAGGTCTTCGACCGCGTCTCGGAGATCTCGCGCGCCGTCCTCCCGCACGACGCGATCGCGCTCGGACGCATCACGCCGGACCGCCAGTCGATCCGCGTCTGGGCCCATTCGGCGATCCCGAAGGGCTTCGACATCCCCGAGACGGTTCCCCTCCCCGACCCCACGGTCGTCCAGCGGGAGTGGGACTTCATGGTCCTCGACGACATCTCCGCCGACGAGACGCTCCGCCGACAGAACGCGCCGCTCCTGAAGTACGGGGTCAAGAGCGTCCTCCGTATCCCGCTCAAAGAGGACGGGATGATCGTGGCAGCGCTCAACTTCCTCTCGTTTCGACCCGACGCCTACGCCGCGCGCGACGTCCTGGTCGCGAAGAGGATCGCCGCCTTCGTCCACCTCGCCCTCTCACACCACGACCTCGCGGAGGCGGCGCGCCGCGCCGCGGAGGCGCAGGAGCGCACCCGTCAGCTCGAGCGCCGGGTCGAAGGGCTCGTCGCCGCCCTCGCAGCCCACGGCCGGACCTCGCGCGTCATCGGCGTCTCCGCCTCGTGGAAGGACGTCCTCCGGCAGGCCGCGAAGGTCGCCTCGGCCGAGACGACCGTCCTCCTCACGGGCGAGTCCGGGACCGGCAAGGAGGTCGTCGCGCGCTTCGTCCACTCCTCCTCGCCTCGCGCCTCGGGACCGTTCGTCGCGATCAACTGCGCCGCGCTCCCCGACACGCTCCTGGAGTCAGAGCTCTTCGGCTTCGAGAGGGGCGCGTTCTCCGGGGCGCACGCGGCCAAGCCGGGCCGGATCGAGGCCGCGCAGGGGGGCGTCCTCTTCCTCGACGAGGTGGGCGAGACGAGCCCTTCGGTCCAGGCGAAGCTCCTGCGCGTCCTCCAGGAGAGGGAGTTCCAGCGGCTCGGCGGAAGCCGGCCCCAGAGAGCCGACGTCCGCGTCGTCGCCGCGACGAACCGCGACCTCGCGGCCGCCATGGCTCGCGGCACCTTCCGCGAGGACCTCTTCTACCGTCTCGCCGTCTTCGAGATCCGGCTTCCTCCTCTCCGGGAGCGGCCCGACGACATCCTGCCCCTCGCCGGAGCCTTCCTCGAGGAGATCGGGGCCGAGCTCGGCCGTCCGGCGGCCGGGATCTCCCGGGACGCGATGGAGGCGCTCCTCGGTTACCGATGGCCCGGGAACGTCCGCGAGCTCCGGAACGTCCTCGAACGCGCCTCGATCCTGAGCGGCGGCGGCCTCATCACGCACGAGCACCTCATCGTGCCGGCGCCGAGGAGCCCGGCGTCGGCCCCGTCCTCTCCGGAGCGCGCCGGGACCGTCTCGCCACCCCGCGCGACCCGAGCGCCTTCTCTGGCCGACCTCGAGCGCGACGCGATCGAGCGGGCTCTCGTCGAGGCGCGCTACAACAAGAGCCGTGCGGCGCGGGCTCTCGGCCTGACGCGGGGCCAGCTCTACGGCCGGCTCCGTCGCCTCGGAATGGCGCCGACCGATTGACCCGTTCGGAGCGATATGCTCCGAACGAGACACTTCGTTCGAACGGCGTCACGTCGACTCGCACCGCGCACACGCGCATAAGCTCCTCCCCGACAACACGATAGTGCGCGGCGACCTCCCTCGAAGGCCTTGGCAGTCCTCTTGCGGACGTCCGCGCGAAGGATGTCCCAGATGAGCCAGAAGACCGTCGAACACATCATCGGCCGGCTCGCCACGGACGAGGAGATCCGGCTTCGCTTCCGGAAGGACGCCGTCGCGACCGTCCGGGCGGCCGTGTCCGAGCCCGAGGCGCTCACGAGCGTCGAGCAGGAGGCCCTCGCGTCGATCGATCCGGACGTCCTGGACCGGCTCGCCGACGCCATCGATCCCCGCCTCCAGCGGGTCAGAATTCCCGCGGCGCGTGGCGACGGGAGGAGACGATGAGGCCGCAGGCGGCGTTCCTCCTCCTCGCGGCCCTCCCCGCGATCGCGCAGCCAGCCGACGACGCCGGCCCGGAGCTTCGCCTCACGCTCGCCGAGGCCCGCGCGATCGCGCTCGAACGGAACGTCGACCTCCGCGTCGAGCGGGAGACCGCCGCCACCTCGGAAGCAGGCGAGGTCCGAGCGCGCGGAGCCTGGGACCCGCTCGTGCGGGTCGACGCCCGCCTGAGGGAGCGGACCGACCCGGTCAATTCGATCCTCTCCGGGGCGCCCTCCGGCGAGCTCGCGCCGACGCAGCGGAGCGCCGGCCTCTCCCTCGGCGTCGTCCAGCTTCTCCCGACCGGCGGGTCCCTCACGCTCACCTCCACGCTCGCGCGAGAGAAGACCGACAGCGTCTTCTCGATCCTCTCGCCTTCCTGGACGAGCTCACTCGGGCTGGAGATCCGGCAGCCGCTTCTGCGCAACCGCGCCACGGATGTCGCCCGCACCGCGCTCCGCGTCGCCCGCGTCGACCGCGGCCGCTCGGCGGCCTCCCTCCAGCGCGTGGCCGCCGATACGGTCGCGGCGCTCGAGCGCTCCTACTGGACGCTCGTCGCCGCGAGGCAGTCCGTCGAAGCTCGAACGTCCGCCGTCGCTCTCGCGGTGAGACAGCAGGAGGACGTGAGCGCCCGCGTCGAAGCGGGGACGCTCTCCGAGTCGGACCTCGCCTCGCCGCTCGCCGAGGTGGAGCGCCGAAAGGGGGAGCTGCTCGCCTCCCGCGAGGCCGCCGCCCGCGCCGAGAACGCCCTGAAATCGCTCCTCCTCGGCGACCCGGCCGACCCGGCCTGGGCGAGCCGCGTCGTCCCCGCCGACGACGCCGAGCCGGCGGCGGCTCCGGCCGCTCCCACGGCTCCGGACGTCGCGGCCGCCGAAGGGCGCCGGCCGGAGGTGGCGGAGGCGGCGGCCCGTCTCGACCGGCTCACGATCGAGGCCGAGGCGGCCCGCGACCGCGTCCGTCCGCAGCTCGACCTCGTGGCCGGCTACATCGGGCGCGGACTTGCCGGCGACCCCAACCCCGGAGTCGCCCCGCCCTTCCCGAGCGGTCCGGTCGAGGTCCCCGAGGCGCTCGACGGCGGCCTGGGCCGATCGCTCGGCACGATCGGCGAGGGGCGTTTTCCCGACGCCTCGGTCGGGCTCGCCTTCGCGCTGCCGCTCGGCAACCGGGCGGCGCGGGCCGAGTCGAGGCAGCTTCGCTCCGCTCGCGTGCAGGCCGAGCTCGCCCTCCTCCGGGCCCGGCAGCAGGTCGGCGTGGAGGTGAGGAACGCGGCGTTCGCCGAAGAGACGGCGGCGCAGCGGGTGGCCGCGGTCCGCGCCGCCCGGCTGGCTGCCGAGACGCAGCTCCGAGCCGAGGAAGAGCGCTTCGCCGCCGGCCTGACGACGAGCTTCTTCGTCCTGACCCGGCAGAACGACCTGACGCAAGCGCGTCTCGTCGAGACCCAGGCCCTGGCCGACCTGCGAATGGCACGCGTCGAGCGCGCCCGCGCGGAGGGGACGCTCCTCTCCGACCGCCGGATCCAGCTTCACGCCAGCGAGCCGGCCGCCGCGCCGGAGAGAGGAACCCGATGAATCGCGACCTCCGCTGCTTCGCCGCGGCCGTCTTCCTGCCCCTCCTCCTCGCCGGTTGCCGGGAAGCCGGCGACGGCGCCGCGACCCGTCTGAACGGGCGGATCGAAGCCCCCGTGGTGGACCTCGCCCCGAAGGTCTCGGGCCGCGTCCTCGAGGTGAAGGTCCGCGAGGGCGACCGCGTGAAGGCGGGCGACCTCCTCGTCACGCTGGACCTCGGAGAGATCGCGCTTTCCGTCGAGAGAGACCGCGACGCCCTCGGCTCGGCCTCCGCGCGCCTCCGGGACCTCCAGTCGGGCAGCCGGAGCCAGGAGGTCGCCGCCGCCGAGGCCGACCTCGCCGACAAGAAGGCGGCCCTGGAGCTCGCCCGGAAGGAGCTCGCCCGCCAGGAGGCGCTGATGGCGAAGAAGGTCGGGATCCCGCGGGACCTCGACCGGGCCAGGACCGAGCTCGAGAGGACGATCGCCGCCCGTTCGGCGAGCGCGGAGCGCCTCGCCCTCGCCCGCGAGGGATTCCGACGCTTCCAGACCGAGGGTGCGCGAGCCGACGTCCGTCGCGCCGAGACGATCCTGAAGCAGTCGGAGACGATCGTCCGCGAAGCCGAGATCCTCGCGCCGGCCGACGGCGTCGTCCTCCACCGGATGGCCGAGCCGGGCCTCCTCCTCGGCGCGGGTCAGCCCGCGCTGACCCTCGCGTTCGCCGACCGGCTCTACGTCCGCACGTTCATCCCCGAGACCCGGCTCGGCCGGGTGCGGCCCGGACTCGCCGCGCAGGTCTTCGTCGACGCCTTCCCCGGCCGGTCATTCCCCGCGCGCGTCACCGAGATCTCCCCCACTGCCGAGTTCACGCCGAAGGCCGTCGAGACGCGAGAGGAGCGAGTCAACCTCGTCTACGCGGCCAAGGTCGACCTCGACGCCGGCTGGGACGCCCCGCTCGTCCCCGGCCAGCCGGCGGAAGTCGTCGTCGAGACGGACGGGGAGGCGCCCACCGTCACGACGAAGCCGCCGGCGGTCCCGTCGGCCTCCCTCCGCTGAGCCGGCGATGATCGAAGCCCGCGGCCTCGAGAAGCGCTTCGGCGCACACGCCGCCCTTCGGGGCGTCGACCTGTCGATCGCCGAAGGCGAGCTCTTCGCGCTGATCGGCCCCGACGGCGCCGGGAAGACGACGTTCTTCCGCCTCGTCGCGGGGCTCATCACCCCGACCGCGGGGACGCTCCGGCGCGCGGAAGGGGCCACCTTCGGCCTCGTCCCGCAGCGCTTCTCGCTCTACGAGGACCTCAGCGTCGACGAGAACCTCGACCTGAGGGCCCGCCTCTACTCCGTGCCGCCCGCCGAGGCGCGCACCCGCGCGTCCGAGCTCCTCGCCCGCGTCGGCATGTCCCCGTACGGCGCCCGGCTCGCCGGGGCGCTCTCGGGCGGGATGAAGCAGAAGCTCGCGCTCGTCGCCGCGCTCCTGACGCGCCCGCGCCTCCTCCTCCTGGACGAGCCGACGACCGGTGTCGACCCGGTCTCGCGCCGCGAGTTCTGGCTCGTCCTCAACGAGCTCCACCACGAGGGGCTCACGATCGTCGTCTCGACGCCGTACATGGACGAGGCGGAGTACGCGACCCGGCTCGGGTTCCTCGACGAGGGGAAGCTCCTGGCCGTCGGCACCCGCGACGAGGTGCTCGCGGCTTTCCCCCGCCCGATCCTCGAGGTCCTCTCCCCCGACCGCAACGGCGTTCGGCAGCGCCTCGCCGGGCTCGACGGCGTCGACGACGTCTCCCTCTTCGGCACGCGGCTCCACCTTCGCGGCGCCGCCGGCACCGGGCCGGAGATCCTCGACTCCGTCTGCGCCGGCCTCGAAGGCCTCGTCCCGGCGGACGGAATCCGGATCGTCCCGCCGACGCTGGAAGACGTGTTCGTTCTCGCTGGCGACGAGGTGGGGGAATGACGCATACCGCAACGGGGGGGCCGGGGGGCGTGCGGAGCCAGCCCCCCGGCGGCGACGTGTTCGTTCTCGCGGGCGACGAGGTGGGGGAATGAGAGCGGAGACCTCCTCCCGCGCGCCGCTTCCGCCGGAGGTCTTCCTCCGCGCCGAAGGCCTCGTCAAGAGGTTCGGAGACTTCGTCGCCGTGAACGGCGTGTCGTTCGACGTGCCGCGCGGGAAGGTCTTCGGGTTCCTCGGCCCGAACGGCTCCGGCAAGTCGACCACGATCCGGATGCTCGCCGGGCTCCTCAACCCGACGTCCGGGAGCGCCCGCGGCTTCGACGGCCTCGACGTGACCGACACCGAGCGCTGGAAGAGCCGCCTCGGCTACATGAGCCAGAAGTTCTCGCTCTACCTCGACCTGACCGTCGAGGAGAACCTCCGATTCTTCGGACGCGTCTACGGGCTCGCCGGCCCGCGGCTCGACGAGAGGATCCGGGAGCTCTCCGGCGCGCTCCGCTTCGAGCGCCTGAAGGACACCCTCACGGAATCGCTTTCGACCGGCATGCGCCAGCGCGTCGCGCTCGCGGCCGCGCTCCTCCACGAGCCGCTCCTCCTCTTCCTCGACGAGCCGACCGGTGGCGTCGACCCCAAGGGCCGGCGGCTCTTCTGGGAGCTCATCTACGACCTCGCCGCCGAGAAGGGGATGACGGTCCTCGTGACGACCCACTACATGGACGAGGCCGAGCAGTGCGACGAGCTCGCCTTCATCCTCAACGGCGACCTGATCGCCCACGGCGAGCCCCAGGCGCTTAAGCGCGGCATCTCCGGACGGCTCCTCGAGGTCGACCTCGAGAGCGCCCCCTTCGAGGCGCTCGCCGCCGTCCGCGGGGCGGCGCCTCTCGAGGACGCCTACCTCTTCGGCCTGAGGCTCCGCGTCCTCGCCCGCGAGGGGTGCGTCGACGACGCCCTCTCCCTCGTCTCGCGGTTCGGCACGCCGGCGACCGCCGAGCCCTCGCTGGAAGACGTCTTCGTCGACCTCGCACGCGGGTACGCCGAGCGGAAGAACGCGGCCCAGCCACCGACAAGGATGGTGACGACGTGAATCGCCTCCTCGCCCTGATGCGCAAGGAGTTCCTCCAGCTCCGGAGGGACACGATCACGCTCCGGATGATGGTCTTCATCCCCGTGATGCAGACGTTCATCTTCGGCTACGCGATCAACTACGACGTCAAGCACCTGAAGACGATCGTCCTCGACGAGGACCGCTCCTTCGACAGCCGCGAGCTCGTCGCGAAGATGGCGGCGAGCCAGTACTTCGACGTCGTCGGGACCGTCGGCTCGTTCGACGAGCTGCGGCGCGAGATGGACGAAGGCCGGGTCTCGAGCGCCCTCGTCATCGACCGGGACTACGGCGAAAGCCGCCGCCGGGGAGTCCCGGCGCGGGCGCTCCTCATCGTGAACGCCTCCGACACGACGACCTCCACTCAGGCGATGTCGATCGCCGCGGGGATCTCGAACCAGCTCTCGGTCCAGACGCTCGCCCGCAGGGCCGGCTGGAAGGAGGCCTCCCTCCCCGTCGACCTCCGCGTGCGCCCCTGGTACAACCGGACCTCCGGACCGCGACGTTCATCATCCCCGGCCTCATCGCGATCATCCTGACCTTCACGCTCATCCCGTTCACCGCGATCGCCATCGTGCGCGAGAGGGAGCGCGGGACGCTCGAGCAGCTCCAGGTCACGCCGGTCACGCGCCTCGAGATCATCCTCGGGAAGCTCTTCCCGTTCATCCTGATCGGCGTCTTCCAGCTGACGCTGATCATCGCCCTGATGGTCTTCCTCTTCCGGGTCCCGATCGCCGGAAGCGTCCTCCAGCTCTACCTCTCCGGCCTCGTCTTCATGGCGGCCGTCCTCGGCCTCGGCATGCTCGTCTCCACCGTCGCGAAGACGCAGATGCAGGCGATGCAGCTCTCGTTCGTCTTCCTCCTCCCGTTCGTCTTCCTCTCGGGATACGTCTTCCCGATCGACGGGATGCCGAAGGTGTTCCAGCTGATCACGTACGTCATCCCGGCCCGCTACTTCATCGAGGTGATCCGCGGGATCGTCCTCCGCGGCGCGAGCCTTCCCGAGCTCTGGAAGCCGATGGCCTGGATGACGGCCTACACCGTCCTCATCGTCGCCGCCGCCGTCCTGCGCTTCAAGAAGACGAACGACTAGCCCTCGGGGTCAGGTCTACCATCTACACTCTGCTCGCGAGCAGAGTGTAGATGGTAGACCTGACCCCCCCTCTCAGAGGCTCCGGAGGGCGGCTCCGAGGCGGCGGATCTCGTCGACCGTGTTGTAGTGGACGGGGCCGACGCGGACCATGCCGCCGGAGGCCTCGAGGTCGAGGCGCTCGGTCACGCCGACCGCGTAGTAGTTGCCGTCCCAGACGCGGAAGCCGCGGCGGCCCAGCTCCTCGGCGATCGCGCGCGGGTGGCGGCCGTCCATCGTGAACGAGAAGGTCGGGACGCGCGCGGCGAAGAGCGCCGGGTCGGAGATGCCGCGGATCGTGAGACCGGGGACGTCTGCGAGCGCCTCGAGGAGCGCGCGGGAGAGCCGCGCCTCGTAGGCGTGAATGGCCGCCATGGCGCTCTTCAGGACGAGGCGGCGACCGGCGTAGCGACCGGAGAGCGCCTCGCGGTACGGCCCTCCGGACCGCTCCCCCACCCAGCCGAGGTACTCGAGGGCCCCGAGCGTCCCGGCGACGGCCTCGAAGCTCTGCGTCCCGGTCTCCCAGCGGTCGGGAGGCGCGTCGCCCGCGGGGCGGACCTTGTAGGCGAACGTCTTCTCGAGGAGGTCGTGGCGCCCCCAGAGGATCCCGAGATGCGGGCCGAAAAACTTGTAGGCCGAGCAGGCGAGGAAGTCGATCCCCGCCTCCGCGACGTCGATCGGGCCGTGGGGCGCGTAGTGGACCGCGTCCACGTAGACGAGCGCCCCGACCTCGTGCGCGGCCTTCGCCGCTCCGGCGACGTCGTTCACCGTCCCGACGGAGTTCGAGGCCCAGCCGACCGCGACGAGCCTCGTCCTCTCCGACAGGAGCTTTCGCAGCTCGTCGACGCTCCAGGTGCAGTCGGCAGGGTCGAAGTCGAGCCAGCGCACCGTCGCGCCCTTCTCCGCGGCCGCGAGGAGCCAGGGCGAGACGTTCGCGTCGTGGTCGAGGCGCGTCAGGACGACCTCGTCGCCCGGCCTCCAGTCGCGCGAGAGGCTGCGCGACACCTGGAACGTCAACGTCGTCATGTTCGGGCCGAACGCGATCTCCTCGGGCCGCGTCGCCCCGAGGAAGTCGGCGACGGCCGCACGGGCTTCGGCCACGACGGCGTCGGAGGCGCGGCTCGTCGTGAAGGCGCCTCCGTGGTTCGCGTTCGTCTCGTGGAGGTAGCGGACGATACGGTCCGTCACCTCGCGCGGGACCTGCGTGCCGCCCGGGTTGTCGAGGACGACGTCTCCCGAGGCGAGGGCGGGGAACTTCGCGCGGATCGCTTCGAGGTCGAGCATGCGCGAAGGTTAGCGCGGAGCGGTCAGCGGCGGTGCCTCTCCCGCCGGAGCCGCTCCCGGAGCTCGTGGAGCTCGTCGAGGCGGCGCTTCGCTTCGGCCTCCCTCCCGGTCCCCTTCGGCCGGTAGTACCGGCGGCCGGCGAGGGCGTCGGGAAGGCAGGAGAGGCCGGCGGTCCCTTCCGCGGTGTCGTGGGCGTAGACGTACCCCTTGCCGTAACCGACGTCCTTCATCAGCCTCGTCGGCGCGTTCAGGATCGTCCGGGGCGGCGGCGCGTTCGGCGTCTCGGCCACGTCCCGCGCGGCCTCGCCGTAGGCCATGTAGAGCGCGTTCGACTTCGGCGCGAGCGCGAGGTAGACGGTCGCCTCCGCGAGGGCGAGCGCGCCCTCCGGCATTCCGAGGAAGTGCACGGCGTCGCGCGCGGCCATCGCGAGCCGGAGCGCGTTCGGGTCGGCGAGGCCGACGTCCTCCGTCGAGGCCCGCACGAGCCGCCGCGCCACGAAGAGCGGGTCCTCCCCCGCCTCGAGCATCCGCGCGAGCCAGTAGAGCGAGGCGTCGACATCGGAGTCGCGGACCGACTTGTGGAGGGCGGAGATGAGGTTGTAGTGCTCCTCGCCCGACTTGTCGAAGAGGAGGGACTTCCTCGCGTAGATCTCGCCGAGGAGCGCCGCCGTCAGGACGGCCCCCTCCCCGGCGTGGTCGGCCGCCGTCTCGAGCGCGTTCAGGGCGCGGCGTGCGTCGCCGTCGGAGAAGCCGACGAGCCAGTCGACGGCCCCCTCGCCGAGCGTCACGCGCCCGCCGAGGCCCCGTTCGGCGTCCTGGGCGGCGCTCCGGAGGATCGACTCGAGGTCCTCGCGCGACAGGGGCGGGAGGACGACGACGCGCATCCTCGAGAGGAGCGCGCCGTTCAGCTCGAACGACGGGTTCTCCGTCGTCGCGCCGACGAGCGTCGCCGCGCCCGACTCGACGTACGGGAGGAAGACGTCCTGCTGGGCACGGTTGAACCGGTGGATCTCGTCGACGAAGAGAAGCGTCCGCTCCCCGCGCGCGGCGAGGCGCTGAGACTCATCGAGCACCTCCCGGATCTCCTTCACTCCCGAGACGACGGCCGAGAAGGAGAGGAAGCGCGCCTTCGTCCGCGTCGCGATGACCCGCGCGAGCGTCGTCTTCCCCGTACCGGGCGGGCCCCAGAGGACGAGGGAGGGGACGCGGTCCGCCGAGATCGCGCGGCCGAGGAGGGACGAGGGGCCGGCGACCGACGCCGGGAGCCGCATCTCCGAAAGGTCGCGTGGGCGGAAGCGCTCGGCGAGCGGCGCCACGGAAGGCACCGCCCGCCGGTCCGCGATCGGCTCCTCGAAAAGGTCGCCGCTCCGCGGCTTCACGACCCTCCGTGCGCGGCGCCGATCTGCCTCTCGAGCGTCTCGATCGCCGGCAGGCCGGGGTGCTCCTTCTTCAGCCGCGCGAGCGCGGCGTCGGCCGCGTCGTGCTCGTGCTTGTCGAGCGCGAGGACGACGACCTCGTTGTAGAGCGACTGCCAGTGGGTCGGGTCGGCGGCGCGCGCCTTCCGGAAGAGGACGAGCGCCTCGTCGAGCTTCCCCTCGTTCCGGTAAGCCGTGCCGAGGTCGGTCATCACGTTCGGGTCGCCGGGCCGGACCTTCAGAGCCCGCTCGTACGCCTCGATCGCCTGCGCGTACTCGTGCGCGTCGTAGGCGGCGTTCCCGAGCTGGACGAGCGCGTCGTAGTCGTCGGGCTTCGCGGTCGCGGCGGCCTGGGCGTCCTGCAGGCGCTGCCACGCGGCCCTGTCGAACGTCGAGCCTCCGGCGGCCGGTGCAGACGCCCCCGGACCGAGCGGCGGAGCGCCGGGCACGCCGGCGTGAGGGTCGTCCATCGCCATCGCCGGAGGCTGTGGCGCGTGCGCATGACGCCCGTCCAGGACGATCCACGCGCCGGCGAACCCGACGAGGGCTCCGAGCGCGGCGAAGAGGAGGCGGTCGCCCCAGCGGGGCGCCGGAAGGGCCACTGCGGCGGCCGGCTTCGATCGAGCCCCGTCCCGGGGTCCGGTCCGGGCCTCGGGCGGGGGGGGAAGATGGTCGTCGTGGCTCAGGGCTGACCTCCGTCTTCGTCGTCGGGAAGGAGCGCCGCCGACCAGGTGCCCGCGACCGGGCCGATGGCCGGCGCGATCGCCGTCGCCTCCCAGGTGCCGGTGATCCGTTTCAGCTGAGGCTGGACGCGCCCGTAGAACGTCGCGTCGAAGCCGCGCTCCGAGTCGATCCGCTGAATCGTGATCCTCTCGCCGACGTACGTTCCCCGGAGCGAGCCGCGGAAGCCGCCGTCCAGCGTGTAGTCGCCGGAGACGAGAGTGCCGTCGAGAACGAGGCGGAACGCGCCCTTCCGTGCGCCGGGGTCGATCGTCGCTTCCCAGCGCCCGGTGATCGGGTCCGCCGCCCGGCGGGAGGCCGAACGCCTCCGAACCACCTCTTCCTGGAGGAGCGCGATCCGGCGGACCCTCTCGACGAGGCGGGCGACGGCGGCGCGCCGCACCTCCCGGGCCGCGGCGGCGCGGGCCTCGGCCTCCACGACCCGCTCTTCCTCGTCCCGAAGGTCGCCGGCCTGGACGTCTCCGCCGCGGACGGCGTCGACGAGACGCTCCCGCGCGGACGCAGCCGCGGCATCGGCCCGCGTGGCGGCGGACGTGAGGCGTTCCACCTCGAGGACGTCCTCGTTCCGTGCCCTGCGCTCCAGGTCGAGCGCGACGAGAAGGCTCTCCATCGACGGGTCGGTCCGCGCGGCGGCCGCGAGGGGGACGCCCAGCGCCAGGACCAGGAGGAGACCGGCCGGAGCTCGATGCGACATCGTCACGACTATACGGGAGCGGCGGCGCCCGCGTCGCCGGATTCGAGGCTCAGCGGGCGGCCGGACCCAGGCTGCGACGCCGGGCGACGGACCGGTCGAGCGCCTTCTCGACGTCCAGCTCGACCTCCGCCTCCGGCAGGCCGTTCACCTGCGCGATCTCGGAGACGATCAGGTACCGGGCCCGCTCGTACATCTTCTTCTCGCGGAAGGAGAGCGTCTTCTGCTTCTGGACCCAGTTCAGGTTCTTGAGGACGTCGGCGATGTCCGACAGCCGGCCCGAGCGCATCTTGTCGAGGTTCTGCTTGAAGCGCCCCTTCCAGTCGCCGTTCGACTGGAAGCTGCCGTCCTCGAGGACCTTGAAGACGCCCGTCACGTCCTGTCGCCGGGTCAGGGGTCGCAGCCCCACGCGATCGGAGTTGCCGACCGGGACGACGACCTTGGAGTTGTTGGCGAGCAGCCGGACCTGGTAGCACGGGTGGGCGCGGCCGTCGAACAGGGACTCCCCGATGGTCTCGACGACTCCCACCCCGTGGTTCGGATAGACGAGCTTATCGCCGATGTTGAAACCCACCGGATCCGCCTCCTGCGCTATCGGA
>Ga0116141_10000945_pt1 | contig 24191 bp, 19 predicted proteins | sample AD_UKC097_MetaG_FD_89744 | JGI IMG/M metagenome (GOLD analysis project Ga0116141, IMG submission 89744) | Active sludge microbial communities of municipal wastewater-treating anaerobic digesters from USA - AD_UKC097_MetaG | ecosystem: Engineered > Bioreactor > Anaerobic > Digestate | place: USA...
GAGCTGTGGCGCGACGTTGGGCCAGCGAGATCCTCACGACGGGCTTTCCATCTCCCATCGGTCATTGGGTATATCCTGCGACCCGAGCCCTCGGCTCCGTGAATTCTTCAACGGACTGCTAGCGGGTATCCAGTATGGCGCATGTATTTCGGGGACATCGTGCTTGTGTTAGCTCCGACTTGAGCATGGTGTCCTCAGAGTGTACGGAACTTATCGATGGAGGAAAGGTTCGTAAGCAAGTGGAGTGGAAGATGTCAAAAGGAGACCGTCACAGGAGCCGGGGGCTTCTTTTACAGGAAGAGACAGTCCGTATCTTTCAATCTATGCGGACTGTATAATCATTGTTAGCCGATACAGATCGTGAAAGGGATACACTATGAAGCATCGCCACTTGCAGTACTGCTTTCTGATCTTGGCCCTAACCAGCAGCGTAGGATTCTCTCAATCTCAGGAAAAGTCCACATCTGAAATCGATCGTTTGAATAAACAAATTGCTAACCTTCAGAAGACGATTGAAAGTCAGAGAAGCGAAATTGAACGTCTTCAACAACTTTGCAGGCAATATGGCATTGATGTAGCCCCGAAACAGGCAATAGAGAAACCTACTCAAACTGCGATAAGTCAACCGATGTTTGGCGTGTTCCTTGGTGAGACCATGGACTCTCTGAAGAAAAGGCTCAAAGTGTCAGAGAGTACATACCATTTTAATGATGAAGATCATCCAGGAGCGATTTGGGCCGTGAATGTCGTCAATGAAAATGTCAAACAGCTGCTGGTCTACTCATTTGATAACCAAATCTACACCATTGATGTGCGGTTTTCAGATGGTAGCCGAACAAACTATGAAACTATCAAGGGGCAATTGGAAAACAAATATAAGCAAAACGACGAGGGAGGTGTTGCGGGAGCGTTATTCGGAGAAGGTGTTCTTAAGCCAGTAATTGATGGGATTGAAGTCCGAATCAAACTTAACCATGACACCGGTTTCATGGAGGATGATAAATTGGAACTGTCTTATGCTCATGGCCCTCTGAGTGACAAAGTGTATAAAGAAATACAAAGGAGAAAAGCAGCTAAGATCAACAGCGAATTGTAATGCTTGTCAAATACAATGCTTAAAGTCGAACAAATTGGTCCAGAGCACGCCGCTGTCGCGTCGGGTTTGAGCCTGTCGTTCTGCAACTGATTGGACCAACGATATGAGCGAGTACGAAATCGTCGAGACCAATGCTCAGAACCTCGCCGGTTGCGGCTTCTGTGGCCGCAAGGACCCCGACAACGAGGGGTATCGTCGGAAAGCGGAGTGGCTCAAAGAACGCTACCCGGAAGGCCTCAGGCTCAAAGTGTGCCGCTCACGGGAATGTGGCGATATTGGGACGATCGAGTACGTCCCCGGGGATCAGGCGTGGCGGCCGGTGGAGGCGGAGGGGTACCTCGTCATCCATTGCCTGATGGTCAGCCGCAAGCACGGGGGCAAAGGGGTCGGCACGCTCCTGTTGGACAGTTGCCTGAGGGACGCAAAGAGGAGCCACTGCCATGGCGTCGCCGTCGTGACCAGCTCCGATAGTTTCATGGCGGGAAACGATCTGTTCTTCAAAGCGGGCTTCGTCGCGGTGGACCGCTTCGGTCGCTACGAGTTGCTGGTCAAGAAGCTGAAGAAGGGCGCCCCAAATCCTCGATTCGTCGTCCGCGGGGAGCGGCTCTTGAGAAAGTACAAGCGGGGCCTCACGATCCTGGCCGCCGATCAGTGCCCGATGGTCCCCAAGTGCGTGCAGGACATCGCGGCGGTGGCCCGGACCTTCGGGGTAGAGCCGAAGGTGGTCCCCATCAGGACCGCCAAGGCGTCCCGGGAACTCCCGACGCCCTATGGCACGTTCAGCGTTATCTACGAGGGGAAGGTGATCGCGGACCGTCCCGTCAGCGGCACGCGATTCGCGAGCATTCTGAGCAAGGCGCTCGGATCTCCGCTGACCGGCCCGGCGGCCGTCCGCCGCATGAAGCTGGCTCGGCAAATGATGCGTCACGACGATTGACCGCACTCGTCGCCGCTTGGGTACCTGCGTGCTGATCTCTGATCGTTGATTTGCGATTTTTGATTGGAGCGGCGCCTCGGCCTCTTCAAATCGACAATCACAAATCACAAATCACAAATCATAAATCCGCTCTGTCTCAGCCGGTCTGTTTCCACATCCAGGGTGTTGCGGTGACGAACCAGACGATGGTCGCCAGCAGCATGATCCATTTCGTTGTGGTCAATGCCATGCAGCCGGCCAGGAACAGGATCGACGGCAGGAATAGAGCGACCAACGCGAGCAGTGAAACGATCATTAGAATCGTGGTAGTACGCATGGGATGTCTCCTATACCTGTGCCGCCGAGAGCGGGACTTGTTTCTGGTAGATCCGACTCAGAACGATGTAGATGACGGATGCGATAAACCAGCCGGGCAGGGCGACGAAGTACAGTATCCAGTTGCCGACGATGAAGACGGTGGTCAGGCAGATGGCCAGCGTCACAATCCAGGCGGCGCCGGCGGCCCAGTTGAACTGGCGGCCGCTCAACTCTGCATAGGAGCGCCGCAGGCCGAGCTTCGGGATCACCCAGAAGTCCACGAAGACCACGGCGCCCATGGGCATGAGGACCAGGCCGTACAGCGCGACGAAGTCCAGCAGCCGCATGGCGAGGGCGGGGAACATGGCCGCGACTGTCGCGATGGCACCGGTGACCAGGGTCACGCGGAATCGAGAGGACTTCGGGATGATCGCCTGGAATGCCAGGCCCGCCCGATAGATGGTCGGATTGGCTGTCGTCCAGCCGGCGATGATCACGCAGATGAGCCCCGTCAGTCCGGCAGCCTGATACGCGAGCGGCCCGGGGAGCACGCTCGTGTTGCCCGGGTCCTGATGGATCTGGAACGCATAGAGAATGGATGCCGCCAGCCAGGCGAGGAAGTGCCCGAGGAACATGCCGGTCCCGCTGGCCACGCCGTACCACGACTTCTTCGCGAAACGCAGCACGGACAGATCGGACATCCCGATGTGCATCGCCATGTTGCAGAACCAGGCGAAAAACGCCACGTGCCAGAAAGTGAACTTGACCCGTCCCGGGTGCGGGTCGGCCCCTCGCCAGATGTGGGTCTTGGCGAGCGTCCAGACATCCGAGAGATTGTTCACCTCCGTGCCGGTGGCGTCGATGAACTGTCGCAGGCCGATCAGGCCGAACGCGATGAACACGAGCACCATCCAGGGGGCCGCCACGTTGGCGACCTTCGAGACGATCTGGTAGCCGTAGGCGGCCACGACCGAGATCATCGCGCCGCACGCCAGTACGGCGAGCACCCAGCCGACGCTGTTCGGGAACCAATCGTTCAAGGCGGGCATCCGGAAATCGAACCAAACGCCCAATGCGGTGGCCGAGACGGTCACCATGGCGCCGGCCAGGAAACAGAACATCACGCCGTTGGCCAGATCGTAGAGAGTCACCAGCTTTCGCCCGCAGATCTTTTCGAGCTGATAATAGAGCGTCAGTCTCGCCCGCGTGGCAATCGGGGCGCACAGGAAGATCCAGCTCAGCACGGCCAGCAAGTTGCCCACGATCAGTCCGACGACGACGTCGAACGCGCTAACGCCCGCGGCCACGAACAAAGGCCCGATCGCCAGCTCGGTTCCGGCCGTGTGCTCGCCGGCGTACATCCCGATGAAGCTCTTGAAGCCGAGCAGCCGACTCTGCGGCACCGGCTCTCGCTCGAACTCACTGCCAGTTTGTTCCTGCTGCGGTTGCTGTTCTTTGTCCATGCTCTCGTTCCTTGTCTCTGTGGGTCTCGAACCATGAGGCTCTAACGCCGTTCTCCTGTCATTCGCGCGAAGGCCGGAATCCACAAATCTATCGGATGGCCCCCCGCCTTCGCGGAGGTGACCACACGGGGCACACCATGCGGTGCAGTGCCCATTCTGGCAGAGACGCTACCTGCGCGTGCTCAGCACGTTCTGTTCATAAGCCTTCACTTCGTCGAGCCAGGCGTCGCCCGCCGGCACGCTCGATTTGGCACAATAGTAATCCCAGACGGCCCCAAACGGCAAGGTCTTCAACTCCTCCAGCAGGGCCAGACGCGAGGTGTGGTCGCCCTGGGCCTCGATCCGTGCGAGCTTCTTCGTGGGTTCGAGCATCGCCATGAGCAGGGCCTTGATCATACAACGGGTGCCGATGACCCAGGCGGCGACCCGATTGATGCTGGCGTCGAAGAAATCCAGACCGATGTGGACGCGGTCGAGGTAGTCGCCCCGCACGAGTTCCTGGGCCAGGGCCGTCAGGTCGTCGGAGAGGATTACGACGTGGTCGCTGTCCCATCGCACGCCGCGACTGACGTGCAGCAGGATCTCATCGACGAAGGTCATCACTGCGGAAATCTTGTCCGCGACAGTCTCCGTGGGGTGGAAGTGCCCCGTATCGAGGCACAGCAGCACCTGGTTTGCCACGGCGTAGCTCAGGTAGAATTCGTGCGAGCCGACGACGTAGCTCTCCGAGCCGATGCCGAAGAGCTTGCCCTCGACGGCGTCGAGCAGGTGGTTTCGACTCACCTTCGCCGCCATAATCTCGTCGAGCGATTCCTTGAGCCGTTCGCGCGGGCCCTTGCGGTCGATGGGGATGTCCTTGTAGCCGTCGGGGATCCAGGTATTCAGCACGCAGGGGGTGCCGAGCTGCTTGCCCATGTAGGCCCCGATCTTGCGGCAGGCGATTCCGTGTTCGACCCAGAACCTGCGGATGCCCTTGTCGGCGCTGGAGAGTGTGAACCCGTCGGCGGCTTTCGGATGGGAAAAATACGTCCCGTTGAAGTCCATGCCGAGCTTGTTGGCCTGGGCCCACTGGATCCAGCTCTTGAAGTGCCTGGGCTCCAGTTCGTTGCGGTCGGCCTTGCCCTTGGTCTCCGCATAGCTCGCGTGCAGGTTCAGCCGATGCCGGCCCGGGATCAGGCTCAGGGCCTTCTCGACGTCCGCCCGCAGTTCGTCGGCGGTTCGGGCCTTGCCGGGGTAGGCGCCGGTGGCCATGATGCCGCCGCCGCTGAGTCCGTCGGCGTTTTCGAATCCGCCCACGTCGTCTCCCTGCCAGCAGTGCAGCGAGATGGCGACTTTGCGAAGCCGCTTCATCGCCTTGTCCGTATCGACGCCCAGTTCACCGTACCGCTCGCGTGCGAGCTTGTATGCCTGCTCAATCTGCCTTGCATTTGCCATGATGCTCCTCTTCCGTCACTGAACTGCTGCTCTGTCTCTTCCCGTTCTCTGCTCCATGTCATTCAGCATAACAGGCCCATGTATCGGGCGCCATCCCTACTGCGGCACGATCTTCAACGCCTCTTTGTCCGGCAGCTTGGGGAAGGCTGCATGGGGCTCGGCCTGATACCAGTAGGCGACCGAGGACAGGTCGTCCCGCAGAGGCAGGTAGCGTCCCTCGCTCTGCCAGCCGAGCGCCTGGATCGTCACGCGCAGGTCCTTCTCGAAGCGGATCGGGTCCATGATGTGCCAGCGGTACAGGCCGAACCGCGGCTGCTTGGGAGACTCGATCACTTGCGGCATGCCGGTGAAAGGCGAGCTGAACTCCTGATAGCCCTGGCCCTCGTATTTCTCGAAGCCGTAGGAGCCGCAGAAGTAGTCCTCGGTCCCTGTGCCGCAGATGGTCGGGAACTCCTTGTCGCCGTCCATGAAGAACTTGATTTCGCCCTCGCCCCACCAGCCTGGGCTGTTCGAGCCCCAGATCATGTACGTGCCGACGTAGTGCCCCTGGCCGCGGATGCCGTCCACGATCGTATAGTCCTGCTTATTGGGCAGAGGGTTCACCCGGCGGAACTGGGCGTGGAAGTAGCCCACGTTCTCCGGGACGCGAGTCAGCGTGTAGTCGATCTGGTAGTACAGGATCATGGGCTTGCTGTCGATGTTGGTCATCGTGATCTTGCATCTCTTGCGAAAGGGCATCATCCAGTAGCAGTTGAACCCGCTCTTGGGATTCACGCAGACCGGCAGCGAGGTGACCTGGGTGTATTCGCCCATGCCGCACGCGAAGAAGTCGCCGGCGGGACACTCGACGGAAGGACTCTCTTCGTCGTCCCAGTAGATGCGGAAGATGTTGAAGCGATTGTTGCCGGTCGGGGTCATCCAGATGTGCTGGATGGCGCCCTGGTCCTGGATGTCCGCCATGACGAACGTCTGACTCGGTTCGATGCGCACTGAGGGCGAGACCTTCCAACCCTGGCCCAGCTCACGGGCGGCGTTCTTGCCTGTGCCCTCGGTCGCCATGCCGCCTTTGCCCTTTTCGCCGGTGAAGTTCTCCGGACTGATGGAGCGGGTTTGCGCGTGCGAGAGTCTCGGCAGATTGCCCAGGTCCATGCCAAGACCATTGAACTCGCGGCCCTGCGCGAACAGAGTCCCTGCTGTAAGACAAGCCAAGGAACAGATTGTCACACAGAATGCGAAACCACTTGTCCAACGGCGAAGCGGTGATTTCTCACTGAGTCTCATCTCTTTTCCTTTCCACCTTGTGTGGCTCTCTGATGTGTGATTGGTCGTCTGTCATGCTGAGCGACAGCGAAGCATGACAACGAGATCGATCATTTTCCCTCTTCTGAGTGCTCTGCAAGTAGTTTCTTCTCGGCCTCGATGGTCCAGAGGCCGTTGCTCAGGCACGCCGCCACGTCCGGCATCTTCTGCGGGAGCTCCTCCAGCCGGACCAGGCTCATTCCTTTGCAGGCCGGGTAGACCATGATCTTGCCGGCGACGGAGCGGTTCTCGACGGCTCGAATGCCCTCGACGGCGCCCTCGAAGCCGCAGATCGCCGCGACGCTCACGTTCGTATCCAGGCGGTCCGATTCGACCTTCTCCAGCATGCGTTTCATGTCGTCGAGCGTCGAGCCGCTCGTGCCGATGAAGTACAGCCGTTTCTCGATGTACGCATCGAGGTCGATCTTGCCCGTGACGGTGGCGGGAATGCCGGCGAAGATGTTGACGATGCCCCGGGGGGCGGCGCAGCTTACTGCGGCGGCGATCAGCTCGGGCACCGGCGCCATCAGCACGGTGTAGCTGTAGTTTTCCTCCATCTGCTCGCTGGCTGCGTTGTAGGGTTTGTAGTCGACGCCGTTCTTCTCGGCGAGTGGTCCGGCGATCTGGGTCAGCGCCGCCAGGCGGTTGTCGTCCACGTCGCCCGCGTAGACGGTGACCCCTTCGACGCCCTGGCAGACATTGCGGATGACGTGCATCATGCCCATTGGGCCGCCGGCGCCGACGACGTTGACCGTATCGCCGTGGCGGATCTCACCGGTCCTGGGGATATACTTCATCGACTCGGCGGGGTCCGAGCCCGTGGTGCCGATGATGCGAATCCCGCCGTAATGCACCCGGCCGACCATCGTAACGACGGGCGTGCCGAACCGCTCGCCGCCCAAAACGATATTCAGCAGCCCGCCCGTCGCGACCTTCGCGAACAACAGCTCGGCCGTGCGGGCGTTGGCCCCGAAGTAGATCACGTCGTCATAGGCCGTATCCTCAAGCTCGATCACGTTCTTGGCTCGGATGACCACGGGGCCCAGGTCGGTCGGGGGAATCGACTTGGAGACCCAGGTTACCTTCGCAGGCGCTCCATATTTCTGGTACAGGTGGTGCATGCGGCCTTCCGGAACGGCCGCTTCGGCGACGATCAGCATCTGGCCGCCCGCCTTGAGGGTCGTTCGTTCTCTCGTGACATACGCGTCTTCCACGCAGGCCCACGGCTCGCACAGAGCAATCGCCGAGGCCGCTCGCTCCTCGCGGGCCGGAAGGAGCATCGACTCGCCGTCCGGGGCCGTGATGATCCGTTCGTCCATCAGGACATATTCCTGCAGGGCGCCTTCGAAGTTGTAGCCGAAGGCGGCGTTGGAGGAGGCCGTGTGCGCCCAGCGGTAGTCGGTCTGGACGAGGTATCGCTGGCCCGGCTTTGGCCACTCGACGCCGGGGCCGACCGCCGCGATTCGCACGACCGTTTCGTGCCCGGGGACCGTCGGCGCCGCATCCGGGACGTAGCTCGGGATCTCCTTGAGGATGCCGAGGTCCACGCCGGAGACGACCGGGCCTTTGCGAACGTGTCCGGAGAACTGCTTGAGCAGTTTGAGATCCGAGAAGCACAGGCCGACGACCTCGACCTTGGCGAGGATCTGGTGCGGCCCGGGTCGAAAGACCTCTTTGGATTTGTTCAGGACGAGCTGGTCCGGCCCGACCAGTTGCACGGCGTATTGCCGATCAGGTATCTTTTCCATGGCTTACTTCCATCTCTCGAACTACTAAACAACCGCCAAGCCAGCCTGTGGATTGGTGGAGATCCTGGTTCGCCCTATCTTGTCATTCCCGCGCAAGCGGGAATCCATACCCTGGGACACGTCGTAGACCACCGTCTCTGGATTCCTGCTTCCGCAGGAATGACAAGGTCCAGGCGGCGCCTCGCCACCCGATGGAAGGCCACAACTGTGGTTGTGTACCCATCCCTCGGTCGGGTGCCTCACTTCGTTCAGCATGACAAGTGCCATCTGAATAGCCTTATGAGCTACGTCCGCCTACGCTCCTGCCATTTGCAGAACGTCGCGCGGTGATGCCATATCTTTTAGCTTGCCCAGCGTATTCTCCCGCTGTGGTTTCAGCGTTGCGCCGACCTCTTCGAAGAACGCGTTCTTACGCTGCGCAGTCCCGAAGTGCTTGTCCGCCCAGGCACTGGTATAGCCCAGGCCGCACTGGTGCTGGAGCACCGAATGGGCGTAGACGATGTGTGCGCCGGTGAGGAAGGCCGGCAGCAGGGGGGCCAGCTCCGCCGAGCTGAAATCATCGACGAACTTCTGGCCGGGGCTGTTCATCTCCGTGCCTTCGACGAGCACCAGGCCCCGTCGCTGGGCGATCTCGACCACCTGATAGAGGTTCTTCACCTTCTGGTCCTGCGATCCCGGCGTGTAGTTGCGGTCGGGGATGACGTTCAGTGCCACGGCCCCCGTGCTCATCGCCACGTCGAGCAACTCCTCGATGGCCTGCTCGCCGTCGCTGAGGCCGTCGAGCCAGGTGTGCACGGGCATTCCGCCGGAGGCCAGAATGAAGCGATTCGTGTCGGCCATCTGCGGGAACGAGCCTTTGTCGGGCTGGACGTAGCCCACGCCGCCGCGTTTCATCGTCTTGGCACGGATGGTATTGAGCAGGTCGCGTCCCTCGGGCAGGCCGAGTTTAGCGGCGTCGGTCCCGAGCTTCTGCGACCAGAAGGCTGCGAGTTCGTCGCCCTCGCCAAAGCGGTCTTTGGCCTTGCGGGCGTACGCGACGCACATGTGCCGCTCGGTGGCGTTGCCGGCCGGCGTCAGAGTCAGTACATCCCGTTCGTAGTCGAGCTCGACCGGGCTGAGGTACTTGTTGACGCGCTGCATCAGGTCGCGGTTTCGCTGCTGAGCCGTCTGCTTGAGGCCCCTGAGAAAGCCCTGCTGCGAGGCCGGCACCTTCGCGCTCGGGAACCCGACGCCCATGTGATACGAGATCCCGGGCTCGCCCGGCGAGTTGATGACTCTCGTGGCGAACTCGGGCACGTAGACCCGCGTTTCGAGCCCGGAGCAGCCTTTGAGGCCCAACAGCCGGCAGGCCTCGCGGAACTCGCCGAGCGCGTCGAGCACGTCGAAATCGGTCGTACCCACGACGGCCAAACCCATCTTGCGAGCCAGCCAGGCGAATTTCGTCGGCGAGTAGCCGTACGTGTTATACGAGAAGAACGTGTGGCAATGGAGATTCACGAACCGCCCCGGCTCGGGCAAGACGATCTCGCCCGTCCCCACTCTCTCAAGAAGCGCCGCCAAGGCCTGCTTCCGCTCGCCGGCGTCAACGCTGTCCAATTCCTGCTCGAGTCTTTCGATCAAAGTCACTGACTCCTTCTCCCCATCTACTCTGCGGTCTCCGTCTCATGAATTGAGAGGGTGCTTCAGCCCGCGGGTTCCATCATCCTGAGCCGAAGGCGAAGGATCTGGCCTGCGAATGAGAGGCCTCTCGCGTGCGCAGCCCAGATCCTTCACTCCGCTGCGCTCCGTTCAGAATGACATGAAACGGACGAACGCCTATTGCGATTCCTATCATTGCGTCACTGTTTCTTCGCTACGAACGTGTTGTATTGCCGGTCCCAGAGGTCCGGGTCCTGAGGTTGGTACTCCTTGAGGTCGAACGAATTGCGGACAACCTGCCGGGCCTCGTCGATGCTCTTGAGTTGTCCCGTGGCCCTGGCCTGCATCAGGATGTTGCCGCTGGCGGTGGCTTCGATGGGGCCTGTGACGACCTTGCGGCCGGTCGCGTCGGCGGTGAACTGGCACAACAGCTCGTTCTGAATCCCGCCGCCCACGATGTGGAGGACCTCGATGTGCTTGCCTGTGACATCCTCAATCGCATTGAGGACCGAACGGTACTTCAACGCCAGGCTTTCGAGGACCAGCCGGACCATCTGGCCCTTGTCCTGCGTGGCCTGTTGACCGGTTTCCGAGAGACACTTGTTGATCCGCGAGGGCATGTCGCCCGGCGCGAGGAAATCGCTATGGTCGCAATTGACATAGCCGAAGAAGGGCTTGGCCTCGGTCGCCATCCGGGCGAGTTCGCCATACGAGAGGTCCTGGCCTTCTCGTTGCCATTGCCGCTTGCATTCCTGGACGAGCCAGAGCCCCATGATATTCTTGAGAAGTCGGATCGTGTTCTCGACTCCGCCTTCATTGGTGAACTCATAGCCGAAGCTCTTGTCGTTGACGATGGCCCTGGGCAGCTCGACGCCCATCAGGCTCCACGTTCCCGAGGACAGGTACGCCCAGCGGTCGCCGCTGCCGGGGACGCCGAGGACCGCCGAGGCGGTGTCGTGTGAGCCGACCGCGATCACCGGAATCCGGCCGCAGCCGATCTCCTTGGCGACCTCCGCCGTCAGCTCGCCCACGATGGCCCCGGGCTTAGTGATCGGGGGCATGATCTCCAGCGGCAGGGAAAGCTCCTTGAAGATGGCCTTCGACCACTGGCCGGTCTTCATGTCCATCATCTGCGACGTGCTGGCCATCGTGTACTCCCCGATGGCCTTGCCGCACAGGAAGTAGGAGAACAGGTCCGCCATGAACAGGAGTTTCGAGGCTTTCGCCAGCGTTTCAGAACCTGCCAGCCGCATGGCAAGGAGCTGATAGAGCGAGTTGAGCTGCATGAATTGGATGCCGGTGTTCTCATAGACCTTGCGTTTCGGCATGATCGCAAAGGCCTTTTCCATCACACCGTTGGTCCGGCTGTCGCGATAGTGGTAGGGCTTTTCCAGGAGCTTTCCATCCTTGCCCAGCAGGCCGAAATCGACGCCCCAGGTGTCTACCCCGATGCCCCGGACCTGCCCCCTGGCGGTTTTGGCCGCCATGCCGATGCCTGTCTTGATGTCCGATAGCAACCGGTCGAAGTCCCACCGGAGCGAACCCTGCTCCTCGACAGGCCCGTTGGCGAACCGATGCACCTGCTCAAGGCTCAATCTCCCCTCAGCGACCCGGCCCAGCATGACCCGGCCGCTCTCGGCCCCCAGGTCCACCGCGATATAGCTGGCGTTTTCAGCCATCTCCTGCTCCTTCCCGCAACGGTACTTCTCCTGCCCGACGATGTGCGCGGACCACGCACAAGACAGAGATTAGAAGCCTCAAGCAAGGGATCGTCAACACAAAACCCGCCCCACACAAAGCCTTGTCAGGATGACTCTGACCGTTGACAGCCCCCGCTGTCTGCGTAGACTGGAGGTCGACCAAGGCAGGCGTGTCCCCTCTGAAGGCCGGAGCATGGAGTCTTAGAACGTGATTGTAGACGATTCCGACAGAGCAGGTTCCTTCCCGTGCAAACCCGATCCGTAGCTTTTGGATGAAGTAGTGAAGCGGACCGTGCCGACGGCGCAGCCGGTTCGGATCGTCCTTTTCGGTTCGGCGGCGCAGGGCACGATGGGGCCAGATGGCGATCTCGATCTGTTGGTTGTGGTACGCGATCAGGTCCGCCGACGGAGAACCGCCCAGACCATCTACAAGAGCCTCAGAGGGATTGGGTATGCGAAGGACGTGGTTATCGTGACGGAGAGCGATGTCCGGGAATACGGAAGGAATCCCTCGCTTGTTATCTGTCCAGCCCTCGCCCAAGGCAAGGAGATCTACCATGTCGCAGATGCCTCATGACCTCGTGACGGTTGCGGATACTCGATATTCTTCGCTGGAAGGGCTTGCGCCCGGCAGTGCTGAGGCGCAGCAGCGCCAGCGTGAGGCCGTGCGACAATCGGGCCTCTCGTTGGAGGTCAAGACGCGTAAGACGGGAATTGTGTTTCGGCTGATCCCGGTGGGGAGCTTCAGGATGGGCAGTCCCGCCGGTGAAAGGGGGCGAGAGGACGATGAGACGCCGCACCAGGTCACGCTGACGAAGGCGTTCTACTGGGGCAAATTCGAGGTGACGCAGGGCCAGTGGCAAATGGTGTGCGGGAGCAATCCATCCACGTTCCAGGACGTCGGTTTGGACGGCCCTGTGGAGGAAGTGAACTGGGAGGACTGCCAAGCGTTCTGCAGACGCCTTTGTCAGGCGGAGGCAGTGGCGGAGGGGACGTATCGATTGCTGACGGAGGCCGAGTGGGAGTATGCGTACGGGGCGGGGACCCAGACGGCGTTTGCCTATGGGAACGATTTGGATTCCAGTATGGCGAGTTTTGACGGGAACTATCCCTGCGGCGGGGGCATAGGGCCGTTCCGCCAGACGACGGTGGCGGTGGGGAGTTTTCGGCCGAACGCCTGGGGTTTGTACGATATGCACGGGAGCGTGTGTCAGTGGTGCCCGGCTGCCGCTACATCTTCCTGGGCCTCCGCCTCGCGAGGACGATACCGTCCGCGCCTCTGTAGGGCGAGAGCAGACCACGGTTCACCCTCGCCTTGCTGCCCGGTGTCCTTCATCTGATCAAGGAGCAATGCTTGGCGCGTGTTTTGCCGAAGGCGGGCGAGAGGTCTTCAATCTTCCGCATCGCCTGCCGGTCATTTGACCACGGCAGACGGGATGTTCGGGCTTCTGGGATTGACCGTGATCGTCGTTCCTGAAGGGGAGACTCGATCATTCCCATAGGTGCGGTCTCCTTGATCCGCGTGGCTATCATCTTCCTTTGGCCGTTTCCCACACCAGTCTACCGCCGCTAGGCGGTTTCTGCGGGGCTCACGGATGAACTTGCTGACTTCTAAGATTCGGCTCATCCGGTTTTAGCGTACTTCGGCGGTTGCACCACGCCCCGCGACCGGGGACGCCGTCCCCGGACCCCTGGCATTTACCGCTTTTCACCAGCAGCATGATTAAAGACCTGAATGAGCGAGAAACGAGTCTTTCATTTCCAGAGTCGCTGGTGATCGCATCGGGTCACGAGAGGTATCCTGACATGATTTCCTCCGCGTTACACAAGCTCAGGTGTTTCCTCTCTCCGTCCACTATGGCAAGCTGGATGCCTTGATCACGGATCACGTCAGAAAACTTCCGGACCTGCGCCTTCCCATAGACGACCTTGACTTGGTGGATGAAATCTCTGTCCTCTCCATTCCATGCCTCGCAAATAACGAATGGACTGTGCGAGGAAATGAGGATTTGGCTCCGACTCGTGACGGTCTCAGAGAAGGCAAGATCGCGGACTGCTCTATAGAACGACTTGACTGCCTGTGGCGTGAGCCCGTTTTCAGGATCCTCCACCATCAAGACTGTCGGTCTGGCGGGTGACATAACCAGGACGATAAGGCCAATGAAGATCAGCATACCAGATGAAAGACGCACCGCCGTGATGGTACCTCGTTTGTCGCGGTACACGACCGAGAACCCAACGCGATCTGTACCGATCATGTTGAACTCAAAGTCCCCAAATGCAGGCTCGATCTCACGGATCTTCTGGCGGATCGCGTCCAGCACGGGCGCTTTTGTTTCAGCAAGGTAATACAGCGTGGCGGCCAAGTCCTCTCCGTGATAGCCCAGCCTTGGTGTCCGTGTCTCTGGGGCAGCATCTGCGAAATCAGGAAGACGCGCGGTCTGAGAGAGCACGAACGGGTCAAGGCGAAATTTGTTGAAGCGGCTGATCTGCTGCGTGCAGTATGCGAAAAGATCGTCTGTCTCAGGGGGTTTGCCAGTGATTTGCACCTGGCGGAGCGCAGCAAAGATACTGCGGTCCTGGCCCAGCGATAGAGACTGCGAGATCGGGTAGGAATCCGCCTCAGACCTGTCAAAGAGCAATTTTCCACCAGGGTGTTTCACCAGCTTCTCCTTGAAGATGCTGAATCGCCCAGCTTCTTCGGTCTGTCCTGTTTGACCGTAGTCAATCTCATAGGTAAGCCACGTGCCAGCGTCCTTTTCCCTCGCCATGGAGACGGTATACCCAATCCGTGAGACTGTGCTGGCCCCGCGATAGAGCGTCGCGCGAAATGAGAACGGATACGGACCAAACGCCTGCTGAAGACTGCCGCGAGCGAGCATAGAAAAGTTCAGTATGGCGTCAAAGAAGGCGGATTTTCCACCACCATTTGGTCCTACAAATACGCTCAGGGGGGATAGATGCATTGTGGTGTCTTGATGCACGAGGAAATTCTTGATTCGGATTTCACGGATGTACATTATGGTCTCTCCTGGTTCTCCGTTTTGGCGGCATCCAAAGGCCTTCTCTCGCGTACCATGCTCTTGGCGCCGCGAAGGCCACACATGGCCAGCCAGGGCGTATTCACCATTGCGTTATGTTCACCCCGGGAGCACAGTCGCCTGCGAATCCATGTTCGCATTGTAGGCTCAAGCCAAGACAAACACAAGGAGAAACCGCACGTACTACATCCAGTGGATGCGCGATTGCCAGTTCCAATTACCAGCAAGAAGCGACCGAGACCGCATCTTCCTGCCATCATGCCATTGGCCCGAAGCGGAAAATGCCGGGAGCGTTGGAATTGATGATCGATGATTTACGATTGATGATTGCGCCGAGGCTTCGGGTCGAATGATGAGCCGGTATCTCATGAGCGTCTGGCGATTCTGTCGCGGACGATGGGCCAGGAAGCACCGGCAGTCGGGTCCTTGCGGTGGGCTTCGAGCCGTCTATCGAGCTCGGTCTTCTGCGCTTCCGTCAACACGACGGTCTCGGGGCTCTCGGCGAGACTATCCCAGAGATCGCCGATCAACTCGATCCGCTCGGCAATGCTCAGATTCAGGATGTCCTTGTGTGCGACCTTACCCATATCATCATCACACCACAATTGACGATCTGAGACAAATCCGTCTGCTCATTTGCCTGGCAGGTCTCAGTTCTCTGCCTTGCCGGTCAGTTGCGGCTCCTTGGTTGGGCCGAAGGATACGTTCATCTCCGCGTTGTATTGGAGCTCCTGGCCGGTGAACTTCAGGCGGATCGTGAAGACGTAGGGGGTCTCGTAGAGGCAGAGCTTGGCTGTGAAGGTGTCGTCCTCGGTCCAGGCGCCACTGGCCGCCATCGGCTGCTCGGGGAACTGGCCCCAGGCGATTCGACCCTTCTGCCAATCGTTGCGGCCGCAGACGATCCGACGTTCGACACCGTTGACTTGGGCGACGAGGGTCACGTTGCCATCGTTGCCGCTGCTTTCGAGTGTGATCGCTTCAAGCTTGCGGTCGTTGGCCGGGAATACGAACTTCTTCTCGAACACCTTCGCGCCGGAGGCGGAGCCTTCCTGCGGCGGGATCGAAAGACTCTTGAGCTTCTGTTCGAGCTTCTTGCGGGCCGCATTGTCGGGTGCAAGAGCAGAGAGCTTCATGGCCGGCAACAGCTCGTCCCAGATCAGGTTCATCACGGCCTGCATGTCCCGCACGCCACTGGTGATGGCGATCACCGCGTCCTGCTCGGGCAGCACGATGCAGTATTGGCCGAACGCGCCGTCGCCGCGATAGATGTTGTGACGGCAGCGCCAGAACTGGTAGCCGTAGCCCTGGTCCCAGTCGCTGTTCGGGTTGCTGCCGTTCGAGGTTTGCCGCGAAGTGGCCGCGTCGATCCAGGACTCGGGCACGATCTGCCTGCCCTGCCACTTGCCCTTTTGCAGATAGAGCTGGCCGAACCGGGCGATGTCCTCCGTGCGAACGCTCAAGCCGTAGCCGCCCGTCGCGACGCCTTCCGGACTCATCTCCCAAGTCGGGTGCTCGATGCCCAGCGGCTCGAACAATCGGGGCGTCAGGTAGTCGAGGAGGTTCTGGCCCGTCGCCTTCTGCACGATGGCCGAGAGCATGTACGTGCCCGAGGTGTTGTAATAGAAGTGAGTCCCGGGCTTGAACGGGACCGGGTGGGCGAGGAACGCCTTCGACCACGACTCGTTGTCCGGACGAGGCGGCTCGCTCTGCTGGCCTGTGGACATGCGGAGCAGATCGCTGACCCGCATCTCTTTGAGATTGTGACTCGGGTCCGCCGGCGCGCTGTTGGGGAAGAACTTCAGCACTTCATCGTCCACGCTGAGCTTGCCCTCGGCAATGGCCAGCCCGACCGCAGTGGACGTGAAACTCTTACTGAGCGAGTACAGCATGTGCCGTGACTCGGGGTTGTAGGGGGACCACCAACCCTCCGCGACCACGTGGCCGTGGCGCAGGAGCATGAAGCCATGCAATGAGTCGATGTCACGGTCGGCCGCCTCGATGAACGAGAGCAAGGCCGAAGAGGAGACGCCTTGCGCCTCCGGGCTGCTGCGAGGCAGGTTCACCGCGATACAGGCAGAACTGCTCACGGCGATCAGTGTGAAAGTAGAGAGCATTTTCATTCTTCTGACCTCACGAGAATCCACAATACAAACCCTCGATGCCGGTTTCCGGAATCCACGATGCCGACCAGCGGTCATTGTAGACTCAATGCGGTGGAAAGCAATTGGAAACAAGTCCGCGGACAGGACAATCGCATGTGGAGAGAACGAAGCGGTTTGTAGCGTGCTCGTCAGAGCATATCTTCTTCATCGCGGGGAAGATAACGCCTTACGGCGTCACTACGAACCACCCCCGTCGCCGGAATCCCACTTGACGACGAATCCGCGTGTCTGTATGACACCGATACCACGGAACAACGAATCGCAAATCGCGGATTCGGAGGAGTTCAACATGACTCGGATGTTTCATGCCGTCCTGATCCTCGCGATGTCGAACGCGGCGTTCGCCTCGGACGCCGTGCCTGTGTGGACACGGTGGGACCAGAAGCTCGTCAGTTCCAAGGAGTACGGCAATCCCTACGCCGACGTAACGGTCTCGGTCCGGTACGAGGGCCCCGCCGGTCAATCCTTTGAGGGCTTCGGGTTCTGGGACGGCGATGCGACGTTCAGGATTCGGTGCATGTTCCCCGCGCCCGGTCGATGGATCTGGCGGACGACGTGTTCCGATCCGGCTGGCACCGGCTTGCACGGGCAGACGGGCACTGTGGAGGTCGTGCCGTATACAGGCGACAATCCGTTGTATCGCCGGGGATACCTGCAGGTCGAGGCGGGCCGGCGGTATCTCAGCTACGCCGACGGGACGCCCTTCCTGTGGATCGGCGATACGCCCTGGCCGGCGCCCATGAACGCCTCGCTCGACGAGTGGCAAGCCTACGTACAGGACCGCCGGGCCAAGCAGTTCACCGTGCTCCAGGTCTTCTGTGCCAGCGAATGGGCCGGGACGAACGACACCGAGGGCAATCCGCCCTTCTTGGGGGAGGGGCTGGCCAAGTGGAACCCGGCCTACTGGCAGGGGTACGAGAAGAAGATCCGGCACGCCAACGAGCAGGGATTGCTGGTCTTCGTCATCGGGTTGATGGAGCCGGTGAAGCGGTACCCGGATGCCGAGCCCGCCTGCCGGTTCGCCCGCAACCTGGCGGCCCGGCTCATGGGCGACTTCGTCATTCTCTCGCCCAGCTTCGACAGCAACTATATGGAACTGGCCGACCAGGCAGCGGTCGCCACTCGGCAGGCCGTGCCTTTCCACCTGATCACTCAGCATCCGAGCTCGGCCCAAGACGCCAGAATCTACCATGACAAGCCTGCGCTCGATTTCACCGGTCTGCAGAGCGGCGCCGGCTGGGGTTCCAATCCGCTCAGTCCGGCCACCGCCTCCCGCTGCGCGATCCAGTGCACGTCGTTGCTGTATCAGATGACCCCGGTGAGGCCCGTCGTCAACCTGGAAGCCCGCTATGACAGCGAGTTCAACCAGAAGCAATTGCCCCGGCTGCCCCGAAGCTGCGGGTATCTGACGCTCCTGTCCGGCGCCGCCGGATACACGTACGGGTGTGCGGGGATCTGGAACTGGGGGCAGTGCGCCGTGGGCAAGGACCCGCAGGCGAGCCCGTGGGACTGGCGAACGGGCCTGCGGCAACCCTCCTCGACTGAGATGAAGATTATGGCCGACTTCTTCGGCAAAATCGAGTGGTGGCGACTGGCGCCCTGCCATGAGCTGATCCGCGACCAGGCGGAGGACTGGACACGCCGCATGGTCATGGCCAAGACGGACAAAGGCGATCTGGCGGTTGCCTACTTGCCGGACAATCCGGCCATCCGGATCGACACGCGCTCGTTCGCAATCCCCTTGCGAGCACGCTGGCACAATCCAAGGACGGGCGAGCAACTCGCCGGCGAGCGAATCGAGCCCGGCACGAGCGAAGTGACATTCGCCCACCCCGCCGGGTGGGAGGATGCACTGCTGGTGCTCGCCGCCGAGGAGTGATCCGATGGCTCCAAGTGCCCATTCGCCACGACGACTCGGGGCAATCGTGGGGCTGCGGTTCTACGACCCGGCCCCTGAGTTGCTCTGCCGACGCCACATCAGCGCGGCGAGCCAGAACAGGAACACCTGCACCGGCACGCTGAGATCGTCCGGGAACGTCACGGTGCAGGCCCGCGTCAGGAAATGGTCGGGGACGATTTCGCCGATCACCGAGTCCCCATCCAGGAGTTCGAAACGCCTGGAGAGCCATGCCGCCGCCCGGAACAACAACTCCCGACCGTCGAGTTGGATCGTAAAGCTGCGGACGAACGCACTGTCCTTTGTCGCACGGGCCAGCACGCGGTCATCGGCAGTCAGCAGGAAGTCGCCTGTCCAGAGCCCTTCCCGCGACAGTTGGTACTCGGTCCCGGACCAGAGGAACCGTCCCCCTTCGCGCAGCCACGCCATGTCCAGGCTTGCCAGCGAGGTCCCGTCGAGATCCAGATCGAACCCCCAGGAGAACAGATGCTTCGGTCTTGCTCGAATGGTCGCCATTGTCCTATCCTCTGCAGCCAAGATCTCCGCACGACCACCCCGGATCAACAACGCCGTTCACACAACTGGACCAGGTACTCTACCGCGAGCGGGGCTTGCGACGAGATCGCGACGCGGCCGGTTGTGGCGTGGGCCGTTCGAGGTGGAACGTCTCGATCAAATCATCGATGATCTCCTGCGACATCGAGACGTGGCCTCCGATCGGCTGGGCATCCAGCACCGCTTCGGCCGAGTGTTCGAGCACCTCCAGCTTGTCGAAGGCGGCCAGGACGCTCTCGCCGGCGACCATGACGCCGTTGTTGCACAGGACCGCCGCCGGGCTCTGCGGCGTCAGGGTCTGCGCCAGAGTCCCGAAATCGTTGAAGACAGTCTCGAAGGGCAACAAGCCCACCTCGCGGACGAAGACGTAGCTCTCCGGGATCGTGTACGTGTCGATAGTTCGGTGGCAGACGGCGAAGGCCATCGCGTTGATCGGGCAGGCGTTGACGACAGCGCCGATCCTCGGATGGGCATCGTAGATCGCCTTGTGCGAGAGGACGGCCCGGCTCGGGTGCTTGCCGAACTCCTTCTTGCCCTTGCGAATCATGACCAGCTCCTCGGGCAGCACGGAATGGCGGTCCAGCGGGTACGGCGTAATGAGGAATTTCTCGCTGTCGATCCGGGCGGAGAACGTCCCGGTCGTCGTGGTCAGAAGGCCCTGGCGATACCCCCGCTCGATGAATTTGCAGAGCTGGTTGCGGAGGTCCTTCTCCCGGATGGACATCATGGTCGGGTCGTACTCGAACGAGTCGATCGGCACGTCGCTCTTGCTCTGGAGCTGAAGCTGCTGATCGGTGAGGTACGTCGGCTCACCGATTGTGTGGGCCTTGATGAGCACTTTGCAGCAGACTTCGAGCGTCTCGAACTTCTGGAAGGCGTCCTGCAGGGTGGCGCCGCCGCAACAGACGCCGTGGTTCTCCAGGATCACGCTGTCGAAGCCCTCGGTGAATTTCTGGGCGATCTTGTTGCCGAGTTCCTCGCTGCCGGGCGTGCCATAGGGCGCGAAGGCCACGCTCCCGTTTGACCGCCAGGCCTGGTGGAACAGGCGCGTATCGGGGACCTTGTGGGCGATGCTGAACGCCACGAGGGCCATCGGATGGGCGTGCACCACGGCCCGCAGGTCGCGCCGGACCTCGTAGATCGCCTTGTGGAAAGGGTATTCCGAAGAGGGTTTGTGCAGCCCTTCGATCCGGCCGTCGGCGCGGACGCAGACGATGTCGTTCGGGGTGAGCGTGCCCTTGTCCACCCCCGTGGGCGTGATCCACATGTCGCCGTTCTCGTCGAGAATCGAGAGGTTCCCGCCGGAGGTCGTCGTCATCTTGTATCGATAGATCCGCTGCATGGTGAGCACGAGCTCATCGCGCGGATGCAGGTACTCGTACCGCATGATCATCCCTTACTCGAAAGCGACCGGCCTTCCCACCCCTCACAGCACCCCTTGTAACCGCTGTACCGCTCCCGCGTCAACATGCTACGTCGGCATCCGTCGGATCGTTCAGAGGGCGCCCCCAAGCGGCGCGAACAGCGCAGAAGAACGCCCCGGTCAACAACCAGGTCGGCCGGGGCGTGACTGCCTTTCAACAGGATGGAGCCTGTCGCGGCTCAGTACTCCCGATCCCTCACGATGCCCGGCTGCGGGACGGGGTATCGGCCATTGGCGTCCGGTTGCAGCGGAGCCGGCGAATCCATCGTCAGCTTGTCCAAGCCCGGGGCCATCTCATGCGGGCAGTTGAGCATTTGTTCGAACGTGATTTCCTGCCCGGTGTGGGCGGACATGCGGCCCATGCTTGTCACAAGGCTGCACTCGACGCCGTACTTGGTCTCATTGTACGGCTTGTCGGCGCGGATGGCGTCGACCAGGTCGTTCCACTCGTTCTGGTACGGGTCCCGCTGGTCCTCAGGGATCCTCGATGTCCAGATCGCGCTCGCCCTCGTCGGGTCCTGGCCCTTGTGAATGCTGGAAGGCAGGCCGCAATCGCCGCTCTTGGACGCAATAGCCACGCCCTTCGTGCCGTGCACGTAGCTCGCATAGGGGCTGGCGCAATTCTCCATGCAGCGGCCATCGAAGCAGAACTTCGAGCCGTCGGCATAGGTGTACTCGACGGAGTAGGTGTCGAAGTTCTGGTCCACGTAGGTGATCCCTTCGGGAGTCTGGCGATAGTGCCGGCCGCCCAAGCCCATTGCCCTGACCGGCCACTCGCCTTTGATCCACCCCAGATGGTCAATGATGTGGATGTAGAAGTCGCTGAAATTGCCGCCGCTGGCCCAGATGAAACTGTGGAAGCGTCGCACCTGGTAGCACAGATCGCTGATGTCGGCCGGCTTCGGCGGGGAGCTGAAGAACCCGGCAGGGCCGTGCATGCGGTACCCACGTTGCAGAATGACGTCGCCGATCTCGCCGTCCTGGACGCGTTTGACCAGTTCCGCGAGCGCCCGGCTGTGGCGGGACATCAAACCGACACCGACTTTCAGGTTCTTGGCCGAGGCCTGTTCGGCCAGTTCGAGCATCCGCTTGCTGGTCGGGCCGTCTACGGTGACCGGCTTCTCCATGAAGACGTTGAGCTTCTTCTGGATCGCGTAGGTGAAATGCACCCAGCGGAAGGCCGGCGGGGTCGCGAGGATCACGATATCGCCCGGCCGCAGGCAATCCATCGCCTTGCGGTAAGAGTCAAACCCAAGGAACTTGCGATCTTCGGGCACATCCACCTGATCTTTGAAACTCCCTTTCAGACCCGCATAGCTGTCCTTGAGCCGATTCTCGAAGGCATCCGCCATCGCGACCAGCTTCGTCGGGCCCTGTTTGACGGACAGGGCGTTCGCCGCCGCACCGGTGCCTCGTCCGCCGCAGCCGACGAGGGCGATTTGGATCGTATTGTTCTCGCCGGCATACATCCGGGGCGTAATCCCCGTGGTCAGCGCCGACACCGCGGCCAGCCGGCCGGTATCCTTCAGAAACTCCCGGCGTGATGTGCCCTTGCCATTGATCTCACTCATAGTGATCTCCTGTTACGATTGGGTTTGCCTTGGCCATTGTTGTACGTCATTCGCGACCCTGGCCATCGAGTCCCGATCAAATGCCCTTTCCATGCGTGCAGAGTCCTGCTGCCCTGCCGGAGTGCCATTATCAACGATCCGTCGGCCTTCGACAAGCATTTTCCCTGCGCCTGGCTGTTGAGGGCTCCGCCCCCAAACCCCCGGCATTCTTCGCTTTGGGTCAGCAGCATGATACCCGAAAGAGCCAACATGAGAACAGGGACAATGCCATGACATGCCGACGTGGCCTGTCTGTCATGATACTCGTGAAAGACGCAGTGTCCTATTCGGGAATTAAACGCGTGTCACCGGTGATCCGATATCTTGAGAGTATCTTACGAAGCCCCGCCGGAACCCGAGGCCAAGAATAGCCGCCGCGCTCGGTCCATGAAACAGTTGAGCCGATACCAGTGATTCTGAGCACGCGGCGGAGGAACTCATCATGCGGGTAGAGATGCCACGCATCGCCATCATTGAATGCGATCCAGAGATCCTTGCCTCGATACTTCTGGTAGAAGACCAAGCGTCCTTTGAGTTGCACTCGCAAGAACGTAGTCCCGTCGACGTGTTGGGCGATCAAATCTGCTCCCTGCCAATCATCGCTGAGCCGGATCGTGACGAAGCCGTAGTCCGTCAAGACCACTGACAGTTTCTGGACATTGAAGTTCTCTTTCTGTCGAGCATTCAATTTCGAGTATTCGATCCGCTTCAACTTCATCACAATTCTCCTGAAAGACAATCCCCTTGCACAAAAGAAGGCAGCTCGGAGAGCAAGAGGATGTCAGTAGTCCTGGTGAGTGTTACCCCGCCCTCTCACCATGCCATGGGTCCAGAGCGAAAAATGCCGGGGGCTGAGGGCAGAGCACCCAGAAATCCGCGTTGATCCGCGTTCATCTGCGGTTCCTTTGGTCTGATCGTCACGGAATGGGGATCACTTGCCAGCCTTCGGTGCCGAAGCGGATGTCGCGTTCGACAAACTCCCAGACGACGATCTTCTTGCCCTTCAACAGGGCGGGTTTGCGAGCGAGCTGCTGTCGGACCAGGGTCGAGGCGCCGCCGTCGCTGATGATGCTGCTCAGGCCGAACCCGAGATTGTATGCGAGGTGCGCAATGAAGCCGCCACTGCCGGGCTCGTCCCGCTCGTAGATCCGCAGGAAGCTGTCGCCCAGGACGAGGACCGGCGAGTTCGGGTCGTCCACGTAGGGCTTGCCACTTGCCGTGTCAACTACTTGCGTACAGTTCATCTTCTGGGGCTGGAAGAGCTTCTCCACCCACGGCACACGAATCATCTTGAGCACGTCGCCGTACCGCTCGACCGGGACGGCCCTCACTTCATACCGGGTCGTGCCTTTCTCCACCCAGCCGGAATTGAGAAGCCTGTGGGCGACTGTCTCGGCAGCCAGCCTCATCCCCTCCGGCGACCAGTGGCTGTCCTGGGCCAGATAGTACTCGGGACTGCCTGCGACCTGCCTCGCCTTGGCATAGACCTCGAACAAATCGACAACTTCGATGCCGGCCCGCTGCAACCTCGCCAGGACATCGCGGGTCGCTGGGTTCACGGGATGCGTCGCCCGTGCCGCCAACATCTCGGGATAGACGCTGGCCTTGTTCGGCGCGGGCACCACCAACAACTTGATGCCGCGTTTCGCCAAGTCGTCGCGGAATGAGGTGATGGCGGCGAAGATGTCGTCTCGGGCGTTTGTAGTGACGCCGTCAGGCGTTGTCTTCTTCTCATCAGAAGCAAGATATGCCCTTACGGGCACACTACGAACAGGTTCGACAAGGTATTGAACCGCCGGTCGATAGAAGAACCAGCCGTCGCGTCCGAGAAGGGCCTTGTCGCCCGTGTCCTCCAGGAGGACAAAGCGTGCGAACTGCATCCAGGGTCGGA
>Ga0116141_10000962_pt1 | contig 24046 bp, 13 predicted proteins | sample AD_UKC097_MetaG_FD_89744 | JGI IMG/M metagenome (GOLD analysis project Ga0116141, IMG submission 89744) | Active sludge microbial communities of municipal wastewater-treating anaerobic digesters from USA - AD_UKC097_MetaG | ecosystem: Engineered > Bioreactor > Anaerobic > Digestate | place: USA...
GCTACGATCACCGCGATCAAGCGCATAGGAAGGTCCCATATCCGCAGAAGGTGGTTGACCCTTGTAGATTCATTTTGCCGCCCGAAGAGCGGTCTGCCTTGGGTAAGTGATCGTCTTGGACCACGGAGCAGGAGGTTATCGGCGAGGGACGTAGACATGGGTAAGGCCCGATTAGCGAGGCGGCGTCGTTGGAGACCGAGTGCGGCACTATCGGTTGTAAATTTTTTGAAATTCTCCCATATATGGTATTGAACAGGCGGTCAGAAGTGACTATATAGTCACCCATGAACGAGGTAGTCACACAACCCGATACGCCAAATCGGAGCCAGCGCAGGGCTACGAAGACGCGAAATCGCCTGTTGAAGGGGGCCCTGTCCGTGTTTGCTGAGATCGGGATGGACGCCGCGACCATTGAGATGATTACGCAGCGGGCCGATTTGGGTAAAGGAACGTTCTACCGGCATTTTGCCGATAAGAACGAGATCGTTGGGGTGCTGATCGAACGGTGTACCGATGATCTGGTGGAAGCTATCTCTCAGGCCGCAGGCCACCCGAAATCATTGCGGGAGGCCCTCGACGGACTGGTGAATGGGCACATGGAGTTCTTCCTGGGCCACCCGGACGAGTACGTGTTGTTGTTTCAAGGTCGCATGTTGCTGAAACTGGACCGTGGTCTGGTCTATGAGCTTGACCAGCCCTATGAGCACTATCTGAATCGTATCGAGGAGTTGGTGCGACCCTTTCTGCCGACGCCGGTGGACAGCATCAAGATCAGACGATTGGCCTGTGCCATTGCGGGTTTCGTTTCGGGATTCCTGTCTTTTGCCATGATTACCATGGAGCCTCGGACTGTCCGAGAGAGCATCGAGCCCATGAGGGGCGCTTTTCTCGGAGGCGTGGTCGGCTTCATGGAGCGACCGTAAGCGGATCTATTGTCAACGTTCTATTTGTAGAAAGGAATTCAGAATCATGTCTATGTGCTCTGCAAGTGGAGGCGAAGACTCTTCCTGTCATGGAGATGCCTCCCTGTGTGCCGTCGACGACGAACCTCCGCCGATAGCGACTGCGCCCAGCACGATGGAAACCCCAGCTCGTCGGCCTCGGAACTGGAACGATTGGCGGTGGCAAATGGCCAATCGCATCCGGAATCCGCAGCAACTTCTTGCGGCATTTCCTCGCTTGGCGGGAGGTCCCGACTTGACCTCCGTCATGACCAAGTACCCCATGGCGATCACCCCGTATTACGCCTCGCTGATTCGCCGCGCCGACAGTTGTGATCCCATCTTCCAGATGTGTGTGCCACAGGGACAGGAACTAACCGATCCGCCGTTTCTGACGCCGGATCCTTTGGAGGAATGCAGAGACATGCCGGTCCCGGGCATGGTGCATCGCTACCCGGACCGCGCCCTGGTCATCGCGACGACGATGTGTTCGACGTATTGCCGCCATTGCACGCGGAAGCGCATCGCCGGCACGCGGGAGACCAGCATCACCAAACGGCGTCTCGAACAGATCGCCGCCTACCTGACGGAGCACCCGCAGATCAGCGACGTGATCGTCTCCGGCGGCGACCCGCTGACGATGACCACGGAGCACCTGGAGATGGTGTTGTCGCGGCTTCGTCAGGTGCCGTCCGTGCAGATCATCCGAATCGGGAGCCGCGTGCCGGTCGTGCTGCCGATGCGCATCACCGACGATCTGTGCCAGATGCTGAAGAAGTATCACCCCATATGGATCAATACGCACTTCAACCATCCGCAGGAGCTGACGCCGGAATCGGCGGAAGCCTGCCGACGGCTGGCTGATGCGGGGGTCCCGCTGGGCAACCAATCGGTCCTGCTGCGCGGGGTCAACGACGATCCGCGAATCATCGAGCATCTCTGTCGTGGTCTCGTGCGGATGCGGGTTCGCCCGTACTACATGTATCAGTGCGATCTGGTCCGCGGCGTGGAGCACTTCCGCACCCCGCTGACCCGCGGCATGGAGATCATGGAATATCTGCGAGGCCGGCTCAGCGGCTTGGCGATTCCCACATTCGTGGTCGATGCCCCGCACGGCGGCGGCAAGATCCCGGTCCTGCCGACCTACGTGGTTTCGCAGAGCCCGACCCATACGGTGCTGAGGAACTACGAGGGCATGCTGATCGCCTATCCGGAGCCGCATGAACGCTTCGACGGTCCGTGCAAGGCCCCTCGCGAGGAATCTTCGCCGGGGGTGTGGGAGCTGGCCGCAGGACAATACAGCCGAATCCAGCCCAAGGAGACTCTGCGTCTGGCACGACGCCAGCCCTGCTGTGCATCCGATGAGTCAGTAGGGGACTTCTGAGATGATCAAGATCCAACGGGTCTACGGGTCTACTCTGCCCATAGATCGCCAGCGGATTCAGCAAACGCAGGAGATCTTCCGGCAGAATTTTGCGGCGGTCGCGTCCTATGCGGATAGGATCCCCGACATGCTGGACCACCCGTTCAAGTACGGGTACAAGACGGTCCTGCTGGTCTCCGAGACCGCGATGGCCAAGGTGACGGGCTTCTCGCTTGTCCTGCACTTTCCGGAAATCAACAGCAGCCTGCTCGATTTCATCGCCGCGCATCGCCAGATGCGCGGCGGTGGGATCGGCGGTTCGCTGTTCGAGGCTACGGAGGAATACGTACAGCGCCAGGGTTCTCGCGGCCTGTACCTGGAGGCCCTGCCGGACGATCCCCGCCAGGTCAAGGATCCCACCCAGTTGAAGGAGAACCAGCGGCGTCTACGATTCTACGAGTACTACGGGCTTCGGCCGATCGTGAACACGGAGTACGAGACGCCCGTCGGCGAGAGTCCGGCGCCGTATCTGTTGTTCGACGATCTGGGGCGACGGACGCCGCTGAGGCGTTCCGAGGCCCGCGCTGCGATCCGGCTGATCCTGAAGCGCAAGTACAGCAACCTGGTGACTCCCGACTACATCGAGCGCGTTGTCGAGAGCGTGATCGACGATCCCGTGCGATTTCGCGAGCCGCGGTACATCAAGACGCCGCCGCCTGTGCCGCAGCGGGAGCAGGTCGAGAAGGCATTCGAGATCGTCTGCGGCGATGTCCACGTGGTTCATCGCGTACGCGATCGGGGATACGTTGAGCGGCCTGCGAGAGTTGCGGCTCTCGAACAGGCCGCGATGGCCACGGGGCTGTTCACCAAGGTCCTGCCTCGCCATTTTGGCGACGAGCATCTGCGGGCGGTTCACGACGCCGACTTCCTGGCGTACCTGAAGGCTGCCTGCGAGAAGCTGCCGGAAGGAACGCGGATCTACCCCTATGTGTTCCCGATTCGCCGTCCCGAGCGGCGACCCAAGGATCTGGCGGTTCGTGCGGGGTATTACTGCATCGATACGTTCACGCCGCTGGACCACCAGGCGTATCGAGCGGCGAGACAGGCCGTCGATGTCGCTCTGACCGCGGCCGATGACGTGCTGCGGGGTCGGCGTGTTGCGTATGCGTTGTGCAGACCGCCCGGGCATCACGCTGAGCGGCGGACTTTCGGCGGGTTCTGCTACTTCAACAACGCCGCCATCGCGGCCCAGTTCCTGACCCGTCACGGCACGGTCGCCATGCTGGACATCGACTATCACCACGGCAATGGGGCGCAGGATATCTTCTACAGCCGCAACGACGTGCTGACAGTCAGCCTGCACGGTCATCCAAATCACTCGTATCCCTACTTCAGTGGCTTCGCCGACGAACAGGGCGAAGGGGCGGGCAAAGGGTTCAACCAGAACTTCCCGCTGCCCGAGGGGGCGGACGAAACGCTCTACCTGCAAACTTTGGACAAGGCCATCCGCACGATCGAACGGTTCAAACCCATGTTCCTGATTGTCTGCGTTGGTTTCGACACGATCCGGGGCGACCCCACCGGCTCGTTCGTCCTGAAGCCGTCTTCCTTGCGGCAAATGGGTCAACGAATCGGTCAATTGCATCGGCCGACGCTCGTGGTGCAGGAGGGCGGATACAGTCTCCGCAACCTGCGTCAAGGGGTCTCGGCCCTTTTTGGAGGAATTGCACAGGCCCCGGCCTTCGCATTCACAAACGGAAAGAAATGGATAAGACAGCAAGAAAGACCAACAAACCATCTGCCGGGTCGCACGGCTCAATGACCATCGGACTCGTCTACGACCTCAGAGACGACTACCTCGCCCAGGGGTATGCCCAGGAGCAGGTTGCGGAATTCGATTCACCGGCGACCATCGCCGCCATCGAGCAAGCCCTTCGATCCCTCGGATACGGCACCGAGCGCATCGGCAACGGCCTGGCTCTGGCCGGCCAACTTGCCGCCGGGAAGCGATGGGACCTTGTTTTCAACATCGCCGAGGGCCTGTACGGGCGCAGCCGCGAGGCCCAGGTGCCGGCGATGCTGGAGATGTATGGAGTCCCCTATACCTTCTCCGATCCGCTGGTGTGCGCGCTGACCTTGGACAAAGCGATGACCAAGCGAGTGATCCAGTCGGCGGGCCTGTACACACCGCGCTTCGCAGTGGTGACGTCACTTGGTGACGTGGATACGTTGGGGCTTCAGTTCCCGCTCTTCGCCAAGCCCCTGGCGGAGGGCACAGGCAAAGGGGTCGATCAGGATTCCCGCATCGAGTCTGCGTCGGCCCTGAGGAAAGTCTGTGTGCGTCTGCTCGAACGATTCGCCGAGCCGGTCCTCGTCGAGGAGTACCTGCCCGGTCGGGAGTTCACGACGGCCATTCTGGGGACCGGCCGGGACTCGCGTGTGCTGGGGACCATCGAGTTCACCATCGGCGCGAATGCCCCGGCACAGGATTACTCCTTCGAGGTCAAAGAGCAGTGCGAGCAGTGCGTGACGTACTTCCCCATGCCGAAGGGCTCGCTTCGGGATGAGGTGGAGGCCCTGGCCCTCGGGGCATATCGCGTGCTGGAGTGCCGCGACACGGGGCGCGTGGATATCCGCCTCGACGCCAAGGGGCGCCCCGCGTTCATCGAAATCAATCCATTGCCGGGCATGCATCCGACGCATTCGGATTTACCCATGATCGCCGCGCAGGAAGGCATGAGCTACGAAGAGTTGATCGGTCACATCGTCCAAAGCGCCCTTTCCCGCCAGGAGTCCACATCGTGTCACGCTGGAAAACGAGCGTCCTGATTCTGCACAACGAACCGAGGCCCTCCGGTCGCGGTGGGGCGTTTGCCGAGAGCGAGGCCGGTGTCCTGGCCGAGGTACAGGCCGTGAGCCGGGCGCTGGCTGCGCTGAAGATCCCTCACCGGGCGGTCGGCGTCCGGCAGTTCAGCGATCTGCCCGCAGTCCTCTCGGCGTCGGATGAGCCGGTCGTGTTCAACCTCGTCGAAGGGTTCTGGTCGAACACGGGACAGGCTAATCTTGTGCCCACGGTCATCGCCAGCTTCGACAAGGCCTGCACGGGCAACGATGCGCAGGGTCTGTTGCTGTCGCTCGACAAGTGGCAGAGCAAGACGTTGCTCGCAGCGGTGGGTTTGCCCACGCCCAAGGGACTGATCGTGCCGCCGGGACAACCGATCCCTGCGCGCGAGCTGTTCGAGGGACCCTATATCGTCAAACCCGTCCAGACGGACGCCAGCGAAGGGATCGACAAGACCAGCATCGTTCGCCGACCGGGCAAGGCCCTCCAGGATGCTGTCCGGCGGATACACGACCGGATGGCCCAGCCGGCGATGATCGAGCAGTATATCGAAGGACGCGAGTTGAACATCTCCGTGATTTGCCGCAAGGGCGATTTGGAGGTGCTGCCCCTGGCGGAGATCGATTTCAGTGCGTTCGAGGCAGGCCGACCCCGCATCGTGGGCTACGAGGCCAAGTGGCTCGAAGACAGCTTTGAGTTTCATCACACGCCTCGGATCATTCCCGCGCCGCTCTCGAAACGGTTGACGCAGCAGGTACGTGATCTGGCCATGGCGGCCTGTCGGGCGCTGCGCTGTTTCGAGTACTGCCGGGTGGACTTCCGCCTGGATGGGGACAACCGCCCCTACGTCCTCGAAGTCAACGCCAATCCGGACATCTCGCCGGATGCCGGTCTTGCTGCGGCGTTGCAGGCTGCAGGCATCTCTTACAGGACCTTCGTCAAACTGACCATCGACAACGCTGTGAGACGTAGCTCGCGATGCAGGGTGCGTACCACGCACCAGACAACTCACAAGCGACGACCAGCCACCGTCAGCATTCGCTGGTGTCGGCCTGAGGATCGCCAGACGGTCCTGTCCTTTCTGGCGGACACCGGTTTCTTCCGGCCGGATGAGATCGACATCGCCCGCGAGGTCCTGGACTCGGGGCTGGCCGAGGGCCCCAAGGGTCACTACCAGTCCTTCGTCGCCGAGATGGATGGCCAGACGGTGGGCTGGATCTGCTATGGCCCGACGCCCTGCACGCTTGGGACGTACGACATCTATTGGATCGGCGTATCTGCCGCCTGGCAGGGGCATGGCATCGGCCGTGCGCTGACCGTCTTCGCAGAGCAGGCGATTCGCGAGCGGGGCGGCCGGCTGTTCGTCGTCGAGACCTCCGGACGGGACAGCTATACTCCCACGCGCCGTTTCTACGAGGCCCTGGGCTATCGCGAGGCCGCCAGCATCCCGGATTTCTATGGACCGAGCGATCCGAGGGTGATTCTCATCAAGGCCGCCGACGCTCGCTGAGTCCCGCGTTTACACGGTACTCGGTCGGGTCAGGATCGGGTCCTTGTCGATGTACCGCTCCCAGTCGGCCATGGCGTCCAGCATTTCCTTGCCGCGCCTGCAATCTTCGATGGACATTTTGCCCGACTGTACCAAGTCGTAGTACGGCCCGATGTCCGTCTGGCGGTAGAGACCGGCGAAACGCTGGTAGAACTCCTCTCGCGGCAGGCGGGTGGGCAACACGGCGTGCAGCGTGTCGAAGCAGGAGTAGTCGTCGGTCACCAGCTCATTGCGGCGCTCCCGGTAGAGCTGTGTTCCGGGCAGCGGTGTCAGAATCGTAAACTGAGTGTGCGTAATTCGGTGTTCCTGGACATAGTCGCGGAGCCGCTTGAAATCGTCCTCCATCCAGTCCGGATCGACGATAAAGGCGCCCCAGATGATGACACCGTTGTCCTGGAGGATTCTGATGGCCTGGTTGTTCGTATCGATCGTGCAGGATTTTCCGACCCCTTTGAGGACCTCGTCCGATCCGCCCTCCAGCCCCAACAGGACGGCATACAGCCCGATATCCACCCATTTCTTCACGAGGTCAGGGTGCCGGACGATGGAATCCGTGCGGCACTCCATGGAGTATCTCTTGCGGATGCCTTCGGATCGGATCATGTCGGCGATCGCGGTTTCCCTCTCGCGGTTCATCAGAAAATTGTCGTCCACGAACGTGATGTGATCGGTGGAGACGGTGGCGACTTCCGAGAGGACCCTTCTGGCCGGCATCTGGTTGATTCGGCCGCCGTAGAACTCGTGGACGCTGCAGAAGTTGCAGTGAAACGGGCAGCCTCGGGAGGTCGCCACGGACGTATCCGGCTTGTCGAAGAGGAAGAAATACTCGCTTCGATAAGCTTCCGTCAGATCGCGACGCGGCATAGGTAGCTCCCCGAGACCGATCCGGCTGTTCGACCGTTCATTCCGGGTGAATGCGCCTTCGCGATTCTGCCAGACGATACTGGGCACGTCCTGGAGCCCACGGCGATCTTCCACGGCCTGGACGAGCTTGCTGAACATCACTTCGGCCTCGCCGATGGCGATCGCATCCACCTCGGGCAGGGAGAAATCCTGCGGCAGGAGTGTGGCGTGATGACCGCCCGCCACAGTGAAGACCTCCGGCGAGAAGGACTTGACCCGATGTAATACGTCCTGAGCGGCGTAAACCTCCGGTGTCAAGGCAGTCACCGCCACCATTTCCGGCTGAAAGCTCCGCAGCGCGGAATCGAGATCGTTCTCCAGCCGCATATCCAGGATGTGAACGTCGTGCTCGGGAACTGTCGCGGCAATCATCTCCAGGTGCAGCGGCTCCGGCGAAGCCGCCAGAAGGAATCCGATGCCTTCTGGGGAACCGGGCTGGACCAACAGGATTCGCACAACTGCACCTCAACGATCTGGCGGCTGTCTGACGCTGCCGCATCTGCTCACGTTCGTGTGTCCTGGGAGCCTTGAAGAACCCAGCCAAGCTACCCGCCGGTGCGAGCGGCGTTCAATCGTCCCTTGGCCCTCTCCAACCTGGGCAGGAAATCCCCCTTCCGAAAATCGGACGTCCATCTGCGTATCGTGATCCAACCGCCGAAACGCACAAGGCGGATTTGCCAACGCCGAAACCACACGCTCCAGCCCGCCTTGAGGCGGTGGAGCGAGAAGACCAAGGCCGGGAACGACAAGATGCTCGCAACGACCAGAAGCACATAACGGAACTGATAGACCCGGCTCATGATCCTCTTGCCGGCTCGCTGCAGATCCTCTGCGGTCATCGGCGCATCGGGTTCGAACAGGGGGAAATTGCCGTCATAGTACTGCCAACCGACATCTTCCAGGGGGTAGACCCGACCCTGTTTTTCGAGTCGCCGGCGCAGGTCCGTGCCGGGCAGCGGCACAGGGAGCAGGACCTGGACACTGTCGATTCGGGACTTGCGAATGAATCGTTTGAAGTGGCGGACCCGCTCGGCCACGGGCATCGTGAACTGCGTGTCCGCGCCGACAGGGTAGCCGAAGATGAACATGCCGTGGACCCAGAACCCGGTTTTGCGGAACACCTTCACCAGGGCCAGCATCTTCTCGGCGTTGATGTGCTTGTTCATGGCCTTGAGCTCCTCGTCGATCGGGGACTCGAAGCCGACGGCGACGTGCCGGATGCCGGCCTGGCGCATCGCGGCCAGCATCTGCGGATCGTTGGCCTTATCCAATCGGATCTGCACGGTCAGCGTGAGCTGCCTGCCGATCTGTTCCTGATATTCCCGGAGCGTTCGACAGAACCGGATCGTGTCCTCTCGCTGCTGGCCGAAGAGGTCGTCGACGACGAAGAAATGTCGCGCGTCGCGCGTCTCCACGAGATACCGAATGTTGTCGAGCAGCCGTTCGGCCGAGGCGGGTCTCGGCCTGCTCTTGACCGTGCAGAATTCGCAGTGCATCGGGCATCCGCGAATCTGCTCGACCGGGTAGACCCGGATCTTCGCGTATCGGACGAGGGAGAAATCCGGGTACGGGAACCTGTCGAAATCCGTCAGGGGTTCCCGGTCCGGCGTGCAGACGACCTGCCCGTTCTCCATGTACGCGACGCCCCTGATGGCGGATACCGCTTGCCGATTCTCGATGGCCAGAAGGAGTTCGCGGATCGTCTCTTCGCCTTCACCCAGGACGACGAAGTCGATGCCGGAGGACAGCGCCTCGGCGATGTTGGGCCCGGCGAAGTGCTGCCCGCCTGCGATGGTCGTGACGCCCATTCGCCTGTATTGCTTCGCCAGTTGGTACAGCCGGGGAACCGTGCTGGTGAGCCCTCCGTAGAACCCTACGACATCCGCCGGCCGCTGTCGTTGCAGGATCTCGTGGTCGGCCCCGCCCGTGTCGGCTCTCGGCCCGTATCGGCCGAGGTTGTTCTCGTCGATCACCTCCGCATCCCATTCGGCCATCTCGTTGACCGCCGTGGCCACGCGAATCGGGCCCAGCGCCGTCGTCCTCCGGGCGATCCGCGAGTAGATGTTGAACGCGGGAAACGCCGGAACAATGATCCGAAGCCTTCGTCTTTTCTGTGCGGAATCAATCATAGTCTGAACCTGTACTCACTGATGGTACTGTTGCCGGGGCGGGCTGCACGAGAACGGCCTCGGGGCAACGAATGCACGCCGAATGCTCAGACCCGTCCGTTCCTGCCGAACACTGCGTCCCCAAGGAAGAAGACACCGTACTTCTGTGATCGCCATACGACCATTGTACCATCGGTGTTCCGAAAGACCAGACAATACGCGAATATCGCGACCGGCCCGGAACTTCACAAGGGACACATGCCACGCCATTCCATCAGAGAGTATTGGCTGAAAGGAAGCTATTTTGTATTAGAAAACGCCCCAAAAAAGAGTGCGTGGCGTCAGAGTGCTGCAAGACGGCAAAACGCTTGCAATTCGGCCGGAACGCGGTAGACTGGTTTGCGCTCGAGTTATCCTGAACCGGGGATGATCGTCTGATGAAGCCTTGAAGCCAGTTTCCACGGCCGGCGCTGATAAGCCGCAAGACCCTTCTCTCGAATCATTTCGCTGTCGGGACAGGAAGCAAAGGATTGGGAGGTACCGACTGTCTTGATTGTGTTCGAGAGAGAAAGGAAGGACCATGTCTGTGGAACTGTACTCTGAGGAAATCGTCGTGGTTGCCGTAGCGGAGGGGCCTTCCCCGTTCAAGATATGGCTTCGCGAAAAGGGTCCGGACGATCTCACGGGCGATCTTCAGTGGCTTTGCGATGAATACCTCGACTATCATATCATCGTAGACCTCGCCCACGTGGACAGCTTCGGGTCTACAAGCTACAAGAGTCTTCTGGATCTTCGACAGTTGACCGAAGAGTATGACTTTCGTTTTGTCCTGTGTGGCTTGTCTGAGCACCTGAAGTGGCAACTGAAGTGCGTGCATCTGGGGGACGAGTTCGATACGTTCGACACCCGTGAGGCCGCCATCGCGGAACTTTCGTCCGGGTGTGATGTGTTTCCGTAGGATCGCATGCGCGAAGTCATCAAGAGCCATATTCTTCACCTGCTGCAAAAAGACAGCACGCCGCGAAAGCTGGTGCACCTGGAGCAGGAACTCGGTGTGCGCGGGGACTTGAAGGCGGCCTTTCGCGAGGCGGTCGAATCGCTCTGCGCGCAGGGCCGGATCATCGTCGGACCGGGCAACGTCGTCAGGTTGCCCTCCGTGTCGAACGAGATTACGGGCATCTTCAAGGCCAATCCTCGTGGCTACGGCTTCATCACGCCCGAACAATCGGATGTGGAGGGCGATCTGTTCATCCCCGCCAATGCGGCCGGCAACGCCATGACGGGGGATCGCGTCGTCGCCAGAATCGTGCGACGAAGAAAAGACGAGGGGCGGCTCAACGGAGAGATCGTCCGCATTCTGGACCGTGCCCACAAAACCGTGGTCGGAACGCTGCGCCAGGAGACCACCGGCTGGCTGGTCCAGCCCGACGGCGGCGATTTCTCTCGCCCCATCCAGATCGAGGGCATCAATGCGCGAGCGGTGCGCCACGGGGACAAGGTGTGCGTCCAGATCCGCTCGTATCCGACACGTTCGGAGCCCGCTCGCGGCGCGATTACGCAGGTCCTGGGGCGTCCCGGTGGTTCCGATGCCGAGATTCTGGCGGTCATCCGGCGTCACGGCCTGCACGACGCATTCGATCCATCCAGCCTGGTCGAGGCCGCCAATGCGAAATCGGCTTTCAACCCGCACGACACACGGGGTCGCGAGGATCTTGCCGGCACGCTGGTCATCACCATTGATCCGCCGGACGCCAAGGATTTCGACGACGCCGTCAGTCTCACTCGCGACCCGCACGGGCAATGGGTCCTGGGGGTACATATCGCCGATGTGAGCCATTTCGTCGCGGAGGGCTCCGCTCTGGACGGGGCGGCACGGGAACGCGGCAACAGTGTCTATCTGCCGGGCAAGACCCTGCCCATGCTGCCGGAAATGCTCAGCAACGGCATCTGCTCCCTTCAGCCGGGCCAGCGGCGCTATACGAAGAGCGTGTTTCTCTCCTACAACAAGGACGCGCGCGTCCAATCTGCCCGTTTCGCCAATACGATCATCAAGTCGAAGGCCCGACTGACCTACCTACAGGCCGATCAGGTTCTCAAAGGAGATCCGGCGGGCCTGCCCAGGGATGTCGTGGCCCTTCTGCACGACATGGACGCTCTGGCTCGCAACATCGAGGCTCGACGACGGCGGGCAGGCATGCTGCAACTCCAGGCATTCGCCAACGAGCTTGTGAAAGATGAGGCGGGGCATGTCATCGGTGTCCAACCCGAGGATACGAGCTACCCGCACACGATCATTGAGATGTTCATGGTCGAGGCCAACGTCGCCGTGGCGGCCTTGCTGGATCGCTACTGCATCCCGTTCATGCGGCGGATTCACCCGGAGCCCGATTCCAGGGCGCTGTACCGACTCTCGCAGACCCTGCGACTCCTGGGAGTCACGCTCTCGCGACAACCCCAGCGGTCGGACATCCAAACGGTGCTGGATCAGATACGTGACCGGACCGCGGCGCTTCCGGTGAACCTCCTTGTCTTGAGGAGTCTGGAGAGAGCGACGTACTCGCCCGCCAGCGTCGGCCACTACGCCTTGGCGGCTTCGAAGTACTGCCACTTTACGAGCCCGATCCGCCGCTATGCGGATCTCATGGTGCACCGTGCTCTGCAGGGTCATCTCGCGGGCGACGCGGATCGCATCCGTCGTCTGCATGCCTTTCCGGACCTCGTCGAGATCGGCGAGCATCTCTCCCGGACCGAGCAGGCGGCCGAGGAGGCCGAGAAGGAGCTCAAAACGGTTTTGATCCTTCACCTGTTGAGCGCTCGCGTGGGTGAGGATGTGGAGGGTGTCGTCGTGAGTCTGACCAACTACGGGGCCGCGGTACATCTGCCCGAGTACGGTGTCGAGGGGCTGGTCCCTCGCGAGGCCCTGGGCCCGGACCGCTGGCAATTCGACGAGCAGAATCAAAGCCTCCTGGGCCGGCACACCGGCGCCATCCTGCGGCTGGGGCAGGCCATGCGCGTGCGGATCGTCGATGTCCACCCCGCGGCCGGACAGCTTGATCTGGCGCCGGCCGTCGGGCTGGTCGTGAAGTTGCCCGAGCGGCCCCGACAGCAGGCCGCCCGCCGGGGCTCGTCGAGGAGACGCCGGAAGAACCCCAAGAAACGCGCGAGTTGAGTGCAGGATCGGAATGCGTGTGGAACCACCGAAAACCACGCCGTACAAGTGCCATGTTTTTGTCTGTGTCAACGACCGCGGCGGAGCGCGCAAATCGTGTGCCGATGGCCACAGCAAGGAGATTGCGATACGTCTGAAAGAAGCAGCCAAAGGCCGCGGTTTTCCGCCGGGCACCGTCCGCGTGTCTCAGAGCCTGTGTCTGGGGCTGTGCGATTTCGGCCCGAACGTGGTTCTCTATCCGCAGCGGACGTGGTTTCAGGCCGTGACTGTGGCCGACATCGACCGAATCCTCGACGCCGTCGCCGAGGTGATGAAACGGTCTTCGTAGGGGCGTATCTTCGGGGCGGAAGACAGCGGGTAACGGCGTCACCACAAACCTCACCATTGAAATCGCCCTGGTTACTCTGCGGCGCCGGGCGATGGAAGCACGGCCTCCCAATTGATCGGATCACTTCCATCGGCTTCGGGATCAATCCGACCGAGGGCCAGGCCGTGGCCGTCCGGCTCGGTGGGCCAGAGATCGACGCCTGTTGCGAAGTCCTCCGGGTGTGAGCCGTCGCTGTAGGTGACGGTGTCGACGGGAGTCCAGGAACGGGTGCCGTTCAGGTTCTGGTCGCCCGGACTGCTGATCCGGATCGTGTCGCCACCGTTAGCCAATTTGCCGCCGCCCCACTCGAAGACCTGCACATTCGGCGTCATGTCATAGGCTGCGTCGAATGCGTCCAGGTCCTTCACGAGCAGCAGGCACTCGCCTGGCGCCAACGTCACAGGCGGATCGGTTGGGAATAGAAAATCGATCGCCGGGTCATTCGGATCGTCGCAGAACCGCCACGGGGCACCCCGCAGGGCATCGTAGAGCACGATCGCCGATTGGCCGGTGTTGAGCAGCTCGACGTATTCGGCGTCCGCCGAGTCGGCCGGGTTGTACATGATCTCGTTGATCCGAACGCTCTGAGCAGCCGATCCAACGTCGAAGACCGTCTGGGCCAGGCCGCTCCAGGGACTGTACGGGTTGCTGGCGACCAGGACGCGGGCCTTGATCCTGGTGCTCTCGGTGATTGTGATTGGGTCGGTGTAAACGTGCACGGCCCCGGACATGCCTGCCGCATCCGGCGTGGAGATCTCGCCCGCGACCAGTGCGACGGAGATCAGGAAATCCGAACTCGTTGTCGAAGAGTTCATCCCCTGGATGGCGAGCAGGTTCTGGCCTTTCCGCAACAGGCCCACGGAGGCGGAAACGTCGAACTCCTCGAAGGAGATCGCCGCCGAATCGTCGTGATTGCCGCTGGCCGAGGAATTCCACGTTGGCGTCCCGAAGAACGAGGCCCGCGCAATCTCGACGCCGTTGAGGTAGGCGATGAACCCGTCGTCATACCGTACGTTCAGGGTCATGAAGTTGAACGCCCCGGGATTGGCTGAGACGGTGAATGGAATGCGGATGTAGCAGCTCGAGTTACGACTGTACATCGCATCCCCCAGATTGATGGTGAAGTACTGCTGGTAGCCGGAGCCGCGTTCGAAACCGACGCCCCCTGCGCCGCCAGCCCAAGCCGAGTCGTCGAAGGACAGACTGCTCCGCCAGGAGTCGTCAATCACGCCGGTTGGCACGATCGCTCGCTTGGACGCGTTCTCGGGCAGCAGCGTGGTGGAGTTCAGGACCGTCACAGCGGAATCAGGCGGTCGGGGGTCCGAGCCGTCGAGCGTGTAGTAGATTGCGCCGCTTGCGTGAGGATTGACGAGGATCACCTGGCTGCCGTCTTCGGCCCGCCCCCCGTCCGGCAGGATCTGGGGCGGCGCGACGAACTGGTTATCGACCCACGCACACCGGGTCTGGAGCCACTGCTTCAGATGATCGATCTCGCCCTGAAAACTGCCGTATCGCGGGCCGACGCTGGTCCATTTGGCGTAGTTGCGGGCCTGGGCCTCCCGGATCTCGTCGGCCATCCCGTCGATGGTGGCGTTGAGGCTCTCCGTGCTGAAGGGGCCTTCCCGCAGTGCATACCATCGGTCGATGTACCTTTGATAGAAGTTCGTGTCTTCAAACAGTCGGTTCCACCAGACGTAGTTGAAGTAGTCGGTGCCGTCGCCGGTCCCATGCCAGCTCTCGGCGTTGTTGTCGCGGCCGTCGGTGGAGTCCAGCGCGCGATCGAAGTCCCAGAGCGGGCCCATCTCCAGCTTGCCCTCGCGGCTCTTGTGCATATGCGTGCTCAGGCGAAGCGCATCGACGTTCATCGCCAGCATGTTGAGCAAGTTGTGGTCGATGAAACTGTCCAGGTCGATGTACTTCGCGTAACCGATCTCGGGATCGGCGAAACTCGCTCCGTAGAGCGCGGTCTCGAAATCGTTCAGATAGCCTCGGATCCACGCCGACTGTCTTGCCGTGATCTCCGACTCCTTCGGGTCCACGTAACACAAGGTGCCGTCGCCGTAGGTCGGGTTTCCCCGGGCCGTACGGAAGCCGCCGTCGCCCGGGTCCGGGCGGTCGATCTTCAGCATGTACCCACCGGTGATCCTCGGCTCGGTGCTGTCCCAGGGATCGAGCTTCTCGACATCGACTCGATCCTTGCCCCGTTTGATCTTCTCCATGAGGATGTACAGTCCGACGTAGTCACTGGCTGAAATGGTGCTGTCATTTCGATTCAGGTACATCTCGACGAACCGCGTGCGAACGGCGTATCGGCCGACCTGATTGCTCAAGTCGAACACGAACGCGTTATTGATCTGCGCCCGGTCGAAGGAATAGGGGCCGTAGAGAATCCAATCCGATTCCGCCGGCAGACCCAGCAGGGAGACATCACGGTCCCAGTTGTTTTCATCCCACACCTCGAATGCATACGAGGGTTTGGGTGACCCGGCCGTACTGGAGCCGCGCACCTTGATCCCGCCTCGTCCGGCGAAATCCACGGCATCCGTAATATGCGCACGTCCGTCTTCACCGACGTCGATGAAGGCGGACAGGACCTTTCTCAACGTCGAACCGATGCTCTGACGGTCCGTATCGACGATGACGATGGGCAGGTTGGAGCTGAAAGTCGCGACGTCCTTGGAGAGCGCCACATACGTACGGCTGACCACGGGCCCAGGGGCCTTGCCCGGCTCATAGACCCGGGCGGCGACTTCCATCGTGCCGACGACCATGAGCGGATCCACGTACGGCACGGATGCGGCCGTGGGTATCGCGCCGTCGACGGTGTAATAGATCCTGGCCTCAGGATTCGATGCGCTCAGCTCCAGCAGGAAGAACACGTCGACAAACGTGCCTGCCTCGCGCGAGAAGGTGGGCTCTCCCGAGACCTCCGTGTACCCCATGCCGTTGGCGCGGCCCGGTGTCACTGTACTGAAATAATGCTCCTGGTCGCCATAGAGGCCGTAGGACAGGTCGAATCGCTGAGGCGGGAAGCCGGTGCCTTCGGTCCGGGCGCCGTACTCCTGGACAACTTCCAGGTCCGGGGCGACCAGAGCGAGGTATTCGCCGTCGCCGTCGAGCGTGAAATTCGTGTGATACGCCCCAGCCTGGTCCCGATAGGGCCAGTTCTCCGGGTGATCCTGCTCCTCAATTCCGGATGCAAAGACCACGAGATATCCGCCCGATGCGAGTGTGACCGCGGGCGTCGCCCACTTCGTCAGGTCGCATGGGTCGTCCGTCAGATACCAGCCGAGGAGATTGACGGTGTCCGTCCCCCGGTTGTGCAGCTCGATCCAGTCGGGATAGGCGACTTCCCCTTCGACCGTCGTCGATTGTCCTGTTTCGTTGATCGCCATGAACTCGCTGATGACGACGGAAGACCCCGTGAATGAATCACCCGGACCTCCCGGATCCGTGGGCGGGGGCAACTGCCCATCCCAACTGCCCAGAAGCTCCACCTCGGCGACCTGCATGCTGTTGGCGCTCGCGGCATTGCGGACGCGCGTGAACAGGAGCTGATAATGCCGGTAGGCTGTCGAGTTGGCGAAGAGTATCGGGGTTTCGTTCATGGTATAGCGGGGCCAGGGCATTCCCTGCGCGAAGTCGACGATCTCGCCGGACGCGATCGGTGTGTAGGGGCCGTCGATACTCAGGTTCGAGCCGTACAACGCGAAGGCAATCGGGTCTCGTTCGGCGGCGTCGTTGGCCGTCGTGAGAATCACCCCCGTGACTATCGTAGCGCCGGCCGACGGGGTCACCTGGAATCCCGTGGGCTGGGTCTCGCCTTTGAAATGCAGGTATTTCGTATTCACGTTGTTGTCGATTGCGAGGGCGGGGGCCTCAGCGGCAGGCCAGTCGTTATCGTTCGGAACCCCTCGGATTGTGTCGCCCGGGGAAGTGATATCCGTCTGGGCGGCGAGCTGCCCCACGAACAAAGCGACAAGCAGCAATGGACTTATTCGATTCACGATCACCCGCGGAATCCTCCACCTGTGGGTCGATTTGGGCGCTGCGCGACAGACAGACATACCCCATATCCTTATTATAGCCATGAGCCCCCATCGAGTCAACGCCGTCACAGCATTCCCACTTGAACGGCGGGGTAGGAGTGGCTACCATGATCGGATCATCAGGGGCTCGATACGAGCTGTATGTGACGGACGATGGAATAGGAGGTGTCTGCTATGGGTCCGAACGTATTTGTCGGTGCGGCGTTTTCGCTGGTCGTTCTCTCGACGGCTTGGGCCCAATCCACGCGCGTCTATATCGGGACCTATACGGGTCCGGGGGATTCCAGCAAGGGAATCTATCGCAGCGCGCTCGATCTCCGGACGGGAGAACTCTCGGCCCCCGTCCTCGTCGCGGAGGCCAGGAATCCGTCCTTCGTCGAGATTCATCCCAACGGCAAGTCTCTGTATGCGATCAGCGAGGCCGGGACGAACGGACGGGTCCTGGCGTATGCCATTGACCCCGACACGGGTAACCTCAAGCCTCTGAATGAATGTCCCTCAGGGGGAGCGGGTCCGTGCCATGTCAACGTCGATCACGCGGGCAAACACGTCCTCGTCGCCAATTACAACAGCGGTAGCGCATCGGTAATCCCGATCCGGCCTGACGGCAGGCTCAGTGAGCCGGCCGGCTTCGTCCAGCACGTGGGTTCCAGCGCCAATCCCTCGCGTCAGAAAGAGCCCCACGCCCACTCGATCAATCCGAGTTCCGATGACCGCTTCGTCTTCGTCGCCGACCTCGGGCTCGACAAGATCATGATCTACCAGCTCGACGGACAGACCGGGAAGATCACCGCGAACGATCCTCCTTTTGCCCAGGTCAAGCCCGGCGCCGGGCCGCGGCACTTTGTCTTCCATCCCACTGGAACGTATGCCTACGTAATCAACGAGCTCGACAGCACCATCACCGCCTTTGCGTATGATGCGACCGGCGGCTCCTTGAAGGAGATCCAGACGGTCCCGACGCTCCCGAGCGGGTTCAGCGGATCGAGCTGGTGCGCCGAGGTCCGCGTGCATCCGAGCGGTAGGTTTCTCTATGGCTCGAATCGCGGGCACGACAGCATCGTGGTCTACCGAATCGATCCGGCCAACGGGATATTGACGCTCGTCAAGCACGAGACCGACGGGATCAAGGTCCCTCGCAACTTCAACATCGAGCCAACGGGCAAGTTCTGCCTCGTCGCCAACCAGGACGGCGACAGCGTCGTCGTGTTCCGGATCGATCCCGCGACGGGCGTGCTCGAACCGACGGACCATCAGGTGGTTGTCTCGAAACCGGTCTGTATCCGGTTCCTGTGAGCCTCAAAAAAGGCAGATCGGGCCTACTTTGGGAGGGAAAAATCTTGTCTTCGATTTTTCCCTCCCAAACCTTGGGCGCGCCGGGGGGCTATGCCCTCCATTCTTCAAGGAAATCGAAATGAGAGATTTCCTTGAAGAATACAGGTCCGATCTGCCTTTTTTGCGGCAGCCTGTCTTCGTCAGAATTCTCGATCCTTCAGAATCCCCGGCTGCGGCACGGGATACAGGCCGTCGGCTCCCGCTCGTATCGGGGCGGGTGAATCCATCGTCAGCTTGTCCAGGTCCGGCCCGAATTCGTGCTCGCAATTGAGCATTTCATCGAAGGTCACGATTTGTCCGGTGTGGACGGCCATACGGGCCATTGCCGTCACGAGGCTGGCTTCGGCGCCCCGCTTGGCCTCATTGTGCGGCTTGTCGTTGCGAATGGCCTCGATCAGGTGGTCCCATTCGAGCTGGTAGGGGTTCGGCTCCGGCTGCGGGAACGACCATGCGAGGTTTCTTTTGGCGAAATCCTGCCCTCTGTAAATCCGGCACTTGGCCGGCGTGTGCATGAAGGTCGAGATCGCCGCGGAGCCCTTCGTGCCATGGGCGTAGCTGGCGAACTCGGAGTGACACCCGGGCATATGGCGGTTGTTGAGAAAGAGCTTGGTTCCGTCGGCGAATGTGTACTCGACATCGTAGTGATCGAAGTTCTGGTCCACGCAGTTGCCGCGGTAGCAGCGCGAGCCGGCGCCCTGGGCCCGAACCGGCCAGGCGTCTTTCATCCAGCAGCATTCGTCCACGTTGTGGGCGACCACGTCCTGGAACAGTCCGCCACTGGCCCAAAGGAAGCCCAGGTAGTTGCGGATCTGCCAGAGCAGCTCACTGGTGTTGCCCTGTCTGGGTCCGACGAACCCCGCCGGGCCTTGCTGACGGTACGTCCGCATCATCTGGATCTCGCCGATCTGGCCGGCCTTGATCCGGTCGTACAGTTCCCACCGGGCCTTGCAGTGCCGGCACATCAGTCCCACGCCCACTTTGAGGTTCTTCCTCGCCGACTCCTCGGCGAGCTGGAGCATTTTCCGCGTGCTCGCCCCGTCCACCGTGACGGGTTTTTCCATGAACACGTTGATCCCCTTGGCGATTGCATGGCGGAAGTGCACCCAGCGGAATGCTACAGGCGTCGTCAGGAGCACCACGTCGCCCGGCCGCAGGCAGTCCATAGCCTTCTGGTAGGCATCGAAGCCAATGAACCGTCGTTCCGGCGGGACATCGATCTGGGTCGCCTGGTAGCCCATTACCCATGTGTCGGCCGAACCACTGGTCCGCGGCGCGCTGGCCGCCTCGATCAGACCGTCGTAGCAGCGCTGCAGCCGGTCTGCGAACACGTCCGCCATCGCAACGAGCTTGATCGGCCCGCTCTGGGTTGCCAGAGCGTTGGCCGTCGCCCCGCCGCCGCGTCCGCCGCAACCGACGAGGGCGATTCGGATCGTATTGTCCTCGCCCGCATAGGCTCGCGTCCCGACCGCAGCCAGGAACGCCGAGCCGGCCGCCGCTCGACCCGTATCTCTCAGGAACTCACGCCGTGATGTGTTCTGTCTGGTGCTTTCGCTCATAATCAGCCTTTGTCAATCGATGCCCATCTATCCAGACGCGACCTTCCGCGTTTCGATCAGTTCATTATCGCCGCGGCCCCACATTTGACAATCGAATTCCTCCGGGCGCCGGCGCCTCTTGCATCTTCCGGCCCGGACGCCGACAATGCGGGGAGCCGAAGCTGTTCTTTATGCGTAGGAGAGCATCATGCAGAATCGAGTGACTGGGGCGGTCGTGTGGGCGGTCGTGGTTTGTCTTGTGACGGGGGGCTCGCGTGCGGCGGAGTTCTATGTTTCCCCCAGCGGCGACGACGCCAATACGGGCCTGCTGGAGCAGCCTTTTGCGACTATCGAGCGGGCTCAAGAGGCGACCCGACAGGCGGCCGAGGGTGAACCAGTCACCATCTATCTGCGGGCCGGAACGTATCAACTACCGCAGACGCTGGTGTTTACAGATGGTGACTCCGGCACACAACGGGCCCCCGTGACGTACGTCGCCTATCGCGACGAGAGACCTGTCATTAGCGGCGGCGTGAAACTGGACCTACAGTGGGGACCTTTTCGCGACGGGATTATGAAGGCCGCCGTGCCGACCGGGCTCGTGACGGACCAGTTGTTCGTTAATGGCCGGCGTCAGCACATGGCGAGATACCCGAATTTCGATCCGACGGTCCGCCGCTTCAATGGCTTCGCCGCCGAGGCCTTCAGTCCGGCCCGGGTCGCCCGATGGGCCGATCCTCGCGGCGGCTTTCTTCACGTCATGCACGCTCATGAATGGGGCGATTTCCACTACCTCATCACGGGCAAGAACGCCGACAACGAGATTGCCTACGAAGGCGGCTGGCAGAACAACCGCCGGATGGGCATGCACAAGACCTATCGTATGGTCGAGAACATCTTTGAAGAACTCGACGCTCCGGGTGAATGGTTCCATGACGCCACGGCCCACGTGCTCTACTTCTACCCGCCCGTCGGCCTGGATGTGGGCAGTGCGACCGTCGAGGCCGTTCGCCTCAAACACCTGATCGAATTCCGGGGGACGCAGGACAAGCCCGTCCGATTCATCCGCCTGCAAGGACTGACGTTTCGACACACGGTTCGCACGTTCATGCAGAACCAAGAGCCCCTGCTACGAAGTGACTGGACCACGTATCGCGGCGGAGCGATCCTGTTCGACGGCGCCGAGGATTGCACCGTTGTCGATTGCACGCTCGACCAGGTCGGTGGCAACGGTGTCTTCGTCAACAAGTACAACCGCAGAATCACCGTCCGTGGTTGCCACATCGTAGGGGCCGGCGCCAATGGCGTTGCCTTCGTGGGCGATCCCACCGCCGTCCGCAATCCGCTATTCGAGTACAACCAGCGACAGAGTTACAGCGATATCGACAAGATCCCCGGCCCCCGCACCGACAACTACCCTGCCGACTGCTCTGTCGAGGACTGCCTGATCCACGAGACCGGCCGGGTCGAGAAGCAGACGTCGCCAATCCAGATATCCATGTCCATGGGCGTCACGGTCCGCCACTGCTCGATCTACGACGTTCCCCGGGCGGGCATCAACATTTCCGAAGGTACCTTCGGCGGTCACGTCATCGAGTTCTGTGATGTCTTCGACACCGTCCTCGAAACGGGCGACCACGGTTCGTTCAACTCCTGGGGTCGGGACCGCTACTGGGGCCTGACGGACATCGATCTGAACACCGCGACGCTCGGTGCTGACCGCGATCTACCGATCCTTGATATCGTCAAACCCAACATTCTTCGCAACAACCGCTGGCGTTGCGATCACGGCTGGGACATCGACCTCGACGACGGGTCCAGCCGATACGAGATCTCCTGCAATCTGTGTCTGCACGGCGGTCTGAAGCTGCGAGAAGGATTCTACCGCCGGGTCGAGAGCAACATCATTGTGGGCAACTCTTTTCATCCACACGTCTGGTATGGCAACAGCCAGGATGTCTTCGCCCACAACATTGTATTCACCGACTACAGGCCGATCCGCGTCAATCAGCCCTGGGGCAAGGAATGCGACTGGAACCTCCTGCACAAACCCGGCCAGATGCAGCCCACTCCGGCCGTGACGTTGCAGCAGGCCAGTGGCCTGGACGCCCATTCCATTGAGGCCGATGCGGTGTTCCTGAACCCGGCGCGGGGGGACTATCGGGTTCGGGCCGGATCGCCCGCTTTGGCGCTCGGTTTCCGGAACTTCGCCATGGATCAGTTTGGCGTGCAGAGCCCATCGCTCAAAACGCTCGCCCGCACACCGAAGCTGCCGGGCGCCGGCAACGAGCCCGCCAGCGCGCGCGATGCCCGAATCGTCGACTGGCTCGGCGCCAAGGTGCGCAATGTCGTCGGCCTGGGCGAGGTGTCCGCCGCCGGACTGCCGGGTGAGACAGGCGTCCTTGTGCTCGATGTTCCAGCGAACAGCCAGGCTGCCCAAAGCGGTTTGCAGGTGAACGATGTGATCCTCAAGTATGCGGATACCCAGGTGGATTCGCGGGACGATCTGGTCCGAGTTCAGAAGAGACTTGCTGCCGGAGAGAACGCCGCCCTCGAAGTCTTCCGCAATCAGCAACGCATCAAGCTCCAGGTTCCTGTGATCCAGCAACGGGTGGAAGCGACGCCAATCGAGTTGCGTTGCGAGTACGCGGTCGATCCGATTGGCATTGGTGCTTCTGCGCCGAGGCTCTACTGGAAACTGAGTCCGGCTGCCCGCGGGCAGAGACAGACGGCGTATCAGGTGCTGGTCTCATCGTCATCCGACCTGCTGTCGAGAGACCAAGGCGATCTGTGGGATAGCGGGAAGGTCGCATCTGACCAAACGATCCACATCCCGTATGGCGGCAAGTCGTTGAGTTCGTCGCAGCAGGTATTCTGGAAAGTTCGAGTCTGGGACAAGGACGGTGCGCCGTCGGAGTGGAGCGATCCGGCGTCGTGGACGATGGGCGCGCTGAGCCCGCAGGACTGGCGCGCGAAGTGGATCATGCGCGGAACGGGCGCGGTGAATGGCGGAAGGCTGCCGCTCTTCCGTAGGTCGTTTGATCTGTCCCGGCCTGTGAGTCGGGCGGTCGTCCACGTCTGTGGTCTGGGCCACTATGACCTGTTCCTCGACGGTCACAAGGTGGGCGGCCGTTTCCTCGATCCGGCTTGGTCGGTATATGAGAAGACCGTGTACTATTCGACCTTCGACGTCACCAGGGCACTTCATGATGGTGGATCGCACGCCTTTGCCGTGATGCTCGGCAAGGGATTCTACAACACGGTTGGCGACCGGCGTGTGCACGGCGTGAACGCGGATCGGCCGCTCAAACTGATCCTGCAGGCCCACCTGTGGTTTGCCGATGGCGGCGAGGAACTCATCGTCAGCGATAGCTTATGGAAGACGGCGGAGGGCCCCATCACGCACAGTGCGATTCTGGGAGGCGAGGATTACGACGCCCGCAAGTTGCCGGTCGGCTGGGATCGATCCGGCTTCGACGATACGACGTGGGCTGCCGCCGTCGAGACCCAAGGCCCCGGCGGACAACTCATCGCATCTGATGCACCGCCCATGAAGATGCAGAAGGTCTTCACGGCCGCGTTCGTGGACGAGCCGCAGCCGGGAGTGTTCGTCTATGATTTTGGCCAAAACGCGTCGGCAGTGCCTCGCCTGCGCGTTCGTGGCAAGGCCGGACAGGTACTCAAGTTGACTCCCGCCGAGCAGCGCCACGGTATGTCCCCCCGGCGAAACGATGGCGCCGGGCTCGTCGATCCGGCTGGCGTCGGCAGGCCCAACTACTGGCAATACACGCTTCGCGGCGATGGCGAGGAACGATGGACGCCGCAGTTCAGCTACAGCGGTTTCCAGTACCTGCAACTCGAAGGCGCCGTCCCGGCGGGCCGGCC
>Ga0116141_10000969_pt1 | contig 23982 bp, 22 predicted proteins | sample AD_UKC097_MetaG_FD_89744 | JGI IMG/M metagenome (GOLD analysis project Ga0116141, IMG submission 89744) | Active sludge microbial communities of municipal wastewater-treating anaerobic digesters from USA - AD_UKC097_MetaG | ecosystem: Engineered > Bioreactor > Anaerobic > Digestate | place: USA...
AGATCGAGCGCCGGCATCTGCTCCAGGGTTTCCGGCTCGACGAGCACAGACTGATGGCGGAGGTGGAGGCGTCGGCCCAGTCCTTCGTGCGGGATGGCATGGGTTTCGAGTTGCCGCAAGTCCGGCCGATCAACGGACCGGCCACCGGCCCGGAGCAGGTACCCGCCTATGCCGCCATTCTGGACTTTGGGTTCGGCGACCTGGTCCTGAACCTGACGGAGATCGACCCCGCCTGGATCACGCGACGCATCGGCGATTTGCGACATCTGTATCTCGCGATCATCGCAACCGTGGTCGCGGCGGTGGGCCTGTCCCTCGTGAGCCTCTGGCACAATGTACGGGCCCAGGTGGCGCTCGCGAAGAAGAAAGACGACTTCATTTCCGCCGTCTCGCACGAATTGCGCACGCCGCTGACCTCGATCCGGATGTACACGGAGATGCTCGAAAAGGACTGGGTCAAATCCAGGGACAAGGTCGCGGAGTACTACCGGACGATGCGGCAGGAGAGCGAGAGACTCAGCCGTCTGGTGGAGAACGTGCTCGATTTCGCCCGGCTGCAGAAGGGCCGAAGGAACTACGTCTTCCGGGTCGGGAGCATCGACGAGTGCGTGGCCGGGGTGGTCGAGATGATGCGGCCGTACGCCGAGCAGCACGGATTCACGATCCGGACGGACCTGGCCGCTGCGGGACAGACCCGCTTCGACAAGGACGCCGTCACGCAGATCGTCGTGAACCTCGTGGACAACGCCGTGAAGTACGCCCGCAGTGCGGCGGACAAGACGATCACGGTGCGGACGCGAAACGAGCCGCGCCTGACGATCATCGAGGTTGAAGATCATGGCCCCGGCATCCCGCACCACCAGCGCAAGCGAGTCTTCGAGCAGTTCTATCGCTACCAGGACATGCCCACAGCGGCGGGCCGACGTGCCTTCCCTGCGTCGGAAGCAAAGCAACCGCCGGGGGCCGCCCCGGCAACAGGAATGGGTCTGGGCCTGACGCTGGTCAAGCGTTTCGCCGAGGCCCACGGCGGCTATGTCCAGATCTACTCCTCGGACCCCACGGGGACCATCCTCCGGGTCGGCCTGGCGACCGCGTTGTCCCCCGATATTGCCCGCGCGTGACGGTTCGGGCACCCTGCGTGACTCTGGTTTTCCGCCGCGTCTCCAACCTCACAGACCAGCCCAGGCATGATAACCGACGGAGCGTGTTCTGGAAGGCATCCCCACACCGTGCCGGGGATGTCAACGTGGCGACGCGCCAATCCGGAATTCAGATTCCCCGTCAGTCTCCGCCCTTGACAAACGCAGCAAGAAATGCTATCATATCACCTGAATCATCGGCAGGATTCGTTACATCGCCCCGGTAAGAGGGGTGTGTTTCCCGTCTAAGTAGCCCCGTCGAGGAGGCATGCCGGCGGATTTTACAATGGATTGTCGGGCCACTGTGGTGCGCAGACATTGTGAGTACCGGTATTGCGGCGGAGAGGAGATAGTGAGGAGGTAGGGTATGAAGCGCGTCGTATCTGTTGCGGTACTGCTCTTGTTGGCCTCTATGGTTGCGCCCGGATGGGCGGCCGGCATCAAATCGTACGCGCCGGTTCTGACCACGGGATCCCTGATCGACTTCGAGGGGTTTGCAGAAGGAACTCTCATCTCGAATCAGTACGCCGCTGTTACGTTCGGCCAGCATGACGGCGGAACCCCTATGATCGACAACTACTCGTGGCTGTACGGCTACGGCTGCAGTTCCGGCAGTGCCGTCCTGACCGGCAGCACGACGGGCGGCGCTCTATACCCGACCGTGGCGGGTATCGTGCTGAACTTCGGCTCGCCCGTGTCGGACGTGCAAGCGTTCTTCTCGGATACGGCACCTCTGGGAAACTACGTGATCTCGGCGTATGACAGCACCAACGTGCTGCTCGAATCCTTGACGGTTCTGAGCAGCGAGACGCTGCCGCCGGGTTACAGCGCGGGTCCGTTCCCGGCCCCGGGCACGACGCCGCTTCCGGGCATCTACGTGGGATTCTCGAGATCGACACCGGACATCGCGTGGATACAGATCGGTCCGAGCACCAGTTCCGGGGACTCATTCGCCATCGATGATGTCCGTTTTGCATCCGGCGGCGTGATCCCGGCCCCCGGGGCTATCCTGTTGGGCACCATGGGCGCGGGCCTCGTCGGGTGGCTGCGGAGACGCAGAACCCTGTAGTCACCGGGTCGTCAAGACAAGTCGGCGCGGGGTTGCGCCCGATGGGGGCGCAACCCTACGCTGAGCAAGTGCGCGTCGACAGCCAAATCGACCGGGGAACCGACTTGTCGCCTTGCTGCCAGGGAAAGGTCCCCTGCCGGAGGGGTTGCCGTTTAACCAGCCACAGGGCGCAAGCACGACGCGGGGTCCGACCGTCACGAGCTGCCGGGCGGAAGCTCGCGGCGGGCAGGTTGAGATTCACACCGCGCAGCCCGCAACCGTGCCCCTCCACATCGGCCTGGCTCGTGAGGCTCACTCCTGCTCCCGCTCGGCGGATGAAAAGCAGACCATGGCGATCAGGATGAGACTGGCGCCCGAGACGAAGAGGATGATTCTCTTGGCCGGATCGCTGCACCGCTGGAGCCATCTCGGAATCGCGACTTCAACGGGGTCCTCGCCGGCCTGGTCCATCACGACTTTGCGGGCGATGGCGAGTTCTCTGGCCCGGGCCCTGGGGTAGACCGTATTGGGATCGTTGGGCTCGGCTCCCAATGTGACCGGCGCAATCCGCCTGAGCAGGTCCGGATTGCTCTGCAACTGTTCGATCAGAACATCGTATTCGGCGTTGAGGGATTCGAGCCGACGGACAGACAACCGGGCCTCTCTCACGAGTTGCTTGTTGCGGCAGTACTGGATGAAATCATCGCACAGGACCGCCCCGCCCAGCGCAACAGCCCCGGTGCTGAAGAACACGACGAAGACCAGGAAGCGAAGGATACCGTGCCGTTGCATGGTCCATAGTCCGGCCGAAACGCGAGTGTTCGCGTCTGGGTCCCGAGCCCAAAAACTGCGGCAGGCGCGGCCCATCTCCATCAAATGGAGAGGGCCACACCTGCCGAATTGCGTCTGCATCCAACCGTTCGGCCAAGGGCCCGTCACACCGGGCTCCCAACCTATTCGGTTTATCGGCCGTTGGCCGGATTTCTCTAAAGGATTTCTTTAGAGGGCCTGCACAGGACCGTCATCATGCCGGGTACACCGGCAGTTGAGCCCGCAGCAGCTCGTAGAGGGTCTTGCCTTCCTTGATGGCCTCGGCAGCCGTCTTCTGGAACAGGGCCTGGAGCTGATCGTAGTCCATCTTCTTCAGCTCGGCGGCACTCTTCTTCTCACCCTTGGCGTTGGCGGCGACGAACTTGGACATCGTGTCGGCCGACATGTCGCGGATGAGCTGCCAGAGTTCCTTGCCCTGACCGGCGGCAACCGCCCGGCCCAGGGCCAGCGACATGGACAGGATGGCGTTCATGCCCAGCACGCCCTTGCGCTGCATGGCCTGGATCTTCTGCTCTTTCGTCGCACTCTGAGGAATCCGTCCGACGCGGACCGCCTCGGCCAATTCGAGACCCAGCAGTTCCTTGTCGGTGTCGAGCAGGGTGCCGAGCTTCGCAAGCCGGCGACCGACGAATGCCTTGGCCAGCACGCCTTCGATGTGGCTGACGGCGTCCATGCAACCCTTGCCGTCGTACCGTCGGGATTTCTTCCAGAGAGCCGTGAGCTTCTCGTCGTTCTTGGCCTTGATGTCTCCGGCCTTGACCTCCTTCTTGAACCGGAACGTGCCGTCGCCGGCTGCCTTGAACAAATCGGGGTATTTTTTCGTCGTGTCCGACGGCTCGATGATGCTGTCTACGTAGTGGATGGCCTCGTCCTCGCCGGCGCTGGTGCCCAGTGGCGTCGAGCCCTTGAAGCGGATGATGCCGGTCTTTCCGAGGAACAGGCTGGCGGCCGCCGAGGGGATCCCCGCGTTCGTGGCCTCTTCGGTACCGCTGACCGCCTCAATGGCGAGCATCTTGATCATCAGGGCAGTCAGGTCGATATCGGCGGCATCGGACTTGATGGCCACATCGTCCTTGCCCGTGAGGATCTTCGCCAACTCTTTGACGGTCTCTTCGACCTCTTTTCGCTCCTTGGCGGACATATCACGTTGCGAAGAACGGGCCAGGGCGAGAATCTCCATGACCCGGCCGTACTTCTGGAGACGCTCGGTGTTGGCGCCGCCGCCGCACTTGAGACCGACGGCGTTCATCGCGGTTGCAATCTCCGCCTCGAACGGGTCGTTCGGGCTCTTGGAACGGTGCGAAACCACCAACTCGGCGCCGTAGCCCAGCGAGGTCAGCATGGCCAACACGGTCTCGGACAGCGTGCCGATCTGGTTGGCCTTGATCAGAGTGGCGTTGATTTCGCCGTTCTTGGCGCATTTCTCGATGTTCGAGTCCTTCGTGGTGACCAGGTCGTCGCCGATGACGAAGATCTTGTCGCCAAGCTCCTTCATCAGGTTCTGCCAGCCGGTATGGTCGCGCTCGCCGAAGCCGTCCTCGATGGAGAGGATCGGGATACCATCGTCCATGGCCTTCTTGTACAGATCCAGGATCTGGTCGCGGCTCATCTCGACCTTGGCTTTGTCGCGCCAGAAGCGGTACATACCGACCGAATCCGGCTCGCCGCGCTCTTCGCGGTAGGCGTTTTCGAGCTCGGAGCAGGCGGGGTCCAGCGCGATAGCAACGTCGACCCCGGGGACATACTCGCAGTCCAAAATGGCCTGCTTCATGAAACGCCACATCCGCTGCTCGGGCACCAAGTCGCTGGGCTCCTTGTCGATGTAGGGCGACAGACCGCCCTCGAGACCGATGCCCATGACCTTCGCGCCGGGCGCGGCCTCAATGATCTCTTTCAGACGGTACTGCAGCCTGACTGTCATTTCCTGGGCTTCTTCATAGGTCTTCGGCGACAGCGGCATGAACATGCTTTCCTGCATGCTGATGTTGCTCTCCGGATACTCCTTCTCCGTGTGCCGGCCGCCCATGGCGCAGTTCCGGAACTGCCAAGGGGCAGTGACGCGACTTCCATCCTTGAGCGTGACCGTCTGCATTCTGGTAGTAAGCATCGTCTTCTGGAGTTTTGCCACGCGCGCAGTCCAACTCTCGCCAGAGGCGGCAATCGCCGAGGCTCGGGCGGCGGCCTCCGCAGCGGCCTTCTCGCGGTTACGGAACTCTTTCAGCTTGCCCGGGTCGGCCAGCAGGCGGTCAAGGAGGCCAACCACGCCCGGAGCCAGGAAGAACCGGCCGATGTAGATCATCCATTCCTGCCCTGCCAGCAATCCCACAACGATGAAGAACGCGGCAATCGGCAGGCAGATCGTCGCCAGCCACTGGCTCCAGATCGGCGCCGAGGCGGACACGGCCAGGTTGTACGGCGCATCGGGGGCGAAGTTGCCGTTCTCTTTCCTGACACCGTAGAACTTGCCCCACGGGATCAATGCGATCATCTGGGCATAGAAGCCGAACTTGTTGCCGCTCTTCATCGCAGCGTCGGCCTTCTCCTGCGAGTCCTTGTTGAGGGCCGTCAGCTTGGCGGCGGTCAGGAAGTGGCCCATCTCGTGGATCGCGATGGCGATGTGCCACGACAGGTACAGGATCGCCAGCGAGACGATGGTCTCAGCGCTAAGGAACATGAACTTGAGCACCTCAAGCTTGAGATTCGCTCCCGCGACGGCCTTTTCGCTCAGCTCCTTGACGGGCAGGCTCAGCACGGATGAAATAAATGCGGCGTGGAACGAGACGAGCTTGTGGTTCGCGATGACCCAGCCGCGCTCCAGATAGCCTGCCGCGTTGACCCGAACGCCGTCGGACGCCGCAAGCGAGTGCCTGTTTCTACTCTTTTCCACCGCTGACTCTTTCATTCTGAACTTCTCCTTCATGCCGTTCTTCTCATCTCATTTCGCCGCTTCAGCCACAACTGACGGGCTCATGGGTATCCGCCGTCAAAGCGAGGTCGTACATTCCCCGCCTTCGCGAAACGCAAGAACATACACTCTTCGGTCGGACAAGTCAAGGGAGATTCCACCCGGCAAGGCCAGAGATTTCTACGATCGGGCTTCCGAAGAACAGGGCTCTCCGGAACCTCCTATTTTCAATTCGCGGACTTGACAAAAAGCCGACGAATCTGGCAAGATGGGGGGGGTGGAACGCGGATATCGACGATCCCTCTGTGGACCGGGCCTTCGAGACCCGTCGGTGCAGACCCAGCGTGGGTCTACTGCACCGGGCGGGAAGAACCGGCTTGGGTGTCCATCGAGAACGCAGGCTCCTGGAAGCGAAAGGAGCGGATGCGATGACGGGTTGGGAGAAACGAGCGAGAGGCGGGAAAGCGGCTTCGGCCGAGGCGAGGGAATTGTCTGCCCCAATCATCCATCATCCATTATCCTTCATCAATCCCAGCGGCTTCACGCTAATCGAGTTGCTGGTCGTCATTTCGGTGATCGCAGTGCTGCTGGCGATCCTGTTGCCGACGCTGTCGCGGGCGCGGAAGCAGGCTCGGGCGGTGGCTTGCCAGGCCAAGCTGCGACAGTGGGGGCTGGTCTTCTCGATGCACGTCGAAGACAGCGACCGCCAGTATCCTCTTGAGGAGATCTGCAGAATGGACCGTGGTGGCTGGCCGTGTTCCCTGCGGCCCTATTGCAGCGACAGCAACGACATGCTCCTTTGCCCCATGGCGACTCGATACGAAGACAACGAGAACGATTGGTACCTCGACGACAAGTGCCAGGGCTTGGGCAGTAAGTACACGGCATGGAAGGCCTCTTTCATCGTCGGAAACGGGCCGGTATACGGGGGGACCTATTATGGAAGCTACGGGATAAACTACCTTGTTGCTGCGGAGGGGTACACGGCGCAGACGCCCCTGTTGCTGGACTGCGCGAGTGCTGGATTCTCTGTGATGCGCACAGATGGCCCGCCGGCGTTTGATGGTGAACTCGTCGGGATGCTGTCGCACGCCTGCATCGACCGGCATCAAGGCGGGATCAACGGTCTCTTCTGCGGTATGACAGTCCGGAAGGTCGGATTGAAGGAACTCTGGACCCTCAGATGGCTCCCCGAATGGGACACGGCCAACCGCTGGACGAAGGCCGGCGGCGTGCAACCGGAGGACTGGCCGCGGTGGATGCGCGGGTTCAAGGACTACTGACGATGTGGCTCGTGACCGGTGACCCGTGGTCCGCCGGATGCGGCATGACCGGAGTGAAAATCATGATCCGTACAAAGGGATGGACAGGAAGACACAGACCGACTCCGGCCGGAGCAAGCCGCCGGGCTACCTCCGCTTCAATCGCCCATCATCCTTCATCCACTATCAATTCGCCTGGTTTCACACTGATCGAGCTGCTGGTGGTGATCGCCGTCATTGCCCTGCTGACGGCGGTCCTGATGCCCACACTGCGGCGTGTCCGGAGACAAGCCCGAGCCGTCGTCTGTCAAGCCAACTTGAGGCAATGGGGCACCTTTCTGGCGATGTACGTCCATGAGAACGACGGGCGTCTGCCCGAACCGCCGACCAAGAATGAGGATGACTCTGGCTTCAGAGAGTGGTGGGAATGGGGCTGGGGCCGGAGTCTTCGCGCGGATGACAAGGCCAGAGACATCCGCTGTTGTCCCATGGCCGCCAAGCCGACAAATCCAACAGGAGCGGGCGAGGGGGGGACCTTCCTGGCCTGGAGCCGATACCAGCTTGGAGGCCAGGAGCCGGTACTTGGGTATCTCTATGGCAGCTACGGTGTCAACGGCTGCGTTGCACGACATTGGTGTTATCGCGATGTTGAGCTGGGGAAGCGGGCTTGGCATACGGTCGATGTCCCGGGCGCAGATAGAATACCCGTGCATTTTGACCACATCTCACCCTCGGTTTGGGCGTGGCAATGGGACGAGCCCGCAGCAGAGCCTCAGCCTCCTGCATGTGACGCGATTCCGGCTGGCACTGATTCGGCGGTACATATGACTCCCTGCATCAACCGCCACGACGGGGGAATCAACATCGGGTTCCTGGACTGGTCGGTGCGCAAAGTGGGTTTGAAGGGACTCTGGACGCTCAAGTGGAACCGCCAGTTCAACACGGCGGGGCGCTGGACCAAGGCCGGCGGGGTCCAGACGGAAGACTGGCCGCAGTGGATGAGGCGGTTCAAGGACTACTGACGCCGGGAGGCGCTCGCTTCCTACTCTTGCGCTCCCCCTCAATGGGGTTCGGGTCGATTTCACAAGCTGGCGGCCCGGGATCGAGGCAACCTCCTGTGGAATAAGAAGATACCGTCCAGGAAGGAACGACGCCGGACTCGTGCGCCGGTCCCTCTTGCTCAAACGCCCTCACATTTTTCGAAAAACTACAGAAAGTGTGTAACACAAGGGCCCCTTCGGCGTCCATTGTAGTGAACAGGGAGAATGGCCGACTCGGCGGAGGTCGGCCATTTTCATTGCGCGGATGAGCATTCTGCTCAGTGTTTGTCTATTGATTCCCCAGCCCGGCGTACGTATTATATCCCGCTTATGCGTATTCCCTTGACGAAGTACGGATTGCCTGAGGTGGCCATCTATCCGACGGCCGTTCTTGTGCTGATGGCTGCTGTCGGACTGGTCGGCCCCATGTGGTTGCCTCTTTGGGCGGTGGCTGCCGGCGAAGTCGTTTTGTCGATCGTCCTGGGATGGGCGCTGATGTTCTTCCGAGACCCGCACCGGGAACCACCCGAGGATGACAGTCTGCTGCTGGCGCCCGCCGATGGCACGATCACGGACGTGGGTCCGGTCAAGGAGGCCGAGTTCATCGGGGGGCCGGCGCTGCGGATCGGGATCTTCCTGAGCATCTTCGACACGCACATCAACCGCGCCCCATGTGACGCGACGGTGGAGAAGATCGTCTATCGCCCGGGCAAGTACCTCAATGCGATGAGTCCCCAGGCGGGCAAGGTGAACGAGTCGAACAACGTATCCATGGTGCGAACGAGCCACCCGCAGGACCGGCTCGTCGTCCGACAGATCAGCGGGGCCATCGCCCGGCGGATCGTCTGCGCCGCCCAGGAGGGTCAGCAGCTCGCCGGCGGCCAGCAGTTCGGCATGATCAAGTTCGGGTCCCGGACCGAGCTGTACCTGTCCGCCAACGAGAACATCGAATGCATGGTCCTTGTCGGAGATAAGGTCAAGGCGGGCCTGACCCCACTCGCGAGGTACGGGCCGAACCCGTCTGCACCGGGGCTTGTAGGAAAGCAATGAGCAGACACCGAAAGATAGTCCGCCACGAACCGAGGCGGCCTTTGTTCCGGCGGGTGCGAAGGCATCGCGTCCGGTATGTCACGCTTCTGCCCTCGCTCATCACGCTGCTCAACGGGATCTTCGGATTCACCGCCATCGTCCTGGCGAGCAAGGCGAACGAGCCGACCGTCGGCAAGATGTCCTGCTTCGCCGTCGCGGGGTACATGGTCCTGCTGGCCATGTTCGCAGATATGCTGGACGGCCGGCTGGCCCGCATGAGCCAGAGCACGTCGAGCTTCGGCGGCCAGCTCGACAGTCTGTGCGACCTGATCAGCTTCGGTGTCGCCCCGGCATTCATCATGCTCCGGCTCGTGGAAAGCGAGTTGGAACTCCACGAGATCTTCTGCGGGAATCTGCTTCACCGGTTCATCTGGCTGGTGGCGCTGGTGTACTTCAGTTGCGCAGCGATCCGGCTGGCCCGCTTCAACGTCGAAAACGACGAGAATGAGATGGCCCACATGAGCTTCGTCGGGCTGCCCAGTCCCGGTGCGGCGGGCGTGGTCATCAGCCTGGTGGTCTTTCAGCAGGAGCAGGTCCCCGACCTGGATCAGCTCGTCTACGCCCTGCCGCTGGCCACGCTCGGCGTGGCGGTCCTCATGGTCAGCCGGGTGCGGTATCCGCACATCGTGAATGTATACCTCAGGGGCAAGCAGCCGTTCAGTTCCCTGATCCGCGTGATTCTGTTCCTCGGGCTGGTCTGGTGGAGTGTGGAGACGGCGATGGTCCTGATCTTCGGGTATTTCGCGGCCGGCAGCTTCGTCAAATCGCTCTACGGCAGGTTGTTCCCCAAGCCGGGTGGACTTGCTCTTGGGGCTCAGGAACCGGCTGCGGACAGCATGCCCGGCCCCGACGTGTGATCGGGATACCTCAATCCAGCAGACTGCCGGCCGGAATGTGGCACGTGCCCGCCGGCTCGGGGGCCGGTTCGACGCCGTTCGCCTGGTTGATCTTGTGGTAGTGGTCCACGACCCCGGCCAAACGGCTCAGCATCTCCCGCCCTTCCTCGCTCGCTTCCAGACCCACGATCTGCAAGCCAATGCACAAACCCGAGCGGTCCGCCGTGGGCAGCACATTTCGGATCTGGGCATTGAACATCAAGGGCTGCTCATAGGGCATCGGCGTGAACCGCACGCCCATGAACTGGCCCTTTCGAAAGTCGGATTCACTGACCACGGCGGTCTGGCCATCCTCCCCCACAGTCCGTTTGAGAGGGATGATCACCTGGGCGCCGCCGGCCGAGATATCCATCAGCCGCCCCTCGTAGTAGGTATGAGTCTTCTCGTTGCCCGCGCGCTTGCCCGTGCGGTGCCAGAGCACGACGTTGACCTTCAGCGACGACGGGACGTTGACCCGGAAGTAGCTCCGCCGCTGGATCACGCCGATCCGCTCGGGCGCGGCCAGGACAATGGTGCCCCCGGCTTCCGGATCGGACGACGGCTCGAGATCGACCACTGCCGTGTCGAAGACGAACTTGCCGTAGGCATGTTTGAAATTCATGCCGACCGGCTGATCGATGCGAATGTTGATCGGATGAGGCTTGCCCGTCGAGTGATATCCCTCGACGTACAGCCGGCCCATGCCGCCGGGCGTCGTACTGCTCGCAAGCTGCTTCATGACCACCTTGGCCACATGCCACTTGTCCTTGGACAGGTACGACATGATCGCGGGGGACTGGCTCTGTACGACCGTCTGCAGCACCGTCTGGGACTCAGAGCCCTGAAGCATGACGATCTCACTCATATCAAACCTCCCGTGCCTACATCCACAAACGCCCTTCCCGGCGGGAACACCCATCCAGGTCCGCGAGGGCGGCACTCGGCGTCCGGGATCAACAGCCGTACATCACCCGGGCCGCTTCCCAAGCGGGCATGGAGAACCCGTCGAGACGAATCCGTCTAAAGCATATGTAGTAAATCGACCAACCGCAAAAATCACATAAGCTTTTTGCCGGGCCCGAGCGGCTCGAGTCCGTCCGGGCGAGACATCTGCAGCAGCGGTCCTATAATCGCGCGATGCCAACCCTGTTTTCCCGGTCGGCCGCAAGGTGTTGAGAGAATCCCCCGGAACGCCCCTCAGTTTTCCAGGCGATTCAACGTCGCCGTTTATAGTACGATTCGCCCGTCGCGTGTTCGCGAGGGTAGACGGTTGCACGTCGCTGCCGCTTCGGATATCGTGGAACGGAACAATGGGATCGTCCATCGGCCCCGCAGGGTGGAGCATTATCAGACCCTATGTCTATTCGCAGGAGAAACAGGATGAGGATGCAGGCCGCGGAATTCATGCTCGATTTCCTCGTCGAGGCCTCGGCGGGAACGCCCGTGGCCGGAAAGCTCGTGACGAACCCCTCGCCCGCCTGCGAGAACCCGAAAAGGCGTACGAGAACGTGGTCAAGCTGCTGGAGAAATCGACGTTGCCGGACCTCTTCGACAATCACCCGCCGTTCCAGATCGACGGCAGTTTCGGCGGGACCGCCGGCATCGCGGAGATGCTCCTCCAGAGCCACGCAGGAGAGATTCACCTGCTGCCCGCCCTGCCGGCCGCCTGGCCCCAGGGTTCCGTCACGGGCCTGTGTGCCCGCCGGGGCTTCGAGGTGGATATCTACTGGCGCAACGGCAAGCTCGACAAAGGCACCATCCGCTCCAGTGCCGGCAAACACGTGCCGCGTGCGAACGGCTGGGCCCGTTCGGGTGAGCGTAGCGGGGACACCCGTGAAGACGACCGAGCCCGGCGCGGGTCTCGTGGAGTTCGAGACGCAGCCCGGCCGAAGCTACACGCTCGACACCGAAGACCGTTGAATCTCGGGCTGTCCCGCACAGACACATGCGAAAGACGAAGGAATAATCGATAATGCCTGTAGAACTGGGGCTCGGATTGGTCTGGTATGCGGTGTTCGTCATCTCGACGACCTTCCACGAGGCCGCTCACGCTTTCGCCGCCCTGAAGCTCGGCGATCCGACGGCGCACCGCGCCGGTCTGGCGACTCTCGATCCGGTCCCGCACATCCAGCGGTCGCCCCTGGGGATGATCGCCGTCCCGATCGTCACCTTTCTCCTGGCCAGGGGCGGGTGGATGATCGGTTGGGCCAGTACGCCCTACGATCCGTACTGGGCGCAGGCCAACCGCAAGAAGGCGGCCTGGATGGCCCTGGCCGGCCCCGCTGCCAACCTCGCGCTGATCCTCGTCGCGGCCGGAGCCATCCGCCTCGGGATGTCGCTCGGCCTGTTCGTGGAACCGCTGGAATCCACCTGGACGCAGGTAACCGTCGCCCGGTCCCCCGGCATGGCCACCAGCGCGGCGGTCGTGGTCAGCGTCCTGTTCTCGCTGAACCTGATCCTGCTGGTCTTCAACCTGCTGCCCCTGCCTCCGCTCGACGGCAGTGAGATCCTCGTGCTGTTCCTCGGCAGCCGCACGGCCGAGCGCTACCGGGAGTTCATGGCCCAGCCCGCCATTGGCATGATCGGTCTGATCGTCGCCTGGAACGTGATCGGCGTCATCCTCGGCCCCGTCCGCGCCCTGGCCCTGAACCTCCTCTACCCCGGCGCCGAATACCATTACTGATCTCTCTTCGCCGCTTGATCATCGTGGATCCATCCCAAGCTTCCGATCTGGGCGTGGAGGCGTGCCGAGAGAAATGGCTACCTGTATCTGGCGGGGTCAGGCGGATACCCGGCGTCGGCCTCAGAGTCTGAATCGGTTGCGTCGGGTCTCTATGGCACTTCGACCGTGACGCTCGGGTCAAGGGGATTTGTCCGCGCCGCCAAGGAGAACAGGTAGGGATACCTGGTCTTCAGATGTTCCAGGTGGGAAAGCCATTCGCGCAGGAGCAGGGAATAGGCCCTCGCGATGTCGCCGGGCAGTCCAACGACTCGCGAGCGATGCGTCGAGCCGGAGTTGGCCACATCCCTATTGATTGGGCCCGCGCCCGCGACTATTCTATTGGGGCGAACGGGGGCTGGGTCCCGTCGCCCTTTCGGAGAACGAGGCATGCAGACGCGACAACTGGGCAAGACAGATATGCGGCTCACGACAGTGGGCCTGGGCACCTGGGCCATGGGCGGCCCGTGGGAATACGGCTGGGGACCGCAGAATGACGACGAAGCCATCGCCTCCGTCCTGGAGGCCCTGGATCACGGCATCAACTGGATCGACACGGCCCCCGCTTACGGCCTGGGTCACTCGGAAGAGCTGGTCGGCCGGGCCCTGCGACAGACCCGGGACAAGCCCTACATCGCCACCAAGTGCGGCATCCTCTGGAGCGAGAAGAAAGAGAAGGTCGTGCACCTGAAGCGCGACAGCATCCGCCGGGAGTGTCATGACAGTCTCAGGCGGCTACGCATCGAGACCATCGACCTGTACCAGATGCACTGGCCCGATCCCGACCCGGATATTGAAGAGGCATGGGAAGAGATGGCCCGGCTCGTAACAGAGGGCAAGGTCCGCTACATCGGCGTCTCGAACTTTGGCATGCAGCAAATGGAGCGCGTCGCCCCGATCCACCCCATCTCGTCGCTTCAGCCACCCTACAGCATGTTGCGACGAGATGCCGAGAAGGAGTTGCTCGGGTACTGCGCCGAGCACGGCCTGGGCGTTGTCGTCTACAGTCCCATGCAGCGCGGACTGTTGACGGGTGCGTTCAGCCACGAGCGGGTGGCCGCTCTGGCCCCGGACGATCACCGCACGCGAATGCCGGAGTTTCAGGATCCGCAGCTCACGGCGACACTGGAGCTGGTCAACGAACTCAAGAGCATCGCCAAGCGCAACGGGCGGACGGTCGCACAGTTGGCCGTCAGTTGGGTACTGCGCAGGCCGGAAGTGACCGCCGCAATCGTCGGCGCCCGCCGGCCCGGCCAGATCGCCGAGACCGCCCCCGCCTCCGACTGGGGCCTCAGCACAGACGAGATCGAAAAAATCGAAGAACTGCTCGCCGACCGGCAGAAGAAGCTCGCGCGCAGTTCATGAGTCCCATCCGTCCTATTTGTCTTATAGGTCCCATAGGACGAATGGGACGGATAGGACAAATAGGACCGCCCGCGTACAGTACAGGGCTTGCGACAAAAAAGGAAACCGAATGCCTCAGGAACAAGACGTCTACACCAGTCCGCTCGTCGAGCGAAACGCCTCGCGGGAGATGGCGGGATTGTTCGGCGCCCACAAGAAATTCAGCACGTGGCGACGGCTCTGGCTCGAGCTGGCCAAGGCCGAGAAGAAACTCGGGCTGGCGATCAAGCAGAGCCAGATCGACGAGATGGCCCGGCATCTGGACGACATCGATTTCGACAAGGCGGCGGCCTACGAGCAGCAGTTCCGCCACGACGTGATGGCGCACGTCTACACGTTCGGGGATGTCGCTCCGAAGGCGGCGCCGATCATCCACCTGGGCGCGACAAGCTGCTATGTGGGCGACAACGCCGACCTGATCATCATGCGGGACGCCCTGCGGCTCGTCGCGGGCAAGCTGGCCGCCGTGATCGACCTGCTGGCCAAGTTCGCCGAGCAGTACCGCGATCTGCCGACGCTGGGCTTCACGCACTTCCAGCCGGCCCAGCTCACCACGGTCGGCAAGCGGGCCACGCTCTGGTGCCAGGAGTTCGTCCTGGACCTCGCCGAGATCGAGCACCGGATCGACACATTGCCCTTCCGAGGCGTCAAGGGCACCACGGGCACGCAGGCCTCCTTCCTGGAACTCTTCGAAGGCCGGCACGCCAAGGTCAAGCAGCTCGATAAGGACGTCGCCGAGGCGTTCGGCTTTAAGAGGCTCTGTCCCGTCACCGGGCAGACCTACCCGCGAAAGATCGACACGATGATCGTGAGCGCGTTGGCCCTCGTCGCCCAGTCGGCGCACAAAGTCTGCAACGACCTTCGCCTGCTGGCCCATCTCAAGGAGACGGAGGAGCCGTTCGAGAAATCGCAGATCGGCTCGTCCGCCATGGCCTACAAGCGAAATCCCATGCGGTGCGAACGGGTGACGGCACTGACCCGCCTGGTCCTGAGCTTGGCCACAAGCCCCGCAATGACCGCCTCCGAGCAGTGGTTCGAGCGGACGCTCGACGACTCGGCCAACAAGCGGGTGGTCATTCCGGAGGCGTTCCTCGCGGTCGACGGCATCTTGCAGATCCTCCTGAACGTCTTCGACGGCCTGGTCGTCTATCCGAAGGTGATCGAGTCGCACGTGAGGGCAGAACTGCCCTTCATGGCGACGGAAAATATCCTGATGGCCGCGGTGAAGGCCGGGGGCAATCGCCAGGAGCTGCACGAGAAGATCCGCCTGTACTCGCAGGCAGCGGCCAACGAGGTCAAGCGGTTCGGCCGGCCCAACGATCTCATCGCCCGACTCCGGACCGACATCTCGTTCGCAAAGCTGAACTTCGAAAAAGTCCTGGACCCCGCGGCCTACGTCGGCCGGGCCCCCCAGCAGGTGGACGAATTCCTCCGAGCCGTCGTAGCCCCGATCCGCAAGAGGTACGAGAGACAATTGGGGCAGAAAGTCGAACTGAAAGTCTAAGCAAGAAAACCTTCCTTTTTTGCAGAATACGTTTGCAGTGCACAGGTCTTGTCGATAGTATGATGTATTGGAATCCGAACTCCGGGCATCCGTTGTGTAGGATTCCACCGGGGTCCGAAAGGATCCCCTTTTTTTTGCATGCTACAGGCGGACAATCCCTTGGGGGTCATTCCGTGAGGCTCGTTTGCACAGGATGGGATCAAGGCGGTCGAAGTACTTGCAGGCACCCGATTTCCTCGCGTAGATGCACGGCTTCTCCTTCTGCAGCAGGAAATAGGCTATCGTATCCACTGCCTGAATGAGAAAAGAGTCGTGAGAAGTCCTCGGATTGGGATCCTCTATCGTATGGATAAGACAAAGGTTCCTGAATCCGCCGTACACCAGATCGTTCGGAACCGGATTATAGTATCGCATCCTGCGAACTAATCCCCGCAGCTTCTTTATGTTTGTCTCATCGGGGAAGATGATCCCGCGGTCATCGGGATTAGCAGGGCCAGGGAAATTACGATGGCTGATCGTATTCTCGAACCTCTGAATAAGAACTCGCCAAGCCAGAGAGAAGATGTCACTGTCCGGAAGCTGCGTGCGTTTGTCGACCAAGACGTTTATGACGTTGACATCAGGAAGCCTGGCAATTTCATCAACGAAGTGCCTCAAGATGGCCAATCGGTCATTTTTGGGTATCCGGTACAACTCCCCCGGTCGGCTGATCATGTGAGCCGCGTGGATTTCCTCTCGAATTCTTAGTCCGAACTTGGCCTTCATGCGTTTCCGGAACTCGTATATCCTGGCGACACAATCCCGCCAGCGTAGTTCATGCATCACGAGTCCGGACAGAATGTAGAGGCTGCTGGGCGAATTGGTGATGCCATCGTCGCCGCTTTCATCGACATACATGAGGTACATATCTCCGACTCCTTCGCGGGAAGCCAAGACCTGCGAAGAACATCTTCATTGATACGGCAGTTGTTTTCAAGTAACTTCTGTGCGACTCACATGGTTTGTTGGCGTGGCAATTTGGAGACAGGCATGAACGGAAGACAGCTTATCCAGCGTATCAAGCAAACCGCGTATCTCGAAGGCGATTTCGTCCTGCGCAGCGGCAAGCGGAGCAAGTACTACCTCGACAAGTACCTCTTCGAGACCTGCCCGGACATCCTCAGGGCGCTCGGCAAGGAATTCGCCAGGCACATGACCGAGGATGTGACGCTGATCGCGGGCGCGGAGCTGGGCGGCGTGGCGCTGGCCGCGGCGACCGCCATGGAAACCGGCAAGAACTGGATCATCGTCCGCAACAGCAAGAAGGACTACGGCACGAGCAAGCTCGTCGAGGGCGTCCTCAAGGCCGGCGACGTCGTCCTGCTCGTGGAGGACATTGCTACGACGGGAGGCCAGGTCCTCGAAGCCGCCAAGGTCATCACCGACGCCGGCGCGAAGGTCAAGAAGATCGTCTGCGTCATCGACCGCAAGCAAGGCGCCCGCGAGAGCATCGAAGGAGCAGGCTATGCCTTCGAGTCGATCATCACGAAGGACGACCTGGGGATTACGGACTGATTGATGATGGATGATTGTTGATTGGTGATTTGCGTTGCGTCGCGGCCCCCGTCCGAAATCGACAATCCAAGATCGACAATCGAAAATGGTGCAAACATGATCGTTGGCGTGCCGAAGGAAATCAAGAAGGACGAGTATCGCGTCGGGCTGCTGCCCGTGGGGGCGGAACTGCTGACGCGGGACGGGCACACCGTGCTCATCGAGAACGAGGCGGGCCTGAGCAGCGGATTCGACAACCAGCGATATGTCGCCGCCGGGGCGAAGGTTGTCGCAACAGCCGAAGAGATCTACACGCGTGCGGACCTGATCGTCAAGGTCAAGGAGCCGCAGTGTGCTGAAATCACCCGGCTCCGCGCGGGCCAGATCATGTTCTGCTACTTCCATTTCGCGGCCGATAAGGAGCTGACGACTGGCTGCCTGGACAGCGGCATCACCGCCGTGGCGTACGAGACGCTCGAAGACGCCCAGGGCCGGCTCCCCCTGCTGACGCCCATGAGCGAGATCGCCGGCCGCATGTCCATCCAGGAAGGGGCCAAGAGCCTCGAGCGGCCGATGGGCGGCCAGGGCCTTCTGCTCGGGGGCGTCCCCGGCGTGGCGCCCGCCTGCGTCCTGATCCTCGGCGGCGGGATCGTCGGCGCCAACGCCGCCCGCATGGCCGCCGGACTCGGGGCCGACGTCACGATCATGGACGTCAACCTGGATCGGCTGCGTCACCTCAGCGACATGATGCCCGCCAACGTCAACACGATCTTCTGCGACCCGCACACGGTGGAGCACTATGCCCCGCGCGCCGATCTGGTCATCGGGGCGGTCCTCATCCCCGGCGGCCGGGCTCCGGTCCTCATGTCGAGGTCCCTCGTAGGCAAGATGAAACCCGGCAGCGTGATCGTGGACGTTTCGATCGACCAGGGCGGCTGCATCGAGACCTCCCGGCCGACGACGCACAGCGATCCGGTGTACGTGGTGGACGGCGTGGTGCACTACGGCGTGACGAACATCCCCGGCGCGGTGAGTCGGACGTCGAGCCTGGCCCTGTGCAACGCAACGCTCCCCCACGTACGCCAGCTCGCCGCCGGGGGAATCGCCTCCTTCGAGGCAATCGACTCCGGCCACGCCGCCGCCATCAATATGGCCGACCACAAGCTCGTCAACGAGGCCGTCGCCCGGTCCTTCCCTGATTTGCCGGCTGACATATCTCGCCGATGATGCGCAAAATGTGACTTGCACCTGCGGCCTTCCGCGCATTTCGAATCTCGATCCAATCGGCGCGGACGACCTTGATGTGCAGAGTCGAGGTCTCGGCTCCGATTGCACCCGGGGCGTTGGCGACGATCATGTCGAGGTGCTTCTCGCGGAGCTTTCGTTCGGCATTGGCACGCAGGTCGCGGTCTTCGAGCGCGAAACCGACGACGATTCGTGGCCCGTGGCCCGTGACTCGTGACCCGCCCTTGTGCCGCCCGGCCCACTTGAGGATGTCCGGCGTGGGTTTGAGTTCGAGCGTGAGCCTGGCGGCTTGTTTCTTGAGCTTTGCTCTGGAGGGCTTGGCCGGCGTGTAATCGGAAACGGCGGCGGCCATGATCAGGCAGTCACACTTCGGGAACCATTCCTTCACCGCCTTGAACATCTCGGCGGCGCTTTCGACCGAAATGACTCTGGCTCCCGTCGGGGGCTTAAGAGCTGTTGGGGCCGTGATCAGGGTCACTTTGTGACCGGCCTTCAACGCTGCCTGCGCCAGGGCATAGCCCATCCGGCCGCTGCTGGCGTTCGAGATGAATCGGACCGGATCGATATATTCGCGGGTGCCCCCCGCTGTGATGAGAATTCGCATACGATGCCTCGATCAGTCATACCGCCTGAGGCAAGAGCAGGAGGGCCAGTCGCGGAACACATACGCGATTGTCATCCTGAGGGAAGCGAAGGATCCGGGCCACGATCTGGAAGACAGCATGGATACGAAGGCGTGCTCTCGATCCCGAGCCGGATGCTTCACTCCACTTCGTCCCGTTCAGCATGACAAGACCGACGAAATCGCCCTATTCTCGGTTCTCGATTCTCGCCGCGGCCAGTTCTTCAATGGCCGCGAGGATTTCCTGGGGCTCGGCCATTCGGCCGACGCCCTCCGTGCCGCAGGCCAGGCGCCCCGCCGCCGGGCCGACCATACGGACACCCATTGCCCGCAGCGTCTCGACGTTGCGCTGCACCGCCGGGCTCTCCCACATGCGGGTGTTCATCGCCGGCGCCAAAAGCGTCGGCGTCGCCCAGCAGACGCACAACGTCGTGCTGAGCAGGTCGTCACAGATGCCGTTGGCGGCCTTGCCGAGGATGTCGGCGCTGGCCGGGGCCACGACCACGATCTGCGCCCAGTCGGCCAGCGCGATGTGGGCGCTGCTGTGGCCCTCCGGATCACTCCAGAGGCTCATATACACGGGCGCAGCGGTGACGGCCTCAAAGCTCTTGGGGCCCACGAGGTGACAGGCGGCTTCCGTCATGACCGCCCGCACGCTTGCGCCGGCGGCCGTCAGCTTGCTGGCCAGATCGACCGCCTTGTAGGCGGCGATCCCGCCCGTCACACCCAGCAGGATGTTCAGGTCCTTCAGCACCCGTATCCCCTATCCCGGACGCTCACAGAGTGGGCCGCTTCTCGAACAGTCGATCCAGCTCGTCGCTGCGGCTCTCGACCTCGGCTTTTGGCTTGCGCACGTACGGCGTCTCATCGACCGTGATCTTGTCCTGCAGGATCTCCTGGACGACGATCTCCATCATGGTCTTACCCTCCGTGTTGTCGATCAGGGGCCGAGAGCCCTGCAGCAGCTCGAGCATGCGCTTCTGGATCAGCGCCGCCAGCTTGAATCGGCCACCGACCTTCTTGACGATTTCATCACTCTTCAGTTCTTCCAGCATCTGTGTTCTCCAAATACGCATCCGGGGCATTCTCGACGATCCGGATCACCTCGTCGATCGCCCGTTCGAGGTCATCGTTGACCACCTTGTTCTCGTACCATTGCGAGGCGGCGTCGATCTCGCTCTGCGCGGCCCGCAGCCGGCGGGCGACGACTTCGCCGCTCTCGCGCCCCCGCCGACCGATCCGATCCGCCAGAGCTTCGTTGCTCGGGGGCAGGATGAAGATCATCACGGCCCGCGGGAAGATCGCCTTGACCTGCCGGCCGCCCTGGACGTCGATCTCCAGGACCACCGTTCTGCCGGCCTTCAGGGCCTCCTCGGTCTTGTCGCGAGGCGTGCCATAGAGATTGCCGAACACCTCGGCGTACTCCAGGAACAGCCCGGCCTCGATTCGTTTACAGAATTCGTCCCGGGAGACAAACCAATACTCCCGCCCATCCCGGTCGCCCGGCGCCTGCGGCCGCGTCGTCATCGATACGCTCAGATAGGCATCCGGGAGTCGCCCGATCACCGCCTTGGTAATCGTACTCTTGCCGACGCCGGAGGGGCCGCTGATGACGACCAGCGTGCCGCCAGTTCTCTTCGTTGGATTGTCTGGGTGGGCCATCACTCGATGTTCTGGACCTGTTCCTTGAGGCGCTCGATGCAGCACTTGATGTCCACGACGGACTTGGCGATGCCGGCATCGGCCGCTTTGCTGGCCACGGTGTTCGCCTCGCGAAGCATCTCCTGGCTCAGGAAATCCAGCCGTCGGCCCGCCTGGCCGTCCGTCTGGCAGATCTGGCGAAATTGCTGCAGGTGCGCGTCCAGCCGGGCGATTTCTTCCGAAATGTCCGACCGGTCCGCCAGAATCGCCACTTCCCGCGCCAGCGTCTGCTCGTCGAGCTTGAGCTTGGCCTCTGCCAACAACTCCTCCACGCGCCGGCGGAGCCTCTTGGCGTACTCCAGAACCACCGAGCCGCTTCGCCGGCGAATGCTCTCCAATTCCTGGATCATGATGTCACAGTGCTTTTCCAGGTCGGCCTGGAGGAAGCGGCCTTCCGCCTCCCGCATCCGCTGGAGCTTGTCCAGGGCTTCGCCGGTCAGCCGCAGCACGAATTCCCTGATGCGGGCGCTCTGCTCTTCATCCGGCTGCACCGTCTGGACGATTCCCGGCAGCTCCAGCAGGCCGGCCAGATCGATGGTGCCCGTTACCCCCACGGCCGAACCGACCCCTTTCAGTCGCGACACAACGGCCGCGAGAGCCGCCTCGTCGATATCGAACAGGGCGCCGGCGGACGCACCCTTGATCCGAAGCACGCAGTTCACTGTGCCGCGAGACAGGTGATTCCGCAGCGTCTTGTCGATGCCCTCCTCGAGGAACGTGATGCCTTCGGGAAGCTTGATGACCGTCTTGAGATACCGGTTGTTGACGGTTTTGATCTCGACGGCATAGGAGACGCCTTCGAGCTCGCCGACCGCCTCACCATATCCCGTCATGCTGTTCAGCATCGTTATTCACTCTCTAAAGACAAGACACCGCCAGAGCCCCGCTGCCCCGCCCGGTCGCCACAGCCGATCCGGCCGGTCCCCCATCCGTTCACGGGCAGCGTGGCATCGAAGCCGCAGCGGGAGGCCTATTCGACACCGGTCCCGCCCGTACCCGCCTCCTCCGCTGGCTGTTGCGGAGCAGGCTCGGTCGTTTCGGGCTCAGCCGCAGGCGGTTGCGCGGCGGGTTGGGTCGGAGCAGGGGCCGGCTGATCGCCCGTCGTAGCGGGCTGCGTCGGCGGCGTTTGTGCAGGCTGAGTCGTTGCGGCCGCGGTCTCGCTGCCGTACTCGCTGACGCTCGGCCGGAAGTACTTGGCCATCAGGACCGCCAGACCCAGGAAGACCGCGACCAGGCCGATCGTGACCCACGTGAGGAAGTCGCCGGTCTTGGAGCCCAGCAGGCCGCTGGCCATGCCGCCACCGAACGCCCCGCTCAGTCCGCCGCCCCGGCCTTTCTGGATCAGGACCACCAGAATCAGGATCACCGAGACGATCACAAACAGGACGGCCACGAACTTCATTAGAATGCCAACTGCCAACAGCGGTAGAAAAGTCATACGAATGCCTCAAAAACGAACCACTCAGTCACGCCGGGCTTCAACGGGCGGCGTCTTGCGATTATATCCGATTCCGCGGCCCCGCCCCAACGACGCGGGGTGCCGATTCATCTCACGAACATCTCTACGCGGCGGCCTGGATGATCTTCACGAACTCCTCGGCCTTGAGACTGGCGCCGCCCACCAGAAGGCCGTCCACATCCTTCTGACCCAGCAGGTCCTTGGCGTTGCCGGCGTTGGCCGAGCCGCCGTACTGGATGCGGATCTCCTCGGCCAGCTTCTTATCGAACCTATCGGCCAGAAAGCCGCGAATAAATTCGTGCACTTCCTGGGCCTGCTGCGGCGTGGCAGTCCGGCCGGTCCCAATCGCCCAGACGGGCTCGTAGGCAATCGTCACGGCGGACATCTTGTCGGCGCTCAAGCCCCCCAGGCCGGTCTTGAGGTGGCGGGCGACTACGGCCTCCGTCTGGCCGGCGTCGCGCTCCGCCAGCAACTCTCCGACGCAGAGGATGGGCAACAGGCCCCCACCGAGGGCAGCCATCACCTTCCTGCCCACAAGCTCATCCGACTCACCGAGGACGTGGCGCCGTTCGGAGTGCCCGCAGAGGACATAGTTGCAGCCGACATCCTTGAGCATCGCCGGGCTGATTTCCCCCGTGAAGGCGCCCTTCGCTTCAGTGTAGACATCCTGGGCCCCAACCGCGATGCCGGAGGAACTGACGGCCTTCACGACCGACTGTAGATACACGAACGGCGGAATCAGGGCCACGCAGACCTTGTCGCCCGCCAGGCCTGAGGCGCCCTTCGCCACGGCCTGCGCCAGCTCCACGCTGGAGCGGCCGTCCGTGTTCATCTTCCAGTTGCCGGCTACGAACGGTTTTCTCATGATTCTCTCCTATGCCCTTCGAGATTCATCTGAAGTGGAATTGTGAAAAATGGGAATCAGGCATACTTTGGGAAGGAAGAGTCTCTTTCCTCGATTCTTCCTTCCCAAATCGCAACGGTTTGAGACGAATCCCTGTGAGTCGATTCTTCAAGGAAATCGAGGAACAAGATTCCCTTGAAGAATACATGCCTAATTCCCATTTTTCAGAACTCCACTTCTAAGGTCCAATGCCCTCTACAGCACTTCCCTGGCTCGGGGGAAGCTGCCCAGGATCGAGAGCTGCAGGCAGTGCTGCCGGGCCTCTTGCAGCCCGCTCTGCACGCGCTCCTCCGTCCGGTGGCCGAGGAAATCGACCAGGAAATGGTACTCCCATTCGCGCTTCCTGCTCGGCCTGGACTCGATATTGGTCAGGTTGATGTTGAATTTCTTGAACGTCTCGAGCACGTCCGCGAGGGCGCCGGCCTTGTGGGCCGTACTGAACATGATCGACGTCTTGTCTTCCCCGGTCGGACGGGCGTCCTCGCGACTGACCACGAGGAACCGCGTGACGTTGTTCGCGATATCCTCGATGTTCTCGCACACGACGTTCAGCCCGTACAACTCCGCCGCCACCCTCGATCCAATCGCCGCCGCGTAGGCTTCCTCCGCCGCCATCTGGGCCGCCTTGGCCGACGAGGCCACCGAGATCGTATTGGTCTCCTTGAAGGTCGAGGCCAGCCAGTTGCGGCACTGGGCGAACAC
>Ga0116141_10000973_pt1 | contig 23917 bp, 19 predicted proteins | sample AD_UKC097_MetaG_FD_89744 | JGI IMG/M metagenome (GOLD analysis project Ga0116141, IMG submission 89744) | Active sludge microbial communities of municipal wastewater-treating anaerobic digesters from USA - AD_UKC097_MetaG | ecosystem: Engineered > Bioreactor > Anaerobic > Digestate | place: USA...
AGGAAATGGCACGTGGCCGTGGCCTCATGTTGCCGGATTTGACCAAAAACGACACCTTGGTAGGCGTTGCTGTCATCGCAGATGCCGCATTGCGCATCCAGGGCATAGGCCGTGGTGGCAAAGCCACAGAAGTCGCCGTTGAACCACGCGAGCAAGCCGCCTACACCAGCAGCCGCGCCCGCCGCGGGCAAGAGATTCCATTTAAAATCAAACCAATAAGTTTCGTTGCAGAGCAAGCGTAAGCAAGATGCAAATCAAGCTAAACATGCCAGTTGGAGAATGAATTCGCTACAATGCAGACGATTAAATAATAAGTAAAAATGTGTCATTTGATATTTGCTGAATATCTGCTCAACCCGCGCTCAAAAAATAAACCTTATGCTATTCATCCTCTACTACATCGTAGCCATCACCATTTTGGTGCTTCACTTTACCGGCTATTTAGCTCGTCGAAATTTGGAGTGGCTTGTTCTGGTTCTTGCCGTAACCGTTTTCCCTGCGGTAATTTATCTCTAGCTGGCATATCATGCCGCGCGCGGCCATATCGGTGTGATTGGTTTGCGTCTGCGCATCACTGCCTGCTGAATGAGCAAGGCATCACGCAGCATCGTAATCAACAGTCGGACAAATTTTCGTGCTACTCATGACGGTCATCATCGACTCTGACAGCTAAAGACTGCGCTCGCATCAAGCCCTCCCATCCACATTCATTCGATCTGCACCGATAGCGGTGGACGCGCACAAAAAGACTGATGATCCGATCAAAAAAATGACGTTTGATCCGATAGGTTGCCCCCTGACATTTCGGGCAAACACCCGCAGGCGGGAAAAATTTGTATTTAGCCATCATCCGTTGATATTCAGACGATCAAGGCTTATTACTGGTGATCACTCATCAGAAAACTACAGCCTGTCTTGGCTGATTAGCCGGGCTAGCGTCATGTTCAATTGATTCATGCTTTAGCTATCCTTTCTGGTCACTGTATCAAAAAGGGTTCCGTCTGGAGTAGCGCACGTGACATGGCCATTTGAAGGCGCTGTGCCTGGATGAGTCAGAATTCATCGATCCTGGCTTAAAAAGCAAAAAACGCTAGGCATTTACATTTAATAAATATCTAGCGCGTTTTAACTTGACCTACCAAATTTTTGGTAGGCGCGATTGGACTCGAACCAACGACCCCCACCATGTCAAGGTGGTGCTCTAACCAGCTGAGCTACGCGCCTACTGCAAAGAAGCAGAATTCTAGCCTAACCATAATCGCCATGCAAGGCCCAGATCAGGAGCGGGCCACTGTTTTGAATAGAAGGCAGTCTATGGATGCTTAGTGACAACTTGATTACAACCCCGCCTGCGTACGCTTGATAATCGTCTCACGCGCCAGGCTCGCGTGTTGTCGCAAGGTGTAGAGCATGTCAGCAAAAGCCAGTGGCGTGCGGATATGGCTCACATCGGCTTCAATGTCATCGAGCTTTTTTAACCATTCCTGTCGTGTATGACGCTGTGGTGCTTCTTCAACTTCGCTTTCCAGAAATTTAAGCTCACCATAACGTCGATAAATGCGGGATCGGATACGCCAGCCATAAAGGCTGGGCGCAAAGCGAAACAAGGGATAAAAAACGGCCAAAATAGGCACTAGCAACACTAATAACCGGTCAATCAATATCGCTGCCCAAAAAGGTAAGTAACGCTGTAAAAAAGGCTTGCCATTGGCGTAATAACGCACCGCCTCAGACGCGACAGGAAATTCGCCATTAGTGGCTTGTCGAGGAAATTCAGCCGCTTTTTGAAAAACACCCGGCTCAGCGTGCACTTGGCTGGCCGCCTGCAAAAGCAGCCACAACAAGGCAGGATGCGTGTCTTCACGTGCCAGCAAGGTGGCGGTCGTAGCCACCATTTGTATATCCCGTGGCGGAATATTCTGCACAAAATCGATAGCACCACGTGGCAAAACCAGATGTTTTAAGTATGCAAAACGCCGCGTGTAGGCCTCTGCCTGTGAAATATCCAGCAAATGGATTCCCTTTGCGTAAAGCAAAACCCAAACCAGTGCCGATTGGGTAGGACCAACAACAAACACGACATCCACTTTCCCTGCCGTTAGTTGCGCGGCTATTTCAAATCCGCCAGACTCGATTAATGTGGTATTCAGCTCATCAATCCCATTTGCGGAAAGTACTTCGCGCGCCAAACGCTGTGTGCCACTGCCCGCCTGACCAATCGCCAAGCGTTTGCCTTTGAGATCAAGCACGGACGCACTATCTTTGATAACGCCATCCCGATAAAAAATCCATAACGGCTCGTAATACAGCTCACCGAGCGACACCAGAGTTTCTTCATCTGCCTTGGATAAGGCCGTGCCTCCTTGGATAAAAGCCGCATCCACACCAGAGTCCGGGTCGCGCAAGCGTTGCAAGTTTTCCGGGGAACCGGCCGAAGGCTGGGCTATCAACTGCACGCCATTTTTTTCTAAAACATCGGCATACAGGGCACCAAAACGCTGATACGCCCCACCTTCACTCCCTGTACTGATCACTGCACGACTCGGCGGAGCTGGTTTAATGTAGTTGGCAGCCAACCAAAAAGCCAAAAGCAGCAGCAATACCGAGGGAAGCGCAACAAAAATCACATCGCGCCATGAAAGCATTTTGAGTCGCTCAGTCATCAGCTGCCAGGACAAAATACACAATCTATTAATTTGATTGCTAGCTAGGCGCTAGAAGGGAATATCGTCCTCAAAATCATTGAAGCTGCCCCCGCCTGTGTTTGAGCTGGCGGGCACACTGGCTGCAGGCTTGGCTGGCGCATCATATGAGGAAGAGGTGGAGGATGAGCGTGCAGCCTCTCTTGGGGCTGCATCGCCCATGCCTTGACGACTACCCAGCATTTGCATTGAATCAGCCACAATCTCGGTGGTGTAGCGATCTTGCCCGTCTTTATCTTGCCACTTGCGAGTTTTAAGTGCGCCCTCGATATACACCTGCGAACCTTTTTTGAGATATTGACCGGCAATTTCAGCCAGCTTGCGGAAGAACACTACGCGATGCCATTCGGTGGCCTCTTTCTTTTCGCCCGTCTGTTTGTCTTTCCATGTGTCCGTTGTAGCGAGGGTGATATTCACCACAGCGTCACCATTTGGCATGTAGCGTGATTCAGGATCCTTGCCCAGATTGCCGACCAGGATTACTTTATTGACAGATGCCATCGTAAATCTCCCTCTAAAAATAGTGTGTTAAGTTAACTTTGCTAAACCAACAGGTCATTCGTTTTTGTTGCATTCATCGCCAGTTGGCGCGGCAGGATTGCTTGCATCGTTGCAGCTGCAGCCAGCCAAATAAGCGTAGTGCCTGCAGCAAATAAAAATACGCTTTGCGCATTGTAATGTTTGACAATCCAACCGCCTAAAGCACCACCCATAAACAAACCCAGCGCCTGCGCGGTGTTATATACCCCCAAAGCAGCGCCTTTGGCCTGCGGTGGCGCAACACGGGAAACCAAAGAAGGCAGCATTGCTTCGAGCAAGTTAAAGGCTACAAAAAAGCTCAGTAACCCGCCTGCAACAACGTAAAAATCGTTGCCCTGCAAACCCAGCATCAGTAAGGTCAACAGTAATAAAACAATGCCAGCAACAAAAACCGTACGCAATTTTTGGCGTTTTTCAGCATAAATGATCGCTGGAACCATTAAAACAAACGAGATCAATACGGCTGGCAGATATACCTGCCAGTGAGATGCCAACGGCAAGCCACCCGTGCTGATCAACAAGCCAGGAACCACTACAAACATCATCATTTGCGCCATATGCAAAATAAAAATGCCTAAATTAAGCCGTAATAATTGTGTATTGACCAACACCTCACGGAAAGGCACGCGCAAGCCTGCATGGATTGGTGGTGGTTCGGGAACGATATAGATGACAACAGCAATAGCTGCTAGCGCCAGGCCACCTGTCATCCAGAAAATGCCGTGCATGCCAATGACCACATAGAGCAGGGGCGCAGCAACCAATGAAAACGCAAAGACCAAGCCAATGGATGAACCGATCATCGCCATTACTTTAGTGCGGTGCTGCTCACGCGTTAAATCGGCAGCCAAAGCCGTTACCGCCGCAGAGATAGCACCTGCGCCCTGCAGAACACGACCAAAAATCGTCCAGTAAATATCTGTCGCCACAGCAGCAAAAACTGAACCAATGGCAAAAAGCACCAAACCAACAATAATGACTCGCTTGCGCCCAAACTTATCGGAAGCCATGCCAAATGGGATTTGAAAAATGGCTTGCGTCAAGCCATAAGCGCCGAGCGCCAAGCCGACCAAGGTCAGGTTGGTACCACCTGGCAGGGTTTGCGCATGAACAGCAAACACAGGCAGAATCAAAAACATGCCTAACATCCGCAACGCGAAAATAGAAGCTAACGAAATACCCGCGCGTTTTTCTTCACGGGTCATGGCGTGCATTTGTTGATCAGACATAAGGCTGGATGAGTTATTCAGTGGGATGATTTAAGCCGCGTATACTAGTACATTACCGAGTTGCCCTGCAGCTGTTCTGCAGTCAGGTTAGCGCTATGAAAGCACTGATTAAGCGCTTTGACAGGTTTAGGATGAACGGTAAATAATTGAATTGGCGCCGCGCATGGTGAGCTTGTCGAAACATGGATAAAAACCACTTGTTCAGTGCGTCCCCACCTACTTCTTTTTGGCCTTATGGATACCATCAAAATTCGCGGTGCACGCACGCACAATCTCAAGAATATCAATCTGGATTTACCCCGCAACAAGCTCACCGTCATTACCGGTCTGTCCGGTTCCGGCAAAAGCTCGCTAGCCTTTGACACGCTCTACGCCGAAGGCCAGCGCCGCTATGTGGAATCACTCTCGGCCTATGCGCGACAGTTTTTGCAGATGATGGAAAAGCCCGACGTTGATCTGATTGAGGGCTTGTCACCCGCGATTTCCATCGAACAAAAAGCCACCAGCCACAACCCGCGCTCAACGGTTGGCACGGTCACGGAAATTCACGACTATCTGCGCCTGCTCTATGCCCGCGCGGGCACGCCGCATTGCCCGGAGCACAATTTGCCGTTGGCCGCCATGAGCGTCTCGCAAATGGTCGACCACGTCCTCTCCCTGCCTGCCGATACACGGCTGATGATCCTCGCGCCCGTCGTGGCCGAGCGCAAGGGCGAGCAACTGGAGCTATTCTCCGAACTACGCGCGCAAGGCTTTGTCCGCCTGCGGGTGGATGGCGAGGTGTATGACATTGACAGCATCCCCAAACTGGCCAAAACCAAAAAGCATACGGTGGATATTGTCGTGGATAGGCTCAAAGTACGGGACGACCAGCGCCAGCGCCTGGCGGAAAGCTTTGAGACCGCCCTGCGCCATGCCGAAGGCCGCGCCCTGGCGGTAGAAATGGATGGCGGCAAGGAACATTTATTTTCCAGCAAGTTCGCCTGCCCTGTGTGCAGCTATTCCTTGCAGGAGCTGGAACCCCGCCTGTTTTCATTCAACAACCCGATGGGCGCCTGCCCGTCTTGCGATGGCCTGGGACAGATTCAGTTTTTTGACCCGGCGCGCGTCGTGGCCTACCCGCACTTATCGCTCAGCGAGGGTGCCATCAAGGGCTGGGACAAGCGTAACCAGTTTTATTTTCAGATGCTGGAGTCTCTGGCCGCGCACTATCACATTGACACCACCTGCCCTTTTGAAGCACTGCCGGAAAGTATCCGCCACATCATTTTGTATGGCTCGGGCACGGAGCAAATCAGCTTCAAGTATCTCAGCGAAAAAGGCACACGCTTTGAGCGCAGCCACGCCTTTGAAGGCATCATCAACAGCATGGAGCGGCGCTATCGCGAAAGTGATTCCATGAGTGTGCGCGAGGATTTGGTCAAATATCTGAATCACAAGCCCTGCCCTGAATGCCACGGCCAGCGCCTGCGCCGCGAAGCGCGGCATGTATTTGTTGGCGGGCAAACCATTTCAGCGGTAAGCCACCTATCGCTCGCCCACTGCCGCGACTTTTTCGAGACGCTCACCTTGAACGGGCAAAAAGCGCAAGTCGCTGAAAAAATCCTCAAAGAACTCACCTCACGGCTCTCTTTCCTCATCAACGTGGGCCTGAATTACCTCTCGCTGGACCGCTCGGCAGAAACGCTGTCGGGCGGCGAAGCGCAGCGCATTCGGCTGGCCTCGCAAATCGGCTCAGGCCTCACGGGAGTGATGTATGTGCTCGATGAACCGTCCATCGGCCTGCATCAGCGCGACAATACGCGCCTTCTGGAAACGCTCATCCATCTGCGTGACTTGGGCAACACCGTGATCGTGGTCGAGCACGATCAAGAAGCCATTGAAGCGGCTGATTATGTGGTCGACATCGGCCCCGGCGCTGGCGAACATGGTGGCCAGATTGTTGCCGAGGGCACGCCGCAACAAGTCGCGGCGAATAAAAACTCGCCCACCGGCGCTTATCTGTCCGGTCGCCGCCGTATCGCCATCCCCGACTTTCGCACGCCACCGAATGCCGAACGCTGGCTAAAAATTCTGGGCGCGGCTGGCAACAATCTCAAGAACGTGCACCTGGGAATTCCCGTCGGCTTACTCACCTGCATCACCGGCGTTTCCGGTTCGGGCAAATCCACACTCATCAACGACACACTCTATGCCGCTGCCGCCCGCCATCTTTATGCGGCCACCACCGAGCCTGCCGCTTATCAGGAAATCACCGGGCTGGAATTTTTCGATAAGGTGATCAGCGTCGACCAAGCCCCGATCGGCCGCACGCCACGCTCCAACCCCGCCACTTACACCGGCCTATTGACGCCCATTCGCGAACTCTTCGCCGGTGTGCCCGCTGCGCGCGAGCGCGGTTACGGGCCGGGGCGCTTTTCGTTCAATGTCAAGGGCGGGCGTTGCGAAGCCTGCCAGGGCGATGGCATGATCAAGGTGGAAATGCACTTTTTGCCGGATATTTTTGTCGCCTGTGATGTTTGCCACGGCAAACGCTACAACCGCGAGACCCTGGAAGTGCGCTACAAGGGCAAAACCATCCACGAAGTGCTGCAGATGACGGTCGAGCAAGCGCGCGAATTTTTCGATGCCGTGCCCATCATTGCCCGGAAACTGCAAACGCTGGTCGATGTCGGGCTGTCGTATATCCAGCTCGGCCAAAGCGCGATCACCCTCTCAGGCGGCGAAGCGCAGCGCGTGAAACTCGCGCTGGAACTTTCCAAACGCGACACTGGCCGCACCCTGTACATTCTGGATGAACCCACCACCGGCCTGCATTTCCACGACATTGAAATGCTGCTCTCCGTGCTGCACCGGCTGCGCGACCAGGGCAATACCATCGTCGTGATCGAACATAATCTGGATGTAATCAAAACCGCCGACTGGGTGGTAGACCTCGGCCCCGAAGGCGGCGACGGCGGCGGGAAAATTATCGCAGCCGGCACGCCGGAACAAGTCGCTACCGTGGCTGACAGCCCGACAGGAGAATATCTGCAAAAAATGCTGCCCGCAAAAGCGATGCGCACGGCTAGGGTGACTGCCACGGCGGTAGCCAAAGCGCCGACCAAATCCGCCGCAAAAACCAGCCGTCGTGGTGCAGCATAAGCGGCTGCCCATGCTGAGCTGTCAAGGAAAACAATGAAAAAGTCGGCGCTGGCGAGACGGCGGAAGGCAACACCATGCGGCAAAATGGGATGCAACAACCAGTAACAACAACACCTTACCTCGCCAAAACCAGAACATCTTCCCTGCGCCGCTGTTGAAATTCAGCCTTATCCTGCGTATAGTAAACAGCGTACTTTCAGCACGGCGGCCCTGTTTATTTCCGGCCGCCGTATGTTTTTTATCCTGCGTTTTTAGCCAGCTTTAGCGGAGCACTTTCATGCCGCATTTAATGAATACCTACGGGCGTCTTCCCATTGCCTTTACTCATGGCGAAGGCTGCCGTTTATTTGACGAGCAAGGCAACGCCTACCTTGACGGCCTCTCGGGGATTGCCGTCAATACCCTGGGGCACAACCATCCTCGGCTGGTTGCCGCCTTGAGCAAACAAGTGGGCCGCCTGATTCACACCTCCAACCTGTATCGCATCCGCGAGGCTGAAGAAGCCTCAGACCGTCTGGCCAGCATTGCCAATATGGATGAGGTGTTTTTCTGCAATTCAGGTTGCGAGGCCAATGAAGCGGCAATCAAGTTGGCGCGGCTGTACGGGCATCAGCAAGGCGTTGATCAACCAGCCATTATTGTCATGGAGCAGGCTTTTCATGGCCGCACCCTGGCCACGCTTTCCGCCACCGGCAACCGCAAGGCGCAAGCGGGTTTTGAGCCATTGGTTTCCGGCTTTATTCGCGTGCCGTTCGATGACCTGCCCGCCATTGAGCAAGTCGCACTCAACAACCCCAACGTTGTCGCTGTCTTGTTTGAACCGGTTCAGGGCGAAGGGGGTATTCACATTGCCCACCTTGATTTCATGCGTTCCCTGCGCGCTTTGTGCACCGAGAAAAACTGGCTGTTCATGGTGGATGAAGTGCAATGCGGCCTGGGGCGTACCGGAAAGTGGTTTGCACACCAGCACGCCGACATTTTGCCGGATGTCATGACCCTGGCCAAAGGCTTGGGCTCTGGCGTGCCCATTGGCGCGTGTTTGGCAGCGGGCGCCGCTCGCGGGATATTCAAGCCAGGCAATCATGGCTCAACCTTTGGCGGCAATCCACTCGCTTGCACAGCTGCACTCACTACCCTGCAAGTCATTGAAACGGACGATTTGATGACACGTGCCGTTGACCTGGGCGCATTGATTTGCGAAGGCTTGCGGCATGCCTTAGCCGGTGTTCAAGGCTTGGTTGACGTCCGTAACAGCGGTCTGCTGATTGGCATCGAGCTTGACCGGCCTTGCGGCGACCTGGTCAAGCGCGCCCTGGCTAAAGGCCTGCTGATCAATGTCACCGCCGAGAAAGTGGTGCGCCTGTTACCGCCGTTGGTGATGAGCGACGCTGAAGGTAGCGAGCTGGTAGCTATCCTTGCCCCGTTGATCCAGCAATTTCTCAAGGAGTGATGATGACTAGCGCCCCGCCCCGTCATTTCCTGGAATTCAAAGACCTCTCGCGTGACGAGCTGGAACATGTTTTCATGCGCAGCCAGCGCATCAAGGCGCGCTTCAAGGCTTATGAGCGTTACTGGCCCCTGCAGGACCGCACGCTGGTGATGATTTTCGAAAAAGCCAGCACCCGCACGCGTCTGTCATTTGAAGCTGGCATGCACCAGCTCGGCGGCGCGGCGATTTATCTCAACACGCGCGACTCGCAACTCGGCCGTGGCGAGCCGGTGGAGGACGCAGCGCAAGTCATTTCGCGCATGGGCGATATGGTCATGATCCGCACTTTCGAGCAAGCCATCATCGAGCGTTTCGCCAAAAATTCACGCGTGCCGGTAATCAACGGGCTGACCAATGAATACCATCCCTGCCAGATCCTCGCCGATATTTTTACCTTCATCGAGCATCGCGGCGCCATCCAGGGCAAAACCGTAGCCTGGATAGGCGACTCGAATAACGTCTGCAATACCTGGCTGCAAGCAGCCGAAGTGTTCGATTTCAAGGTTCACGTCTCCACCCCGCCCGGCTATGAAGTCGAGCCTGAACGCGTGGGCTTGAATGGCACGCAGCACTTTGCCCAATTTGCCGACCCGATGGAAGCCGCCCGTGGCGCGGATTTAGTCACCACGGATGTGTGGACGTCGATGGGTTTTGAAGCCGAAAACGAAGAACGAATGCGCGACTTTGCCGACTGGCAGGTGGACGCCGAAATGATGCACATAGCCGCCCCGAATGCGCTTTTCATGCACTGCCTGCCTGCCCATCGTGGCGAAGAGGTAGCAGCGGAAGTCATTGACGGCCCGCAAAGCGTGGTCTGGGATGAAGCTGAAAACCGCTTACACACACAAAAAGCCTTGATGGAGTTTTTACTCCTCGGAAAAGTTAACGATTAAAAGGAAAGCAATCCATGAAAAATGTAAAAAGTACGGTAAAAACCGCAGTGAAAAATACGGTAAAACCCGAGGTAAAACCTGCTGTAAATAAAGTAGTCCTCGCCTATTCAGGCGGTTTGGATACCTCAGTCATTCTGAAATGGCTGCAAGACGAATACCAATGTGAAGTCGTCACCTTTACCGCCGACCTGGGCCAAGGCGAAGAGCTGGAACCCGCCCGCGCCAAAGCGCTGCAAATGGGCATCAAGAAGAAAAACATTTTCATCGACGACTTGCGCGAAGAGTTTGTGCGCGATTTTGTGTTCCCCATGTTCCGTTGCAATACCGTGTATGAAGGCGAATATTTACTCGGCACGTCAATTGCCCGCCCGCTGATTGCCAAGCGCCTGATCGAGATCGCCCAAAAAACGGGAGCAGATGCCATCTCCCACGGCGCAACCGGCAAGGGCAACGACCAGGTGCGCTTTGAACTCGGCGCTTATGCGCTGATGCCCAACATCAAGGTCATTGCCCCGTGGCGCGAATGGGATTTGCTATCGCGTGAAAAGCTCATGGCCTATGCCGAAAAACATGGCATTCCCGTTGAGATGAAGCATAAAAAAGGCGGCTCGCCGTATTCGATGGACGCCAATTTGCTGCACATTTCCTACGAAGGCCGCCATCTGGAAAACCCTGCCGCCGAGGCCGAAGAATCCATGTGGCGCTGGACGGTGTCGCCCGAAAAAGCCCCCAACAAGGCGGAATACCTTGACCTGGAATTTAAAGCAGGCGATCTGGTGACGATTAACGGCAAGAAAATGAAGGCGCACGAACTTCTGGCTACACTGAACGAAATCGGCGGCAAGCATGGCATCGGCCGCCTTGATCTGGTTGAAAACCGCTACGTCGGCATGAAGTCACGCGGCTGCTATGAGACCCCGGGCGGCACAATTTTGCTGCGCGCCCATCGCGCCATTGAGTCAATCACCCTGGATCGTGAAGTGGCCCACTTGAAAGACGACCTTATGCCCCGCTATGCCAGCCTGATTTACAACGGCTACTGGTGGAGCCCGGAACGTATCGCCCTGCAAACCCTGATTGACCACACCCAACAAACCGTCAATGGCTGGGTGCGCATCAAGCTCTACAAGGGCAACGCCACCGTCGTGGGGCGTGATTCCAAAGAGGACTCCCTGTTCGATTCCACCATTGCGACCTTTGAAGATGACGCAGGTGCGTATAACCAAAAAGATGCGCATGGCTTTATTCGTCTTAATGCCTTGCGTTTGAGAATTGGTGCTAACCGCGCCAAGCGCAAAGGCTAAGCTATCCAACAGGAAGACCTAATTTTCATGTTCGGCATTTCTGAAGAGCAGCTAAGCCAGTTTGGCATGACCTTTGGCCTCGCGGCCTTCATGCTTTACATGCTGTTCATCATTGGCGAGCTGGCCTGGAAATCCAAGGCAGGAAAATTAGGCACGTTCATTTTGTTCTTTGTCCTGGCGTTTGGCATGGTGGGATTCATTGCCAAATTCATTATTCAGAAAATATGGGGAATTTAATATGTCGCAATTCGAATCTGTTGCCGTTACAAAAAAAGCCAATGTGTACTTTGATGGCAAGTGCGTGAGCCACACGATACAACTGGCTGATGGCACCAAAAAAAGTGTCGGTGTCATCCTGCCCGCCACGCTCACCTTTAACACCGGCGCGCCTGAAATCATGGAAACGGTTGCCGGCAGCTGCCGCTACAAGCTCGCTGGGCAAGACTGGAAAACCTGCGCGACTGGCGAACAATTCAGCGTCCCGGGCAATTCAGCTTTTGATATCGAGGTAACCGGTGAGCCCTACCACTACGTTTGCCATTTTGCCTGACAGATTTTTTTGCCCATAAGGAAGCTTGAAGATGCCCTCATTTGACATTTCCTCCGAAGCTGATTTAGTCGCCCTGAAAAATGCAGTGGATGTGGCCAGTCGTCATATCGGCAACCGCTATGACTTCAAGGGCACCTCTGCCAAGGTGGAGTTGAACGAGAAGGATAAAACACTGACGCTTTTTGGCGATTCAGAATTTCAGATCAGCCAGATCAAGGACATTCTGTTTCCGGAAATGGAGAAAAAGGAACGTGAAAGCACCAAGCGGCTGGATATGGGAAAAATTGAAACAGTGTCGGGCAACAAGGCCAAGCAGGAATTGAAAATCAAGATCGGCATAGAAACCGAACTGGCTAAAAAAATCGTCAAGCTCATCAAAGACAGCAAACTCAAAGTGCAAGCCAGCATCCAGGGCGATGCCGTGCGTGTCACAGGCGCCAAACGCGATTTGCTGCAAGAAACTATTGCGCTGGTGAAAAAGTCAATTGAAGACTTTCCGTTGCAGTATGGCAATTTCAGGGATTAAAACCTCAAGCACCAGGACCTCAAACACTGAGCACTGAGCTCAGCGCTCTCAACACTTTTAACACTTAACCCAGCAGCAAGTTTCAGTGCCGCTGGGTTAAGCGCTCTAAAGCAGCAGAAAAGGCCTGCTACTTTACGGGTTACTCCATTTTCAAGCCGCGTATCCATTGGCTATAAAGCTGATCCGCCACTTGCCGCATAGCCTGAATTTTGGTCTCCATTTCACTGTACATTTGCTGCGGGGTTTGCACCGATGCTGAGGCAGCAACGCTTTCATCATCCCAATGCTTGCCCCACAGCCGGATCATGGCTTCCGTCATTTCCACATGACATTGCATACCTAAATGCACACCGCGTACAAAGGCCTGGTTTTCACAATGTGCACTGCGCAAGATGCGTATGGCGTCTGGCGGCAAGCTGAATGTTTCGCCATGCCAATGAAAGGCATCAAAAGTCAGTGTATCTCCTGCCCATACAGCGGCCTGATCGCCAATGAATTCAACCCGTCCCCAGCCGATTTCCTTCACTGGATTTTTCGTGACTACCCCGCCAAACGCCTTACTCATCAACTGTCCACCCAGACAATGCCCCAGCACGGGGATGCCTTTGCTGTCGGCATCGCGAATCAAGTTCAAGGCAGGCGCTATCCACGGTAAATCGTCATTCACGCTCATCGGCCCGCCCATAAAACACAAACCGGAAAAATCATCAGAAGTCGGCGGTGGCAGGACGCCGGTATCTATCGTAAACAAGGTCCATGGCAATGAGTGACGCGCCAGGAATGTGGCAAAATAGCCCGCTCCCTCTGTAGGGCTATGACGAAATACGGCAATAGGCTTCATGAGCAACTTTTCTCCAATATCCGCTGATCTTTTATCCGCTGTTGATTCTAGCGGAAGCTTAATCTCACTTTTGCGCCAGCGCTTCCAGACAGGCATCGTGGCAAGTGCGATTCATGAGCCACGCTTGAATGATCTGCCTGAGCAAACTTTTACACAAGCAGCCGTATTAGTACCTATCGTCCTGCGTTCAACAGGTGCAACGCTGCTACTGACTCAGCGCACGGCACATTTACGCGACCATGCAGGCCAAATCAGCTTTCCTGGCGGCCGTTGCGAACCGACTGACGCCTCGCCCGAAGCCACAGCCTTGCGCGAGGCTCAAGAAGAGGTCGGTCTAGCGGCAAATCAAGTCGAAATTCTTGGCCAGCTACCTTATTACCACACCGTCACAGGGTTTCGTATCGCACCGATAGTCGGCCTGGTGACACCGCCATTAAACTTAAAACTGGATGACTTTGAAGTTGCCGATGTGTTTGAAGCCCCTTTGTCATTCTTGCTTGACTCGGGTAATCATCAACGCCACCAGCGTGCATATCAAGGCAAGATGCGAGAATACTGGGCGATGCCCTGGCAAGAGCGGTATATTTGGGGTGCCACGGCAGGCATGATCATCAGCCTGCATGATTTTCTATATTTACCTAGCGCTAAAAAACCCTAGACTCATCAGCTCTACTTAGTAAACCCTGCTCTACCTATCGCAAAGAAATCATCGGGATTCAGCGTATGACACTTTTATCCATTCTTGCTGCGCTCATTCTTGAGCAATTTCAACCACTTTCTGTTGATCGGCTGATGCGCAATCCTGTGGCCAAACTGGCTCACTATCTAGAACGGCGGCTGAACGATGGTGCACCGCTGCACGGCGGTATTGCCTGGGTTTTGGGTGCAGCATTGCCGGCGTTAGCCTTGTTCATCATTTACCTGCTGGTCAAAGATACACAACCTGTACTGGCTCTCGTACTCAGCATTGGCGTTTTATATCTCACCATGGGGTTTCGACAGTTCAGCCATTTTTTTACGGATATTCACCTGGCCTTGCAAGAGAACAACCTTGAGGAAGCAAGGCGTATTCTTGCCGAATGGCGCGGTCAAAGTGGTGATCGATTATCCAGCAGTGAAGTTGCCCGCCTGGCTATTGAGCGCGCCCTGCCGCTGGCCAATACACATGTGTTTGCACCACTGCTCTGGTTCATTCTTCTCGGACCGGCAGGCTCGCTACTCTACCGCCTGGCGCAGTTGTATGACGAATACTGGCGCAGCGATACACCCGCCTTGGTTGATGCTGTCGATATTAAACCACTCGGTAGTGAAGATGAATCTGCTAACTTGCATACTTTTGGCTGGTTTGCACATCAAGCCTTTGCGACCCTGAACTGGCTGCCTGTACGTATAACGGCAGCGCTTTTTGCCGTGGTCGGTAACTTTGAAGACGCCGTGAATTGCTGGCGCACCCAGGCCAATGAATGGCCGGATAAAAACAACGGCATATTGCTCAGCAGCGGTGCAGGAGCGATCGGCGTGCAACTCGGCATGCCGATGCACGACGTATCAACCGAACTGGAAGTGAATGAACCACGTCCCGGACTGGGCATTGGCGATGAAGCGGATGCCGACTTTATGCAAAGCACCGTCGGCCTGGTTTGGCGCAGCCTCGTGCTGAGCTTACTCATACTTGCCCTCATCCATGTTTCTGCCTGGGTAGGCGCATAGATTTTTTCATAAAGGAGCTTTTATCATGACTAGCAAAAAAGAAGTGGTTGTCCTGAGTGCCGTTCGTTCTGCCATCGGTACGTTTGGCGGTGCTTTGAGCAGTATTGAACCAGCAGAACTCGGTGGCCTGGTGATGAAAGAGGCCATCGCACGTTCCGGCCTGGATCCACAGGAAATCAATTACGTGACCGTGGGCAACTGCATTCCTACCGAGTCTCGTTATGCCTACGTCGCCCGCGTAGCGTCCATTCAAGCTGGTTTACCAATGGAGTCGGTAGCCATGGCGGTGAATCGCCTATGCAGCTCCGGCTTGCAAGGCATCGTCTCCACGGCGCAAGCCATCATGCTGGGCGATTGCGACTACGGCATTGGCGGTGGCGTTGAAGTCATGTCGCGCGCGGCTTACCTGTCAACCGCCATGCGCACCGGCGCACGCATGGGTGACACCACGATGGTGGACACCATGGTGGCCGCACTGAACGACCCTTTCGGCGTTGGCCACATGGGCATCACGGCTGAAAACCTCGCTACCAAATGGAATATCTCGCGTGAAGCACAAGACGCCTTTGCCGTTGAATCACAGCGCCGCGCCGCCGCCGCCATTGCCGAAGGCCGCTTTAAATCGCAGATCGTGCCCATCGTGCAGAAAACGCGCAAAGGCGAAGTGGTGTTCGATACGGATGAGCATTTAAAACCCGGCACGACGCTGGAAACCCTGGCAAAAATGAAGCCTGCCTTCAAAAAGGATGGATCGGTCACGGCAGGTAATGCATCCGGCATTAATGATGGCGCTTCCTTCTTCGTCCTCGCCGCAGCGGACGCCGCTGCCAAAGCCGGCCACAAGCCAATTGCGCGCCTGGTCGCCTATGCCGTGGCCGGTGTGCCCAACCACATCATGGGTGAAGGTCCGATTCCGGCCTCGCAACTGGTGTTCAAAAAGTCCGGCCTGTCGCTTTCGCAAATGGATGTCATTGAATCCAACGAAGCCTTTGCTGCACAAGCATTGGCTGTGGGTCAAGGCTTAGGACTGGATCCCGCAAAAACCAACCCTAACGGCGGCGCGATTGCCTTGGGCCATCCAGTCGGTGCATCGGGCGCGGTCATCGCCACCAAGGCGCTCTATGAATTGCAGCGTATCAATGGCCGCTACGCGCTGGTCACCATGTGCATCGGTGGCGGTCAAGGCATTGCGGCGATTTTCGAACGGCTCTAAAACCAGTGTAAAAGTCGGCGCTGGTGAGACGGCGTCAAGCTTTTATAAGCGATGAAAAGGCGGCCTGGGTCGCCTTTTTTATTCAAAACATTAGCCCTTGCGCAACAAGACAAGCGCATCGCGCACAATAGGTTTTAACTCGACATCACCTTGCTCTGCCACGTGCTGCAACAAAGCGTTTCGCATGCGCGGCTCCCATGAATTTTTCAAGTGGCGAACAATATCGCTCACCGCTTCATCGTGATCGGGCATGGCTTCAAAAAAAGCGCCAATCTGGTTGGCCATTTTGATCAAGTTTTCAGCATGCATTATTTTGTGTTCTCCAACAAATGATTTCCGGTATAGCGCACACATTGCTGGTCGCGCAAAAAACCCACCAAGGTGACATTCAACCGTTCAGCCAAACGAATCGCCGCCGCCGTTGGCGCCGATACTGCGGCCACCACACCTACCCCCATGGCGGCGGATTTTTGCACCATTTCAAAGCTCGCGCGGCTGGTAATGAGGATCGCGCCGGACTGCGCATCAAACCCGCTTTTCGCCAGCGCCCCCAGAGTTTTATCCAGCGCGTTGTGGCGGCCAATGTCTTCCCGCACATGGCTGACCTCGCCCGCGCCATCCACCCAGCAGGCGGCGTGAGTCGCACCCGTGGCTTGTTGCAATACCTGTTGCGCAGGCAGCTTTTGCATACCGGCATACAACGTTGCGGGTGAAATTTTTGCAGGTGAATTGACGGGTGGCAAATCACGCATTACTTGCGACAAGCTTTCCGCACCGCACAGCCCGCAACCTGTGCGTCCGGCCAGACTGCGTCGTCGTTCTTTTAATCGCAGAAACGCTTCGCTGGCGACTTCCAGCTGCAAGGTGACACCCTCGGCTGACTCAAGAATTTCAAGATCAAACACTTCATTGCGGTGCACGACGATGCCCTCGCTCAAGCTGAAGCCCAGCGCAAAATCTGCCAGGTCGGCAGGCGTGGCCAGCATCACCGTATGCGCTATGCCGTTGTACTCAAAGGCGACAGGGACTTCTTCGGCAATGCGATCCACCCGCTGGCTAGGCGTTATGCCTTGCCAGCGGGTGACTTTTTGCTCAACGTAAGTGATCACAACAACAGGCTTATGCCAACAGGCTGGCTTCTTTCGCCTGCGCGAGCAAGCGCTCCTGCTCGGCGGTAAATTGCGCAAAGTCCTTTTGCCAGTCGGAGGCTTTGGCAGTTTGCGCCACGCGCACCAACTGCACGGCCGTCACTTTGTATTCCGGACAGTTGGTTGCCCAATCCGAGTTATCCGTAGTGATCACATTCGCGCCAGACTCGGGAAAGTGGAACGTGGTGTACACCACGCCAGGCTGCACCCGTTCGGTCAAGGTTGCGCGCAACACGGTCTGCCCGGCGCGCGATTCAACACCGACCCATTCACCGTCTTTAATGCCACGCTCTTCCGCATCATGGGGATGCACCTCCAGCACGTCTTCTGCGTAAAACTCGGTGTTGGCGGTACGGCGGGTTTGTGCACCAACGTTGTATTGCGACAGCACGCGGCCCGTGGTGAGCAGCAGCGGAAAGCGGCGCGTTATTTTTTCGTCCGTCGGCACATATTGTGTAATCAAAAACCGGCCCTTGCCGCGCACGAAGGTATCAATATGCATGGTCGGCGTGCCGCTTGGCGCATCCGCATTGCACGGCCATTGCAGGCTGCCCAGACGATCGAGCTTGTCGTAGCTCACACCGGAAAACGTCGGCGTCAGGCGCGCGATCTCGTCCATGATCTGCGACGGGTGCGTGTAGTGCATTTTGTAACCCATTGCATTGGCCAGCGCCATCGTGGCTTCCCAGTCACCCTTGCCAGAGAGCGGTGGCATCACCTGGCGCACGCGCGAAATTCGCCGCTCGGCGTTGGTGAAGGTGCCGTCTTTTTCGAGGAAAGACGAGCCCGGCAGAAAGACGTGTGCAAACTTGGCGGTCTCGTTCAGGAACAAGTCCTGCACTACGATGCACTCCATGGCCAACAATGCGGCGGTCACGTGTTGCGTGTTGGGGTCGGACTGGGCAATGTCCTCGCCCTGGCAATACAGTCCTTTGAAGCTGCCATCCAGCGCCGCTTCAAACATGTTCGGGATACGCAAACCCGGCTCGGGTTGAATCGCCACGCCCCAGTGGCTTTCAAACAAGGTGCGCGTAATCGTGTCGGACACATGCCGGTAGCCTGGCAGTTCATGCGGGAAAGACCCCATATCGCATGAACCCTGCACGTTATTCTGCCCGCGCAGCGGATTCACGCCCACGCCTTCGCGCCCCACGTTGCCCGTGGCCATAGCCAGATTGGCAATCGCAATCACTGCAGTCGAGCCTTGTGAATGCTCGGTCACGCCCAGCCCGTAGTAGATTGCACCATTGTCAGCCATGGCATAAAGCCTGGCTGCCGCGCGAATTTCAGCGGCAGGAACGCCGGAATCCGCTTCCAGCGCTTCGGGTGAATTAGCAGGCCGTGCCACAAACTCACGCCACTGATCAAATGCCTTGGGCTCGCACCGTGCGGCGACAAAAGCCTCATCCACCAAGCCTTCGGTGACGATCACGTGCGCCAGGGCCGAGAGCACGGCCACATTGGTGCCTGGGCGTAACTTGAGGTGATGCGCGGCTTTGATATGCGGCGAGCTGACCAGATCAGTCGCCCGCGGGTCGATCACGATCAACTTTGCCCCCTCACGGATACGCCGTTTCATGCGCGAGGCAAACACCGGGTGGCCATCACTCGGATTCGCGCCGATGACCATAATGACATCGGCTTTTTCCACCGACTTGAATGTCTGCGTTCCAGCCGACTCACCCAGCGTTTGCTTCAGACCATAGCCAGTAGGCGAATGGCATACCCGGGCGCAGGTATCGACGTTGTTATTGCCAAAGGCCGCACGCACCATTTTTTGCACGAGGTAGTCTTCCTCGTTGGTACAGCGGGATGAAACCAGCCCGCCAATAGAGTTTTGGCCATACTGTTGCTGAATACGGCGGAACTCGGCGGCGGCGTAACTAATCGCCTCATCCCACGATACTTCGCGCCACGGATCGGTAATCTTTGCGCGGATCATGGGCTGGGTAATGCGATCCGGGTGACTGGCGTAACCCCAGGCAAAGCGGCCTTTCACGCAGGCGTGGCCTTCGTTGGCGCCGCCGTCTTTCCACGGCACCATGCGCACCACCTCAGTGCCTTTCATTTCCGCCTTGAAGCTGCAGCCCACGCCGCAATAAGCGCACGTCGTCACCACAGCATGCTCGGCCTGGCCTTTTTCGATAATGTTTTTTTCGGTCAACGTGGCGGTGGGACACGCATTGACACAAGCCCCGCACGACACGCATTCGGACGCCATAAACGGCTGATCCTGCCCGGCCGCCACACGCGAGTCAAAACCGCGACCGGAGATGGTCAGCGCAAAAGTGCCTTGCTGCTCTTCACACGCGCGCACGCAGCGGTTGCACACAATGCACTTGGAGGGGTCATACGTGAAGTAAGGATTGGATTCGTCCTTCTCGTCTGCCAGGTGCGTTTTGCCAATGACACCGGCATTGCCGCCATCAGCCGCTTTCACCTCACCAATGCCGTAACGCACATCGCGCAGGCCCACCACGCCGGCCATGGTTTGCAGCTCGCAATTGCCATTCGCACTGCACGTCAGGCAATCCAGCGGATGATCCGAGATGTACAACTCCATCACATTGCGGCGCAAATCAGCCAGCTTGGGCGATTGGGTGCGCACCGTCATGCCGTTTTCAGCGGGCGTGGTGCATGAGGCGGGAAAACCGCGCCGCCCCTCCACTTCCACCAGGCACAGGCGACAGGAGCCAAAGGGTTCCAACGAGTCTGTCGCACACAGTTTGGGCACCATCACGCCCGCTTCTACCGCCGCGCGCATAAGGGATGTGCCAGCGGGTACGGTGATTTCACGGCCATCAATGGTCAGCGTGACCTGGGCTGCGTCGTTTTCTGGCCCGCGAACTGCGGGCGTGCCGTAATCAAGATCGCGCAATGAGGTAATGCTCAATCCTTTGATCGTGGCATGGCTATCCATTGGAGCGTTCATTGTGTCCTCCTGCTGAAGTCTTCAGGGAAATGGTTAAGCGCGGAAAGTACCGGGTAAGGTGTCATGCTGCCCATCGCGCACAATGAGCCATTTTGCATGGTGTCGCAAAGCTCGCGCAACAACGCGGTTTGTCCGGGGTTGCCCGCCGCCAAGCGGTCAATGACTTCCACGCCGCGGGTTGAGCCTATGCGGCAAGGTGTGCATTTTCCGCAGGATTCAATGGCACAGAATGCCATCGCGTAACGTGCCTGTTTCATCATATCCACGGTGTCGTCAAAAGCCACGATGCCGCCATGGCCCAGCACCGCACCCACGGCGGCAAAGGCTTCATAATCGAGCACGGTATCAAACTGCGATTCCGGCACATAAGCACCCAAGGGACCACCCACCTGCACCGCGCGCAACGGGCGACCACTTAAACTGCCACCGCCAAAATCGTAAAGCAACTCGCGCAAGGTGAGGCCAAAAGGCACTTCAACCAGGCCGCCGTATTTGATATTGCCGGCCAGCTGAAAAGGCAGAGTGCCGCGCGAACGCCCGCAACCAAATGCCTGGTAAGCGGCCGCGCCATTAGCGAGGATGTCCGGCACGCTGCCAAGCGTGATGACATTGTTAATCACTGTCGGCTTGCCAAACAGGCCAGTAATGGCAGGCAGTGGCGGCTTGGCGCGCACAATGCCGCGACGGCCTTCCAGGCTCTCCAACAAGGCTGTCTCTTCACCGCATACATAAGCGCCGGCGGCCTTGCGCACCTCAAGGTGAAACTGTTTACCTGAGCCCAACAGGCTATCGCCCAGCCAGCCATGTTGTGTTGCCTTGATGACAGCAGCATTCAGCGCAGCGATAGCATGCGGATATTCTGAACGCACATAAATGTAACCCTGCGTTGCACCCACGGCGAGACCCGCAATCACCATGCCTTCGATCAAGCCAAATGGGTCGCCTTCCATTTGCATGCGATCGGAAAACGTGCCGGAGTCGCCCTCATCGGCATTGCACACGATATATTTTTGCTCGCCTGATGCATGCAGCACGGTGTTCCACTTGATGCCCGTAGGAAAAGCCGCACCGCCACGGCCGCGCAAGCCGGAGTCGGTGACTTCCTTGACGATTTCAAGCGGTGTGAGCGTTAATGCCCGGCGCAATCCGCGCGTGCCGCCATGCGCCAGATAATCCTCTACCGATAACGGATCGGTCACGCCCACGCGCTTGAGGCTGATGCGCTGCTGCCGTTTGAGGTAAGGAATCTCCTCGACTTTGCCTAAACACAAGGGATGTGCGCCGCCATTCAAGACGTCCGCTTGCAAGAGCGAAGCAACATCTTTAACCGTTACCGGACCATAAGCCACGCGCCCGGCAGGTGTCGCTACTTCGATCATGGGCTCTAGCCAAAACAAGCCACGCGAGCCGTTGCGCACGAGAGTGACATCCAGTTGCCGCTGGGCTATTGCGCTGGCAAAGCTGGCGGCAACCGCCTCGGCACCCAAGGCCTGCGCGGTTGAATCACAGGGAATATAAATGGTCGTGGTCATGGTTTGCTTCTTAATTCAGCCAGCACTTGATCAAATTTTTCAGGTGTCACACGCGCGTGCAACGTGGTTTCATCAATCTGAATGTTGGGTCCGACGGCGCAGTGTCCGAGGCAATAGACAGGTTCCAGGGTGACCGCGCCATCTTCGCTCGTTGCATGAAAATCACAAGCTAGCGTGGCTTGCGCATGCTTTGCTAAAGCATCGCTACCCACCGCTTGACAAGCCTCGGCCTGGCACACGCGCAGCACATGGCGGCCGGGTGGCACCTGGCGAAAATAATGGTAATACGTGATGACGCCATGCACCTCGGCGCGCGACAAGTTCAAGGCCCGGGCGATCAATGGCACGGCCTCTGATGGAATAAAGCCAAGCGTGTCCTGAACGTCATGCAGTACCGGCAATAAAGCGCCGGGCAAAGACTGCTTGGCAGCCAGTATCTGTGCAACGGCAATAATATGATTAGAATTTTCCATTGCTATTTGGGTTGAATCGAGGCTCGATCAAAGCTGGGTTAAAGATAGGATTTGGAGAAAAATTTGCCAGACAAAAATAATTTTCGTGAATAGCCACAACACATTCAGCAAGTCGCCAATTATATGGGGGAAGTCCAGTACATGAAAAGGCATACAACAAGCATCGATAAAGAAGATGCATTTCAGGCATACGATACAGGCCATCTAGCGCCGTATCACCAGCGCCGACTTTTCATCGCGCATTTGGGTATCATCCGTCCACGCACTGCATTCCACTCTATTCGTTAAGCGCCCCATAAACCCGGTTAGGAGAATCCGCACTATGGCGATCACCCTAGGTGTCCTTCGCGAACGCGCCACAGGCGAAACGCGCGTTGCCGTCGTACCCGATGTCATAAAAAAACTCAAGGCGCTGGGTGTCGCGGTATGCGTTGAGACACAAGCTGGATCGTCCTGTTATCTGAGCGACGAAGATTTTGGCGCAGACACTATTGCGATGAATGCCACACAGGTATTTTCCACAGCTCAGGTGCTGCTCACCGTTCAGCCACCCAGCCTTGACGATATTAAGGCCATGGTTCCGGGCACCGTATTGATTGGGTCGCTCGCACCCTATGCCAGCCACGAACGCATTGAGGCGCTGAAAGCTAGAAATATCACCGCCTTCGCCACTGAGCTGATCCCGCGCATTTCGCGCGCACAGAGCATGGACACGCTGTCCAGCCAGGCCGCCGTCTCTGGTTATCTGACCGTGCTGATCGCGGCGAACCACTGCCCGAAGTTTTTCCCCATGCTGACCTATGCAGCCGGCACGATACGACCGGCGCGTGTGCTGGTGATCGGCGCGGGCGTCGCCGGTTTGCAGGCGATTGCCACCGCCAAGCGCCTGGGCGCGGTTGTCGAAGGTTACGACGTGCGGCCTGAAACGCGCGAGCAGATCGAATCGCTGGGCGCCAAGTTTGTCGATACCGGCGTCTCGGCCGCGGGCACGGGCGGCTATGCGCGCGAACTGACTGATGAAGAAAAAGCCCAGCAGGCGGGAAAGCTCGGCCGCGCGGTGGCCAACGCCGACGTGCTGATCACCACGGCGGCGATTCCCGGCAAGCGTTCGCCATTGATCATCAGCGCCGCGATGATTGGCGGCATGAAGCCGGGCGCGGTCGTGGTCGATATGGCGGCCGAAGGCGGCGGCAACTGCGCCGGCACAGAGGCTGGCAAAACAGTCAAGGTGGGTGAGGTCACGATTATCGGCGCGGTCAATCTGCCCGCGCAGATGCCGGTGCATGCGTCCGAAATGTTCGCCAAAAATCTCTACAACTTCATTTCACCCTTCATCAAGGAAGGCGTTTTGAATCTTGACTGGAGCGATGAAGTGCTGAACGGCGCATGCCTCACGCGCGATGGCGAACTGGTGCATGCGGGCGTGAAAAAAACTTTCGGGGTGAGCAGTGACAGCAGCCCCCCTGCCGCGCAGGGGGGTGACGCAAGCTCAGCAGCTAGCGCGGCTTCCGCAGCGGCAAACGCAGGAGGCAACTGACATGGAAAACTTCATCTACGTTTATATCTTCATGCTGGCAGCATTCACCGGCTACGAAGTCATTTCCCGCGTGCCGGTGATCCTGCACACGCCCTTGATGTCGGGTTCCAATTTTGTGCATGGCGTGGTGCTGGTCGGCGCGATGGTGGCGCTG
>Ga0116141_10000974_pt1 | contig 23909 bp, 17 predicted proteins | sample AD_UKC097_MetaG_FD_89744 | JGI IMG/M metagenome (GOLD analysis project Ga0116141, IMG submission 89744) | Active sludge microbial communities of municipal wastewater-treating anaerobic digesters from USA - AD_UKC097_MetaG | ecosystem: Engineered > Bioreactor > Anaerobic > Digestate | place: USA...
CGGGACGCAATTCTCATGAATATTTATTGAAGGAGGAAAAAGGATGGAAAAGGAAAAACGGGTCAAGGATGTTATGAATCCTATTGAGGAATACAACACAGTTGATGTTAATGCCCATCTATGTGATGCATTATCTATATTGAAGCAAAATCATGAAAAAGTGAAATCATGTTCCATCGGTCATTTTCATAAAACCGTCTTTGTAACCGATAAATCCAAAAATATCATCGGGAAGGTGTCCATGTATGATCTCATCCGAGGGCTGGTTCCCGAAACTGCCAAGAAGCCGGCACTCAGAGCATACCGGGCGATTCTTTCATCGAGGATGGAGGAAGTTGCCGATGAAGTCGGAGAAATTCAGGAGCGCTTCAAATGGCTGGACAGCACCTTTGTCGGTCTGGTAAAGGAGCAGGTTGACAAGAAGATCGGAGACATCATGGGTCACGTTCAACCCATATTGAAAGAAGACGATACCATCAACTGGGCCGTTTACACCATGTTCAGAGCCCATGTGCGGGAACCGCTCGTTGTTCGAGACGGCAAGGTAGTCGGTGTCGTCAACATGATGTGTATTCTTAACCAGCTTCTTGAGGTCGTCGGCCCGGAGTGCAAGGTTCACTGGAAATAAAAACACAAAGAAGAACCATCGGTAACCGCCTGCGTTTTCTCCTCGCGATGCACGGGTAACCGATATATTATCGATAACGCATACGGCTTAAAGGCTCTGAGGCAGATGCTGTTTTAAATATAATCAGCTGTTTCAGAGCCTTTTTGCCTCTACGATTCCTATCGCCTCCCAAAACGGCCAACGGCAGGCTGCCTTTGGCCGACCTCCTTCAGCTTTTCGGGATGTTGTTTTGAACGGGTTTTGGAAAAACCTGAAAAAAAGCGATATTGCTTTTTCTATCTTTCTCAATCTTTCACCCGATTGTCTTGCGAGGCGAATTTGCCGCTTCCAAAAAACCGGCGATCCGGTGGAGTTCACTGAAAACAGCTCCTTCGTACCCTAACCGGGTGAGTCCGGCGTGCCTGAATTGGAAATTATCCGGGTTGAAGGTTCCGAGGGCACCTGAACCGATCATCCGGTAAAACTCACCGCAGCTCTCAGGGGAAAAGAATCGACCGTGAAAACGCTTATCTGCATTGATGGAGATGCCAATGCTTTAAAAGCCGCCGGTCTGGCCGCAAAACTTGCCTGCGTCACAACCGGCGATGCTACTTTCCTGTATGTTCGACGTTTCCGGAGAATTTCCCGTGGTTACAATATTCGGCAAAAATCAGCGGAAATATTTGTAGAATGGGACGAAAAACTCCCTGAAATCCGGTATCTCCACGAGGCGGAAGCGGTTTTTAAAAAAGCCGTCGCAATAAAAGCAGGTGAAACAGAAGAGGGTGAAAACCGCAAGGCACTGGTTCATCTGGGCCGTGGGGTTTTCGAAGAAGGCAAAGTCCGTTTGCGATCGACCGGCGAAGCACATCTGAAGATAAGGGAAGGCGCTCCGGACGAGGAGATTCTTAAAGAAATCAAAGACGGCCGATATGACCTGGTCATAATGGGTGCGCGCCGATCCGGGGTTTGCCGCTGGTATGATATCGAGCATATTCCTCTGTCCGTGGCCCGAAAAGCCGCCTGCCCGGTCATGATCATCGGCAAGGAATTTGAAGAAGGACAATCGGTGTTGTTGTGCGTGAAGAAAAAAGATCCTCCTGAACCGGGACTTCATCTGATTCGTAATATCGCAGGCAGAATGAAAAGCAAGGTCGAAATCCTTACCGTCCTGAAAAGTCCTGATCCGGACTTCCGGTTTTCCGAAAAGGTAGCCTCTCTGCCTGCCCGATGGTCCAAAGACATTTCGAAGGTAACCTTGAACCTTTTGATCGGAAACCCCGCGGAGGTTATCGTCGAACAGGCTTCCGGCCACGGCCTGGTTGCTTGTTTATCCGGTGAGAAGGCAAAACGAAACCAAATGGGTCGAACGACAAAAAAGCTGGTTTGCAGCACCATCAACCTGCTCGTTTTAAAGTAGGGGAGCCGGGAATTTTTTGACTCCCGTTTCGTTTAATCAACCGGGGGAAGCCGCCGTCCGGTTTCATCCATCCTGCTTTCAATTCGTCAAGGAAGGATTATGAAAAAAGCGCTTCTCGAAGTTCTCGCCTGCCCCTTATGCCTCCCGGAGGAGCACCGGCTGAAAGAAAACATCCGGATGCAGCGGAAGGATGATATGATCGAGGGGTATTTAAACTGCCCGAAATGCGGCAGCGCCTACCCGATTCGGGACGGTATCGCATTTCTCGAACCTCAGCATTCCGGAGAAGGAAAGCTTAATTCCAAATATGAAACAATTCCGGTACTGTCTTCCTACCTGTGGAGTCATTATGGGGATTTGTTGCAAGATCCGGAAGCCTGTCCCGCTTACACCGAATGGGCGGGTCTTGTTCAAAGCGGCCCGGGGATTTGCATCGACATCGGTTCGGCGGTAGGACGATTTTCCTTTGAAATGAGCAAAAAGTGCGATTTCGTCATCGGGATCGACAAATCCGCATCGTTCATCCGGGCGGCAAGAGAACTGATGATCCTTCGTCGCAAGCCGGTCTCACTGATTCAGGAAGGTCTTTTGACCCGCGAGGTGACGCTGGACCTGCCGGAAGAATGGGACGGGGCAAATGTTGAGTTCATCATTGGCGACGCCCAGGCTTTACCGTTCCGGTCCGGTGCATTTTCCGTATCGGCTTCCCTGAATCTGATCGATAAGGTTCCGTTTCCGATGAAACATTTGAAGGAAATGAATCGCGTGGCGAAAGCGACGGGGGCGCAGTTGCTCTTTTCGGATCCTTTTTCGTGGTCGAAGGACGTGGCAAAAGAGGAAGACTGGTTGGGCGGAAAAACAACCGGAACTTACGCCGGAAAGGGAATAGAAAACATCATCGATCTTTTGCGCGGACGAAAAAGACAACTTCTTCCGGAATGGAAAATTGAAAAACACGGTCATGTATGGTGGAAAATCCGCACGCACTGCAACCATTTCGAATTGATCCGAAGCTGCTTTGTAAAAGCTTCCCGGTAAATGATCGGAATCCGGACCCTAAAAAACGGCAATGGAGGATCCGACAATGAAAATGGATACGATTTGTCGATTGTGTTCGGCCTGTTGCCCGGTGATCGTCGACATAGATCAAGGCAGACTGAGGGCGGCCGAAAGAAAAACATCTCTGCCTGCCGCGGCAAGCCTTATCTGCCCGAAATTGAAGGCCGCACCCGATATCGTGTATTCCTCCAAACGATTAAAGAAGCCGCTTGTAAAGGATAAAAGGGGTTCGAATTCCGGCTTCCGGGAAGCGACATGGGATGAGGCGCTCGATATCATTACTGGAAAACTCAAGTACTTTAAAAAAAAGTACGGCCCGGAGGTCGTATGCTGGCTTCGCGGAATGGCCGCCGACTGGGGGGCGCCGTGGGACTATGCGAACCGGCTGATGAACGCTTTCGGTTCTCCGAACACGATCGGCAATGGTTCCGTCTGCCATGTCGCCCGGGAAATGGCCCATGTTTTCACCTATGGCGCCATGACGCTGCCGCAGGCGAAAAACGCCCGGTGCATCGTTGTCTGGGGAAAAAACGATCGGAATACGTCTCCCGCGGCTTTCGAAGCGATTCTCTATGCGAAGCGGCAGGGCGCCAAACTGATCGTCATCGATCCGGTACGGACCCCGCTCGCGGAAATGGCCGACATCTGGCTGCAGATCAAGCCGGGACACGATGGGCAGTTGGCCATGGCCATGATCCGCGAAATGATTGTCGGCGGGCTTTGCGACGCAAAGTTCATAAGGAAATTTGCAATCGGCTTTGAGGAACTGGAAAATGCCGCAAAAGCCTATCCGGCCGAAAAAGTCGCTCCGGGTATCTGGTTGAATGCGGCCCGGGTGAAAGCCGCTGCCCGCCTGTATGCCGAGACCTCGCCCGCCTGCATCATCGAAGGCAATGGTCTGGACATGCAATTGCAGGTTTTTGAAGCCACCCGGGCGATCTGCACGCTCCGTGCATTAGCCGGCAATCTGGACAAGGAGGGCGGAGACTTGATTCCTCAACCGGTACCCACCCGAAATATTCAGCTGAAAAAACGCCTTTCCGGAAACGTCCGGCCGATCACCCGCGACTACCCCCTCTTCAATGAATTTCACGAGACCTGGGGCTTGCACGCGCAGTCCTGCCTGGTGGACGCAATCCTTGGAGAAAAACCCTACCCGATAAAGATGCTGATCGTTCAATCCGGCAATCCGGCAGTGACCATGACCGATTCCAACCGGGTCATTAAGAGCCTGGCGAAACTCGAATTCATGGCAGTGATCGATCTTTTCCTGACGCAGACCGCCCGGTTTGCCGACGTCGTTCTCCCGGCGGGCAGCTGCTTTGAGAAAACCCAGCTGAATCGGGCCTGTATGCGTAACAGTCCCGTCATTCTCCAAAACCAGGTCATCGATTCATTCGGCGAGAGCCGGCCCGACTGGAAAATCATATTTGAACTGGCCGAACGCCTGGGATTTCAGCAGGAGTTCCCCTGGCGGACCGTCGAGGAGGCAATCGACTACCAGTTGGAACCGTCGGGAATAACGGTGGAGATGCTTCGGAAAAACCCGGCCGGCCTGCGTTTCGATAAACTTCAATATGAAAAGCACCAAACACGGGGGTTTGCGACCCCCAGCGGCAAGGTTGAATTTTTCTCGGAGCGGTTACGGCAAAACGGCTTCCCTCCGGTGCCTTATATGGACGGCGGTTACGAAAATCCGATCGGTTTCTCCGATCGAAGCGATGCGTATCCCCTGATCGGAATCAGCGGGGAACGGACCAATCGATTCACCCACTCTCAATTTCACAACATACCGGCTCTGACGGAAGCGGAGCCGGAAGGGTTTGTGGATCTTCACCCGGATGACGCGCACCAAAATGGAGTGGATAACGGAGATGTTTTGAAAGTGGAGACCCCCAAAGGGCATATCCGGATGAAAACCAGGATATCCGAAGGGGTTCATCCGGGCTCCATTCAGATCGCCTGGGGCTGGGGAGAGGTCGATCCGGATTATAATCTGAATAATCTGACCGATGATGACACGAGGAACCCGGTCACCGGTACCCCGTCCAATCGCACCTTCATGTGCAAAATCGAAAAAGTCTCCCGTACCTGACCATTTAATTGGACCGGTGTTTTATGTTTTTGGGTTAGAAGCGCGCGATCAGCACTGTTTCCGGTGATGGAAACATCGTTCATAAAGCGCTCCAATCAATCCCGATTGCGGAAATAATTTGCTGTAATTTTTCGCATGTTTGCGGTATACTGCGCCTGTTATCTGAGGATTGAAGGAGAATCGGATGAAAAAACTTTTTCTTATCGTAACGATAATCGCCTTTATGATGATGACGGTATCGCCGATCAGTGCCGGGCCGGATCACAGGGGTCACCACCCCCGGCACCATTCCGGGCATCATTCCGGGCATCACGACTCCTGGGCGGCCTGGGCGGTAGGAGCCTTAACCGGTGCGGTAATTGCAATCCTGTTTTTTTTGCCGCTCAACTCCGGCGTAAACTACCAGCCGCCCCCGGCGGCCGTTGCTCCACCCCCGCCGATGCCCCAGGGCTCCGTCATTTCACCGGGGATCGGACAAGTTTCGGTCGGCATATACGCACTCAACGTACGGTCAGGTCCCGGCCTGCACTACTCCATCGACGGTTATGTCTCCCGCGGCGACACACTGGTCATCCATCATCATGTCCCCGGATGGCTATATGTGCAGCTACCTTCCGGCCGGTTCGGTTGGGTGATCGCTGAATTCACCACTCCGATACCCACTCCGGCGTTCCGATAATATCATTTTTTCTCCTGAAATCTTTTTTTATTCCGAAAAACCACGCAGCGCTTTTTATCATCTTGCGTTTCATGCTCCTTTTCCGGTTTATTCCATCCGTTTAATTTCCATTTCACCGATCGGTAACGCAATGACAACCGGGTTTCCGGTGAAGTAAAAATAATCCCTTGCGTCTGACCGGCCGGGGTGATAACAGAACCTTTCCGGCTACATCAAAACGGGTTTGCAGCCATCGGGTTTCTCCTGGAATGGCGCGCAAGGAGGCAGTGATTGTCGAAGTAAAAAAACAGGCAAAAAAACAAAAACTCGAACAAACATTCAGTGAAGCCCGGGTGACCGGAACCGTAAAAGCGACGATGCCGTCATCACCGATGAAAACGGAAGCGGTACCGAAAAATCTTTTTAAGGATTAATTTTCATGGGAAAACTTGAGTTGAAAAATCTGACCCTGAAACTGGGGGGGAAAAATATCGTCGAGAATATATCCATCAACTTCCGGGAAGGAGATATTCATGCGATTGTGGGACCGAACGGCGCCGGAAAATCGACCCTCGCCCAGATCATAATGGGTCTGCCCGATTACCGGGATATCGAAGGAGAAATCCTTTTTGACGGAAAGCCGATTACCGGTCTGACCATAGACAAAAGGGCGAAGCTGGGTATCACCCTTGCCTGGCAGGAGCCCGCCAGATTCCAGGGGGTTTCCGTTCGGTCTTTCCTGCTTGCGGCGGCAAGGGATAAAACGGAGGAAACGGTGGACCTGGCGCTGAAGATGGTCGGCCTGGCTCCTGAGCTTTATAAAGACCGGGCCGTCGATGAAACGTTGAGCGGCGGCGAAAGAAAAAGGATTGAGCTGGCCTCCATTATCGCAATGCGGCCCAAACTGGTGCTCATGGATGAACCGGATTCCGGTGTGGATATTGAAGCCATCAATAATATTTTTTCCGTTATCCATAAACTGAAAGAAGAAGGAACCACGGTCATTCTTATCACACATAGCGCCGAAGTTCTGAAAGAAGCGGATCATGCCTTCCTTCTGTGCCGGGGAAAACTCGTCAAAAAAGGATCGGTTGAAGAGATGGTATGCATTTTCAACGGAACTTATAAAACCTGTGAATGCCTGGCGCAGCCGGAAGCGGAGGCCATCCTGTGAATGATCGAAAATTAATCGATGAACTGCTGGCTTCCATCAATATTCACAAGCATTATCCGGAGGGTACCGCCCACGTGGAAATACACGGAAACCGGGTCATCGGCGTATGTCTCGTGGATGGTTTAACCGTTGATTCAATAGAGATGAAGGAAGGGATCGGGGTTACGCTCCGCGTTGCAAAAGGGGTTAAGATAAAAAATCCGGTTCACCTGTGTTTCGGCATGATTCCCGAAACCGGGGTGCAGCGCATCGAAATGAAAACCGTTATCGAAGACGACGCAAGTGTCGGTTTTATCGCCCATTGCACCTTTCCCAACGCCCGCAAAATCGATCATATCATGCAGGCGGATATAACGATCGGAAACAACGCCTGGTATTCGTACATGGAACGTCATATCCACGGCGATTTCGGCGGAATCCGAGTCATTCCGAAAGCAAAGGTCACATTGCTGGAGCATGCCCGGTTCGTAACGGAATTCGAGTTGCTCAAAGGCCGCGTCGGTGAAATCGATATCGATTATGAAACCGTCTGTGGCGCCCATTCGGTGATGGAGATGAAGTCGCGTATCAGCGGACGCGGGGATGACCGGATAAAAATTCGCGAAGCGGCTGTCCTTAAAGGGGAATATTCAAAAGGTCTTCTCGCGAGCAATATCGCCCTGAAAGATCATGCCAGCGCTGAAATCTACAACGATTTGAGAGCCGAAGGCGCCTATGCCCACGGCCATGTGGACTGCAACGAAATCGTGCTGGGCAATGCCGTGGCAAAAGCCGTTCCGATCGTACAGGTCAGCAACCCGAAGGCCCATGTCACACACGAAGCGGCTATCGGATCCGTCGATTCCAAGCAGCTTCAAACCCTCATGTCGCGGGGACTGTGCGAAGAGGAAGCGGTGGATCTGATTCTTCAAGGCATGCTTTCTCAGAAAAATTGATACCGGCCCGGGCAGGCCCGCTTCATTCTTCCGGGAACGAAACACGCCGGGCACTACCTGCAGCGGTGCGAGTGTCTCTAAGCGGTCCATTTGCCATGGCAATATACCCGTCCGGTTCCAATCGAATCCATCGGGTTCCCGATTATGTTTGATGTTATGGCATTTTGAATCAACCCATAGGTTTTCGATCATCAAGACTTTCTATTTGACTCAGCGGAAAGGAAAAAGAAATGAACAACCGGTCGTTAAGAAGAATTCTGCCTTTCGTTTTATTTGCTTTCCTGATCATTTCACCTGCAGCCCACGCGGATCTTTTCTGGGAGTCCATCCAGGTAACCGCTGGGGTGCCCGGTCAACCGGATGAGACGATCACTGTAAAAAATTACCTGACCGAGAAGGCTTCCCGCATTGAAATGGGCAAGCAAATCACGATCATGAACTTCGATTCCGGGAAGATTTATCAAATGAGCCAAGAGGATATGACCTGCACGGAAACCGACATGAATGCGATCGGCGGTATGCCGGATATGGGTGAAGAAGGAGCTCAGGCAATGCAGCAGGTGCAGGAAATGATGAAGCAAATGCTGTCAACCATTCAAATCACTCCTACCAATGAAACTCAGAACATCGCCGGATACAAATGCAGGAAGTATAACGTGACCTTTATGATGACGACCAGTGAATACTGGGCGTCGCAAGAGGTTGAGGGATACGGGGAACTCAAGGCGATCGGGAAAAAAACGGCCGATATTTTTAAGGACAACCCCATGTTGAAGCAGATGAACATCGCCGGCATGATGGATCAATTGGACGGTTTTCCCGTCAAAACAGTGGTAAACATAATGGGCGGAACGGTCACGACGACATTGAAGTCGATTCAGAAAAAATCTTTGAGCAAGGATCTTTTTTCAGTTCCGAAAGGATACAAGATAGAGAAAAACGATCCGTCATAACACCCGAAAGCCGGTTTCCGACGCGCCTCACAGGCACGATACGCCGGATACGGCTCCGGCCGGTCCGCCGTTTCGGGTATCCTTTTTTCATGTGACCGGAGAATAAAAAAACACGATAAATCATTCATCGATTGACAAAAACCACATAAGATTTTATTATGGCACATTCAATCGATAAAAAAGGATAAACAAACTCGTTATGTTCAGAAACATTTCAATCATTATCATCGGCATCATTCGCTGGGGGGCAAGTCCATGACCCGGTAATGGTAAGGTTTCCGAAAACGAGCCAATCAGAAAAATCCGTTATCAGGTCAGAACTTGGTGACGGATTTTTTTTGGAGCGACGACCGATATGAAAAATGAGGATGTTTTGATTTACGATACCACCCTGCGGGATGGGTCACAAGGGGAGCAGATCAGTTTTTCCGCGGAAGAAAAGCTGAGAATTGTTCAACGGCTCGACGATCTCGGATTTCACTATATCGAAGGCGGGTGGCCGGGCTCAAATGTGAAAGATCGGCGTTTTTTTGAAATGGCCGGGGATTTGAGGTTAAAAAACGCACGCCTTGCAGCTTTCGGAAGCACGAAAAGACCCGATTTATCGGTTGAAAAATGTTCGAACACCCAGGCGTTGCTCCAGGCGGATACACCGGTCGTGACCATTTTCGGAAAAGCCTGGGATCTGCACGCAACAAAAATTCTGGGGATATCTCCGGAAGACAATCTGGAAATCATTTACGATTCGGTCGATTATTTAAAATCGAAGTCAAAAGAGGTGATCTTTGACGCGGAGCACTTCTTCGACGGCTACAAGGCGAACCCAGAATACGCTCTTAAAACCCTTCAGACCGCAGGTTCCGCCGGCGCCGACAGGATCGTCCTTTGCGATACAAACGGGGGAACCCTTCCATGGGAACTGGAGGAAATCATCAGAAAGATCACGGTTTTTATTCCCCCGAAGCACCTGGGCATTCATGCCCATAATGACTGCGGACTGGCCGTCGCCAATTCCATCCATGCGGTTCGGCTGGGCGTAAGAATGGTTCAGGGAACCGTCAACGGATATGGAGAACGCTGCGGAAATGCCGACTTGATCTCAGTAATCGGCAACATCGCATTAAAAATGAAAAAGAGGTGCCTGCCGGACTCCTCCATTCGGTGTCTTACCCGTATTTCCCGCTACGTAAGCGATGTGGCGAACGTCCCTCCCTTAAATACAAGGCCGTATGTCGGTCGAAGTGCCTTTGCCCATAAGGGGGGAGTCCATGTAAATGCGGTTCTGAAACAACCCGTCGCTTACGAACACATAGCTCCGGAACTGGTTGGAAATCAACGTAGAGTTCTGGTTTCCGATCTTTCCGGGAAAAGCAATATCGCATACGAAGCAAAGGAATTAGGGATTCGTTTGAATGAAGATAACCGCATCTGTAGAAATATTCTTGAAGAAATAAAAAAAATGGAAGACCAGGGATACCAATTTGATTCCGCGGATGGATCCCTTGCCCTCCTTATGAAAAAGGCAATCGGTGAATTTAAGGAATATTTTGCTCTGGAATCTTTTCGGGTGATCGATGAAAAAGTCGGCGAGCATTCATCTCATTCTCAGGCCACCATCAAGATTTCTGTCGGAAAAGATCAGGAAATAACCGCCGCGGAAGGCAACGGTCCCGTCAACGCACTGGATAACGCATTAAGAAAAGCGTTGAAAAAATTCTACCCCCAGATCAGCGAAATGCATCTCGTGGATTTCAGAGTCAGGATTCTGGAGGGTTGTGAAGGGACGGGAGCGAAGGTAAGGGTCTTGCTGGAGTCGAGAGACGAAAAAGACGTCTGGACAACAATCGGCGTTTCGACCAACATCATTGAGGCAAGCTGGCAGGCATTGATAGACAGCATCCACTACAAACTCGACAAGGATCATGCGGCACTTTAAGAGTCACCGGAGGCGGGTAATCCCATGGAAAAAAAGGTTTCATCCATTTTGATAAAAGGAAAGGATCCTTCCCGTTCTTAGTCGGTCTTAAATTTTTCGATCAGTTTTCCCCTTTCAATAAAGCCGTCGATTTCATCCAGGGCATTTCTGCAGACAACCATTGCTGTTTTCAACTTGTTGACCACCGGATCATCCGCACCCACCATCTCTTCTGCTTTCGAAAGCAGTTTCTCACCTTTTGCGAAATGGTTCGATATTTCAGCATGCAACTGCTTTCGTTTTTCATGTTTGATACGCTCATCGGCGACAATTGGAAAAAGCTTTCGAACCGAAAGCTCCACCAGCGCATCCCTTTGGGTATTATACTCGGAGGAAATCATATCCAAAAAGGATAAGGATCTGCGGCTGATGACAAAGGTTTTCTGGATACGTTCGTGACGGTCGAATTCCGAATGGCCCGGTTCGCGGGCCAGGTTCTTTAAAACCCCGGCATCTTCCATCAGGTGGTCAAAAACCGATTTCTGTTTGATGCCCAACTGTACCGACAGAATGCTGATCGCGTTGATACAGGCTTCGGAAAGTCGAAATGTAGCCCGTACCGATTGCCGCCCCCGGAGATCCATGGTTGAAGATTTTTCCGTGGGACTGCTTATATCAAGCGGATTATCTATATTTTTTTTCATCACCCCCTCCTTTCGAAGATCCATCCGATTCGATTACTTTAATACGAAATAATTATTTGTAATGCAATATTTTATGTATTGTTAATATTGACAACAAATAAATCGTTTTTATCATATAAACAAAATTTGAATTTAATCATACAACCAGGTTCAAGCGTCAAAGCCGTAACCAGTCAAAACAAGGAGGTGTGAAATGATTTACCGCAGATTGCTTGGTTTTCCTACATGGAGATTCAGAAGCCCGTTTGAGGAGCTGGAACGAATCAAGCGGCAAATGGACCTTTTGTTTGAAGATGTAAAGACCCCTTTCCAACGCTCGCATGCCGGCGTATTTCCGCTCATCAATCTGACCGAGGACATTCACAATTATTACGTGCGGGCTGAATTGCCGGGTGTAACGGCGGATACCCTGGATATCCGGATCACCTCCAACAATCTTTCCGTTTCCGGTGAAAGAAAGATGGAGGCGGTGGTGGAAGGAGCCAAGTATCACCGAAGAGAGCGAGAGGCGGGAAAGTTTTCCAGAGTGATCGGTCTTCCCGGCGAAATCAACCCCGATAAAGTGGAGGCCAGGCTGGAAAACGGCATCCTGACCGTTACGGTTTCAAAAGCGGAGGCGGCACAGCCCAGACAAATTACCGTTCGCTCCTGAAATAAAACAGCAGAAAGGGAGGAAACTAAAAATGACCGATACACAGAGCAAAGACCTTAAGGTTCGAGAAAAGCAGGAATTGACCGGCACTGCCGAGCAAACCACGCCGGGATTGGTTTTTACACCGGCTGTCGATATATTTGAGACCGAAAAAGAGATTACCCTGCTTGCCGATATGCCGGGCGTAAAATCGGAAGACTTGATCGTCGATCTTCGAGACAGCGTCTTGACCTTGTCCGCCGATATCGCCCCGATCGATCACTCCAACGAGGAAGAAATCCTGGTGGAGTATGAGACCGGCAGATTTTACCGACAGTTTACCCTCGGCGAGATAATCAACCAGGACGGAATTAATGCGAAGCTTAACAACGGAGTGCTTCGGCTGACGCTTCCAAAGGTCGAAAAGCCGGCCCCTAAAAAGATCGCCGTTAAAGAGAACTAAGAGAAATTAGGAGCCGGAGACCTTCGTCGCGAAAATTCGCGGGATCCGGCTCCACCGGACCAAATATACTCGAAGGGGTTTCATAATCTTCCATCGGGTTAAAAATCAAGGCAGAAGTCAGCCATAACCAACCGCTTCGTCCCCCATCGTCACCCTAAACCTTGATCCGGGCTCAAAACCCGTTTCGACCGACGCCACATGTTGCGGCGATAATTTCTTGACAACCCACCTTGCTTTTATCGTATCATGTTTCCGGGCAAGAAAGTCGTTATCTTTATCTTTTCATCTTTATCTTATCCACCGAAGTTTTCAAATCCCCGAATACAAATCCAGGTATTTTTCCGGCAGGTAGTGAAAGGCCTTGAATTTTTTGAAAAACGGCCGGCGAAGGAGCATCAATGAACGGTTTTTTCCGCCGCCAATCATTCATCAGGTCTTCCAAGAGAGACGCCAGAAGGAGGCAATGCATGGACAAAAGAGAAAGTCGTCAAAAAAAGGTGCTTTGTTTGAATGACCGCTCATCCCATTCATTGGTCGCCGTTTTGGGGCTGATATTTCTGATTACGCCGTTCCTGATTTCAGAAGGTTGGGCGTATTCAGAAGAAGATCGGTATATCGCGGGTTATGCGGCCGCTATACTGGAAAGGGAAATGGGGCTGACTCAATATGCGCTGAGTGTTGACAACGGTGTAATTAAAATGGATGGTCGTGGGGTTCCACCGGAAATGAAACAAAAAATCATAGCCGAATTGAATTCGATTCCCGGGGTGACACAAGTCGTCTTTCAAGACGAAGTTCCGAAAACCGGATATATGGTCGGCGCCGGAATAACGGAAAATTCGCTGATGAAGTCTGAACCCGGTTGGTTCCCCAAAGACCCGTTGTTCGATCCATTACTGGCTGATCCCCGGTGGCCGCGTTTTTCCGCGTCTTATCAAAATTACAGAGATAACGATGAATTTGACAGTATCGGCTCGGTCTCGTTTGGAGGACGCTTCGGCCTGTATCAGGGGGACGGGCTTCCACTGGGGTTATGGCAACTGGATATCGCCGCGGCGGTCTTTTCCATTTTTGATCTGGATGCAAGTTCCTATGATCTGATTAACAGTGATTTCTGGGTTTCCTTTCCGTCCTTAAGCTATCGGATAGGCAATTTTTCTGCGCTTGCGCAATTGTTTCACCAGAGTTCCCATCTGGGCGACGAATATCTGCTCAGGGATCGCACGGAACGGATCAATTTAAGTTATGAGGGAGTGGATCTGCATCTCTCTTATGAATTTTTTAATGTATTTCGAATTTATGCGGGCGGAGAGTATTTGTTCCATACCGATCCATCGGATCTGGAAGAAAAATCCTACAGCGGCGGCATCGAATTTACATCCCCCGTTGGGTTTTTTAATAACATGATTACACCGGTCGCCGCGGTCGATTTCCAGCGCCGAGAGGAATCGCGATGGGACACCGATACTTCGATTCGCGCGGGATTTGAATTGAAACGCACATCGGAAGCGAAAAGAAGGTACCTGATTTTGGGAGAATCCTACAAAGGACATTCCCCAAACGGGCAGTTTTATACAAGAAAAGTGGAGTATCTCGGCGTAGGCTTGCACATTTATTTCTAAGTTCTCCACCGCCGAAAGTGAAAAAGTCCCGATCACCCGATCTGTCGCCGGATCCCGCGATTCAAGCGATCAATAATCACCTCAAAAGGATCAGATGGCTGCATGGTATTTCAAATAAGAGATATGAAGGTACGGATGCTCTCAAAATGCCGGGACGGCGCCATGCCGCAATTACGTACCGGCGATCATTCTTCTCACGAGTTTGTCGATTTCCACAAGGATAATGACCGTTACCGAGATAAGGCCGATCCTCATCCACTCCATCGGTGAAATGGGTTCCATGCGAAAGAGCCATTGCATGGCCGGCAGATAAATGGCGGCCAGATGGGCACCGATCGCCGCCAGGGTCCCGAAAAAGAGAAACGGGTTACCCATCGGATTCATGCGGAAAAGGGACCGCATTTCGGATCGGCTGTTGAAAGCCTGAAAAAATTGGAAGAAAACCATGGTGGTTACCGCAATGGTCCTGGCCTTCTCCAGAGACATCCCCCGGTTCAGGGAATCAATAAAGACATAGATTACTCCGGCAGCAATCAGCAATGCCACATAGATGGTTCGCTCCACCAGAAGACGGTTGAAAATACCCGCCTGGGGATCTCGCGGAGGCCGCTCCAGCACGTTTTTTTCTCCCGGTTCGAACGCAAGGGCGATGTCCTGCAAACCGTTGGTGACGATATTGATCCATAGAAGCTGGGCCGGCAGATAGGGAAGAGGCAATCCCAGCATCACCGTTGCCAGAATGGAAATAATGGCGGCAATTCCAGTGGGAATTAAAAAAAAGACGACCTTGCGTATGTTGTCGAAGACGACCCTCCCCAGTTCAACGGCCTGGTAAATGCTGGCAAAATTGTCGTCGGCGATCACCATGTCCGAGGCTTCCTTAGCCACATCCGTTCCGGTTTTGCCCATGGCAATACCGATATGAGCAGCCTTCAGGGCCGGTGCGTCATTTACCCCGTCCCCGGTCATGGCTACGATTTCGCCGTGTTTGAGCAATTGCTGGGTAATGCGGAGCTTGTGTTCGGGGGAAACCCGGGCATAAACCGACACTTTCCGCACCAGATGAAACAGATCGGCATCGCTCATGGTCTCTATCTCTTTGCCGGACAGGACGTTACGAACCGCCCCTTTCGGACCGGCTCTGTTTACCAGGGTGGCGAGCAGATTCTTGATTAAATTCAAAAATTCCATGTCGCTCATCGCATGGACATGCCTGCCGGTGAGGGTTTCGGACCGGCGTTCGCTCAGTTCGGCCCGCACGCCGAGAACACGCACCACCTCATCGGTCAAAGAAAGAACCTCTTCGTCGGTGAGAAATTCCACCGGCTTGGCCGCCAGGTCTTCCACCGTTTCCTCTTCCGGGACGATACCCATCTTTCTGGCGATAGACAGCGCGGTGACCGTGTGATCCCCGGTGATCATCACCACCCGGATGCCCGCCTTCTTGCATCCGGCCACAGCTTCGATGGCTTCGGGGCGGGGCGGATCCATCATCCCCTGAAGGCCCGCAAACGTCAGGTCGGTTTTCAGGTCCGCCATGGTGAAATCCGTCTGATCGGCCGGGACCTCCTTGTATGCCATGCCAAGGACCCGCAATCCCTCCCGGGCGAAAATTTCGGCGACCCTTGGAACGTCCTTCCACGCGTCAAAACGGCAGGCTGTGCAGATATCCAGGAGCTTTTCCGGCGCGCCCTTGACCATGACCAGGTTGCGTTCTCCTCCCCGGTTCAGGGTGGCCATATAGCCACGGTCCGATTCGAACGGGATGATGGCCAGCTGGGAAAATCGGTCCCTCTCCTCCTCCGGATTCAAGCCGGCTTTCAGGGCCGCGACAATCAACGCACCCTCGGTGGGGTCGCCCTCGACCTTGTAGGTTCCCTCTTCCTCAAAGACTTCCGATTCGTTACAGAGCAAGCCGATCCGGAACATCATGGCAAGGGCGTGGTCGGCGCTGGCCTTGATGGGAGTGCCCTCCTCCAGAATTTCTCCCTTCGGTTCGTAGCCGGTACCGGTCACTTCATAAATCTTTTCCCCGTCATAGACCAGTTTTACGGTCATCTGGTTTCTGGTGAGAGTACCGGTCTTGTCGGAACAGATCACCGTGGTGCTGCCAAGGGTTTCCACCGCGGGGAGTTTCCGGATAATGGCGTTTCGCTGCGCCATGCGGCTCACACCGATGGCAAGCGCAATGGTCACCACGATGGGGAGGCCCTCGGGGATGGTAGCCACGGTGGCCGCCACGGCGGTCATGAACATGTCCTTGGCGTTTTCACCCACCAGGATGCCGATTAGAAACAGCAATGAGGCGGCCACCAGAACGATGAGCCCGATTGCCTGGGCGAACCGGTCGATCTTTTCCTGGAGGGGTGACCGGGTAACCCCGATTTCCTGGACATCTCTGGCGATGCGGCCGAGAACCGTCCGATTACCGGAGGCCACGACCACCCCTTTTCCCCGACCGCTCACTACCACCGTACCCATGAAAGCAATATTGATCTGATCGCCGGGAGTCAGGTTTTCCTCGGCGATGGCCTCGCTTTTTTTCTCCACCGGTATGGATTCTCCGGTAAGCATGGACTCGTCGACCTTGAACTCGATCGTCTTCAGGAGTCTCACGTCCGCCGGCACCCGACCCCCGGAGGCCATTAAAACGATGTCGCCGGGCACCACCTCTTCACCGCTGATCTCCCTTTCTTTCCCCTCCCTGAGCACGCGGGCTTTTGCCACTACCATTTTTTTCAGAGCCTGAACCTGCTTTTCGGCCTTGTATTCCTGGATAAAGCCGATGAGGGCGTTCAAAACCAGGACGGCGGCGATTACCCCGCAGTCTTTGTATTCCTTCAGAAAAAAGGTCACGATCCCCGCAATCAGGAGAATATAGATTAATGGGCTTGTGAACTGGTGAAGGAGAATTTTCAGCAGACTGATCTTTTCTGCTTCCGCAAGCGTATTGGGTCCAAACTGTTCAAGGCGTTTGCCGGCCTCTGCCGACGACAGACCATGCTCTGAAGTGTTCAATTCGGAAAATATCGACTCCGCTTCCCGACGATACCAATCCATAATCCCCCCGTTGCTCGATGAAAAATTGAAAATTCAGTGGAAAAAATGTCCCCAACGTCTGTTTTTTTCCTTATGCGGAAAAGCTTTGCGATCGACCGGAGATTGTTCCGCCTGTTCGACGAAAGTTGGAATTGGAAGCGTGAACAGGACACTCATAAATCGTCCGACAAGAAATATTCCCATCAACCGCATCCTTATTTTTTCCCGACCAGGTCAAAAGTCAATGTTTTTCCCGGCTCAAGTCCGTAAATTCTGTCTCGAAACGAGATTTTCGTCGCCTCCAGCTCGCACTGTTCGCAGGAAATGGTCATGGAGTCCGGGGTCGCGGTGATCTCAAGCCAGTTACCACGGTATTTGATTCTCATGGAAAGTTTGGGGAGATCTCTGGGAATGCTCGGGTTGAAAAAAAGGATATCCTCATGGAACTCCAGCCCGGTATAGCAGCGCTGTAGAATATCCACGGTTCCCGCCATGGCGCCCAAATGAATCCCTTCATGAGTCGTTCCGCCCTGAACGTCCGATATGTCGCTTTCAAGTCCCCTCTGGAAAAGCTCCAGAGAGCGAGGCCGGTCCGACCGGGCCATGACCCAGGAATGGACGATATTGCTGAGGGTGGAGCTGTGGGAACTTCGTTGCCCGTAATAATCGATGTTCCTGGGTATACTCCCGGGATCGAAGTCATATCCCATTTCCGTGAAGAGTTCCTGCATTTCCTCGGCCGAGAAAAGGTAGAAAAGCATAAGCACATCGGCCTGTTTCGAGGCTTTATACCGGTTCGGGGTGTCGCCTTCGGCCTCGAGAATGCGGTCCAGTCGCTGGATGTTGCCGTATTTTTGTCGGTACCCCTCCCAGTCGAATTCCATCAGTTGATCGTACCCCTCGAACTGACTGATGATGTTATCTCCGTGGAACACGACGCGCATCTTACCAATGATGTCCCGCCAGCGGTCCAGCTCCGCTTTTTCCAGCTCCAGAGCCTCCAGCAGGTCATCTCTTCTTTTTGGAGGAAGCGACTCGATCGCTTTACGGGCGGTCCTCAGCACATAGACGGTCATGACATTCGTATAGGCATTGTTGTTGAGACCGGGTTTTTCGGATTCCGGATATCCGTCGTGATATTCGTCGGGTCCCATGACGCCAAGGATTTCGTATCGGTCAAGCTCCCGGTTGTAAGTGGCGATGTTTGCAAGGAACCTGGCGATTTCCAGAATCATCTCCACACCGTAATTACACAGGAATTCCAGGTCTCCGGTGGTTTTAAAATACTGCCACACATTATAGGCAATCGCGGCATTGACATGCCGTTGCAGATGGGTATGGTCCGGCAGCCAACGACCGGATTTCGGATTCAGGTGGAGCTGCTGGGTTTCTTCCCTCCCGTTGCTTCCGCTCTGCCATGGATAGAGGGCGCCCCTCACCCCTTCCTCTTCGGCCGCCAGACGTGCCCGGTTCAATCGCCTGTAGCGGTAGAGAAGGAGGGACCGGGTGAGATTCGGAATCCTCAGGTTGAGATAGGGGAAGATAAAAAGTTCGTCCCAGAAGACATGGCCCCGATACGCCTCCCCATGCCAGCCCCTGGCCGGCACCCCGTTGTCCAGATCGATGGAGTTTCTTGAGACGGTCTGGAGAAGATGAAAAATGTGCAGACGCAGGATCATCTGGGGCCGGTCGCTATCCGAGAGCCGGATGTCGCATCGGTCCCACAGGTGATCCCATTGCAGGACGTGGCTCTTAAGAAGTTCATCGAAATTTCCCGCATGCCCGACGGCCACGGTTGCGTCCAGGGCGGGCTCGGAGACGGCGAAATCCCTGGATGTGTAAAAGGAAACGATCTTTTCGATTTTCACGGGCTTGTTCTCCGCCCCATCGATAAAAAACTCCCGGCCGATGAATCCGTTTTGCCGGACAAGTTTCCTTTCCACTTCGATCGGCCCTTCCTCTGAATAAACCCGTGTTCTTGCAGCCTCGGCCACGCGAAGGCGGGATTGATTGGTCTCCACCAGCAGACGGATGGTCTCTTCATCCACCGCGTCGCTATCAATAAATTCGAGGTGCTTGCCGTTCAGCTGTTTGTAACGTTCGACCCCGGCATTGATGACCCTTCCGTCGAGACCGGAAAGGACCTGAATCCTTCCGGACCAATTTTCCGGGATAATCGAGGTTTCCAGGGCGGCCAGATGCATCTGTTCCATGTGAACGAAACGCCGTTGAATCAGGGTGGTCTCCCGTTTCTGTCTGTCTCTGAATCGGACCGTCCGGGTCAAAAGGCCTTCTTTCAGGTTGAGCTCCTGACGGTAGGAAAGAATATCGACAGACAGGAGGTTCAACCAGTCTCCCCCTTCGGGCCGGAATGTGGTGAACAGCCAGTTGGGCATATTCACCAGATCCTCATTTTCGATGACACGGCCCGCGATTTCCGTTTTCAGCCGGTTATACCCCCCGGCAAGATACGTGGCCGGGTAATGGATCTCGTCCGCTTCGGATTCCGGCGACGCGCCACGGGTGGCGAAGTATCCGTTTCCAAGTGTGCAGAGCGCCTCTCGCAGACTTTCTTCCGATGGTTCAAATCCTTCATATACCAGGGTCCATGGCTTCATGATGTCCTCCCGCGGAAAAGGATCAGCCGAAGGAGAAATTCACGGACCTCCTCGGAATTTTTCAGACTGTATTCCGCGGCGGTCTCATGGGGACGGTCCCTGACCACGATTCCGATTCCCCGATCCTTCAGCGCCCGGAATGCGTCTTCATCGGTCACATCATCTCCGATATAAAACGGCAGTAAATCCTCTCCGTCGAGATTCAAGGCGCGAAGAAGGGCGAAAAGCGCCTTCCCCTTATGCCAGTCCACATGTGGCTGAAGCTCGAAAATCTTCTTCCCATAGGCCTTCCGGAGTTCCGGGTGCCCGGCCGAGACCTCATCCACAACCTTTTCAATCCCTTCCACCTTTTCAGGATCCACGAGCCGGTAGTGGATGGCGACGGCGAATTTTTTCCTCTCCACGAGTATTCCCCGTATCGAATCGAGCTTACGGGAAAGCTCTTTCTCCGCCTTGTCAAGAACGGGAAGAAATTTCTCCCCGACCGTATTTTCAACCTGCAACCCCTTCGGCCCGGCGATGTCAAAGCCATGGCTTCCCGCGTAAACGACGGAATCAATCTTCACCTTATCCCGCACATCCTTGAGATCCCGGCCGCTGATGATCCCCACCGGGCAGTGCCGGGAGAGCCCCGTCACCGTCTCCCGCATGTCTTCCTGCATGACCGCCAGATCCGGGGAATCCGCGATGGGAGAAAGCGTACCGTCATAGTCCAGAAACACCGCAATTCGTTTATTCGCGGCCCGGTGGGAAATTTTTTCAAAGTCGTCCAAAGCGGACGGAAGCGGTTCCATGGTTTCACGTTCGCCGGTGATTCGAATTTCAGAGAGGTCTTCCACCACTGCATCGGCTCCGCCGGCCAGGAGAATTTCTTTTCCGCCGGCCCTGGCGATCCCGATAACCATTCCGAAGCCACCGGCACGGCCGGCCCGCACCCCGGAAACGGCGTCTTCAATCACCACCGCCCGCTCCGGCTTCACCTGTAACTGCCGAGCCGCCTCGAGGAAGATATCCGGGGCCGGTTTTCCGGAAATGCCCAGGATTTCCGAATCCACCCCGTCCACCCGGACGTCGAAAAGATCCGATAGATTCACGGAATCCAGAATCATGGCGCAGCTTTTGCTCGACGAAATGACGGCGGTTTTCAGACCGTGGGTTTTTGAGCTGCGGATCAAATTCACGGTGGATTCATAAACTTTCACGCCTGCTTCCCGGATCCGTCTCAGGAAATCCGCATTCTTCCGCTTGCCCAGGCCATGAATGGTTTCGGCGTCCGGCGGGTCCTCCGGTTGGCCCTCGGGAAGCTTGATCCCCCGGGAATCGAGAAAACTTCTCAGACCGTCGAGGCGGGGCTTTCCATCCACATGGGAACGATAATCGGTTTCGATTTCAAAAGGCCGGAATGGAATTCCTTTCCGGACGGCATGGCGTGATAGAAAATCGTCGAACATCCGTTTCCAGGCTTCTGCATGAACGGAAGCGGTATCGGTGATCACTCCATCGAGGTCGAAGATGATCGCTTCAAAAGCGTCCGACGGTATCCCGCAAACTTTTTTTCGTTGAATCATTTTTTGCCTCCGAAATTCGATCTTGGCCCATCCGTCGGCAGTTGTCGAAAATCCTTTTTCCGGATCCATGTTCCATGCCCCCCCAAGACAGACTGCCGGCAACTTGGAACTTCGTGGATGGAATGAAATGATTATTTCTATCAATTTCCGCTATTGCAATGGGGGACGAGCAACAATAATGACGATCAAAATGATCAGGGTCACCAGCCATACGAAAATATAGTTTCTCATGGCACGCCGGGCCTTTTCCTTCTCCCACCATCTCCGGGGATGGACATCTTTAACAAAGAAAACGACCTTGGCGGCCAGGTTCACGCAAACCAAATTAACCGCCAGGAGCAATGCGGCTCCGGATGCAAGGTCGAACCGGCCATCCCCGAGCAACAAGCCCACGGTCACGGCGGGAGGGAGCAGGGCCACCGCAACCATGACTCCGACAAGCACGCTGGACAGCCCCGCGGTAATTGACATTGCGGCGGCCGCCCCCGAGGCAAGGGCAAGGGCCACCGACTCCAGCCCCACAAACGTGCGGGACATGATTTCATTGCTTAGGGAATCGAACGGCAGAAAGACGGCAATGGCAAAGGAAAAGGCAATGGCAAGTGCGATCCCGGCAATATTCGTTTTCAGAGACTTTTTCATCAAGCCGAAATCCCCGAGAGCCGTTCCGAAACCGAGAGCGAGATTGGGGCCGAGCAGCGGAGCGATCACCATTGCGCCGATCACGACCGCCACGTTGTTTTTGATCAGTCCGATCGCGGCTACAATGGTTGAAAGGACAACCAGCACGAGATAATTGAGATCGAGGCGCACGCTTTTTTCCATTTCCTCAAAAAGCTTCTCGCGAGCCGCGGATGCGGATTTTTCCTTTAACCGCTCATCTTCCGGAGGCACCGGCAAAGCCACTTCAAGCGGTATGACAAGGACACGCGCATACGGCTGGGCACCCAGCACGCCCTGAAGCGTGTCCAGCACCTCCTGAACTTTAATATCACGCACCAGAAGACGCATCGTTTGCCTTTCCCCCTCGACTTCAAGTCCCAGCAGAAAATCTTCCGTTTTATGTTTTTCGGCGATTGCCGATATCGTGCCGACACTTCTTTTATCCGCGACGACCTCTATGATCTTCACGATCTTCTCCTTTCAGAGGATTCCGGAATGGACAAGCAGGCAACCATACAACCGTCTCTTATTGTTTCGAAACGGTATTCCAAAATTTTCAGACGGTTTTCCTCTTTTCCGCTTCCGCCACGATCTGTTTGATTTTGATCACGCTGTCCGGGTTAAGGGAAATGGAGTCGATGCCGGCCTCGACCAGAAAGGCGGCAAATTCCGGATAGTCGCTGGGCGCCTGGCCGCAGATGCCTACCTTGCGGCCCGCTTTGTGAGCAGCGACGATCAGTTCGGCCACCAGGGTTTTTACGGCCTCATCCCGTTCGTCGAAGAGCTCCGCCAGGAGGGCGGAATCCCGGTCCACCCCCAGGGTAAGCTGGGTGAGGTCGTTGCTGCCGATGGAGAAACCGTCAAAACGTTGGGCGAATTCCTTTGCCAGGATGATGTTCGAAGGAATTTCCGCCATGACGTAAATTTCCAGGCCATTCTCTCCACGTTTCAGACCGTGTCCGGCCATGGTCTGCAGTACACGGTCCGCCTCCTTCAGGGTGCGGCAGAAGGGCACCATGATAATGACATTGGCCAGGCCGATCTCCTCCCGAACTTTTTTTACGGCCCGGCATTCCATGGCGAATCCCTCCTGGTATCGGTCGCTGTAATACCGGGACGCGCCCCGGAACCCCAGCATGGGGTTTTCTTCCAGGGGCTCGAACGCATCTCCGCCCATAAGATGGGCGTATTCGTTGGTCTTGAAATCGCTGAGCCTGACGATCACCGGCTCCGGATATTGGGACGCGGCAATCTTGGCGATGCCGCGGGCCAGATTATCCACGAAGTAGTCGGTCTTTGTCGAGTACCCCTGTGTCAGTGCCTCGATTTCCTTTTTTACCCCCCCGTCTTTCAGTTCCTCGAATTTTGCCAGGGCCATTGGATGGATCTTGATGATATTATTGATGATGAACTCCAGACGGGCCAGGCCGATTCCCTCGCATGGGAGTCTCCACCATCGAAGGGCCGCGGCCGGACTCCCGATATTCATCATGATGCGGGTTTTGGTCTTGGGGATCCCTTCCAGGTTGACTTCAACCGCGTCGAAGTCAAGGAGACCCTCGTAAATGAAACCCTGGTCTCCCTCAGCGCAGGAGATCGTCACCGGTTGGCCGTCTTTGAGTATCTGGGTGGCTTCACCGGTTCCCACGATAGCGGGGATTCCCAGCTCCCGGCTGACGATGGCGGCATGACATGTGCGTCCGCCCTGGTCGGTGACAATCCCGACGGCCTTCTTCATAATGGGAACCCAGTCGGGGTCGGTCATCTCGGTGACAAGGATCGCGC
>Ga0116141_10000978_pt1 | contig 23863 bp, 17 predicted proteins | sample AD_UKC097_MetaG_FD_89744 | JGI IMG/M metagenome (GOLD analysis project Ga0116141, IMG submission 89744) | Active sludge microbial communities of municipal wastewater-treating anaerobic digesters from USA - AD_UKC097_MetaG | ecosystem: Engineered > Bioreactor > Anaerobic > Digestate | place: USA...
GCAGGGAGGGGAAATCTCACCCGCTTCGGCTCTCTGATATTCCTGCACGAGAAAAGACTTACGGATCCCGTGGTCGATAAAATCCCAGGGAAGCAGTTCATTGAAAGGGCGTTCTCTGTGAACGAAAAAATCCGCATTCACGGGTGATTCCTTGAGAGTCCTGGGCCAGTTTTCATTATTGGCATGTGCAAATGACAAAATTTCTGCAACCCGCCGATCCCCGCGTGAAAACAAGGCTTGAATATAAGCCCAGCGGGGAACATCCGAGTGAACACGGACATTCGGCACCCGCTTCAGGCTTTCTTTCACCCGTTTAATTTTTTTCTTCAGATTGGGCACCTCTTCCATGGGAACCCATTGAAATGGAGTAACCGGTTTGGGAACGAAACAATTCAGGCCTACGGTTATCCTTCCGATCCGTTTCCTCATCCGGCTGGATTGCAGGAAGCAGTGCCTTACCTTTTTGCAGAGGCCAGCGATCTCGTCGATATCTTCCATCGTTTCCGTCGGCAACCCGATCATGAAGTAAAGTTTTAGATTTGGAATTCCGTTCGCCACCAGCGCTTCGGCGGCATGGAGCACATCTTCTTCGGTGATACCCTTGTTGATTACCCGTCGCAATCTTTCCGATCCGGCATCCGGGGCAATAGTTGCCGTTTTTACCCGACTTTTCCGGAGCGCGGACATCAGTTCGGGGGAAAGGGCATCCGCCCTTAACGAGCTGAAAGATATCCGGATATCCTTTTGATTCGCTTGATCGCACAACTCGTCGATACCCGGAAAATCCGAAACCGCGGCTCCAACCAATCCGATGCGATTGGTCAGTGACTCTCCCCGTTTCATGCAGGCATCAACAAGAGAAAAGGGTCTGAATCTCGGCGGCCTGTAAACATATCCGGTACCGCAAAATCGGCAGCCATGAGGACAGCCTCGACCGACTTCGATTAAGAATGTCCGGTCAAAGGTGGTAAAAGGCGTCAGTATGATGCTATGGGTAGGAACCCGAGAAAGGTCTTCCGTAAAGATACGCCTGATTTTTTCCGGCACGTCACAAACCGGTTCGAAAGACTTCAACGTACCATCGGCATGATATTCCGGCCGGTAATATTCAGGAACATAGGCTCCGGGAACCGTATTCGCAATGGCTTTTAAATATGATTTTCTTCCAGCTGCCGGTTCAAAGGCCTCAAAAAATCGGGGAAGCATTGATTCCGCTTCCCCGATTAAGAAACAATCGATAAAAGGGGCGATTGTTTCCGGGTTTAAAAAGCAGGCCACTCCCCCGGCAATCACAAAGGGGTGGGGGTTTCCTCTGTCTCGGGAATGGAGAGGGATTCCTGCTTTTTCAAGAATTGTCAAAAGGTTTGGATAATCATTTTCAAATGAAACGGAAAAAGCGATGATGTCGAAATCAGAAACCGGACGGCCCGACTCGATTGTAGTGATCCGCTCATTTACCGATCCGCTGTCTTCCGGCAAAAAAGATCGTTCGCAAACCGCATGTTCGAGTTCGTTGATTAAGCGATACACACTCTGAAAACCGAGATTGGACATCCCGACTTGATACCTGTTGGGGTAAACAAGCGCAACCTGGATACGTCCCGTCCGGTTTTTCCGAATGGCGCCGATTTCGGATTCGGCAAATTTTCTGCGCGATCTGCCGGTTTGTCTTTCCATAAACAATTTTCGACGATTTATTGAAGATTTTTCATTAAATTCAGTATGTCATAAAAAACAGCGAATCACAACGAACAATCTTCAATCGATGATCGAAAATACTTAGTCCGCCTTCCTCCTTAAAAATGTCGGGACATCCAGATCCGTGTTATCAATTATAATTCCCTTATACCCTCTGTAGGTCGCTCCGCCTGATTCCCCTACAGCCTCCTGCCGACGGATAAAGGTCGGTTCGTCATAATCCACCGCATTCTGAAGGTCGGCCGGCGTGACGTCCCTGACTTTGCCCCTGAGTTGATGCTCCTTGATATTTTTAGGAGTGACTGCCGGATTGCCGCCGATTCCGGTTGCAATCACCGTCACTCTCATTTCATCTCCCAAGCTGTCCTCAATAACCGTTCCCCAGATGATCTCGGCATCCTCGCCGACTTCATGATAGATCCGCTCCGAAGCCTCGGTCATCTCATCCATCGTCAAATCGCTGTTGGATGTTATATTCATCAAGACACCCTTGGCACCGGAAATGGATATGTCTTCCAGCAGCGGATGAGAAATCGCCCGTTCAGCAGCCTCGATCGCCCGATTCTCACCCGTGGCAACGCCGATACCCATAATCGCCATACCCGCCTTTGACATCGTTGTTCGAACATCGGCAAAGTCAAGATTCACCAACCCCGGCATCATAATCAGATCGGTTATTCCCTTGACGGAATGCAGTAAGATTTCATCGGCTTTTCGGAACATTTCAATCATCGTGGCATTTTTAGAGGCCAGTCCCCGGAGCCGGTCGTTGGGTATGGTGATCACCGTGTCGGCAACTTCTTTTAACGCATTGATCCCCTCTTCGGCCTGCCTGGCCCTTTTTTTCCCTTCAAACGAAAAAGGCTTTGTCACCACGGCAACGGTAAGGGCTCCGATCTCTTTACAAATTTGAGCAATCACCGGAGCAGCACCGGTGCCGGTACCCCCTCCCAATCCTGCGGTGATAAAAACCATGTGGCTGTCTTCCAGCGCATTTCGAATCGCTTCCGCGCTTTCAATGGCAGCCTCCTGACCAACTTGTGGATTCGCACCGGCACCCAGTCCCGCAGTAATTCTTTCGCCGATTTGAATTGTAATCGGTGCCTTTGAAATCTCAAGAGCTTGTGCGTCCGTATTGGCAGCGATAAATTTCACCCCCTGGAGCTTGGTCTCGATCATATTGTTGATCGCGTTACCACCAGCTCCGCCAACGCCAATGACTTTGATTTTTGCCGATTTTTCCGTGTCTACGTAAGTAAACATGATCTCCCCCCCACCTTTATAATGTTATGTAAAAAACTGTTGTTTACGCTTCCGCAATCCTTCGGTAATCGAAAAATCATATCACGTCTTTGAACCATCGCTTCATTCGGTTAATAATCCGGTTGAATATGTTGGTGTCGCGTATTCTGAATTTCTGGGGGCCCCTGTTTTTAGGGCCGTAATGCCTGGCCCCGTACAAAACCAGTCCCACACCGGTCGCGTACATTGGATTGTTTACAACATCCACAAGGCCACCGATGCCTTGGGGTTTGCCAAGTCGTGTCGGGAGATTGGAAACCGATTCCGCAACTTCCGTGATACCGTCCAAAAGGGCTCCCCCACCGGTTATGACCATTCCGGAAGAAACAAAACGTTCCATCCCGGAGCGGAATATTTCTCTGTTTATCAAAGCAAAGATTTCTTCCACACGCGGTTCAATGATTTCTCCGAGTATCTGCCTCGGCAGTTTCCTAGATTTACCGCCGCTCATGGCCGGCACTTCGATGGTTTCTTCACCGCTTATATTGCGTGCAACGCAGGTGCCGTATTTTATCTTTATTTTTTCCGCTTCCGCATGCGGAGATCGGAGTCCGATGGCGATATCGTTCGTCAGGTTATTTCCGCCAAGTGCCAGAACAAAGGTATGCTTGATGTTTTTACCTGAAAAAATCGCCAGATCGGTTGTTCCTCCGCCGAGATCAAGAAGTGCGGTACCCAGTTCCTTTTCTTCATCGGTCAGTACCGCTTCGCCGGAAGCAAGCGGTTCCAGAATGATATCGCACACATCAAGACCGGAACGGTTTGCGCATTTTACGATATTGTGAGCGGATGTCACTGCTCCGGTTACGATATGAACCTTCGCTTCCAGCCTTACCCCTGACATTCCGACCGGATTCTGAATGCCGGTCTGATCATCGACGATGTATTCCTGAGGAAGTACATGGATGACTTCCCGGTCCATGGGGATCGCCACGGCCCGGGCGGCATCGATGACACGATCCACATCGTTCCGGGTAATCTCGGACCCCTTGACCGCAACAATTCCTCTGCTGTTGAACCCCATAATATGGCCCCCCGCGATTCCGGCATAGACCGAAGAAATTTCGCAGCCCGCCATCAATTCCGCCTCTTCAACAGCCTTTTTTATCGATTCCACGGTTGACTCAATATTTACCACCACCCCTTTTCGAAGCCCGATCGAAGGATGAGTACCGATTCCGATGATGTTTATGTCTTTTCCGGATACGGTCCCGACAACCGCACAGATCTTTGTCGTTCCGATATCCAGACCAACAACGATTTCTTCCTGCCTTTGCACCTTAAACCTCCTTGTGGGTCCCGGCGTTTGATTCAATCCTTACGGGATTTACTACAATACGATCCAAATTATTCAGATCGATGGAATCGAAATCCGAGCAATTCTTCTCATCCTTGAAGTAGCAAAGAATATTTTCCAGCCGATCATATTTCCGCTGGTAGTCATTGTATCCCAGTCGTATGGTTTTGACCTCATTGAATGCATAAAGCGTGAGGCCGATCTCTCGATCCACCAGGATCCTTTTGATTAATCGGATGGGGAGAATCGTGCCGGGCTTTTGTCCCAGTTTCAAAACGGTCATCACCGCCTCAAATGAAGTGCTGCAATGTTTGCCGGAAACATTCAGATCTGAAAATTCAAGGCCGCTGATGACGGGAAGATCGAGTCGATCGGATTCATTCCATTCTTTAAATATTTCTCCGGATTCATTCATTACGAATTTTCGGGAAAGATCAACGATAGCCAGCGGTTTGTGTTCCTTTATTTTGATCAGTATCGCGGATGGAAGCTCCCTGCGGACCTCGGCTTCCGCAATCCATGGATGAGCCAGCAGTCTTTTCCTTGCGAGCGAAAGGTTGACGGAAAGCGTATTCACTCCTTTTTCCAGCCATGCCTGCCGGATGACCCGGTCCGGGCGCAGCCTGTCCGCACCGCTTACCTCGATGCTCTGGGCATTGAAATAATCACATTGCGTAACTACATCGTGACCGAGTATGAGCAGAAAACTCATGGTCGCAAGGGCGGCCGCGCCGATCATCATTTTTAAACAAAACTTCAGTTGTCGAATGATTTTCATTCGGCGCTTCACCGCGCTGTTCTTGTAGTAATTTTTTCTTACGCGCTTATTGCCCAACAATTTTAACCTCTGTTTCCAGTTTTACGCCGAATGCTTTGGATACGGTGTCCTGAACCAGTTCCATGAGTGCGAGTATATCCGCACTCGACGCATTGCCTTGGTTAATGATGAAGTTGGCGTGTTTGGTTGAAATCTCCGCCCCGCCGATTTTCCTCCCCTTCAGTCCGGCCAATTCGATGAGTTCCCCGGCGGTCTTTCCGGATGCGGGGTTTTTGAAAAAGCACCCCGCACTTGGAAAATCAACCGGCTGGGTTTTCCTCCGTTTTTCCAGAATTACCTCGGCTTCTCTTTTCAGCTTTTCAGGATCGGAAAGGCGAAGAGAAAAACGACCCTCCATTATCACCGCCTGGACTGAATCGGCATCATTCTTTTCATTGTTCCACGACAGTTTTCGGTAGCCGAATACAAGTTTTTCCTTTCCGATATTTTCCATTTGTCCCGTCGGTGTCAGAACCTTTATGGAATCCAAAACATTTTCCACCGAACCATAAAAGGTTCCGGCATTCATCATGATCGCTCCGCCCACCGTTCCGGGTATGCCGAGGGCAAAATTCATCCCCTCCAATCCGCGCGCGATGCTGAAATCACAGAGTGTCCGCATCCGGACCCCTGCCATGGCGTCGACAACGACATCGCCGTCGCCGGCAGCGGTTTGGGTGATTTTGTTCAGACATTTTGTCAGAACGATGACAACTCCCCGGATCCCGCAATCCTTTACCAAAAGATTGGAACCGTCCCCGATGACACGGCAGGGTATTCTCCGTTGCCGCAACCGGTTTACCAGCGCAATCAGATCTTCAATGCTTTCCGGAGCAACGTATGCATCCGCCGGACCACCCACTCGAAAGTACGTGTGTTTCGACATCGGCTTATTAAAACTGACGTTACCTTTAAAGCGGCTTGCCAGCCAGTTTCTTGACGCTGGGTCCAGTACCATCCATTCTCCATGGGCGTTCATCTGCCGAGGGCTTCGAGCATCTCTTTTCCGACTTCCCAAATATCCCCCGCACCGAGGGTAAGGAGGATATCCCCTTGTTTTAGAACTTCTTTTAAATGGACAAGCGCCGGCTGGAATCCATCCATGTAAACAACGTCCCTGTGTCCATGGGACCGTATTCCATCGCACAGACTCCGGCTGTCGATCCCTTCGATCCTTTTTTCTCCGGCCGAATAGATCGGCAGCACGATCAGAAGATCCGACTGATAAAATGCACGGGTAAAATCATCAAAAAGCGCGCGGGTTCGGGTATATCGATGGGGTTGAAAAGCGACAACAATCCGTCGGTCCGGCCAGCTCTCTTTAACCGCCTTCAGCGTGGTTTTTATTTCCGTGGGGTGATGTCCGTAGTCGTCGATAACCGTGACGCCTCCGACCTCTCCTTTAACCTCCAGCCGACGCTGAACGCCTTCGATGGTCTCCAGCGCGCTTTTAATGATATCAAAGGGGATATCGAGTTCCAATCCCACTGCAATACCGGCCATCGCATTATAAACATTATGAATGCCGGGTCGATTCAAGGTAATTTCTCCGAGCCCGTCGGATAAATGATGAACGGAAAAACGACTTTTTTGTCCCTCGAACACTACGTTTTTTGCCTGGAAATCAGCTTGAGGACTCATCCCATAGGTGACAAACCGTTTTTTTATTTTTGGGATGAGGTCCTGTATGGGCTCGTTATCCAGGCAAAGAACGGAAAGACCGTAAAAGGGGATCCTGTCTATAAAGCTTAAAAAAACTTCCTTGATGGCATCCAGATCCGGATAGAAATCGAGGTGCTCTCTGTCGATATTTGTCACCACCGCGATGGTCGGAGACATTTTGAGGAAAGAACCGTCGCTTTCATCCGCTTCCGCAACGATAAAATCCCCCTGCCCCAGAACCGCATTCGTGCCGATGCTTTTCAGTTTTCCGCCGATCACGATTGTAGGATCCAGCCCGCCCTTTGCCAGGATGGAAGCGATCATCCATGTAGTCGATGTCTTGCCGTGCGCCCCGGCCACCGCCACGCTGTATCGCAGGCGCATCAACTCGGCAAGCATTTCGGCCCTGGGTATAACGGGTACCGATGCCAGCCGGGCCGCATTTAGTTCGGGATTTTCCGGGCTCACCGCCGATGATGTAACAACGACATCCGCTCCTTTTATTTGCTCATCACGGTGTCCATTAAAGATAATACCCCCGAGACTTCGAAGGTGCTCCGTAATCTCCGACATCTTGATATCGGATCCGGAGACCTTGTATCCCAGATTCAACAGGAGCTCTGCAATACCGCTCATCCCGATGCCGCCGATACCGACAAAATGAATATGATATTTCTTTTGATACATGGTTGTTCCGATTATCTCTTTTCAGTCAAAATTCCATGCGGTTCCCGACCACTGACACACTCCGGATCCAATGCGCCCCTGATATGGGCATAAACGAGAACCCTTTCAGCCGTTGCCCATTGCCAGCCGATAACAATCCTCGACAATTGCAGCCGCCGCGTTCGGCTTGCCGAGTGATTTTGCCTTCGATGCCAGCCGTTCGAGTGCTTCCGGATGAGAGGCATAATTTTCGATTCGTTCGGAAAGGATCCTTCCGGTAAGATCTTTTTGAAGAATCATCTCGGCGGCACCCGCTTCCGTCAGCGTACGTGCATTCAAAACCTGATGATTATCCGCAGCAAACGGATACGGTACGAAAATCACCGCTTTTCCCGTAGCAGTCAATTCCGCCACGGTCGTAGCCCCCGCCCGACCAACCACAAGGTCCGCCTTGCGGTACTGGTCGGCCATATCGATGAAAAATGGTTTCACTTCGCAGGAAACCCCCTTGCTTTGATAAACCTGCTTCACCATTGTTTCATCCTTTAACCCGGTCTGATGCACAAAAAAGAAACGATCCATGTCCTTGATATATTCAAGGGCTTCCACCATCGCCGTGTTTATGCGGTGGGCACCCTGGCTTCCCCCTAAAATCAGCAGGGTAAAAGGCCGTCGATTCGATCCGTTTCCTCTATCCGCGGCTTTTTGACCCCTTACGGATTTCAGAATTTCTTTGCGGACCGGATTTCCCGTAACAACTACTTTTGCCGGATGGAAGGCGGCCTTCGTATTTTCGAAGGAAACATAGATCCGGTCGGCGATATTTGCCAATATTCGGTTGGTAATCCCCGGCAGAATATTCTGTTCATGAAGAACAATTTTAATCCTCATAAGCCACGCGGCAACAGCCAGCGGTCCGGAGGCGTAACCGCCGACGCCCATCACCACATCCGGCTTGAAACGGCCGAGAATCCCGATGGATTCAAATATCCCTCTGGGTATTTTCAACATCGACCGGACCTGGTTCCTTAACCCCCGCCCCTTGATCCCTTCGGCCGTAATAGGTGCCAAATCAAAATTCGTTTTTGATAAAACCGAAATTTCAAAAGGATTGCCGGTACTTACAAAAAGAACCTGGTTTTGTGGATTTTTTGCCATAAACGCCTCTGCGATAGCGATCCCCGGAAAAAGATGACCGCCGGTTCCCCCGCCTGCAATCACCACGCGTATCGCATGAAGTGCCTGGCCGGAGAGGGATTTGACGAAAGGATCATCCGGTTTCGGATCGGAAACGGCGACTGTTTTCCCCTCTCCCGTCTTCTCCGGGGGTTCCGACTCGGTTCCCTGAATCCCCTGATTCTTCATTTGCCTTTCGATGCCCCTATATTCATCAGAATCCCGATGGATGCCATGTTGACCAAAAGAGAGGTGCCGCCATAGCTTAAAAAAGGCAATGTAAGGCCTTTGGTCGGTAAAAGTCCCAGCGCCACCCCCATGTTTACGCTGACCTGAAGTCCAATCGCCGTTATCAGACCAAGCGCCATATAAGATCCAAAAAAAGTATCGGCGTTTCTGGCGATAATGATTCCTCTCCATAAAATCATAGAATACAGTCCCAAAATAAATAGAACGCCTAAAAGGCCGAGTTCCTCCCCGATCACCGAAAAAATGAAATCCGTATGAGGCTCCGGCAGATAGAACAGCTTCTGATAGCCTTTTCCCATTCCCGCGCCCCAAATCCCACCGGTACCGAAGGCCATCAGGGAATGAACAATCTGATACCCTTCATCCGCAGAGTACTGCCACGGGTCCAGAAAGCTCATCAGACGTTTAATCCGGTAGGCGGCATGAACCATGAAAAAGTACGCAACGGGCATTAAAACAACGAGCGCCGGCACAAGATGTAAGAGGCGCGCGCCTCCGACGAAGAGCATAATCCAGGTCAATGCGCCGAAAATCATCACTGAACCGAAATCGGGCTGAAGAAAAATCAAACCTGCGAATAGAGCCAGGACAAAAACATGAGGTAAAAAGCCGATGGAGAATTCTTTGATATGATCCTTCTTCTTGCTCATGGAGTAAGCCAGATAAATGATCAGAGAAAAACGAGCGAACTCCGACGGCTGAAAAGTAAAACCGCCGAAGCGCAGCCATCGGGCCGAACCTCCCGCGGAAAAGCCGAACCCGCTGACCTCGATAGCGACAAGAAATAGAATCGAGAGAACAAGAAGCGGATATGCCAGAAAACGATAGACTTTCAACGGAATATGCCTGCATATAAAAAGGATGATAATCCCCGCCAATGCGTACACCGCCTGTTTTGTTAGAAAATAATACTCCGTCCCGAATTTTTTCAGAGCAAGAGCGGAACTGGCGCTGTAGACCATCACGATGCCGATTCCGATCAGGAAAAGGACGGGAAACAGAAGCCGGACATCATTTGACGAAGGCTTTGCTTCTTTTCGATCACTGGTCATAGGCTTTTCTTTTTCAGGTTTTCGACCGCCCGACAAAAAAAGTCTCCTCGCTGGGCATAGTTTTGGTACATGTCAAAGCTCGAGCATCCGGGAGACAGCAAAACGACATCTCCCGGCAACGCTTCCTGCCGGCAAAGGGAAACGGCCTCGTCCATCGAACCGGCGGTTTTGATTCTTGCAACGTTTCCAAGAGCGGATTTTATGGCCTCTTTTGCCTCCCCCATGACAACCAGCATTTTAACCCGGCGGCGAATCCCGTCTTCCAACACTCCGTAATCACCGCCTTTATCGCGTCCCCCCATGATCAGAATCACCGGCCCGTTGAAACATTCAAGCGCTCTGACAACCGAATCGACATTGGTCGCCTTTGAATCGTCAAAGTATCTGACATCGTCAACCGCGGCCACAAATTCAATGCGATGGGGGAGCCCTTTGAAATTTCCAACCGCCGACCGCGCCCCTTCTTCCGTTGCCCCTACCGCAAAAGCCGCCAGACAGGCTGCCGCAATATTTTCAAAGTTATGTCCACCCGGCAAATGGATCGCGGAAAGATCCAGGGAAAAAAAGTTGCCGATTCCCAATCCAACTTTTCGGGAATTCTCTTCTCCCTGAAACAACGGTTTCGGAGTATGAAGAACGATCCGATCTTTTCCGATCGCCCCACTGTACGCGCTTTTCGGGTACTCGCCGGTTTTATCATAAAACGGCATTTTTCTGCTTCTGATATTTTCGGCGATTGAACGGATCCTGAGATCACCACCATTAAAGACAGCGATGTCGGATTCTTGTTGGTTCTTGAATATGCGGCCCTTGGATTCGGCGTATGCCGAAAAATCGGGATACCGATCCAAATGATCCTCGGAAATATTCAACAAAACCCCGACCCGCGGACGGAACGAATCAATGGTATCCAGTTGGAAACTGCTTACCTCGGCCACGACAATTTCAGCCTTTTCCGCCCTGTCCGCATAACCGATCAAGGGATCGCCGATGTTGCCGCCCACGAAAACCTTTCGCCCCGATTTTCTCAGGATTTCGCCCACAAGAACCGTGGTTGTCGTCTTGCCGTTGGTTCCCGTTATGGCGACAATCGGCTCACGGATGAAACGGGATGCAAGCTCAATTTCACCAATCACGGGAATCCCTTTTTCCATCGCCCGGATCACCGGGGCAATGGTATGCGGAACGCCGGGGCTCAAAACAATAAAATCCGCCCTTTCAAAGGTTTCCAACCGATGCCTTCCCAGTTCCATTTCAACGCCCATACCGCGAACCAATGGCATCTGCGATGCCAGTGCTTCCTCTTTGGCCATATCGGTGATGGTAACCGACGCGCCCCGGTTTTTTAAAAAACGAGCGGCGGCAATTCCGGACATGCCAAGGCCCACCACCAGAACATGCTTCTGATCAAGCGCCATGGATTGCAATCGGTTTTGAGGATTGTTTCGTTTCATCTTCTTCCGTCAGCGGCCTGCAAGCCGCGGTCTAACGTTCAAAATCGCTTCAATCGGTTTTTATCCGTATCCCGGTCGGCCGATTGCCCTACGGCCGGGACGGCTACCTGATTTTCAAGGTACTGATGGAAACCAGCGCGAGAATGATGGCGATGATCCAGAATCGGACAATCACTTTCGGTTCGGGCCACCCTTTTAACTCAAAGTGGTGATGAAGTGGGGCCATTCTGAAAATCCGGCGTCCGTGCGTCATTTTGAAAAACCCGACCTGAAAAATAACGGACAGGGCCTCAATGACAAAAAGACCCCCAACCAGCACAAGAAGCACCTCCTGTTTCGTTACAACCGCAACGGTGCCGACCGCGGCACCCAACGACAGAGAGCCGACATCCCCCATGAAAATCTGAGCCGGATAGGTGTTAAACCATAAAAAGCCAAGCCCTGCTCCGGCAAGAGCTCCGCAGAAAACCGACAGTTCTCCGCTTCCGACAACGTAATTGATCTGAAGATAATCCGCGATCTTCACGTTTCCCGCAACGTAGGCAAAAACCATATAGGTAACCGCAACGATGATCACGGGTCCTATGGCTAGCCCGTCAAGACCGTCGGTAAGATTAACGGCGTTTGAAGTTCCGACAATCACGAGCGCGGCGAAAAATATATATCCCGGTCCGAGATCCGGTGATAAGCTTTTAAAAAAAGGAATCGTTAACCGGGTGCTGAAATTCGGGTATAGATAAATAAACATTCCGGCAATAATCGCCAGGATCGCCTGAAAGAAAAACTTGTTTTTGGCACTGAGTCCCTTACTTTGCTTTACGACCTGCTTCAGATAATCATCGATAAATCCTACGATCGAGAAACCAACGGTCACAAACAGGGCGATCCATATGTAATAATTGGTTAAATTGGTCCAAAGCAATGTCGATACAACAATTGAAAAAATGATTAAAACCCCTCCCATCGTTGGAGTGCCCGCTTTTTGATGGTGGGTTTGAGGACCGTCTTCACGGATATACTGTCCGATCTGGATATCTCCCAGTTTCCGGATCACCCATGGGCCTAAAACAAAGCAGATTAAAAGCGCGGTAAGGCCGGCATAAATCGTCCGAAAGGTGATATACCGGAAAACATTAAATGCCGATATGCTTGTATGAAGCGGATATAGAAAATGATAGAGCATAATTCGCTCCCCTTGTTTCACCAATCTCTTAGTGCCTGTGCGACCTTCTCCATGCCCATTGCCCTGGAACCTTTAACCAGGACCCAATCCCCTGATCGAAGCGAATCTTTCAAATTTTCAATAATTTCTTCCCGCGTGCCGATGAGGATGTTTTTAGGGTCCATATTTTCATCGCGGGCACCCGCACGGACGGATTCCGCGTATTGGCCGGTGAGATAGATCCGTGCGATACCCGATCTGGCGCAAAGGGCACCGATTTTTCCGTGTAAATCCTCCGCATGTTTACCGAGCTCCCGCATATCCCCTGCAACCAGAATCCCCCGACCAGAGCCTTTTAATGATCGAAGCGCCGTGATTGCAGCTTCCATGGAGGCGGGATTTGCGTTGTAGGTATCATCGATAATATGGATTCCCCTCGAGGTTTCCGAAAGATTCATTCGCCCTCGAACCGGTTTGAAATCTTCAAGTCCGGCTTTGATTTCCATGGCAGGCACGCCCAGCAGACATCCTACCGCCGCTGCGGCCAATGCATTTGAAACCATAAACCGACCGAAAATCTTAAGACCAACGGTAACGGTTTCTTCCGGAAGTTCAAGATTGAAAGAAACCCCATGTCCCGTTTCTCTGATGGCTGATGCCCGGATCAACGCATCCCTGGATAACCCGAAAAAAACAACCTTTCTCGAGGTCTTGGCAGCCAACTGAAGAACTCGTACATCGTCGGCATTCAAAACGGCGGTGCCTTCCGGTTTGATTTTTTCCAGGATCTCTCCTTTGGCAAGCATCACCCCCTCCATCGACCCTAATCCTTCAAGGTGGGCGGGACCGATATTTGTAATGACTCCTACATCCGGCGAGCAGATCTCGCCCAATCGAGCGATCTCTCCGGGTCGGTTCATGCCAAGCTCGACGACAGCCCACTGATGGGAGCGATCCAACTGAAGCAAAGTCAAAGGAAGCCCGATTTCGTTGTTGAAATTTCCACGGGTCGATAAGCTGTTAAAACAACGGCCGACGACAGAAGCGGTCATCTCTCTGCAGGAGGTCTTTCCGGTGGACCCGGTTATTGCGACCACCGAAGCCGCGGATCGTTTTCGGTTAAACGCCGCAAGGTCCCCAAGGGCTCTGGTTGTGTCATCGACGGCCACACAAACCATTTCTTTTTCCATCAGCCAAGTGCGGGAAAGTGCTCCGCTTTTATCCCGATTGACAAGAATGCCCCGGACCCCTTGGGCGATCACATTTTCAATAAAATGGTGGCCGTCATGAACATTTCCGCATATGGCAACGAACAGATCATCGATGGATATTTCCCGGGAATCAATGGATACTCCGGAAAAACACCGCGTCATGTTACCGGTAATGGGTTCTCCTTTAGTTGCCGCAAGAATTTCAGCGGTAGTCCATGGTATGCCTTTTTTCATTATCGATGCATTCCCTAATGGATCTTTGGTCCCTGTTGATTCAATGACTTGCCGCCTTCAGCTACGGTCAGGTGACTGCGCTCCATCACGGGCACGCCCGAAGGAAAAACCGTAGGCGGTTTCCCCCCGGAAACCGATGAAAGCGCCGCTTTTGCTTCCATCCGGTCGTCAAACGGATCGCTCGTTCCACCGATTATCTGGTATGTCTCATGTCCTTTTCCCGCAATTAAAACGGTATCGCCGGGCTGTGAGGCTTGAATCCCAAGCTGTATAGCCAGCTTGCGATCCGGTTGCACCACATAGCCTTCCCTCCTGAATCCGGCGCCAAGTTCGGAGGGGTGATACTCCAGAGAAAGCACTTGTTTTATCCCTTCAAGGATTTGGCCGATAATCTCGGTGGGTTTTTCACTCCTTGGATTATCCGATGTGATAACGGCAAGATCGCAAAGCGTTCCCGCTATCCGGCCCATCCGGGGCCGTTTGGTTTTATCTCGATCGCCTCCGCATCCAAACACACAGATCAACCTGCCGGACCCCAGTGATTTTAAAGAAGACAGCACATTTTCCAAAGCATCCGGCGTATGGGCAAAATCAACGTAAACGAACCTGCCCTTGTCATTCGGGACGCGTTCCATGCGTCCGGGAACACAGGATACATCTTCAATGCCGGTTTTTATGACATCCAGGGGGACGTGGAGGGCGACACCTACGGCCGCGGCACACAGGATATTTTCCAGATTGTATTTTCCAACGAAAGACGATCGAATCTCAAAGTCTCCCACCGGTGTTGCAATTCTCCCCGTAATTCCATCAAGGTTTATCTTTACATTCCTTGGAGAAACGGCGTCGGCGTCCGTATGGCCCGCGGTCAGACTTGAAACGCAGATCGAGCCCGCCAGTTCCTTCCCTTTGTCATTGCCGCAGTTAATTACGGACATCGTCCGTCCCTTTTTGGGACCGGATGTCAGGTTTTCCGTAAAGAGTCGTTTCTTGCATAACCAGTAAGAATTCATGTCTCCATGATAATCCAGATGATCCTGGCTCAGATTAACGAACACCCCGATATCTATCCAGCAGTGATCAATTCTGCAAAGGTCGATGGCATGAGATGAAACTTCCATGACCACGTGCGTAACGCCATCGGTATGCATTTCCGACAGAATCCTCTGAAGATCCGCGGATTCGGGAGTTGTCACGGGATTTTTAAAGGTTTTCCCTGAATAATGGTAGTTAATCGTTCCGATGACTCCAACCTTGAAACCGGCTTTTGCAAGGATACTTTCGATCAGAAATGAAGTCGTTGTCTTGCCGTTGGTACCGGTAATTCCGATTAAAAATAATTTTTCCGATGGGTTACCATAAAACCGCGCGGAAATCGCAGCCAATGCCTTCCGGGTGTTTTCAACCTCAACGAAAACAACTTTTTGTTCAGTCCGTTCACTGCCGGCCGGTTTATCCGCCAAGCCTCCAGACCCTGCGGAAGGGTTCAAAGACAGTCGGCACACGGGTTTCTGAGTTAAAATGGCGGATGCCCCTTTTGACAGTGCTTCATGAATGAAATCATGTCCATCCGCCTTCAGACCGGGTATCGCTACAAAGAGTCCGCCCGGTAGCACGTCCTGGGCCCGATAGTGGATCGAGCGGATCTCCGGGTCGGGCCGTTTATCTTCCCGATTCCGCAGTGTGCCGCTCCCTTCCGATCCGGAAACTCCGGACGAAAAACAACCGGAATCCTCGACCCCTTTCGTTATAACTGCCTGAAGTATGGTGGAAAGTTTCACCCTCTGGCCTTACCTCCCCGTGAGACAGTCAACCTTTCGCCACCCTGCCTCGGGTTTATGTTCATGTAATGTAAGGTTTCATGAGCAATCTCTCTGAAAGCCGGCGCCGCAACGATACCCCCGAAATGATTTTTTCGGGGCTCATCAATCAAGACCAAAATCGCCAGTTCCGGGTGATCCTCGGGAGCGAACCCGATAAAAGATGCAACGTATTTTCCTCTGGCATATCCGCCGTTCGGATCGGTTTTCTGAGCAGTACCGGTCTTTCCGCATACGGAATATCCTTCCAAAGCCGCCTTCTCCCCGGTTCCTCCGCTGCTTATCACCGTTGTCATAATCCTTCGGACGGTTTTTGCCGTTTGTTCCGAAACAACCCTTCTCACCTTGCACGGGGCAAAACTTTTTATCAGACGCCCATTCGGATCCGATATCGCCTGGACGATATAGGGTTTCATCAGTATTCCGTCGTTTGCGATTGCGCATGCCGCGGTTATCAGTTGGATGGCGGATACCGAGACTCCCTGGCCAAAAGCGATCGCCCCCGTATCTATTTTTGACCACCGCCTGTAATGAGAAACGCTGCCGGTCGTCTCCCCGGGGCAGTCGATGCCGGTTTTCAACCCAAAACCAAAATCATGCAAGGTTTCATAAAGCACTTCGGGCCCGATCTTTTCGGTTACCTTGACCGCTCCGATATTACTGGAATATTTTACGATCTGCTGCAAAGACAGCCATCCATGAGAGTGGGTGTCATGTACGGTGTTTCTCCCGATCCGGTATGCGCCGTTTTCACAAAAAAAAATCGTATTCGGCGTGCAGCCGCCGGATTCCAAAGCGGCCGCCGCAAGAAAAATTTTCATGGTGGAACCCGGTTCAAACGGATCGGTTATCGATCGATTCCGCCAGACTTCGGGACGGAAATCCTTTAAAGAATTCGGGTTGAAAAAAGGAAAATGAGCCAGGGCCAACACCGCTCCTTTTTTAGGAGACATCACAACCACCATTCCGGACTTGGCGGAATATTCCAACACCGCTTTTTCGAGTGATTTCTCGGCTATATATTGAATCGCCCGGTCAATGGTCAGCACAAGGTTGTTTCCGCTGTAATCGGCGTCCCAGCTTTTTTCAACGCCAAAACCACGACCCAGCGCATCTTTAAGCACGGTCAGTTGATAATCCGCACCTTTCAGATAAGAGTCGTAATAAAATTCGATTCCTTCCAGGCCGCGGCCATCCATCCCTGAAAATCCGACAACCTGTGCAAATAGTGTTTTCATGGGATAAAAACGTTTGTGTTCGGGAAAAAAATCAATACCGGGCAGCTTGAGTACCCGGACTTCTTTGGCCTCATTCGGAGTCACATGGCGTTTGATCCATACGAACGATCGCTTGGCCGTTAATTTCTTGGTGAGCTGGCCGGGGTCAATTTTCAACGATTTCGCCAGAGATTTCGCCGTAGACGATACGTCTTTGACATTCTTTGGATACGCAGCGATGGATGTCACGTCGATGCTGACCGCGACCTCCCTTTGATTCGAATCATAGATGGATCCGCGTTTTCCTCGGCATGCAAATGATCTTTCATATTGATTGGAGGCTCTTTCAGATAACCAGGATCCGCAAAAAACCTGAAGATATACCGCCTTGGTTCCTATGAGAGCCAGAAAGATGCTGAACATCAAACCAACCAAGAAGATCCGGATTTTTATATATTTTTTTTCAGATGGCTTCATGGAATAATAATCATCTGCTCCGACGTGGGCATTACCAGTCCTAGTTTTTGTTCCGCAATTTTAGCGATTCGTTCGGGAGATCGCAGACGTGCCAGTTCAATTCTCAAATTATTTTGCAGGGTAATCAGGTTTTGATGCCTTCCGGCCTCCCTTGATATTTCGTATCCGGTCCGGATGCATTGAACCCGGCACCAAGTGTAGAAAAAAAGTTCAACAATAAAAAAAAGCATGAGAATCAGCCAAATTCCCGTTTGTTGTCGGGCACGGGTGCCTTTTCTTACATTTTCCGCCATTATCGTTTTTCAGCGACTCTCATTCTGGCACTTCTGGCCATCGGATTGACCGCAATTTCTTCTTGCGCCGGCCGAAGCACTTTCGGAGTCAAGACGCGAACCGAACTTTTTTTATTGCAAATGCATTTCGGCAGGTCCGGTGGGCACGTGCATCCTCTTTCCAATTCTTTTAACCGATGCTTTACGATTCGATCTTCAAGGGAATGAAAGGATATAACGCAAAGTCGTCCCTTGGGAGCCATGTAATCCGCGATCCTTTTTAAAAAAGAATCGAGTCTTTCCAATTCCTTGTTGACTGCGATTCGAAGCGCCATAAAAACTCGAGTAGCGGGATGAATCCGTTGGCGGACGGCTTCCCTTCTTGGAATGGCATCACATATGATCTGAGCGAGCTGCTTGCTTGAGGCGATTTTCCTTTGTTCCCTCTCCTTTGAAATGCTTCTGGCAATACGCCTTGCCCAGCGCTCTTCGCCGTATTCCTGGAAAATTTTTACCAGGTCCTCTTCACTTGCGGCATGAATGATATCTTCAGCGGTCGTATCCGACCCGATATTCATTCGCATATCGAGCGGCTCATCTTTTCGGAAGCTGAAACCCCGACCGCTGGATTCGAGGTGATGAAGTGAAACGCCGAGGTCAAGAAGAATACCATCGACAACGGCAATTTTCAATCGGGAGAGAATGTCCGGAAGGTTTATGAAATTGTCATGAAAAAGTCGGACGTTGGCCTGATAAGGCTCAAGAACCCTTTCCGCATTTTCAATCGCATCCTTGTCCTGGTCTATACCGATCAATACACCGTCCGGCATGATTTTTTCCAGGATCGCCGCCGCGTGACCCGAGCCCCCCAGCGTGCAATCGACGTAAATTTTACGGGGCCGGCAATCAAGAAAATCAACCACTTCGTCTACCATGACGGGGATATGTTTGTATGTCATCGGATTAGAGCCCTAATTTTGCGATTTCGATGCTGACCTCCTCCTTTTTCATGTCTTCTTCCATCCGCTTCATTTCCTCCTCATATCTGTCTTTAGACCATATTTCGAAATGGTTGATTTGACCTACCAACGCGATTTCTTTTTCAAGACCGGCATATTGCCTCAAGGTAGGCGGGACCAGGATTCGTCCCTGTTTGTCGTTCATGCATTCAAACGCGCCGCCGATAAAAACCCTTCGAAAACGACGCATATATTCGCTTGTTTCAGCCAGGGATAATATTTTGGATTCAATTTCACCCCAGGCATCAAATGTGTATGCAAAAAGGGCTTTGTCCATCCGGGTAATCATCATCCCGTCACCTCCCCCGTCTTTAATCACATCACGGAACCGGGACGGGATGATGATGCGTCCTTTTGGATCGATTGTGTGAAAAGAGCTTCCGCGAAACATAAATCACCAATCCCCATATACAACCACTTTGATACACATATTAAAACACCTTAACGATGAAAATACATTTTTGAAGAAGTGTCAAGAAAAAAAATCAAAGATTTTTGGATATTTTTTAAAATAATTACTAAGTGTTAAAAGTAACTAGAAAAATCCGGGATCAAGGTGGATATTTGTGGATCTTTATTGTAAACATCGGTGATTAGAGTAGGTGGCTTTAGGAGAAAATCACTTTATTCTTCATCTTTTTTTTGATTGAACCGATTATAATTCAAATTCACCCGTTAATAAGGGTGATAAATGAGTCGTAAAATCGGAGGAAAATGGCGGAGGAATCCCGGGTATCTTCCGGATACGAATAAAAAAACGGAATTCACGGTCAAAGCCGTCAACGTTGCAAGAATACGTTTCGAGGCCGTTGGCCAAAATGGATGTGAAATGCCGTCTACATTGAGAATTGGAGAGCTGCTGGTTGAAGAGGGGTTTATCAGAGAAAAAGACGTTGAAAAAGCCCTCGAAATTCAAAACCGGGAAACAGCGGGCCCATCTGCAAAAAAAACAAGAACGATCGGAGAAATATTGTGTGATCTGAACTTGATCACCCCAACCGATCTCAGCCATATTCTGAAAAAATACAGCAAACAGCTCCAGCTCGGAGATATCCTTCTGAATCAGGGAGTTCTTCGGAAAGATACGCTCGCCGATGCGCTGAATGAGCAGCGTCGTATCGGCGGATCTCTGGGAAAAATATTGCTGCGAAAAAACCTGGTAACCATTGATCAGCTTTATTCAGCCTTATCCAGGCAGTATCATATCCCTCTGATCCAGCCGGATGAATTTGCTTTTGATGAAAGCCTGCGTTCCAAGCTTTCCGGTATGGTAGGCAAGGAATATGCGGAAACCAATGGCATTCTGCCGCTGTCGTTGGATGGAAACAAGCTGACGATAGCCGTGTATGAGCCTGACAGAATTAGTGCCCTCCGAAAATTAGAGTCTGTTTATCCTTTTCTTCGAATCCAATCCGTTTTGATCCGGGAGGAAAGTTTCCGGAAAAACTTTAAAGTCCTCTACGAAGAAAAACCATCCGGCCCGGAGACGGAGGCCAAAACGGAAAAACCGTTCGAAGATATCGAGATAACCGGGATCGATGGTGATAAAACCGTTTATCTCCCGAATCATCCCGCGGTCTCCTCCGGCTGCCCGGGCACGGAAGCCGAGGATATTGTTAAATCCATTATTCAATTCGGAATCATCCATAATGCCAGCGATATCCACATGGAGCAGGATATGGAAGGAGGCCGTCTGCGCTATCGAATCGCAGGTGTGCTTCAGAGCCTGAAACGGAATCGGCTGGAAGAAAAATTTCGCCAAATGGCCGACCCGGTCGTTTCATGGATAAAAACCCTCTCCAATCTGGATATTGCCGAAAGACGGGTTCCCCAGAACGGAATATTGAGGGTCACGTATTTCGACAGAAACAAAGATCAAAAACTCTCTCTTGACCTGAGAGTGGCCACCTGCCCGACACTTGCGGGCGAAAATATCACCCTGATGATACTCGACCATCGAAAGGCGAAAAAGAGCCTTGTCAATTTGAATCATTCGATGAACGTTCTGGTTCCTCTTAAAGAGCTCCTTAAGCGTCCAGCCGGAGTAATCCTTGTATCCGGTCCGGCGGAAAACGGCAAAATCTCATTTCTTTTCGGGATCTTGAAATATATCCATCATCCGGGGAAAAAAATCGCCACCGTGGAAGATCCGATTCGGTTCAGTTTTCCGGGAATCATGCAGACCCAGGTCAACCCAAAGGTCAATCTGACCCTTTCAGGGCTTCTTCGGGAAGTCTTACATCATGATCCGGACGTTGTCCTGGCGGAAGAAATCAGGGACCATGAAACCGCAAAACTGGCTTTTGATGCCGCTCAATCGGACCGGCTGCTCTTGAGCTCAATTTATTCGAGTGATGCCGTCAATGTCATTTCCAAGCTTATGGAACTGGGGGTTGAGCCCGGAACAATTGCCGACAGTCTGCTGGGCGTCGTTTCGCAGCGACTCGTAAAAAAGATCTGCTCTGCCTGCAAAAAAAAATATTTTGCCGACGAAAACGAATGGCGCCTGTTGTTCGACGGCTACCCTTCTCATTTTGATTTTTTCAAGGGAGAAGGCTGCGCGCAATGCGATTTTACAGGATATAAAGACCAAACCCTGATTTCAGAAATACTGGTTATCAATTCGGAAATCTCCGATGCCCTGAGAAAGGGAGCGGGCGAAAAAGAAATAAGATGTTTGGCCCGAAAAAACGGCATGAAAACGATGCTGGACGATGGATTGATGAAACTGAACCAGACCACTCTGAAAGAAATCATCACAGAGGTTCCTTCCCAAGTAGTTGAAGAATTTAAGAAACAGTCGACAGAAGGCCCGGAGGTTTCAAACATGGCTGAAACCGGCGGTGCCGTGAAATCTCCCGCACATTCATCCACCGGCAGTATATTCGTTATTTCCGACCCGGAGTCCGAAAAAATTCGGATCGACCGGATGTATGAAACCTATCAAAATCTGAAAAAAAGTATCGGAGAGCCCATCGACCGTTCCGATGCATCTTTTTTTGCCCAATTTATCTTGGAAAATTTTCATCGAATCTGCAACCGATTTCACTGTAGCCGCGTCGCATTTCATTTGAAAGCAGAGGGAGATAAAACCCGTTTCTTCGCGACACCTCAAAATTAGGGATGGTTTCTAACAGGGTGTTGAAAAACAAGAATCAGGCCGTCAGGCAAGGCGCGCGGCGAAGCGACAAGCGCAGCATTCAAGCATATGTGAGCATTGGAGAGAGCCGTGCAACGCTGAATGGCGGCCTCAGGCGCAGTTTTTCAACACCCTGCTAAGCTTTCCATGAAATTGGGGACCCATACGGTGCTTTCCGTATCTTTTCATATCGCCTTCGTTTTCAATTCAACGCACGGAACCGACTCTTTTCGAACTTTTCCGAAGGTACGGACTGCAAATAAAATCCATTCCGTTTCACTGCGGGGGATCGACAAAAAACTTGACACAATCCGAAAAAAATAAGGTATGTTTCGAGTTTGATCTTGTATCTTTTTCTCAATTCATACTAAATCATGTGAACCAATGAATCGAATCCCGTCCGAAAGCAAACAAACGGTGACTGGTCTTCTAAAAGAGCTTCGGACGGGATTCTTATCGGTTTCCATCACAATTCAAGGTTTTCATTTAAGACGAAACTTAAAATTCCAGGAAGTTCATTCTTTTTATTTTCCCCGAATCGGGGGATGACAAGTGTCAAGCCACCGTCCGGTAAGGACCAAACAATGAATCACGGGGATATTAAGCTCACCGCGGAATCCGTTGAAAGTATCGGGGATAAACGCGCATCCGCGGTTGAGACCGTAAAAACAGCCGCAAAAAAGCTTTTTAGGGGGGCACGCGGCAGCCACGATTGGGAGCACACGCTCCGTGTATGCAACTTGTGCGAGCGTATCGGACGAACGGAGGGTGTGGATATGGAAGTGCTCCTCATCGCAGCCTATCTGCATGATATTGGAAGATGCTATCAGGATGCATCGGATGGCGTCGTGTGCCATGCGAAAAAGGGCGCCCGTATGGCCTGGCCGATCATCCGGAAACTGCCATTAACGGAAGGGCAAAAGAAAAATATTCTTCACTGCATCCAAGCGCATCGATTCAGGGGAAACGCAGGGCCGGTGACACCGGAGGCGAAAGTGCTGTTTGACGCCGACAAGATTGATTCTATTGGAGCGGTTGGGGTGGCCCGCGCATTTCTCTTCGCCGGTGAGGTAGGTGCCCGTCTTCATAATCCGGAGATCAATATAGAAGAAGCGGCGCCGTATTCACGTGATGACACCGGTTTTAGAGAGTACCGGGTGAAGCTTCGCAAAATCAAGGACCGGATCTTAACGACAGAGGGTAAAAGGCTGGCGGATGAACGCCATGATTTTATGAAAAAATTCTTTGAACGCTTTTTGGAAGAGTACGAGGGGAAAAGGTAACCGTTATGGGTATTAATAGGGTTGAAAAAATTGATGATCTGGTTAAAATCAATCATGTTCTGGTAAGCGTATCGGATAAAAGCGGACTTGAAAGTTTTATACCCGCGTTGCATCGTATCCATCCGGGCATAAAAATTTTTTCCACCGGGGGCACCTACCGCATACTGAAAGAAATCCTCGGCCGATCCGGTGAATCCTCCCTTACGCAAGTCTCGGATTACACAGGACAGCCCGAGACACAGGGCGGACTCGTAAAGACACTGGATTTTAAGATTTATCTCGGACTTCTCACCGAAACATACAACGATTCTCACAAAAAGGATCTGGAACGGACGGGGTCGGTTGCGATCGACATGGTGGTCGTCAACCTGTACCCTTTCAGGGAAACGATTTCAAAACCAGGGGTTACCGTTGAACAGGCCCGGGGGAATATCGATATCGGCGGCCCCTGCATGATCCGAGCTTCAGCGAAAAATTTTCTGAGAGTCGCTCCGGTCGTCGATCCTTCCGACTACGAAATGGTTATATCGACGATGGAAAAAAACGATGGTTTCCTGTCGTTGGAATTTCGTTTCCGGCTGGCAAAAAAAGCTTTTGAACATACCGCCGTTTATGACCGTTCAATTGCCGACTATTTGAACTCAAAATCCCTCGAA
>Ga0116141_10000981_pt1 | contig 23830 bp, 21 predicted proteins | sample AD_UKC097_MetaG_FD_89744 | JGI IMG/M metagenome (GOLD analysis project Ga0116141, IMG submission 89744) | Active sludge microbial communities of municipal wastewater-treating anaerobic digesters from USA - AD_UKC097_MetaG | ecosystem: Engineered > Bioreactor > Anaerobic > Digestate | place: USA...
GCTTGATCCCGGCGATCTTGGCGATCGCGTACCACTCGTTGGTCGGCTCCAGCGGGCCGGTCAGCAGTGCTTCCTCGCGGATCGGCTGCTCGGCATGCTTGGGGTAGATGCACGAGGAACCAAGAAACAGCAGCTTTTCGACCCCGACCGATTCCGCACCAGTAAAGATCGAGGTCTCGATCAGCAGGTTGTCGCGCAGGAACTCGACCGGGCGGGTGTCGTTGGCTAGGATCCCGCCGACCCTTGCGGCGGCGAGGAACACCGCTTGCGGGCGATGGTTGTGCATCCAGCCGAGCACCGCGCGCTGGTCGGTCAGGTCCAGCTCCTCGCGCGAGGCAGTCAGCACCTCGCAGCCCTCGCTGGCCAGGCGGCGGACGATCGCGCCGCCCACCATGCCACGGTGCCCCGCGACCCAGACGCGCTTGCCGGCAAGATCGTAGGGTGCGCCGAGGGTCATGCCGAGCGGTCCAGTACCCCGCCCGCGCGCAGTTCGGCCAGGTCCGACTGGACCATTTCGCGGGCCAGTTCGCGGACCGGAGTTTCGTGGGTCCAGCCCAGCTTCTGGTGAGCCTTGGTAGGATCGCCGATCAGCAGATCGACCTCGGTCGGGCGGAAGTAGCGCGGATCGATCGCCACGCGCAGTGCGCCGGTGGCCTTGCAGTAACCCTTTTCCTCAACACCTTCGCCGCGCCAGTCGATTCCAACTCCGCAATCCTCGAAGGCCCATTCGACGAACTGGCGCACGGTGTTCGTTTCACCCGTTGCCAGCACGTAATCGTCGGCCACGTCCTGCTGCATCATCAGCCACATGCCGCGCACGTATTCGCGGGCGTGGCCCCAATCGCGCTTGGCATCGAGATTGCCGAGGTAGAGCACGTCCTGCCTGCCCAGCGAGATCGCGGCGGCCGCGCGGGTGATCTTGCGGGTGACAAAGGTTTCGCCGCGCAGCGGGCTTTCATGGTTGAACAGGATGCCGTTGGAGGCATGCATGCCGTAGGCCTCGCGGTAGTTGACCACGATCCAGTAGGCATAGAGCTTGGCCGCGGCATAGGGGCTGCGCGGGTAGAACGGGGTGGTCTCGCGCTGCGGGACTTCCTGGACCAGGCCGTAAAGCTCGCTGGTCGAGGCCTGGTAGAACCGGGTCTGCTTTTCCAGGCCAAGAATGCGGATCGCCTCCAGCAGGCGCAGGGTGCCCAGCGCGTCGGAATTGGCGGTATATTCCGGGGTCTCGAAGCTGACCGCGACATGGCTCTGCGCGGCCAGGTTGTAGATTTCGTCCGGCTGGGTTTCCTGGACGATCCGGATCAGGTTGGTCGCGTCGGTCAGGTCGCCGTAGTGCAGAGTAAGCCGCGGATCGGGGACATGCGGATCCTGGTAGATGTCGTCGATCCGGCCAGTGTTGAACGACGAGGAGCGCCGCTTGATGCCGTGGACCCGGTAGCCCTTCTCCAGCAGCAGCCGCGCGAGATAGGCGCCATCCTGGCCGGTTACGCCGGTGATCAATGCGGTCTTGCCACTCACGTCTGGGTCTCCTTCGGGAAAAGCCGGATTATGCGCGCGATCCCCGCGCGGACAGGTTCATGCTGGCCGTCCAGGGTCTTGCCGAGCCGGACCACCACCACGCCGCGATCGGGCGCAACGGTAACGAACTGGCCCAGATGGCCATTCATAGAGAAAGTCGCCGCCCCGGTGCCAGGCCATTCGAGATGGCCGTCGCCTGCCTGGGGGCGGTTCAGCCAGGTCTGCGCGCCATAGCCCTGGTTGCGCGGGCTGGGGCTGACCATGAATTCGATCCATGCGGCGGGAACCAGCTGCGCGCCCTTGACCGCCCCCTTGTTGCGCAGGAATTCGCCGAACGCTGCCCAGTCGCGGGCGGTGCCGTGGATCAGGCTGCCGCCGATCAGGGTGCCGGCGGCGTCAAATTCCGGCACCATGCCCTTCATCCCGAGCGGCTCGAACAGCCGGGTCCGCAGGTAATCGTCAATCGCCTTGCGGCGCACGACCGGATCGCGGCTGGAAGTCAGCGCGCGCGCGGCGATGTCGGCCAGGATTACCGTCGTGGCGGTGGAATATTCCCACTTTGCGCCCGGTTCCGCCTCAAGCGGCTGGGCCTCGGCATAGGCGGCCGTGTCGTCGCGCCCGTCGAGGAACAGCATCCGCACCTCGTCGGATTCGTAAACCGGCTCGCCCGCCTCGGTATGGCGCAGGCCGGAACGCATCTGGAGCAGCTGGCGCAGCGTGATTTCGCCCCGCGGATCGCCCGCGCGCTGCCAGGCCGGGACGGGAGCGCTGTCGTCCAGCCGCAGGCGGCCATCGGCCACGAGCTGTCCGATCATCACCGCAGTGATCGTCTTGGCCATCGACCAGCTGACGAACCGCGTATTCTGGTGATAGCCCGGCGCATAGCGCTCCGCCACGATCCGCCCGTCCTTCATCACCAGCACGGCGCGGGTTTCGGACGTCTCCGGCCGGGTGAACATCGCGTCGAGGGCGCTTGCCAGCGCGGCTCGCCTGACGCCCGGCTTCTCCGCAACGGCGGCCAGTGCCGCCTTGTCCGGCACGGCATCGCCTGGCGAGTCGGCCCCGCCCGTGCCGCAGGCATTCAGGGCTGGCAGCGCAAGCAGCGGCAGGATAAGGGGCAGGAAACGCGCGGACATCGCCGCGCTTCCCTCGCGCAAAGGCAGGCGGATGGCAACTATAAACCCGGCTCAATCAGTGAGATCGCGCCGCATGCGCCGGTTTCTGGTTGCAGTCCTGATGGTTTTCGCGGCCCTGCTGGCATGGAACTGGCGGCCGCTCAACGCCTTCGCTCTGACCGGCGCATCCTATGCGGCGCGGGTCGGCTGCGCGTGCCGCTATGTCGGGGGACGCAGCCTGTCGGATTGCCGCAAGGATTTCGAACCGGGGATGGAGCTTGTGATCCTGTCCGAGGACCGCGTGACCAAAAGCGTCACCGCGCGTTTTCCCCTGCTTGCCACCCAGACCGGAACCTATCGTGAAGGCGAGGGTTGTCGACTCGAGCCCTGGCGGGAATAAGTCTCAGGCATACGAATCAGAGAGATAGCGACTGGCATGACCGAATCCCCGATTGTCCCGGTGATCCTGTGCGGCGGCAGCGGCACCCGGCTGTGGCCGCGCAGTCGGGCCACCTGCCCAAAGCCGTTCCTGCCGCTGGTCGGTGATTCCACGCTGTTCGAGGCGACCGTTTCGCGCTGCGCCGAAGAGGACGGATTCGCCCCGCCGGTGGTCGTGACCGGCACTGCCCATCTCGGTCATGTCGAGGCCCAGCTGGGCGGGGTCGCGGGCGCGCAGGTGATCGTCGAGCCTGCCGCGCGCAACACGGCGGCCGCGATCGCGCTGGCGGCGCTGCGCTTGCCCCCGGACGCCGTGATGCTGGTCTGCCCGAGCGACCATCACATCGCCGATCCGGCCGCGTTCCGGGCCTCCGCACACGCGGCAGCGGCACTGGCGCGCGAGGGCTGGCTGGTATCCTTCGGTATCGAGGCGACGGCGCCCGAAACCGGCTTCGGTTATCTCCAGCGCGGCGAGGCGATTGGCGAGCTTGGCTTCCGCACCGCCCGCTTCGTCGAAAAGCCGGACATCGAGCGCGCGCGCAGTTTCATCGCCGATGGGGGCTATGCCTGGAACGGCGGGATCTTCGCGTTTCGCGCCGGGACCTTCCTGGCCGAGCTGGAGGTGCATCGCACCGCCATCGCCGCCCAGGCACGCGCTGCCGTCGCCGGCGGGCACCAGGACGGTGCGCGGTTCCATCCCGAAGCCGCCGCCTTTGCCGCGATCGACAGCGAATCGGTCGACTATGCGGTCATGGAAAACACCGCCCGCGCGGCGATGGTCCCGGCGGACATGGGCTGGTCGGACATCGGCAACTGGGACGCGCTCCACGGCGCGCGCGATCGCGACGCCGCCGGGAACACGGCGAACGGCCGGGTCGAGCTGGTGGATTGCCGCAACGTCCTGGTCGAGACTGACGGACCGCGCGTTTCGGCGATCGGGCTGGAGGACGTGGTCATCGTCGTCGATGGCGACGAGGTGCTCGTCACCACCCGCGCCGGGGCGCAAATGGTCGGCAAGCTGAGCGGAGCCTCCAGCCAGTGAACCGCCTGCTGGCCTCACGGCCCGTCGAGCGGCCCTGGGGGCGCGAGCAGCTTCCGGCCCCCTTCGTGGCACCGGCGGGAACGCGGATCGGGGAGATCTGGTTCGAAACCCCCGCCGAGATCGAGCAGCTGCTGGTCAAATACATCTTTACCAGCCAGGCTCTTTCGGTCCAGGTCCATCCGTCCGACGCGCAGGCCCTTGGCGGGCGCGGCAAGGAGGAATGCTGGCTGGTGACCAGCGCAGAACCCGGCGCGCGGCTGGGGATCGGCTTCATCGAACCACTGGGTGCGGAGGCGATGCGCGCCGCCGCGCTCGATGGCACCATCGAGGACCTGCTCGAATGGCATCCGGCGGCTCCGGGCGATTTCTTCTACATTCCCGCCGGCACGGTCCACGCCATCGGCGCCGGCATTGGCCTGATCGAAGTCCAGCAGAACTGCGATATCACCTACCGGCTGTATGATTACGGCCGTCCGCGCGAACTGCACCTCGATGCGGGGATCGCGGTGGCACAGGGCCTTCCGCAAGATCCGGCGCTGCGCCGGCACCTGCCGGCAACGGGAAGCGTGCCGCTGGTGGAGGGGCCGCATTTCCGGCTCGAGCGGATCGACGGCGCGCCCGATGCGGCTGCGCTGGCGCGCTACGACGGACCGGTACTGGTCCTGCCGCTCGGCGGTGAGATGACGGTCGGCGCGCAGGTCGCCCGGCCGGGCGATTGTGCCCTTGCCGCCAGCCTGGCCGAGGTTGCGGCCGCAACCGGAATCCACTGGCTCGCCGCTCAGCCCTGCGCCTGAGCTGCTCGTCATGCAAGGATCAGGCGGGGAAGGTTTCCTCGATCCAGCCGCCGCCGACCACGCGTTCCCCGGCATAGAGCACTGCGGCCTGCCCCGGCGCGACTCCGTACTCGCCCTGGGCAAAGCGGATCAGGGTTTCCGCGCCTTCTCCCAGCGGACCCTCCAGCGTCACCGGCACGGGACGGGCCAGTGACCGGACCTTGGCCGTGAGCGGCCCGGCGGGAAGCGGGCCGATCCGGTTGGTTTCGATCAGCCGCGCCGCGCCGACCGCCAGCAGTCGGCGGGGACCGGCCAGCACGCGCCGGGTGGCCGCATCGATGCCGGTAACGTAGAGCGGCTCGGGCTGCCCGCCGATTTCCAGCCCGCGCCGCTGGCCGACGGTGAAGTGGATGATGCCCTTGTGCCACCCCAGCACCGCGCCGGTCTCTGCATGGACGATCTCGCCCGGCTCTACCCCTTCGGGTCGGACCGAGCGAACCACCTTCGCGTAGTCGCCGTCGGGGACGAAGCAGATGTCCTGGCTGTCCGGCTTGGCCGCGACCTTCAGCCCTTCCGCTTCGGCAATGGCGCGGACCTGCGGCTTGGGCAGAGCGCCCAGTGGGAAGCGCAGGAAATCGAGCTGGGCATCGGTCGTCGCGTAAAGGAAATAGCTCTGGTCGCGCGCCGGATCGAGCGCGCGGTGCAGTTCCGGACCCTGCGCGCCGACCACCCGGCGGACATAGTGCCCGGTGGCCAGGCAGTCTGCGCCCAGCTCGCGCGCCATGGCGAACAGGTCGGTGAACTTGGGCCCCATGTTGCAGCGGATGCAGGGCACGGGAGTGCGCCCGGAAAGATAGGAGTCCGCGAATTGCTCCACCACTTCCTCGCGGAAGGAGTCGGCATGATCGAACACATAGTGGGCGATTCCCAGCCGGTCGGCCACGGCGCGCGCATCGCGGATGTCGTCGCCGGCGCAGCAGGCGCCCTTGCGACCGCTTGCCGCACCGTGGTCGTACAGTTGCAGAGTGATGCCGATGGTCTCCGCCCCGCTGCGCGCGGCGAGAGCGGCAACCACCGACGAATCGACCCCGCCCGACATGGCGACAACGATCCGGCGGCCAGCAAGCGGCGGGGAAAGCTGGAACAGCTCGGCGGAATCGGGAAGATCGTGGACGGCAAGGGTCATGGCTGGGCGCGCCTTACACTGCCGCGGCCGCGCAGGCAAAAGCCGCCTGCCTGCCCGGGGCCACGCGACAAATTCGGGTAAGCAATCTCAACGCAACGTAAACCCCGGCTTTACCCGATCTTGACCTTGTCGCCCTAGAACCGGGTCCATGGTGATCGCAACCGAACTCTTTTCCCGCATGAGCGGCCCGGCGGATTCCCCGCCGCAAGATGCCGAACCCCGGCGATTCGACTGGCACGGGCTGCATGCCCGGCTGGCGGCTGCTCATGCCGCGCGGGGTGCGCTGCGCGGCGCCGATTCGGGGCCTGCGGCGGCTTCGGGCGGCTTTGCTGCCTTAAGGGTGGGCGAACGTGCCTCACGCGGTGTTAACCCAACTGATTTAGCAGATCGCAAAGCCGCTGCTGCCAATGATTGGGTCATCGCCGGGCAAGCCATGACCGGCGGTCGAGGACAATGATGATCGAGAACCAGAAGATTCGACCTGCGATGGTGATCGGCCCGCTCGGCGAGCCGCTGACGCTGGAATCGCTGCCTGCGCCGAACACGACCCGCTGGGTGGTGCGGCGCAAAGCCGAAGTCGTGGCTGCGGTGAACGGCGGTCTGCTGACCATCGACGAAGTCTGCGAACGCTACGGGCTGACGCTCGAGGAGTTTGCCTCGTGGCAGCGGGCGGTCGATCGTTCGGGCATGCAGGGACTGCGCGTCACGCGCATCCAGCACTACCGTGACCTGTACGAGCGCCAGCTGAAGTACTGATCCCTTTCGGGAACCTATACCGATCGGCCGGGGGCAGCTAAGCCATCCCGGTCGATTCGGCGTGTCCGAAGGGAACGGGTGCATGGTATTTCTCAACATCGCCGTGGCGCTGGTGGCCGGCGGGATCATCGGCTGGATGGCCAGCCTGGTGATGAACCGCGATGCCTCGATGGGGGTGGTCGCCAATGTCCTGGTCGGTTGCGCCGGCTCGGTGGTGGGCCGGCTGCTGCTCGGCGGGCTGCTCGGCGCGGGCGTCCTGACCAGCGATCCGTTCGATTGGCGCACGCTGCTGGCTGCGTTCGCGGGGGCCGTGCTGCTGCTTGCGGTGATCAACCTGGTCCGCCGTGGCAGGCTGCGCTGAAGCCCTGCGCTTGCCGTTCGCAGACCGCTCTGGGCGGTTTGCAGAGGCTTTGTTTGCCTCGCGCGGTGGTCGGGCCTATGATGAATTCCGCATTTCTCTCCGCGGCGGACGATGTTCCCGGCTTGCGGCAGGTGATATAGTGAAATAATACAGCATGGCCATGTTCCCCCGGCTACGGTGGGGGTGTGTCCGGCAATTACGAGACGGCAAGGGCTATTCCGGCATGAACTTCGACGCGAGGATCGATCCAGCCAGCGCTTCGGCCCAGCAGCCGGACGGCAATCCGCTCTATGAGGGCGAGGAAGGCCGCCGTTCGCGGCGCTGGCTGATCCTGGCCGGCATTGCGGTGCTGCTGGTCATGGTCGCGATCTGGTTCGTTACCCGCGATACCGGGGTGGACCCGGCCAAGAGCGCGAAGGCCCAGGCACCGGTGGTCAGCGTGATCACCCCCGGGCGGACCACCGTCGTGGGCGAGATCGCGGTAACCGGCACGCTTGCCGCCCGGCGCGAGCAGCCGGTCGGCGTGGCGGGCGAAGGCGGCCAGGTGGTCAGCGTGCTGGTCGAGCCCGGCCAGTGGGTGGCGCGCGGGCAAGTGCTGGCCGTGATCGACCGCTCGGTCCAGATCCAGCAACAGGCCAGCCAGTCGGCGCAGGTCCAGGTCGCGCGTGCGAATGCCGACCTTGCCCAGGCAAATTATGACCGCGCCCTCAAGCTGGTCGACAAGGGCTTCATCTCTACGGCCGATGTGGACCGGCTGCGCGCAACCCGCGATGCGGCGCTGGCCCAGGTGCGGGTGGCAGGCGCCCAGCTGGGCGTGCTTCAGGCGCAGACCCGCCGACTGAACGTCGTGGCGCCCGCCGCAGGGCTGGTGCTTGAGCGGCGGATCGAGCCCGGCCAGGTGGTCAGTGGCGGCAGCGGCGTGCTGTTTCGTCTGGCCGAGGGCGGGCAGATGGAACTCAAGGCCCAGATTGGCGAAACCGACCTGGCCCAGCTTGCGCCAGGCGTCGCGGCCAGGGTTACCCCGGTCGGCACCGACCGCTCGTTTGCCGGTCAGGTCTGGCAGCTTTCGCCGGTGATCGATCCCGCGACCCGCCAGGGCACGGCGCGCATCGCGCTGGCCTATGCCCCTGAACTGCGCCCCGGCGGCTTCGCCAGCGCGAAGATCACGGCGGGAACGGTGGTGGCGCCGATGCTGCCCGAATCCGCGATTCAATCCGATGACAAGGGCAGCTTCGTCTACGTGGTCGACAAGGACAACAAGGCGCGCCGCCGGCCGATCAGGACCGGCCTGGTGACCGATACCGGCATTGCCGTGGTCGAAGGCCTTGCCGGTAACGAGCGGATCGTGCTGCGGGCGGGCGGCTTCCTCCAGCCGGACCAGACCGTCCAGCCGCGCGCGGCAACGAAGTAGCCCGGGGCGGACGGAGCGGCGTCATGAACTTTCGCAACATCTCGGCCTGGTCGATCCGTAACCCGGTCGTGCCGATCATCCTGTTCATCGGCCTGACCCTGGCCGGGATCGTTTCGTTCCGCGAAATGAAGATCCAGGCTGATCCGGACATCGAATTTCCGATGGTGATCGTCTCGATCTCGCAGCCCGGCGCCGCGCCGGCCGAAATCGAGAACCAGATCACCCAGCGCGTCGAAAGCGCGATCCGCTCGATCAGCGGCGTCCAGACGATTTCCTCGACCGCGCGCGAGGGCAACAGCCAGACCATGGTCGAGTTCCAGATCGGGACCGACATCGTCGAGGCGGTGAACGAGGTGAAGAACGCGGTCGACCAGGCGCGGGGCGAACTGCCGGACGGCATCCTCGAGCCGCAGGTGATCAAGGCCCAGACATCGTCCAACGCGATCGGCTTCTTTGCCGTCACCGCTAACGACATGACGATCGAACAGTTGTCGTGGTACATCGACGACAGCATTGCCAAGCGCCTGCTGGCGATCCCGGGCATGGCTTCGGTCGAACGCAATGGCGGCGTGGACCGCGAAATCCTGGTCGAGCTTGATCCGGCGCGGATGCAGGCGCTCGGCGTCACCGCCAGCCAGGTCAACACGGCGCTGCGCCAGGTCAATCTCAACACGGCCGGCGGCCGCGCCGAAGTGGCCGGATCGCGCCAGTCGGTGCGCGTGCTCGCCAATGCCAAGTCCGCTTACGAACTGTCGCAGACCGAAATCGCGCTGGGCGCGGGACGGCGGGTCAAGCTTGCCGACGTGGCCCGGGTCGAGGATCGCTATGGCGAACTGACGTCGAAGGCGAAGATCAACGGCCGCGAGGTGGTGACCTTCTCGATCTCGCGCTCACGCGGGGAATCCGACGTCGCGGTCTATGACGAAACCCTTCGGGTGCTCGACAAGATCTCCAAGGAAACGGGCGGCGCGGTCCAGTTCACCCGGCTCGCGACCGAGGTCGATGACGTCAAGGTGCAGTATGACAGCTCGATTGCGTCGATGATCGAAGGCGCCGTGCTGGCGGTGATCGTGGTGTTCTTCTTCCTGCGGGATTGGCGCGCCACCTTCGTTTCGGCGCTGGCAATCCCGCTCTCCTCGATCCCGACCTTCTGGTTCATGGACATGATGGGCTTTTCGCTCAACATGCTCAGCCTGCTCGCGCTCGGCCTGGTCGCGGGGGTGCTGGTCGACGATGCGATCGTCGAGATCGAGAATATCGTGCGGCACATGCGCATGGGCAAGAGCGCGTACCAGGCCTCGATCGATGCGGCGGACGAGATCGGGCTGGCCGTGGTTGCCACCACCTTCTCGATCGTCGCGGTGTTCCTGCCGGTTGGCCTTATGCCGGGCGTTTCGGGACAGTTCTTCAAGAACTTCGGCCTCACCGTGGTCGCGGCCGTGCTGATGAGCCTTGCCGTCGCGCGGATGATAACGCCGATGGTCGCGGCCTATTTCCTCCACGCCAAGGGCCATGCCTCGCATGGCGAGGGCAAGGCGATGGACCGCTACATGCAGGTCCTGCGTTGGTCGCTCGACAATGCCCGGGCAAAGCAACTGCGCGGGCAGCTCACGCGGGTCAGGCCCAAGTTGGCCTATTATGCCGCCCCCCTGGCGATCGGCGCGGCAGCGGCCATCGCGATGATGATGCCCCGCACCCCGGCCAATGCCGCCGCCGCCGAAGCGGCCGAGCAGGTTACCGCCGCCAGCCGGCTGATGAGCGGGCTGTTCATGGGCTTCCTGCCGGGGTTCCTGGTTGCGGTCCCGCTCACGATCCTGGTGGGTGCGGCGATCGCGCGCATCCATGGCGGCAGTGAGGGCCAGGGTTTCCTTGGCTGGGCGAGCTTCAACTTCAAGCGCTTCACGGCGCGGCTGCGCGACCACCGCATCTGGATGCTGGGCATCGGCCTTGGCGCGCTGACGATTACCGGCGTGCTCTTCACCGTGGTTCCGCAGGAATTCTTCCCGCAGGGCAACGGTCAGTTCAGCCGCGCTTCGGTGGAAATGGTGCCGGGAACCACGCTGGAGCAGACCGAGGCCGTCATGGCCCAGGCTGCCGCAGTCCTCGCCAAGGAACCGGACGTCAAGTCCGTGTTCGAGCGGGTGCGCGAGGGCAGCGGCTTCCTGCTGATCACGCTCAACGAGGATCGGGACCGCACTCGCGCCGATTTCGAACGCGCTCTGACGCCTGAGTTGCAGAAGATCCCCGATGCGCGGGTCAACTTCAGCGCCGGCGGCCCCGGACCGCAAGGCGGCTCGAACCGCGCGATCAACGTCATGCTCTCGGGCTCCGATCCCGAGGCGCTGGCGCGCGCCTCTGCCACCCTGGTCGAGCAGATGAGCGGCCTCAAGGAAGTGGTCGCGCCGCGCGTCTCTGCGGACATGCGGCGCCCTGAGATCATCATCAAGCCGCGGCTTGATCTTGCGGCAAGCCTAGGCGTCACCACGACCTCGCTCAGCCAGGCGATCCGCGTCGCCACCCAGGGCGAGATCGACCAGAACGCCGCGAAGTTCTCGCTTTCGGACCGGCAGGTGCCGATACGGGTGAAGCTGCCGATCGAATCGCGCCGCAGCCTGGATACGATCCGCAACCTGCCGGTGCCGACCGCCAGCGGCGGCTCGGTGCCGCTGTCGCGCGTGGCCGAGATCAGCTTTGGCTCCGGGCCGACCACGATCCAGCGCTATAACCAGAGCCGCCGCGTGTTCGTCGGCGCCGACCTCGCGCCGGGCGTGGTCAAGGGCCAGGCGGACAAGGCGATCGCCAAGCTGCCGATCATGCAGAACCTGCCGCAGGGCATTTCCAACGCGCCGTTCGGCCAGGACGAATGGCAGCAGGAAATGATCGCCAACTTCGCCAAGGCGCTGGTAGCGGGCGTGCTGCTGGTCTTCTCGGTGCTGGTGCTGCTCTATCACCGCTTCGTTTCGCCGCTAGTCAACATGGGCTCGCTGTTCCTTGCGCCGTTCGGCGGGCTGCTGGCGCTGGCGATCGCCGGCCAGCCGATCTCGATGCCGGTGTTCATCGGCATCCTGATGCTGTTCGGGATCGTCGCGAAGAATTCGATCCTGCTGATCGACTTCGCGATCGAGGAAATGGCGCTGGGCGCGGACAAGGATTCCGCGATCATCGAGGCCGGGCACAAGCGCGCCCAGCCGATCGTGATGACCACTGTCGCAATGGTCGCGGGCATGATCCCCACGGCCCTGTCGCTGGCCGGGGATTCGGCCTGGCGCGCGCCGATGGGCACCGTGGTGATCGGGGGCCTGATCGTTTCCACCATGCTGACGCTGCTGATCGTGCCTGCCGGTTTCAGTCTTGCCGATGGACTCGAAAAGCGGCTTGGGCCAAGGCTCAGGCGCATGTTCCTGACCTATGATCCCCGCCACGACAAGGAAGGCGCGCCCCCGCGCCCGGGCGAGGATGAAGGCCGGGTCATGCCGGCGGAGTGACCATGGCCGGCCCCGCGCTGCCGCAGCGCGGCGGCCTGCCGGCCGACCGGGCGCGGCAGATGCGCCTGACTGCGACCGGGCTGCTGGTCGCCATGGCGGCCCTGTTCCTGGTGGCCCACCGACTTGCGGGATTGCACCCGGCCTGGGGCTATGTCCTGGCCTTCAGCGAGGCGGCGATGGTCGGCGGGCTGGCGGACTGGTTCGCGGTGACCGCGCTGTTCCGTCGCCCACTGGGCCTGCCGATTCCCCACACGGCGATCATTCCGGAAAACAAGGACCGCATTGCCGATACGATGGCGGCCTTCCTGCGCGAGAACTTCCTCACGCCGCAGGTGGTGGCGCGGCGGCTTGCGAACATGAACCTGGCGGCTGCGGCGGGCGACTGGCTGGCCGATCCGGCGCGCGGCGGCAGCACCCGCCTGAGCGGCGGGGCGGCTGAACTGGCCGCGCAGGTGCTCGAATCACTCGATCCCGAACGGCTCGGCACCCAGGTGCGATCCGGCCTGTTCCGCCAGATCGACAAGCTCGAGGTTGCGCCGCTGATCGGCCAGATGCTGAATACCGCGATCGTTGACGGGCGGCATATGCCGGTGATCGATTCGCTGGTGCGCTGGGCGGGCCTGACGCTTGAGGACAACGAGGATCTGATTCGCGACCTGATCCACCGCCGCGCCAATGCCGTGCTGCGCTGGACGGGGCTCGACGAAAAGCTGGCCAATTCGGTGCTGGACGGGCTCTACAAACTGCTGGCCGAAGTGATCGTCGATCCCCGGCACCCGCTGCGCGGCAAGATCGAGGAGGGCCTCGCGAAGCTGTCGCATGATCTCCAGCACGATCCGCAGCTGCGCACGCGGGTCGAGCGGCTGAAGGGCGAACTGATCGCCAACCCCGCAGTGTCGACCTGGTGGCAGGGTGTGTGGGAGCGGCTGCGCACCGCCATGCTCGCGCGCCTGCGCCGCCCCGCCGGCAGCGGCGAGGGGCAGTTCACCGAGGGCCTGGCCGAACTGGGCCGGCACCTGCGCGATGATCCGGCACTGCAACTCCAGATCAACCGCTTCGCCCGCCGCACCGTGGTGGGAATTTCGGTGCGCTATGGCGATCAGATCGTCCGGCTGGTTTCGGAGACGGTCAAGCGCTGGGACGCGGCAACGGTCACCGATCGGATCGAGGGCGCAGTGGGCCGCGACCTCCAGTTCATCAGGATCAACGGCACGCTGGTCGGCGGCCTGGTCGGCGTGATCATCCACGTGATCGACCAGCTGCTGTGAGCGGGCCGCTCCTCACCACCGCGCGGCTGGAGCTGTGGCAGCCAACGCCAGGCGACCTCGCCGACCTGTTCGCCCTGACCCGCGATGAGGAGACCCGGCGCTTCCTGGGCGGTTTCGCGCCGAGCGAGGCAGATTCGTTCGCCCGCCTCTATCGCAATGCCGGGTCCTGGGCGCTCCACGGTTATGGCACCTTCATGGTCCGGCTTAAGGGCGAGGGGCGGATCGTCGCCAATTGCGGCGTATTCCGCAGCCACCGGGGCTTCGGGGCAGAGAGCGGCATGGACAACGTGCCAGAGGCCGGCTGGATCGTTCACAAGGACCACTGGGGCCAAGGCGTGGCCCGCGAAGCGATGGAAGCCGCGCTCGCCTGGTTCGACGCCACCCACGGCCGCCAGCGGATCGCCTGCATGATCGACGAAGGCCACGCCGCGTCCGACGCGCTGGCGGGCAAGCTGGGGTTCGTGCGCTATGGGACATTCCAGCCGGACGGGGGCGCCGCGCCGCTGGTCCTCTACGAACGACTGTAGAAACTGACGGAGGGGCGGGTGCAGCACAGGATGGGGCCGGGCGACCTGCTCGACAATGCGGGACAGCTGATCGAGCGCGGCTGGGCCACGGCGGAGGTCCGGCGCTATGACCGGCGCGCGATCCGTGCGAGCAGCTGGCGGATCAAGGAGTGGGATTACTACTGCATCCTGACCGACGACCATGCCCTGGCGCTGACGGTCGCGGACAATGGTTATCTGGGGTTCCTCGGCCTGTCATGGATCGACCTGAAGGCCGGTACGGCGGTCAATCACGGGGCGGTCCGGCCATTTCCCTTCGGGCGGATGGGGATGCCCGCCAGCGCGAACAGCGGCGATGTCGACCAGCACCACGGGGGCATTGACCTATCGTTCCGGCACGAGGCGGGAGGGCGGCGGCTGGCCTTCGCGGCTCCGGGCTTCGATCGCGGCAAGGGGCTATCTGGCGAGATCGCGCTGGCGCAGCCGGACGAGGACCGCATGGCGATCGCCACGCCCTTCCCTGATGCGCCGCGCGCGTTCTATTATAACCAGAAGCTCAACTGCCTGCCCGCGTCGGGTCACGCGCAGCTAGGCAGCCAGCGGATCGAATTCACCCCGGACCGCGCCTTCGCCGTGCTCGACTGGGGACGCGGGGTCTGGACCTGGGACAACACCTGGTACTGGGGCTCGGCCTCGGGACTGCACCAGGGCCGCCGCTTCGGCTTCAATATCGGCTACGGGTTCGGCGATACCAGCGCCGCCAGCGAGAACATGCTGTTCCTCGATGGCAAAGCGCACAAGCTGGCGGAAGTGACTTTCCACTTGCCCGACGGCCCGCTGGACCGGGCGGACTGGCGCTTTACCAGCAGCGACGGGCGCTTCGAGATGACCTTCACCCCGATCGTCGACCGGCACGACCGCGTCGCGATCGGCCCGTTCCTGACCGACCAGCACCAGGTGTTCGGGCGTTTCGCCGGCAGGGCGGTGCTGGATGATGGCACGGTGCTCAACATTGAAGGCCTCACCGGCTTTGCCGAGCAGGTTCACAACCGCTGGTGACCAACGAAAAAGACCCCGCCGAAGCGGGGCCTTTCCGTATTCGCGTTATCGCGTTGTTCAGAGCTTGCTGGTCAGTTCCGGCACGGCAGTGAACAGGTCCGCGACGAGGCCGATGTCGGCGACCTGGAAGATCGGCGCGTCTTCGTCCTTGTTGATCGCGATGATGGTCTTGGAATCCTTCATGCCGGCGAGGTGCTGGATCGCACCCGAGATGCCGACCGCGACGTAGACTTCCGGAGCGACGATCTTGCCGGTCTGGCCGACCTGGTAGTCGTTCGGCACGTAGCCCGCGTCGACCGCGGCGCGGCTGGCGCCGACGCCCGCGTTCAGCTTGTCGGCCAGCGGGAAGATGACCTGCTGGAAGGTTTCCGCGTCCTTCAGGGCGCGGCCGCCCGAGACGATGATCTTGGCCGAGGTCAGTTCCGGACGCTCGCTCTTGGCGATTTCCGAGCCGACGAAGGTCGACAGGCCCGATGCGCTAGCGCCCGACACGGCCTCGACCGCGCCCGAACCGCCGGTGGCGGCGGCCTTGGCAAAGGCGGTGCCGCGCACGGTGATCACCAGCTTGGCATCGCTGCTTTCAACAGTGGCGATGGCGTTGCCGGCGTAGATCGGACGGGTGAAGGTCTTCGGACCCTCGACCGAGAGGATTTCCGACACCTGCATCACGTCGAGCAGCGCGGCGACGCGCGGCGCGATGTTCTTGGCGGTGGTGGTGGCGGTCGCGACGAAGGCGTCGTGATCGGCCATCAGCGAGGCAACCAGCGGCGCGACGTTTTCGGCCAGCGCATTGGCATAGGCGGCGTCATCGGCGAGGTGGACCTTGCCCACGCCGGCGATCTGCGCAGCGGCTTCAGCCACGGCGGCGCAGCCCGACCCGGCGACCAGCAGGTGAACCTCGCCCAGCTGCGAAGCGGCGGTCACGGCGGCCAGGGTGGCATCCTTGACGGCGGTGTTGTCGTGTTCGACCCAAACGAGCGTCTTCATCAGGCGACTCCCATTTCCTTGAGCTTGGCGACGAGGGCATCCACGTCGGCCACCTTGATGCCGGCGCTGCGCACCGGCGGTTCGCTGACCTTGAGGGTCTTGAGGCGCGGCGCGACATCGACGCCGTAGTCAGCCGGGGCCTTGGTGGCGAGCGGCTTGGACTTGGCCTTCATGATGTTGGGCAGCGAGGCATAGCGCGGCTCGTTGAGGCGCAGGTCGGTGGTGACCACGGCCGGCAGCGCCAGCTTCACGGTTTCCAGACCGCCGTCGATTTCACGCTTCACGACGACCGAATCGCCTTCGACGGTGACTTCGTTGGCGAAGGTGCCCTGCGGACGGCCAAGCAGCGCGGCGACCATCTGGCCGACCTGGTTGCTGTCGTCGTCGATCGCCTGCTTGCCGGTGATGATCAGGCCCGGGGCCTCTTCATCGGCCACGCCCTTGACGATCTTGGCGACCGCCAGCGGTTCGACTTCCACGCCGTCGTGGACCTGGACCAGAATGGCGCGGTCAGCGCCCATCGCCAGCGCGGTGCGCAGCGTTTCCTGAGCCTTGGCCGGACCGACCGAAAGCGCCACGATCTCGGTCACCACGCCCTTTTCCTTCAGGCGGATGGCTTCCTCGACGGCGATTTCGTCGAACGGATTCATGCTCATCTTGACATTGGCGAGATCGACACCCGTGCCGTCGGACTTGACCCGCGGCTTAACGTTATAGTCGATCACGCGCTTTACGCAGACCAGGGCTTTCATGTCTCGCAAGCCTTTCCCATGGAGATTGCCGAAATCGATTGCTGCACTGCCGCATAGGTAGAGTTTACGTAAACGTCAACTTCCCATTTAGCCGTGCACTTAAACGAGTGAACGGCATCGCCATTGCCGCGCATTCCCATGCGGTCAAGAGCGGAATCGGGGGCTTGCGCGCCAATTGTGCGGTTGCAGCGCGGCGATAGTATGCTGCACTGACAGCCTTTGCAGGGGGCTGAAAGGAAAGGGCCGGCTCCGCGCCCTGCGGAACCGGCCCCTTGCTTGCCCGTCAGGCGCGAGGCGCTCAGGCGGCCTTGCGCACTTCCGCGACGATCTTCTTCGCGGCGTCGCCCAGATCGGCGGCCGAGACGATCGGCAGGCCCGAACCTTCGAGGATCTGCTTGCCCTGTTCCACGTTGGTGCCTTCGAGGCGGACCACCAGCGGCACCGACAGGTTCACTTCCTTTGCCGCTGCGACGATGCCGTCAGCGATGATGTCGCACTTCATGATCCCGCCGAAGATGTTGACGAGAATGCCCTTCACCGCCGGATCCTTGAGGATGATCTTGAAGGCCGCGGTGACCTTTTCCTTGTTGGCGCCGCCGCCGACATCGAGGAAGTTGGCCGGGAATTCACCGTTCAGCTTGATGATGTCCATGGTCGCCATGGCGAGGCCCGCGCCGTTCACCATGCAGCCGATGTTGCCATCGAGCTTGATGTAGGCGAGGTCGTACTTGCTGGCTTCGATTTCGGCGGGGTCTTCCTCGGTCTCGTCGCGCAGTTCCATCACGTCGGGGTGACGGTAGAGGGCGTTCGAATCGAAGCTCATCTTGGTGTCGAGCACCAGCAGCTTGCCATCCGATTCGGCGAGCGGGTTGATTTCGATCATCGAGCAGTCGAGCGCCATGAACGCGTCATAGAGCTGCTTGCCCAGCACCTGGGCCTGCTTGTTGAGATCGCCCTTGAGCTTGAGGCCAAAGGCCAGCGCGCGGCCGTGGTGCGGCATGAAGCCTTCGGCCGGGTCGATGGTGATGGTGGTGATCTTCTCGGGCGTCTCGTGGGCGACGTCCTCGATGCTCATGCCGCCTTCGGTGCTGGCGATCATGGCGATCCGGCCAGTGGCGCGGTCGACCAGCATCGACAGGTAGTATTCCTTGCCGATGTCGACGCCATCGGTGATGTAGAGGCGGTTGACCTGCTTGCCGGCGTCGCCGGTCTGTATCGTCACCAGGGTGTTGCCCAGCATGTCCTTGGCGTGGGCTTCCACTTCCTCGATGCTCTTGGCGAGGCGCACGCCGCCCTTGGCGTCGGGGCCGAGTTCCTTGAACTTGCCCTTGCCGCGCCCGCCGGCGTGGATCTGCGACTTCACGACGTAGAGCGGCCCGGGCAGCTGCTTCGCGGCAGCGACGGCCTCTTCCACGGTGAGTGCGGGAATCCCCGCGGGAATGGCGATGCCGAACTTGGCGAGCAGTTCCTTGCCCTGGTATTCGTGAATGTTCATGGGTCTCGATCTCCGCGGGGAGGTAAGCCGTACGGCCGATGATGCGGCGCCGCATAAGCACATCGGGACCGGCTTGAAAAGGCCCCTGCATGCGCAATTAAGTTGCCAATTGCGGGGACTGTGGCCCTTCCGAGGCTTGCCAAGGCGCATCCGCGTGCCCAAGTTCGCCGCCGATGATCGACCGCGCGCGCCTGGAGATGATCGTTCGCGAAGCGGGCCGAATCGCCTTTGACCGCTGGCCGGGCGCCGGACACGCTCTCGAAGCGTGGGAAAAGCATCCCGGCAGTCCGGTGAGCGAGGCGGATCTTGCAGTCGACGCCTTCCTCAAGCGGGAACTTGGCGCGTTGCTGCCGGCGGCCGGCTGGCTGTCCGAAGAGACGATCGATGCCCCGCAGCGGCTTGAGGGCGGGTTGATCTGGCTGGTCGACCCGATCGACGGCACGCGCGATTTCATTCGCGGACGCACCGGCTGGGCGGTCTCGGTCGCGCTGATCAGCGCGGGGCGGCCGCTGCTCGGCATGCTCGATGCCCCGGCGCGCGGCGAGTTCTGGCACGGGGAGGCGGGGCAGGGATCGTGGCGCAATGGCGTGCGGCTGGTCGCCAGCCAGCGCAAGCAGCTGTCCGGCGCGCGGGTTCCGGCGAATGTCCTGCCCAGGATTGATGCTGACCTGACGCCGGTGGACCAGCCCAATTCCATCGCCCTGCGACTCGCCATGGTCGCGGCTGACGAGGCGGACCTCCTGGCGACGCTGCGCTGGGGTTTCGAATGGGATATCGGCGCGGCCGCCCTGATCGCGCGCGAGGCGGGCGCGGTGGTGACCGACGTGTTCGGCGAGCCGCTCAACTATAACAAGCGCGATCCCCGCGCTTTCGGCGTCCTGGCGACCGCGCCCGCGATCCACGCCGCTGCGGTGGAGCGGCTGGCCAGCCGCGCCCGCGAACTGGCGAAGGAATAAAGCACCCGCTTCCACCGTTCGTGTCGAGCGTGGTCGAGACACGTCCGCACTGCCGTATCTCGACCACGCTCGACACGAACGGATGGGGGAGTGGGGTGCATCACCACCCGCCTCCTTTCGTCATTGCGAGCGCAGCGAAGCAATCCAGGAGCGGTTTGCACCGCCTCTGGATTGCTTCGGCTTGCGGCCTCGCAATGAGAACCGCAGGAGGAAGACTTACTGCCCCGTGCGCGCGGCCTGCACGTCGTCGGTGGTCACCGGCACGATCTTGATCTCGACCCGGCGGTTCTTCTGCCGGCCATCGGCGGTGTCGTTGCTGGCGATCGGCATGGTCTCGCCAAAGCCCTGGCTGCGGATCCGCGCCGCCGGCACCCCGCGCGAGACGAGGTAGTTGAGCACGGTCCGGGCGCGGTTTTCAGACAGGGTCTGGTTGAAGGCATCCGATCCGGTCGAATCGGTATGGCCGTAAACGTCGATCAGGCTGTTGGGATACTGGATCAGGCTTTCCGCCACCTTGTCGAGCGTGGCGCGGAATTCGGGACGCAGGCTGTAGCTGCCGACGTCGAAGGTGACGCCGTCGGGCAGGTTGACCAGGATAGCGCTGCCGTTGTCGGTCTCGGTCACGTCGACGCCCGATCCGGCGGTCTGTTCCTTCAGTTCCTTGATCTGCTTGTCCATCTGGTAGCCGACCACGCCGCCCGCGACGCCGCCGATCCCGGCGCCGACGATGCGCCCGGTCTTGCCGCCGATCAGCCCGCCCAGCAGCGCGCCCGCCACCGCGCCGCCGACTCCGCCGATGGCGGTGCGCGACACCTTGCGCTCACCGGTGTTGGGATCGGTGACGCAGGCCGACACGGTCAGAAGCGAAAACGCGGCGAAGCCGGAAACCAGCAGTCTAGACTTGATCATGGAGCAAACCCCTCACTTCTCTTGGAAAATAACTTCAGCTGGCTACACCTTGCAAGCTGAACGCGGCATGGATCGATAGACCGGAAACGGGCAGCGCCGCCACTGGTTCCCGCAGCCCCCTTCGCCTTGGGCCGCAAACCTGCTAGGCCCCCTCATGTGACACCCTATCCCTGGTCCGACGTCCTGATCATCGCAGGCCTGATCCTGCTCAATGGCCTGTTCTCCATGTCGGAGCTGGCGATCGTTTCGGCGCGCCCCGCCCGGCTGCGCATGCTGGCGGATCGTGGCAGCTCGCGGGCGAAGACCGCGCTGGACCTCGCGGCCGATCCGGGCAAGTTCCTGTCGACGGTGCAGATCGGGATCACGCTCGTCGGGATCATCGCCGGCGCCTATTCGGGGGCAAGCCTGGGCGGTCCCACGGGCGAGCGGCTGATGGTGCTGGGCGTCCCGGCTGACTGGGCGCCAGAGGCGGGGTTCGCACTGGTCATCGTGCTCACCACCTATTTCAGTCTGGTTGTGGGCGAACTGGTGCCCAAGCAGGTCGCCCTGCGCGCGGCAGAGCCGATCGCCGTGCTGACCGCCGTGCCGATGGCCTTTGTCGCGCGGGCGACCGCCCCGTTCGTCTGGCTGCTCGACCGTTCCTCCAGCTTGCTGCTGCGCCTGCTTGGCGCGCGGCACAAGGGCGAGGCGGGGGTGACTGCCGAAGAACTCCACATGCTGTTCGCCGAGGCGACGCGATCGGGCGCGATCGAGGAGGACGAGCGGCAGATCATGACCGGGATCATGCGGCTTGCCGACCGGCCGGTGCGCGAGCTGATGACCCCGCGCACCGAGCTCGACACGATCGACCGCCGCGCCAGCGAGGCCGAAGTGCGCGCGGCGATCAAGGACAGCCCGCATTCGCTGCTGCCCGTGGCCGATGGCTCGCCCGACAATATCGTCGGCGTGGTCAAGGTGCGCGAGGTGCTGGCGGTGCTGCTGGCCGGCAAGCGGCTGCAGATCGCGCGGCTGATGAAGAAGGCCGAGATCATCCCCGACCAGATCGACGCGATGGATGCGCTGCGCATTCTCCAGCAGTCGGGCGTGTCGATGGCGCTGGTCCACGATGAATACGGCCACCTCGAAGGGGTGGTCACTCCGGCCGATCTGCTGGCCGCGATCGTCGGCACTTTCGCCAGCCATCAGGACGCGGGCGACGAGCCGATGCTGGTCGAGCGCGAGGATGGATCGCTGCTGGTGGCTGGTGCCATGCCGGCGGACTTCCTGGCCGAGCGGCTGGGGATCGAACTGCCGGACGACCGCGACTATGCGACGGCGGCGGGCTATGTCCTGTCGGTGCTCAAGCACCTGCCGCACGAGGGCGAACATTTTGCCGAGCAGGACTGGCGCTTCGAGGTAGTCGACATGGATGGCCGCAAGATCGACAAGCTGCTGGTCAGCCGGGTCGACCAGACCGGCGGCTGATCGCAGCGAACAGGCCCACAGGCTCAAACGAAAAGGCCCACCTTGCGGCGGGCCTTTCCTGCAAATCCGAACCTGAGGCGGGCTTAGTTGCCGGCGCTGGCCTGGGCTTCGCGCCCGTCGCCTTCCGGCGCGGCAACGATGTCGCGGGTCACCGCGCCTTTGGCGACGGTGTTGGTGGCCGGATCGCCAACGGTCGAGCGGATCGACGGGGCGGCAACGCCAGCCCGGTTGTCGATTGCCGTTTCCACTGCGCTGCGCGGCTGGGCCGGGCCGAACAGGGCGTCCTGCGCCTGCTGCGATGCGCTGGTGTCAGACGGGCGCGGCGCGCCGGGGGCCGGCGGAACCAGCGCGAAATCGGGCGGCACCACCAGCGGGGCCTGGCGCTGCACGGCGAATTCGTCCGGCCGTTCGCGCCCGAGCAGGCCGCTGCTGCCGCAGCCCGCAAGCAGCGCGGCAGCGCCGGTCAGCACGATCAGGGCAGGGGTCTTGCTCATTGTGTCAAATCTCCGAGGGCTTCGCGCCCGCATCTTCGTCCCCGCGCTTTTCGCGCGAAAGGAACGAACGGGCAAGGATAATCAGGACGCCGATGGTGATCGCGGCGTCGGCCAGGTTGAACACCAGGAACGGGCGGAAATCGCCGAAGTGCAGGTCGGCATAGTCGACCACGAAGCCGAAGTTAACCCGGTCGCGGATATTGCCCATGGCCCCGCCCAGCACCAGGGCGAGCGGGGCGATGTCCCACCAGTGCTTTTCGCGCAGCAGCCAGACCAGCACCACGCAGGCGATGCCCAGCGTCAGCAGGATCAGGCCCAGGCGCATTTCCAGCGAATTGGCGGTCAGCAGGCCCAGCGAAACGCCGTAGTTTTCCACCCAGGTCAGGCGGAAGAACGGGATCAGCTCGATCACCTGCAGTTCGCGCAGCTTGATCGCGACGACCCACGCCTTGATCCACTGGTCGACCAGGAAGATCACCAGCGCGAGAGCGAGGCCGATCAGGCGGTTGCGGGTGAGAAACTTCACAGCGGCTCGTTTCCTGCTTCGTCATGCTGAACTTGTTTCAGCATCCATCGTGCCACCGCGCGCTTCGGGCTGCGCGGATGAATGGACCCTGACCCGGTAGGGCGGTGAAGCCAAACAAGTTCAGGGTGACGGGGGGTGGATAGGGGTTCAGCCATTGACCACGGTTTCGCAGCGACCGCACAGTGCGCCGTCCTCGCTCACCTCGGGAGGTGGCGCCAGCAGCGGCCGCATTTGTGATTTTCGGTCTTCCGCACTTCGGTTGGACCTCGGTGGACTGCGGCGACAATCAGAATCTCCGCCATGTCAACATCGCCGGGGTCGCCTGGATAGATGTATTCCGCCTCCAGACTCGAGCCGATCACCTTCTCGCGACGCAGCGGTTCGATCTGTTCGTTTGCGAGCATTCGCTGATCGCGAATAGCCGTCCACTTGCTGATCAGAGCATCGACTTCCACCTCCGGCACTTCGGGCCATTCCAGCAGGTGCACGCTGCCCGCTTCAGGATAGCGCGCGGCCCAGACTTCCTCCGCCGTGAAGACCAGCACCGGGGCCGCCCAACGGACGAGGGCGTGGAACAGCAGGTCCAGCACCGTGCGATAGGCCATGCGCCTGGGGTCCGTGGGCGCATCGCAGTAGAGGCTGTCCTTGCGGATATCGAAGAAGAAGGCCGACAGGTCCTCGTTGCAGAAGTCGGTCAGCGCGCGGACATAGGCGTTGAAGTCGTAGTCATCGACCGCGCGGCGCAGGCTGGCGTCCAGCTGCGCGGTGAGGGCCAGGACATAGCGCTCCAGCTCCGGCATAGCGGCAACGTCCACCCGCTCGGCCTCGGTGAAGCCGTCGAGCGCGCCCAGCAGGTAGCGGAAGGTGTTGCGCAGCTTGCGGTACTGGTCGGCCACGCCTTTCAGGATCTCGTCACCGATGCGGTGATCCTCGGTGAAGTCGACCGACAGTGCCCACAGGCGGATGATGTCGGCGCCGTTGGTTTCCATCACCTTCAAGGGGTCGATGGTGTTGCCAAGGCTCTTCGACATCTTCATCCCCTTGGAATCCATCGTGAATCCGTGGGTGAGGACAGTCTTGTAGGGGGCATGGCCGCGCGTCGCGCAGGCTTCCAGCAGGCTCGACTGGAACCAGCCGCGATGCTGGTCGCTGCCTTCCAGGTACATGTCGGCGAGCGGGCCGGTGTAGCCTTCGCCCCGCATGAGTTCCGGCCACTTGCCGCTTTCCATGACGAAGGCGTGGGTCGAACCCGAATCGAACCAGACGTCGAGAATGTCGGTGACGCGCTCGTAATCCTCGGCCTTGTAATCAGTGCCGAGATACTCC
>Ga0116141_10000987_pt1 | contig 23800 bp, 15 predicted proteins | sample AD_UKC097_MetaG_FD_89744 | JGI IMG/M metagenome (GOLD analysis project Ga0116141, IMG submission 89744) | Active sludge microbial communities of municipal wastewater-treating anaerobic digesters from USA - AD_UKC097_MetaG | ecosystem: Engineered > Bioreactor > Anaerobic > Digestate | place: USA...
TGTCGGACAATGAGTTGGGAATGTATCCAGTCGCAAGGTTTCGTATCTCTCCGATCAGTTTCTCTACATTCTCCCAACGAGAAGGGGCGCGTAAATATCCGATAGCCAGATCGCGAGTTCTGTGAAGCGCGACAGAAATTGGGGTCTGCTGAACTAAAGCAAGTTGGGCGCTGACTGCTTCTACACGATCACGTCGCCAGTGTTCAAAACCATCTGTCTCTTCTGCTTGGCCCCGTTTTTTGCCCACTTTTATAGCAGGGAGGCCGTATACCCGAGTCGCGCTGGCAACGTTTTCCACCGCATCGTGCTGATAACTTGTCAGCAGAGACCTTCCTGCAACACCTTCTGTGTTTTCAGCAATTTCTGACAATCGTGCCTGCAATGCGGCAATCACTCTTGTCTTGCCGGTTCCAGGCGGTCCTTGAATAAGAGCCATATCGGGAGTGTTCAAGGCAACCTTCAACGCCTCAATCTGTCTTGTTGTGGGTTCACCGCCAAAGGCTTGTCTTGCAGCTGCGGACAGTGGTCTTTCTTGCTTCCGTCGACGTTCAGGAACCGCCTTCCCTTCGATAAGCAAACCGAGTTGTGGCATGGGGCATTCTGCCGAAGCAATCCGTGATTGGGCTCTCTCCCGACGATCGAGCCGCTTTCGGCCCCCACTGAGGCTAACAAATAGCACTCCTTTTTCGGGTGGCAGAATATCGTCCTCACTACGCCCGAACGGTGGGTGGAGGTCAATGGTGCCTCTAAATCTATCAAACCCAACGCACTCTCCAGTAAAGACTCTTTCTCTACTTTCTATGTCTCTGTACTCGATGGCCTCATCCTCAGCTTCAGCACCTTTACTCTCAACTAGTTCTGCTGGCGGTTTCTCTGAAGCTTCTAAATCAACTGATTCGTAGTCTTGAAGGATTCGGATACTTGGCTCGAGCTCGGCAGCTTCGGTCAGTGCAAAGCGCCAATTCCCATTGGAGAGCAGACGACGAGAAGAATATCGCAACCACCCTAATAGTCGAGCTCGACTAAGGATGCTTCGCCGTTCTAATTTATTGTATTCTCTCCACAGGCTTAAGTAACTGTCTGCGGTTTCTACTAATTGATCAAGCTGTGTTCGAGCCGACCCCCGAAAGCGGCCGGCGATAGTGTAGTCGGTGAAACGAAAATGCCCCCGGATAATAAGAACCGGCCTTCTCTCATCGTACGATGCTGGCCGCCGGGCTTCAACGACTCGAGTCACTATGAGGCGATCGTCCGAATCCCGAATCAGGTCTACGGCAATACCCTGACCGTAGAGTCGGAAACCGCTCCGCTTATCCCTCTGGGGTGTCGGACTACCCGACAGGAAGACTCGATCTGGTCCATCAATTCCCCCGATGATTATTTTCTTGGATAGCCACATGATGACATCGCTGACAGACACCAAAGATCTCCGCTTTTGCCGGATAGCATCGACAACCTTCTCATCAACTCCGAAATCTGTGTCTTCATGCCAATAATATTCTGAAGAGAATTCTCGGATCTCCACCACAACAGATTTAGGTACGTTACTTCCGCGCGGCAAGAAGGCAGCGACCCAGGCCACTCGTGGCAGGTTTCTAGCTTTCAATCGATTTAAGAGATCTTGATGATGAGCGTCAATTCCTCCGACTTCCCATGAGTCCTTACCAATCCGCAGAATTACAGCATCACCAGTCTCGGAAGGAATTAAACTCACTTCTTGGAGAGAGTTTATCGCCTGGTCGAATCCTGTACTTCCCACTGGCTTAAGTTCGAGAATGCTGGCTTCACCTCTCTCGACATCGCTGACTCTCATGTTCTAGCCCCCCCACGAAGTTCAAACATTGCAACACGGTGAAGTTCTTTAGAAGCTCTAAAATGAAGCTGCCAAGCACTTCGCCCCTTTTCAAGTTTGATCGATTTTTCTCGATCGCTGAGTTCAGATTTGTGGCCACCCGTCTGTGTAAGCAATAAATACCTATTCCCATCCAGACTCTTCAGTTTGACACAGTCATCAACTAACGTCACAGAGACAACAGGCAGATCGATCTGCCCGACTAAACTACCGAATGCAAGACGTCGGGTTATGATAAAGGCTTGATTGTTGGTAACAGCTCCGTAACCCATCAAGACAGGTTGTTTTGACTCTCCCTTGGGTTTCATTGCTATTCCACCCTCCGCACCAAATCCAGGATCCCAAAGATGAAACACAATGGTGGCAAATTCTGGCCGATCAAGGTTGCACCATGGACATACAGATTGATTGAAAAAATATGTGCCAGAACATCCTGGACAAACAATGGTGCCGTCCGCAGCAGCAAAGAGACGTTCTGCCCATTCACTCAAGCTGGGCCTAGCACATGGATTAGCTCGCCCCGGCCCGAAAGCCTGCCAGAAAGAATCAACGAGGCGCTGCGATAGTACTGTGGTACGTGGAACCCCAAAGGATGAACGGTTCCGATTGTCATTCGGATCGTCAATCCACGGCAACAGACCCGCATAAGCCTGCTCCTCGAGTTCTGGTTCGCCGGCATCGACCATATCGCCAATAAATGGATGAGCGAGAGTTAAGGTCTGAAACGCCAGGACCGCAAAAGCAAAAGCGTCGCTCAGCGAAGTAGCACCGGATGTGCGCTTTATCAGTTCCGGTGCCCCGAAGCCAGGAGTGAACACGCAATTGGCAGGATTCGCTTCGTATTGGAGATTGTCGGTGTCAATCAACCAGACCTCATTGTCATCTTTAGTCAAGGAAATGAAAATATTCTCGGGAGACGGATCAGAGTAGACAAGCCCTTTCCCGTGAAGTTGGGCAAGCAGATGTGCAGCTTTGCCCAACAGACGGAGCCTACGGCGAAGGCCCCCGCTTTCGAGATACCACTTGGCCAGTGAAGATTCACCCTTCGGAGGATTCATCAACGACTTGATCGGTCCCATACCCGTCAGCATTTCCATTACGTAACCGGTGTAAGGAGGGCGCAGCATTTCGAGAGGTTTGGCCAAGGCAAGATCTTTCAAGGGTAATCGTCGAACATGAGTGATCTGATTTCTTAACCTATCACGTCGGAGCTGATCACCTCCCATGATCAGCTTTACGGCGAGACGCCCACCCTTGACAGCATAGACAGATCCCTGACCTCCTTGTCCAAGCCTTTCAGACAGTTCATAACGGATCCCATTTTGGTCTGTAACGAACTTCAACATGGTCACCGCTTCCTCCCAGCAACTTCCGCATTCACCTTCAACACTGCAATGGTTTTGTCATCAAGATGCCTAGGTGTTGGCCATGCTCGCAATTCCGCCACCAACCTATGCCAACGTTGAACGGGGTGCAGCTCCTCAAAACTGAATATTAACCAATCACAAAAATCATCCAACTTTTCAGGATTTAAGTCATCAGCGACACCATCACTTGCAAGGACTGCCAGACGTTGTTGATGGCTGAATGGGAGTTTTGTGAGATGCCATGCTTTCATTCCGGGTGAAACACCCAAAGCACAGGTTTCATTGCTAAAGCTGTCGGCACGATCTCCAATGATTGTGGAGACAGGGAGGTCTCCGGTTCTGATCGCAACGAGTCCATCCCCAATTCCACCTACAACCATTTCACCTGTCGGGAGAGCCAAGGCAAGCAAGCAGGTAGTTGCCGCGTCTGGGGGAGCGCATGGATAGATGCGTAATCGCCAAAGCACTTCAATCAAGTGAACCAGGTAGTATACTGGAGCTCCTGTGACTCGGGTCCATCGTACACACGCTTCCCGAACTGCCAGACAAGCTGACCGGGATCCGAGTAGAGCATCCGGTCTCGAGCCCAAACCATCGCAAACCACAATCAGAGAACCAAAGCTACCTTCTGCCCGCAACCAGGCATCCTGATTTGTAATCCCCTGCTGTAAATGTAGCGGTCCCCGGATTGAGGCTCCAAAACTGAGTGTGGTTTGAGCCATCGGGCAACCTAGAAGTCAAAATCATCGAGATCGGTCGGTTCCACTACGACGGCATTGTTGGGATTTGCACTGCGAGACCGACTGGTGACACTCATAGACAACCAGCGGAAAAATTTCTTTATCTCACGAGCTTCATGGGCATGAAAGACTTTTGAGGCAGGGTCCGCAAGAAAGGTCTTCAGTGTTACCAGGTCTGCCTCTTCGCCGATCCCCATTGCGAAGCGCATCGCTTTAGACGCACGCTCTGAACCAAGTAATAGCTCCAGCGGAGTCTTCCAGTCATCGGTTGGGATACCATCAGAAATGAGCACAATTGTGGGACGGTAGGCTCGACCCGGAATCAATTGTCGATCTTCAATAATCTGTTGAACAGTCGTGAAGGCACTCCCCATCGGCGTACGACCACTCGCAGCCATGTTTTCCCATTTCACTTCAGAAGCTGGTTTCAATGGTGTGTGCACTCTAGCCGCACTTCCCCCAAAGGTGATGATCGCTACCTGAATTTCCGCTCGAGTGGCCTCCTCCTCCACGAAAGTAGCGATCATTTCACTCACTGCAGCATTGAGTGTATCGATTTTTCCGTTTTCAGCCATGCTTCCACTTACATCTGCCAGAAGTATCACCGGCAGCGGCCTCGGCGATGAAACTGTAAAGTCACTCAGCTTACTCATGGCTTCCTCCTTGAGTGTCTTTTTTCGTTCACCATGACGGCACTCACGCCACCGACCGATGCCCATGTGCCCCGGGACGAAGGCCTCGGAAGTTTCTGTTCCGGTAAACGGTGAGAATGGCACCGTCTGGAGAGCAGACCACCTGGATGCCTTCGAAGAGTTGCAGATCGATTCCCATCTTGGCGTAAAAGTCGACTTCCCGGCGACCGATCGCGTAAACCTCTGCTCCACGGACGTGAACCAAGCGCCCATAGTCGAACACCGCTTCCACTGCCTCTAAATTCAAGGTGCGGGCTGTCATGCGTTCCCACGCATGATTGGTCAACTGATCCTGGATTCTGATAGTTGCCGTGCTTTTTTCGATTACTTGGTTCATGCGATGGCTCCTTTTGGTCTGTGACAGCATCATCGCTGTCTACCACCATATTTAGCCAAACGCATGCCAAATCAATCAACGGGACTGGGTAATAGGCATTATGTTTTTTATTTACAAGACAATACAACGTCCTACCGCTCCTGGGGGAGATTGTAATCACTAGGAATTTAGTTTATTTTTCGGATGATTTCTTCCGATCAGTGGAAGAATTATGCCTCCTGCTTGTAAGCCAAGACCGCAGAGTTCTCTCAGATACATCGCTGAGCTGATTCACAGAGATGTGACGGCTCTTGGCAATGCGCCTCAGTTCAAGGGCCAAGTAGGTCTTCAGATCATCCTCGACTTCTTTCGTGGAGAGTATATTGGATTGATCGAGGAGACCGTCCAAGGGGAGAGCATCCGCATATGCCCTAGCGACATACCGGGAAATGCCTGAAAGGAGATTTGCACTCTGCTCGATCTCCTTCAGGTAAAGAAGACCATATTCGATCGCCTCAGCGGCAGTTAGCGGTTCATGGGGATCGGAGCGGGCGGCGATGACTCTAAAGGCGATCCGGAAGAGGTCTCTGAGATTTCCAGGCAGAGTATGGTCCCTTATTTGAGCAATTATTCGTCGATGATGTGTTGCACTAAGTAGTGAACGTCGCCGATCAAGGCCAGCATGCTGTACAGCACGCTCGTAAGTTGATTCCCAAAGCCATGGTATTTCGTCTGGAACACTCCGGAGAGGGGGAAGCTCGATCGTAAGAACGCTGATGCGATCCAGAAAGTCAGGATCCAGCCTTCGCCGCAACTCTGCCATTCCAATGTTTGTCGCAGTCAAGAGCCGGAAATCACTCTTCTTGGGACGATCATCACCCAACGGAAGATAACGTTTTTCCTCCACTGCTTTAATTAGCAGGCGCTGCAAATCATGGCTGAGATCACCAATTTCATCCAGAAATAACGTGTCTCCGTCTGCTGCGGCCAAGAGCCCATCCGTGTCCTTATTAGCCCCGGTGAAAGCCCCTTTCTTGTATCCAAAAAGCTCAGACCTCATGGTTTCAGGAATGTATTGCCCACAAGCCACAGCCGGCCAATGAGAGTCTTGCTGTTCTTTGCGGAATGGACTATGCAACCGGATCCACCCTGCGAGAGTCGTCTTTCCCGTGCCCCGCTCCCCAAGAATCAACACGGGAACATCGAGCTGAGCAAACCGGCGCGCCTCGATGAACACTTGACGCATTCTCTCAGTTTTGAATTTCCCGGGATCCCAGACAACCCCCTGATCTTCTGTTGCCAATTCTCTAGGATGTGCAGCTTTGTAAACCTTATAAAAGGTCTCAATCCCCAATTCCACAGGAACCACGGCAGGACGGCCACGTCGCTCTGCTTTTCGATAGGATTTGATCAGCTTAAATGGCGGCTCGACAAATCCGGTCTCGGCCATCAGCACCCAAATGGTCTGCATAGAAGGAGTGCCAGGACTGATGTGGATCAGAAGTTCCCGGTCAGTATATCGTTTTCGAATACTTGGAATTGCCAATCGCAAGAACTCAAAAATAGCGCGATGATCGGTTGGATCCTCGCCTTTCCAGGGTTCTAGGTGAATACGTAGATCTCTACGACTTTCCCGAAGCGTACTAAGAGTCTCATGCACCGCTTGCCTTTCACGATCATTTTCCCAATTGTCCGCCTGACGATGCAGAAGGACGATATCGCTGATCTGGCCTGCGTATGGCGACTCTTCATCGAAAAGTACGGTCAACGTTGGGCCTGGAACAGGTTTGCCTTCGACCAATCTGTATGTTGTCTTGCCCCCTTCCCGTTCGAACGGATCGTTGTTCACGGCTACCCAGGAAACGAGGACCGGACCTCCGGATTTCATCCATTTCCTCCGCTACTTTATAAGTCACGGCCAATCTTGCCAGAACTGCAAGTTAACTGTTTGTGATTGCCAGCACCTCATTGACCAATTGGTCAATGTTTCTCCTCAGACTATGCCGGCTTCTTCCGCGTATAAGAAATCGTAGTGGCCTTACACCTACGTTTGGTCTGATCGACGAATCCCAGCGTGAACTTGCCCTCCGGTTTCTGGTAGATATCCAAGCCACGTCCTAAGAGAATCCGCCATTCATCGATTTCTATCCACCGATCATGCAGGTTCTGATCGAATTCATAATTGAATTGGATACCATTAAACAACAGGCTGCTTTGCAATTCTTTCAGTTTCGACTCTAACTCCATCTCTTGCAGAGAGGACTCACCACATGTCACTAAAGTCAATCTGACCTCGCCTGCGCCGGCTTCAATCACTTCGCAGAAATTCATGAAATTATAGATCCGATAATCGAATCGGACGAATGGATCCACCACCCGGATTTGGCGGACGCCACGGAGATAGGGGCCAAACAACTTTTCGTAAGAGACCCCCGTCTGTCCGTTGGCCAAGTCGATAGTGGTGGCGGTGGGCTCGCGATCGGGTGAGAGTGGATCGACGCGGGTGTTTTCCGGTTCGATTTCTGGTTTGACCTCCGGATGCAACATTTGGAACTCATCCGGCTTCTCACTGCGGATGGTCACCCACTTGTACTCCTGATCCAGTTTGGCCAGCTCGTCCCGAATCTGCTGTCGCATGCGCACCGCCGGGTTGACGCAATACTCGATGAATTCCTCATCGGTCAGCACCAGATTGGGGAAGAGGAGCTTCAGGAAACCTTCCGCCAACCTGGCCACAGCCTTGTTGTCCCGCATGTCCTCGCATTGGGGCAAGCGGAGGCTGTGGGACACATAGTCGGCATATTGCAGATCCACGCGCAACTGATGCAACGCCTCACTGAAGAAATCGCCCTTGAATCCGAGGTCCTTGGAGGGTGTATTTCGAGAGATCCGCTGCATGTACCAGCCTTCAATCAAGCCGTGGAGCCGATCGATGAACGCCGACTCCTGCAACGAGGTGGGCAGCTCCTTGAAGATGCCGTTGCTCTCGTACATGGGCCGACGATCGGCACCGAGGGTGATATTCCCCAACATCGCAAAGCCCGATTCTGATGTACCCATGTCGCCGGTCGCCCGACGGTACCGGCCGCTTTCCAGGTACATCTTCAGTGCAGCCATGGCCTCCCCAGCCGTGTCGGTGTGGATCTTCTGCACTTCGTCCACCACCACCACATCATAGCGGGGAATGAGTCCAATCTGTTTGGTATTGCTGTTGAAAAAGAGCGCCGGGGCCGAGAGCTTACCGCCTGGGATCACGGCGGCATACCGGCTGATATTGTCGAACACGAACGATTTTCCGGTTCCCTTCGGGGCCAGTTCCACCATGTTTACTCGCGGCTGTACCAACGGGATGATCCGACTGAGCAAAAGCATCTTTTGCGGCAGTGACAACACGTCTGGATTGAATTGGCAACTGGACACGAGGAGATCGATCCACTCCAACAAACTGAACTGTTTGCGACCGGCTTTGTAGTATTCCAGATCCACGCCCGGGCTCTGAAATGGTTTGAAGTCCACCATCCAGATTTGCCCCTTCAGCACCTCTTCCCCGTCAGGCGGCACATAGCGAAGTGAACCCAATCCCCACATGCCGGTTTTCAACAGCATGGGATTGTTGTCGACGATGTTCTTCTGAATCATTGCTGCATTGACATCCAACACCGGGATGCGCAGTTCGTGCGTGTTCTTCTCCAGGTTGACGTCAACCCGAAAATCGTCGATGATTTGAACCTCCTCCTGCTCCTTCAGCCGGTTCAACAGAAGGTTCTTGTCTGCCTTTTGGGGTAGATATTTGGACACGATTTGAACGACCTGCTCCCGGCCTTCGCCAGTCAGCGCTTCATCGCTGAGAAACTGACTAATGATCCACTCCCCGACGTAAACGGGGATGGCCCTCGCGCCGAGCCCTGCCTGGGACATCAATCCTTTGTTGATGGCCACTTCTCCGTAATAGTCCCTGGCTTTTTTCTCAAAAGACTTCATGTGGCACCCGCCTTCACTTTAGATCTTTTAAACTGAATCCGCCCATCTGCGCGGATCGGAATTCAACCTGCAGCGGCAGCTCGAGGGTGTGCCGCTCACCCTCAATCTCATAGTCCAACGCAAGCTGAAGAATTCCCCTTCCCAATGCTGACTTTTTGAAATACATGGAAGCAGCGATCTGGCCACTCTGCTTTCCCTCGAGATCTAGTGGTTCAAACTTGACAAGATCCGTTTCCGGCTGCACGACACGGATCTCCAGGACTCGCACCCTCTGACTATTAGGATTTGAGATCTCGACCGCCAGGGTGGTCAGCCTTTGGACATAGAAAACAATGGGAACTGGCAGATCAAGGAACCGGGCGGCCAGGTCTTTGATGGCCGGTCGCACAGTACGCCACACCACCCAAGGGACGATGATCTCTTCCGGGGTGGCGCCTCCATGCAAGTATCCTTTGGCCTGCTTGGGCAGCTTCACGGTGTTGTGGCCTTTGGGGATGAAAAAGCAACGATCTTGCACCTTGGCAATAGGAGGTTGGAACCGATACCCGAGGCCCCAGAGATTCTGAGGCACGTTCTGCGCCTCATCCGCACCAACTTCCGCAAAGCGGTGATTGGCCTCGGTGAATATTTTCTGCACAACCTTGGAGTCCAAAGTCTGTTTCTCCTCTCCCAATACCCGGCACGCGCCGTGGTCGGTCAAGGCATAAAGGGAAAACTGGTCGATTGGTCCGCCCCAGCGTTTGTAGAGATCGACGACCGTCTCCTGCAATTTGACGAAGAGGAGGTGCAGCTTCTCCTCGTGGGTGGCATTTTCCGATTCCACATCGGCGTGCAGGAGTTCATCCGTCGAGAGAAAGTTAAAGATTACAACGCTTGGTTCCTGGGACAGTTGACAGTCACTGAGTTCTTTAAGGCTCGAAACATAGACGATTGCTCGTTTTCCCCACTCTTGCTGGGCGCGCAGTTCAACAATCGCCCGATAATCCTGGTTCGAGTCATCCCAACCGCCGCTCAACAGCAGGGGCTTGCAGAGAGCAGTGTGGCTTGGGAGCGGCGCCAGCCGCCAACCGGAATCCACCTGGTGTAGGCCGGCCACGCGGAGGGCTTCGCTGAGATGCCGCCAGTAGATTGCAGGCAGACCATCCAGCAGGACAATCAAGGCAAGCGCATCAGCGCTCAGCCGATCCCGCAGCGAACTGAGCACATGGGTCAGACTCACTGATGCCTGCTGGTGCAGCGTGGAATATTGGCGGAGGTACCAATCAGTGAAGTGACCGGCCTGCTGTTCCACCTCAGCGTCGAACACCTTCGCTTTCGTTTGCCAATGCCGGTAAGGCATATAGTCGCGGATCGCCCAGCGGATCCACTCTTCCACTCCCCACTGATCGGATGACTGAGGCAGTTGGGGTCGGGGAGGCGCGATGAGACTGTCAAGTTGCAGCAGGCTCGAAGTTCCCACTTCAGGGCAACTTTGAAATTTTCGCCTCACCGCCTCAACATCTTCTCGTTTCACTGGGAAGACGTCTGCAGCCAGAATCTCCTTCATGTGCCGGAACTCAGTGCTCAGCAGGCCTGAAGTCGCGTCCAGGATCCGCTCAAAGTCATCACTGTTCTTGATGGATTTGCCGATTTCCGCGAGAAACAACTCAATTTGAGTCTCAGCCTGCTGCTTTGTCTTCCCGTGAAAGGGCATCCCATTCAGTATCCCTGCTGGTATCGAACGCAACTGGTTGGCGCGATGCAGCGGCACCACAAACTCCAACAGCTTGCTGGGGTAAGTTCCCAACAGAGCCCAAGCGGTTAGTTCCTGCCAGATCGTGTCTAAATCTTGCGAGAGCCGGATGCAGATGTCTTTGATCCAGCTGATCTCCGTCTGCTCCGCCCACCATCCACATTTCACCTCTAGGCACTTTCGCACAATCGGGTGCTGGCTGAAGGCGTGAGATGTTTCGGGCCGCGTGAGCACTTGAACCAGGGTGGGAATATGTTCCTCGGCAATCGCGACCGTGTTGAATATCTTCCCGAGCAGATGGGATAGGAGTGCATCCTCGAACTCGACCTTCGTTTGCTGTCGAATGTGGAGGTCCAACAAGTGATTCTCGACGATGTTCTCCGGAGTGAGCCAATCTGGCACGTGGACGTTCCAGCGTTCGGCCAGGATCTCCAGCGGGCCGTACTCTGAAAAACTGTGTGGAATGCCTGTCTGCTCCAGGAACCGCCGCAACCACCAGCCGTGCTTCTCCTGGCGGATTGAAATGACCAGGTCCTGATCTTTCGCCGTCTGTTGCCGAATCAGCTCGCATGCCCGGACATAATCACGGTTGGACTCCAAAACGAAACCGGAGGCGGGATCTAAAGGCAATTCCGCCCCGACCAGGCGCACTCGAATCGTTGGACTTGCCATCATGGTGAGATCATTCCTTCTCTGTCTTGCGCTCCAACACTTTTACAATTGTCTCTTCCAATTCAGTGGCAACTCCCTTCGCCAGAAATCCGCGGCGGACACCCTGTTTGAACAGGGACCGCACCACTGCGATGAATCCAGCTGGATCCTCAGGGAAGATGAAACTCGCTTTGACAACGCCGAGCAGATCTTGAGCCACCGTCAGTTCATATTTCTGTGTCTTGTCGACGATTTCCAGGTTCACCGGAGCACTTTTATTCCCCTCTCCGTCCACTGCGCGGATGCTTACTTTCACGTTGGGACGGCCACCCAACAAAGCGAAGAGATCCAGAGGCTCATGGACCGTCAAGGTTTCAGTACCCTTTTGAGGATCTCTCTCGATCGTGTAGGTGATGGCCGTCGCTCCTGCGGGTATTTCCACGGTGACTGTTTGGCCAGACTGAATCTCATGCACCCCGGACTGGATGGAGGGCTGCGGCACTTCCGCCTTCAACTCATCGATCAGGGATTTTGCCTGGCGGAACTTAGCCGCCAGATCCTGGGCGTGCAGGGAAGTCCATTCCAGAACCGGCCCCAATCCAAAGTCTTTGGGGAGGAGTCTCAAGATGAAATCCTCAAAGTTGTTTCCTGCCGTCGCCAGCCGGCTGAGTAGATGCTGCGCCTCCTCCTGCTCAAACTTCTGAGGATTGCGCTGTCCAGGATTCAGGTTTTCATACCAGCGCATCACGACTTTTTCGCACTCCACCAAGTCGCCTTGGCCGTTGAAGATATCCAGCACCGCCGAGGCTGCGATATTGCGAATCCGGATCTGCCCGGAGTTGAACAAGCCGACATCCTCCGCCAGATCATTCGCCACAGTCTCCAGATCCTGCTTACTCAGGCCTCCAGTCGGGACCTCGCCAAGATAGATCGCCGGCAATCGGCGCAACAGCCACTCGAAAGGATCCGCGTGAGCGGCGCCATTGAATAGATCGAGGAGTTTCTTAAGGCGGGTCCGCCTGGCCGACTCGTAAAGCTCGAGGATTTTAGTGGCCGGAGGCAACTGGCTCCACCACTGGTGCACGATGGCTGCCAGAGCGGTCACCGTGCGGGTCTCTCCATGCTTGAGTGGGGGAGCTTTGACTGCCTTGGCAACGACTTCAACCAGGGCACTCTGTCCGGCATCGACCGTTAGCACTTCGATCACCGTCTTGGTGGCGGGATCGTCGATCTGCTTCACAATCTCGTCGTAGGAATCGAGCCGCAGGGGAACCGTCCTGGTGGAGTCCTTGTAAGCTCGCAGTCTCTCGCCGTACGCCCGGACAATATGAGCCAGTGCCAAGGTAAGTGCTGTCCCCCCAGCCCCGACGGGTGGTTTGCGCATTTCATCCAGATATTCCCCGAGGGGAAGGGCATCACCCGGCTTCAGACTGGCCAACCGCTGGGCGAGCTCTTTGAGAGGGGGAAAATCGCCGCTGAGTTTATCCGGATTCGTTTCACAAGAAAAATAATTGATCGAGCCGTCCGAGCGCAATTTTTTCAGAGCTCCCGCGCCGCTCAGAAGCACTTTCTCCAGGTAGCGCTTCTGGCCGTGATTGTCAGGATTCCCGTTGTCGATGAAAACCTCCTGGTCCACGGCCAGCAGCACGGTCACCGCCTGTTTGAGCGCATTGTTCTTCCCCGTGCGCCATTTGTCGTCGTGAATCAGGTTGAGGTCGGGGTGCTTGATGCGGCAGCGTTTGGTAAACAGTTCCTCGCAGATCTGATCGGCCGGCTTGTGGGGTTGCTTCGGGCGGTCCAGCAGGATCCGGCCGCCTTTGGTGTACCAACATGCCGCCTCCCCGGCCAGGATCTCTTGAAACGTCCGGCGCAGCCGGGTGAGGAATCCATCCTCCGCGTTTTCGAGCAAGTCTCGAAGGCGTGATTCGGTCTGGGCGCTGATTTTTTCCGCTTCATTGGGAGGCAGGTAGTGCCGGCAGGCCTTGACCTGGATCAGCAATTCCGAGAACTGCTGGGATTGATGGGGGATGGCGACCGCGATGGTGGCTTCGGGAATGGAAGTGACCAGGCTCCGGGCGACGGCAATCTCACCTTCGTCCTCACAGAGCACGTAGACGACCGTGCCCTCCACGGAATCCTTGTCGCGCGCCTGGAGCGCTTCCTGCTCTTTCCGAATCTCTTTCCAGAGCCCCTCTCCCAGGTCTTTGGCCCGGACGAACCTTCGCCGGAAGCGTTTGTCTTCACTGAATGGCAGGTTGTACTGCTTTGCTTCCAACACCTCCAGGTCATGGCCTTCCCCAGCCTCCTGGAGCAAGGCTTCGACCATGTTTGGGGGGTGCAAGTTCGTGTCATTGAGGAATCGATCGATCAATGTATAAGGATCTTCCGCCGCACCCAGGGCGAGTTCGTAGGTCTTGGACTGCTGGCGGAAGAAAACCGCTCCGGCCTTGGTCATGTAATTCAGGTTTTTCTCCACCTGCTTCTGCTCAGCCTTCGTCAAGCAGTACAAGCCGAACTGAATGTTCTCCATGGTCGTCGGGATCCGGCTCAGTTGCAGGATCAGCAACGCCCGGAGGATGGCATCGTGTTCACCTTGCTGTTCGGCGAACAAATCCTGGCCGTACGATTTCCGCAATGCCTCCAGGCTGCTGAAATAGCCGCTGACCAAGGGACGCTGGGCTTCTCGAAGCTCGGGATTGCGCGGATTTAACTCCTTTCTGAAGAACGTGAACAACCGGTCTACGGTGTACAGGTTCAATTTCCCGGTGCTGTTCAGAATCGGCGTGTCCTTGATGAAATCGGCGTACGAACCTTCTTCTCCGCCCACTTCACCGGAGAAAAACGTGAAGGTGCTTCGGGCGTCGGAGCCGATCTCGGAAGAGAGCCGGAGGAGGCAGGCCAGCGCCATCGGGTGGATGCCGTAGATATCCTCCAGCACTTTCTGTCGAATTCGCTTCACGTCGTCAATCCACTCGAACAGCTGCAGGGAGGCGCACACCGGCACCAACTGGTCGAAGACGCCGACCTTCGGGTGCACGGTCTTCTTCCACTCGGCGGACTCCTTGTCCGTCTCCACGATGGCGCCGATGATCTCCTCTATCCCTTCGTTGAGGAGGTCCACCTGAGTGATCCGGGCGCTCATGACCGCCGCATCGTCCTGGCTCAGCCGGTCCGCGTAAGCCTTGAAGTCCTTGTGAATGCAGCCCACGAACAACACATTGGGTTCGTGCTGGCAGACGTTCTCCATGAAGCCTTGCAGGACATCCTTGGAGTATTTCGCTTTTTCCAGGGTGAAACCCAACTCATCAAAAAATACCGCGATGCCCTTGAAACGTTTCTTGAACTCGGCATTCTTGATCAGCTCCTTCAGGATGGGGACCAAGTTGCCGGATTTCGCCTGGAACTCCATCCCTCCCATGGCTTCACGGAAGGCCAGCCGGAAATGTTCCAGGGCCTCCGAGTCACAATCCCGAAGTCCAGTGAGGATTTGTTCGACCGACAGCCCGGGTGAGACATGACCCAACGCCTGTCTGAAATCGGCGAAGAAATCACGGACTCCGCCTTTCTTCCCTTTCTCCTTCCAGTCCGCCAAGACGCGTTCGGCTTCACTGAACTCGGTCTGCACCGCTGCTCCCAGGCCTTGACGTTGACACGCTTCCAGGACCGCCTTCAGTACCACGTCCTCGAAGTTCCGGCCGGAGTAGAAATCACAGATGGCCACCAGATACTGGCCGTCCTTGCGGATATTCCGCAAGGTGCGGGCCATGTCGGGAGACAGCCGCTCGTAGTTCTCATAGAAGCCCCGGATCTCCGGATCCACGCTCGCCCGGCCGAGGAAGTTGGCGAACATCAAGCACAGGTGAGACTTCCCGGTACCATAGGAACCGCTCAGCAGATAGAATTTCTTGTCGTTGGGTTGGTACAGGCCGCGACACAGCCGCTCAAAGGCCTTCCGGTGGGCTTTGGTCGGCCGGTACATGGCCATGCGGCCAGCGTTTTCCTGGGCTTCCTCGAATGAAGCCTTCAGGTTGACGAAGTTGGCGTATCCGGTTTTCAGTTTCACGATATCGGCAATGTTAGCCATGATGAATCCACTCTCCTCCAGAGATCGGTTATGCCATCCGGGAGATGAGGTCCCGGTCAATCAGCTCAAATGCCGCAGGGCCATCAAAGGGTGTCCCCGGCACCAGGAGTGGAGGGATATCGCTCAGGAAGCCAGGGTGGCGGAGCTTGGCCGCCACGTTGTCCCTGAACACGGCCTGGCTGACGTGATGGCCCTCCGCACGCATGTAGTGTTGAAAGATGTCCTCCACGCTCCCAGCATCGGCTTTCCCTTCGGTCAATCCCAACCATAGATCGAACAGGTCCCGGCCCTTGCGGCGTTGATACAGAGCGCGCAGCTTGGTGGCCAGCAGCTCTTCTAAGGTGAAGGTGGGAATGTGACACGTTCCCGCAAACCATCGGGTCGCCATGGAAAATTCCCGAGGATGAAGTCCTCTGACCGAGAAGTGCTCCCGGGTGTTGATCTCGATTTTGAGCCTCATGTTCACTGCCGGAGGCCCTTCCGATTGCACCCGGTAGATCAAGGTGGTTGTCCCCTGCGCCTGATCGCGCCGGGGCTCTCCCAGCCAGCCGTCCAACACGCCGTGCATGGCATCGAACACCGGCCCGATGGGCCCGGATTCACGCTGCACCAGGTCGATGTCCTCCGAATAGCGGCGAGACGGCCGCAGGAACAGCTTGTGCAGCGCCGTGCCGCCCCGAAAGGCCAGGTGCTGGGAAATCAGGGGATCGCCAAAGAGCATCACCAGGGTCCGGCACAGAAGCAGGTCCTGCTCCACCTGGACATCCGAAGGCCAGGGCGCCTGTCGCCGCCACTCGGTGATGAAAGCCTGGGGTATCACAGGTCCCCCACTACATCCGCATTGATCCACAGCCGCCAGCGCTCTTCCAGGGGACAACCCTGATGGGAGAGCGCCGGTTCCAGCTTGATGGGAGCCAGCCGTTTGTCCGCCACTCGCCGCGCGAGCGGTTCCGCCACCGCAGGAAAACCGGCCCGCTCCAGGAGCCACCCCAGCCGGCGGGCGTCGATGAGGGTCGGTTCGGCCAGAGCGATGGCGGAGAGCTTCTCGGGCACCAGCGATTCCCCCATCTCCCGCAGGATCGTCAACACTCGGTCCTGGCCCCCGATGGAGCGGGCGTAGTGGACCAGATCCAAGGCGGTGGCCTCCGGCGTGGAGACGCGCATGTAACCCGTCTGGGCTTTCACTTGGATGGTTGGCGTCCCCGCGACGTCCTGCTTGGAAAAAAATCGGATGGTGAGCCCGGGCAATTGCACTGGGCGTTGGGACATCGAAGTGATCACTTGGAACTGCATGGGCTGTTGGTGGGCGGCCCCGTGGAGCGCGGCGGCGCTCTGCAACCCCACGTAGTAAGGCTGTCCGGCGGCATTCATCCAGCCGTCGATGAACCACTCCGCCGGCAGGATCCCCCGGGACGCGTATTCCAAGGGCACGATCACGTAGAAACCGTTCCGGATCCGGGCGATGCGCCGCTTTTTGATCAGGCGGGCCGCCGCCTGCTTGAGCGCCGCCTCGCTGGTGTGCAATTCTTTGAGAGCCTCACCGCGAGTGAACCAATAGAGCCCCTGGGCCTGGTGGGAGTCCACCCAAGCCCCCAGATCCATGGCTGCCATTCGCCGGTTGGTGCCCATGCCAACCCCGTATGAAACAATTTCTCATGCATATCGAATCACATAATGATTCGTTTTGCAAACATAAATTTACCGGAGTCGACTGATTATAAGACCTTCGCAATCCGGTCATATTCTTCCAGGCATTTCCGCTTTGTCATATATTCGCCGAAGATCTTCTCTTCCTTACTTCTCAGTACAGGAAAAGTATCCAAAATGAATTCTAAATCCTCTCGTTTAAGCCCATAAAGATGTGATACATAGGCGTCGATTTCTGCACGAAGTTGGGCTCTATCACCCATGTCTCGCCGATCGGTAGTCCAATCACGAGCACTCATATGCTGTTCCCACTTCGGACTCAATTTTTTCGACGACTCCATTAAACGAAGGCGAATTTCCCTTTCATGGGCAGGGCCATATGCATCCCCATAGTTGGTCGAAGGGTACCAATAGTCAGGAAACGCCCATTGTGATTGGAAACTTTCCTTCCATAAATCAGAGTAAACTGACTCTGTACAGATTAGCCGAGCTGCACGAACTGCTACTGGGCCAATAAATGGATTGGGCCTTCGAGGAATAGGCAGGCTTTCTAAAAAGAAATATGTCATATGGTTGGTCACTTTGTATCTCATCAAGAAATCACAACAAAAGCTGGAAAAAACCGCAGAGAGATAGAGTCTATCCACATTAGATGCGCTATCCGAGAGAATCACAGTGGGGATTGTGTGACCACAAACAGAAGGAGGAATAACCGTAGAAATAAAAGTTCGCTCATTGGTGCTTGCAGCAATATCTCGGAAAGCACCTCGAAATGTCTGAGTATGACCTAGAGCAGGGCCAAGATAGTCGTGCACTTCGGAGTAGGAAACCCAATTACGCGAAGTCTCAAAGAGTCCATCCAACAACCAAATCATCTTCCCTTCCCAAAGAGGGATAAAAAGCTCAATCTCCTCAGTCAGAGCCATTCTCTTGAGAGTTTCATAAGGCATGTCCTCAGCCATCGACGACGTTAAGCCCGAATGCTTCGGATGCAGCCAGCGCTGACCGCCAATTTCAACCGCCCCATGATCCGTCAGCCACTCTCTGGTGCGAAAGAGATGGCTGTCGTTGGTCATGTGTAATTCTGCAGTGAATTTTACATTCCAGGTATCTTCCAAGGTTTCACCAAGCAAAGGCCAGTTCCCATAAAGCTTGGTCGTAATATCGATGTCCCGCTGATGGTTGAACTCCATGATGCTCAATGAACCCGGCGAGAACTTCCGCACCTGCTCGGGTGTCATCGCCAAGGCTTGCGCTTCAATCAGAGCGAGCCGCTCCGGATTGTGCTGCATGAAGGCACAGGGGAATGATTTTGTCTTCCCCCCCTTTTCAGTACAATAGAGAACGAATTTGAAGCGATTATCAACGGCAGGAAAGACTTCTGGCCAGCGGTTTTCGAAGCCATAAAGGAACTGGATCCGGCTCTTCTCAAAGAACAATTCCCGAAGCGGTTGGCATCCCTGGTCGGTGTACAATCCGCTCGGCACCACAATTCCCAACCGCCCGCCTGACCGGAGAAGAGAGTAGAATCTTTCCAGGAACAGCTTGTAGGTGTTGAGGTCACCCTTGCCCAGGGCCGAGTACACTGCTGGTTCTTTGAAGTATGCGCTCTGTTCCTCACACGCCGCACAGTATTCGATCCACTTTCGCTGAATTTCAGGATGGCTATTCTGGAGCTGCCGGGCGACTTTTTCGGCTTCCTGTTTCCCATAAGAGCGGAAGTCCGCATCGTACGTCGAGTAGAACTCTTGGGAATTGGGTTTGATGGTATCCCAGGGGGGATTGCCGACCGTTGCATTGAATCCGCTTCCAGGATCGGAAAACACATCGGGGAATTCTACCGCCCAATGGAAGAAGCGATGGTTATTCGCCAAGTCCTGAATTCGGGTCCAAGTATTCCCGGCACTTTTTGAGCCAATTCTCTGTGGATCGTCACCGGTTAAAATGGCCTCGAATACCTCCGCGTACTGGGCCGGTGAGATGGCATTCTCTACCAGGTACCCCGTATATAGGTCGGCGAGGGCGGACAAGGCCATAGCCCCTTTCTCACGAGCCGCCTGAAAAAGATCGCGCATCTGCTCAGTATTGTCTTCGGCCAATTCTCCGATCCGATGAAGTGTTTCACGGTTGAGCCGCTGATTTTGAAAGAGGCTGCTTGTGTCAAACAGCAGGCGTTCAGTTTTTTTCTTGCTATCCTTTCGCCGTTGAGGAATCGTCCTCAGATTGTCTACACTTCTCAAACCCATCAGGCTATTTCCGGAACGCAGGTGGTGATCCAGGAACGTCAGCTTGTGTGATCCCGCAAATGAATTCAGCCATAGGGACAGTTTGGCCAAGTCCACGGCCAGAGGATTGAGGTCCACACCATGCAGGCAATGCCGCGTCACCAGGCGTCGCCAGTGATTCGGCTGGCATGTCAGATGAGTCTGGGTACCTGAAACCTCCGGTATCTCCGAAAACAATTCCACCACGAGGCCGGCCATCTGATTGGCCGCGTTGACCAGGAAATGTCCGCTGCCCATAGCCGGATCGCACACCTTAAAGGAAAGCACCGTTTCCTGAACGAATCTATCCACGAGCGCGATGGCGGAGCGGGCGGCTCCCTGCCGAACGCTGAGATCCGACTGTCCACGCACTTGCTGAAGGAACGATTCCAATCTGGAACGGTATTCCTGATCAAATTGATGCTGTAGTGGGACGATGATTGATTTCTCGTTGAGGAAATGAACCAGACTCTCGGGAGTGTAATAAGAGCCTGTCTGTTTCCGCTCCAGGGCGGATTCGCCAAAGAAGACTTCGCCCTTGCGGATCAAGCTGTCCCCGGGCTGTGGAGTTGTCTTTGTGGCCAGCAAGATGTCCACTCCGCGCTTGGTGCGGCGCCGGATCCGGTCGGCATCGGCCAGAATCACGGTATATTCCAGCAGGTTCTCGTATAGCTCTCCCAGGTGCCGCACTTCCAGATCTTCATACGGCACGGCATATTCGGTCTGAGGGTTGTTCTCAGCCGGTTCGACGTAGGCCAGCAGGTAGAGCGCCCGCCACAAGAAATCATTGCGCAGGTGGTGCCGCCCCAGGTACTTCTCTTCTTCATCGTCAAAGAGCCCGCCGTTGTAACCGAGGATGCCGTACTCGATGTCGCCTTCGTTGACGGCAGCTACCAGACCCTTGAGGTGCTGCCACAGGTCGTAGCCGCCGAAGTCCTTCCGCTGCCCCCAGCGAAACCGGCGAGCCTCCCGGCAAAGCGATTGGATGGACAACCGCTCGTAAGCGGCGCGCTTCGCTTCGTCGGTAGGCAGCAGCCGCCGTGCTTCGGCATAGAAGAGAAACAGGCAGCGGTAGAGGAGCTTGACGGCGCTCTGGAAGATCTCGGCCCGCTCCTCCTCGGTGTATTCCGTCCCAGCCTTGGGGGTGTCCTGGATAAAGCCGTTGCACAGGTACTGGAGAACCTCGTCCACCTGATACAACAACGGATTCTTGACCGTCTTTTCCAGAACTTCTTCAGACCTTTCCCCATCCCGATCCAACCGGCACTTGACGATTCCCTGACTTTGAGTCCCCTCTTCCGCTCCACCCTCGGCCTGGGATTCTGGAAGGAACGAATCTCGGTGGAAGAACCGCTCGAACAGAGTGTATTCCGCCTCGTTGTTTCCTTGCAGAGCCTCCGCGAGAGGCAGTTCCACGTAGTCCTCAAAAGGTCGGACACTCCGGGTGGAGTACAGCCGCCACCGAGCCCCGTCTGTGAGAATGCCCCAGGTCAGGCGGCGGCGTTTGAGCTCGGCGATCAGCAGGCCCGGCCAGAATCGACCGATGGCAACCTCATCCAAATCCGCTCCCGGAGGAATCAGACAGAGTGCGGTGATGCAGTTTGAGAATCCCCAGTCCTCAAATAAGGGATAGATCCCCGGCGCGGTGTCAGCGTCCGGAGAAACGAACTCCAGGTATCCGAGCACCGGCTTGAGGAAGCTCTGCCAGAGCGATTGCCGGCTGCTTGCGTCACGCCCGTACCAGGTCTGGTCTGCTGAGGCCATGCGGCCTCGGCCCGAATCATCGAGTTCAATTTGATTCTTGATCTGCTGAATGAATAGGGTGCTGAACAGTCCGTGGTTCTCCATCGTATCTCCTTCTCCCCACTAATCTCAGTTTTAGGATATGAGCCTGAATGGAATCTTCATTAGGTTCAAACCTATTCCCGTCACTCCGGCCAAATCAAGTCAGGGCCAGGGTGTTTCCCTGCTCCACCACGAACACGTGCTGGGGATACCGGGTGAACTTGTACGCCGCGAGATCAGGATCGTGCTGCAAGACAAACACAAGTGCTGGCTTGGCGTCCCAGGTCTCCACCCGGCGGGCGAACTCCTCGCCGGATTTGGTCAAGCCAACCCAGGTCGCTGTGAGAAACTCCAGGCCGGAGACGATCAACGCCGTGCAATCTCCATGTTTCCTCAACAATGAGAAGAGCTCGGCCACGGTGAAGGTGTCCAGGCGACCGGCCAGTTCATCATCAGCCAGAAACTGAGATTGCAGATCCAAGTTTTTAGCCCCAGTGCGAACCGCCAGAGTTTCGGCCCAGGATCTCTGGCCCTGGTAATCTCGGGTGAGCACCACGCAGGCACGGCCTCGCGGCCGGGAGATCACATCCTGGACGAGCGCTATTGGGTCAACGGATTGTTGATTCATGTTTCGTTTCCTAGGACCGTCCGATCAATTCTATCGGTTCTCGGTTTTCAAAATAAGCTTGCAGAAACAGGAGCGGTTCAAAACCTTCCAGCAATCTCACCTGGTTCAGGTCGTGAGTCCGCTCCAGTCGAATCCAGCGTCTGGAGTGGAGGACCTCCAGCACCGGCTGCAGGGCGGAGTCGTCCATGGCAAACACCAGGGCGGGCGAGCCTGGAGTGTTGAGCAGGTCCGCAGATTGCAGCAAGGTTGAGCGGTTTTCCAGAGCGTAATCGTAAAGCATCCCGCAGAAGATCGCCGGATCCGGACTCGCATAGCGCCGGCGGTATAGGCGCCCATCGGACGCTTTGGCCAGCAGTTCCAGGCGGCTGAAGTTCCGGCCGAGGTAGGCATCCACCACGAACCGCACCTCTTCGTGGAGATGCTTGCCGATGGTCCGGTCCGTGTACTCACCTGCCAATCTGTTTCGCAGCCAGGCCATCCAGCCTTCCACATTCATCGCCGTCTGGTTGGGCAGCAGTTCGTTGAAGATGGCATGCCAGATGAGGTTCCGGGGGGATCCCGCCCCCTTCCAGTGGCTCCACTCCAAGGCGCCCTTGCTCTCTAAAAAAATATCGTGCTGGGCAACCAGACGGCCTGCCGGCGTGAGGATTTGGGCTCCTCGCCGGATCAGTCCCATCGCCGCCCCAATGCTGACCAGGCTCTCGATCTGGCGGTTGGCCAGGCCGGTGCTTTCGATCAGAGCTGCCCGGCTGATCTTCTTGGTCGTGGTCTCGCTGCTCAGAATGTGCAACACCCTCGCCAACTGGTCGAATTCCAGCAGGTAACCATTGCAGACCTGGAATTTCCTTTTTCCTGTTCCTGAGCGATTGGTGTTCAGAGTGAGTCTCCTTCCTGCTTATATGCTACTCGTTGGTTGTAAGAGTTCCCGGGAATAACGACCGATTGACTCCCTGCGATCGAGCGTAGAATTGGATGAGGTATCGATACAGCGCCGACTTATTTCTGAATCTGAGGCGCTTCGCGAGATGATTCAATTTGTCGATCACCGACTGGGATAATTGGAACGACATGGTCCGCTTTGTATTTCCAAAAACTACACATGATTCAGGGAACGATTCAAAGTCTGTGGCTTGAAGGTTGGCGCAATTCTCGATGATATGGACGAGGGTCTCAACATTTCCTTTGTCCAAATCAAAACAGATGTCTCGGAAGAGTCCTAGGGTGATGTTGTCGATTGCAAAACTGATATAGCGCTTAGATTTCGATTCCCCCAACGATTGACCATCAGCGTTTGCTCTGCTGATCCAATCTTCCGGTGTCTTGGGTGTTGTGGATGGCTCTGAAGTTGGTTTACTCTTCCTGCGTAACTCCACCATCTAGTACTCCCTTTAGTTCATTATAAAACGATCGGATCTCCTGAATCGCATGATTATCTCTCTGTTTCCCTTCCATCTCGGCGACGCTCTTTCCTTCAGCTGCTGAGTACTTGAAAGCCACCCGGCCGCAGAGATGGCTGTCCATGAAGCGGACCTCGTAGCCGGCCTCAAAGTCGGCCTTGGCGGAGAGGACCTCCTGGGCGATGCGGGTGTTGGGGATGACCATGTTGAAGCAGGCCAGCACCTGGAGCTCCGGGCGGTTCAGGCGGATCTCCTTCAGGGCGTCGAAGGTGTCGGCCGAGCCCCAGAAGTCGTACTGTGACGGGCACAGGGGTACTAGCACCAGGTCTGCCGGCAGCACGGCGGAGCGAAAGATCTTGTTGTCGCGGCCGCCGGTGTCCACCAGGATCACGTCGAAGCCGATGAAGGTGGCGATGTCCTTGTGGACCGTGGGCGACTGGATCTGGGCGGCGGAAAACTCCGGCAGGCCATTGCCGGTTTCGGCCCGCTTCTCCCGGAAGGCGATGCTGGATGCCTGAGGGTCGGTGTCCAGGAGCAGTACTTTCTGGCCATCGGCGGCGAACAGCGCCGCCAGGTTGGTGCAGAGGGTGCTCTTGCCGACCCCTCCCTTCTGGTTGGCGATGGTGATGACTTTCAAAACCCCTCCTCTGGATGAAGAAGATAA
>Ga0116141_10000993_pt1 | contig 23765 bp, 18 predicted proteins | sample AD_UKC097_MetaG_FD_89744 | JGI IMG/M metagenome (GOLD analysis project Ga0116141, IMG submission 89744) | Active sludge microbial communities of municipal wastewater-treating anaerobic digesters from USA - AD_UKC097_MetaG | ecosystem: Engineered > Bioreactor > Anaerobic > Digestate | place: USA...
AACAGATACCCCAGGGCCAGGATGTGCCAGATGGCCGCAAATTGATCGGTCACCCACCCCCCGCTTCCGTCGTTCCGGGAGGCGCCGGCAGTAATTGCGTGCGATACCGGTTGGCGATTTTTCCATACCATTGCGGCCAGCATCGCAATAACGATGGTGCCCACCGCGATAACCACCACAAGAAACGTTTCCCGGGACACCCCTAAACGATAAATTGCGAGGCAGAAAACCCAGCCAAAGCCAATGAATCGAGCCAGCAGGACCAGCCTGCCATGAAAATAACCGGCCATAGCGTCGCTCCATTGGATAAGGCGCAGCCGCGCCTGGGAAGGAGAAAACAGCGTTCCGGACAGTGCAGATACAGCGCGGGAGCCCAGCACGGCGATCAGTAATGCCACAAAGATCAGGCGGGCATTGCTGCGGCCGGTTCCGTAAATAAGATGAAAGAGGACAAGGCTGAATAGTGTAAAAAGAAACAGCCCCAGCAAATCCGTTACAATTCTCAGAATAGCACTCCAGAACTTTTGGATTTTCCCCAGTTGCGGAATGGATTCAATCTGCCTGTAGAAGCCGGCGGTATATCTTTTAAAAAGTATTTCAACACCAAAACCTGCGGCCAATATGCAGAGAATAACCAGCACCGTACCCAGAAGGTAGAGAGACCCTTTGTCCCCGGCCAACCGTTTAAAGGCTTTTTCCAACTCACCTGGAATATTGGGAATATGGGTGATGGTATTGACGATTCGATTGGACGCAAGGGTGGATGCGTATTCAAGCTTTTGCAGAAACCCCGGTGTCAGGTTTCCTTCGGCAACCCCCTCCTCCGGGTTTGTTTGGGCAATTGCCGGTGGCAATCCCGATAAGGAAACTGAAAAAATTAATACCACAATTAGGCATAGGCGCATCATTTGGTTCCTCCTTCAGTTTTCTTGTCATCGGTTTCTGGTGGTGTATTCTTTTTTGTGTGAAATTGGAAATGCAAGGGAAAAAGCGTTTTTCCTGTAAACGGGTGTTGACCAAGACAACCCGAAATAAAGGAGAAACACCCATGAAGATGAAAATCACCGTAGCAGAACCCTTCGAATTGATTCATGAAATCCGCGGGCAACCCGAGAATCTTTTTGAGATGATTCGCGAGGATGTAAAACAGACTGTGGACCGGTACATGCCCGAACTCATGGATGTAAAGCTGACCGGTTTTTTGGGTCGAAATCGATATGAGCGGATAAAAGGAAAGAGGAATCATCAGAACGGTTCCAAGCTTCGAAAGTACACGTTAAAGGGCATGGTCGTGGTTTCAGTAAATGTTCCCAGGGATCCGCAACGGTGACTTTGAAATCAGGGTAATTCCTCGCAGCAAGCGGTAGGAAGAGGCTCTGCGAGAGGATATTTGTGTCATGTTTCTAAGCGAGGTCGGCAGGCCGCTTCATACTTGAAGTTCATGAAGTCCGGTTTTCTGGATATGATTCATGGGTCATGCGAACTGTTTCGGCTGCGCAAGACATTAATTCCTTTTCCCATTGTGAATCTCTTTTCCGCAATGTGGGCAGATCTGTGTTCCTTCCTTCTTTTTCTGAATCGCCTCGATAAACCCGGCTCCGAGTATCCCGGTCGGGAGTGCAAACATCCCGATTCCAAGGATGGCGATAATACTCGCTAAAAATCTTCCCAGCAGAGTTATGGGGTAAATGTCTCCGTATCCGACGGTCGTTAGCGTAGCGACCGCCCACCACATGGTTGCCGGGATGCTTGAGAATACCTCTGGTTGGACTTCATTCTCGCAATAATAAAGGAGGGTCGAGGATACGACCAGAAGTATTCCCATCATGGCCAAAGTGAGAGCCAGTTGCTCCCTCTTGGCATGGAAGACATCCCTGATAATATTGAGCGAGGAGTAGTATCGTCCCACCTTGGCGATACGAAAAATTCGGAAAAGACGGAACGCTCGGAGCGACATGAGGTCAATCCCGAGAAACGGCAGATAGAATGGCAAGATCGCCAGCAGATCAATGATCGGCATCGCCTTTATTGCAAGTCGAAGGCGGCCGCGAATGATGCCGCTGAAACGTGAATCTGCCGTGCAAGACCATAGCCGTGATACATACTCAATGGAAAATACCAGCACAGATACCGTCTCGAATGTTTCCAGGAACGCGCTCCAACGTTCCTCAATAGATTGAATGGAGCCAAGAATGACGGCGATCACGTTCAGAAAAATGAGAGTCAGAATCAAGACGTCGAATACACGGCTGGCCGTATCGCCCGGTTTGGCGGCTTCGACGATCTCCCAAGTGCGTCTGCGGAGATTCATGCGGCGCCTTTTTCTGGTTGTGCGTTCATTACTAGATCGATATCTTTCTCATCCTGAGATCATCGGCTATCTGCGTTCAGAGGACGTCCGGGTCAGCACGTTCATCTGCTACCGAATACTCAAGGAGCAAGGCTGGGTCCGGCCCCGGCCATGGTCAGTGAAGGTCTTGATGGAAAGGCTTACAAGCTGATTATCCGTTTTGATCGTGGATCCCCGAACATGGCCCGGGGCACCCGAAAACTGATCAAGGAACCGGAACTGCCGATGTCACCGGACAGGGCTTTCCGGCCAACCGAAAAAGTCCGCCAGGCGCGCTGGTATCGCGCACGGGCAAGCAGCAAGTGCCACTTGCCAAAGAAGTGGGATCAAATGGAATCGATCCCAATTACAGGAAAGTGTCGGCGTCTCAAACGAACACATTTTCTGGGTTGATTTGTGTGGAACACTACAAATGGGTTTGCCGCCCTGTTTTCAAATCAGAGGTCAAGGGACTATTTGTGTAGAACAAGAGTTTGGAAATTCACCATTGGTGTTCCATAATCCTCTGCATAAATTACACACTTTCTTGATGCCGCTAACGCTGCCTTCCGGAGGATTCATGGTTTGCACCTCCCGAACCTTCCACCGCATTGGATTCTAAATTTTTATATCGTTGTTCGATTTGATGAACGATGCGGGTAATCCGATGCTCGTCCGGAATGTTTCCTTTTATCGATTTGGCGATGCTTACAAATTGCTTGGGATTGATCATCCGAATGCCATCCGCCGAGATCCCGGTGATGAACCATCCATGCAAGGCCGGTACCGGCCGGACATGTGTTTTCTCACCCGTTGCCGATGAGAGCCATCGATCCGGCCAAAGCGTTTTTTTTCATGCATTTCCAATTTCACACAAAAAAAGAATACACTGCGAATATATCTCCGAATATCTTAAAGATGCAAGAATCATATTAAAAACCGCAGCGTGTCGATAAAATGTCCGCGCTTCGCAGAACACGGGGAAAGCCCCTCCGGTTCTTATCGTCTACGGGTTTTCTCAGATAGGTTGCGAAATGGACATTTCTATTTGCTGCTAACTCGAAATTCGCTGTGACCCGCTCTGCGGATTCCAGCGTTTTTTCTCTCCGAATGAGGCCGAAATGCTCGTGGAAAAATTCGACATTCCACCCATCGGAACCGTTGAGGAAAACATCGCGGCCGTGATGGGGGAAAAACAATCGGGACATCCGGAAACCGGAAGAAGAGGGCGGAGGGAACAGCTTTCATCTATCAAAATTCTTACCGAAACAATGGTTCAGTCGTTCCTCAGCACCATCAGGGTGGACGAACTGCGGGAAATGTCTCTGCCCCGGTCATCGCGGACCAGGCAGTCTACGATGATAATGTGGCGGCCTCTTTTAAAAATGGTGGCTTCGGCTGTAAGCCGGCCTTTTTTTGCCGGGGATAGAAAATTGTTTTTAAGCTCGATGGTGGTGATGTTCTCTCCGGGTTCGAGGGTGGTCATTACCGCATGGGCCACGGTTTCGCTGGAAAAGGCAATCGAGAGGCCGCCTTGCATGACCCCCGCCCCTTGAAAAAACTCGGGACGAATGGCCATACTGAAACGTGCGTAACCGTCCCTGATCTCTTCCAGTTCCATCCCCATGAAAGACAAGAAAGGATTGTTCACTGTTTCACCATCTGCCAGTTTTTTCAGATAGGCCCGGTAATTAAACATGTTCCATCTCCTGCGGTAATATTTTCATAATCCATGTTGCGATCGGTGACACAATCTTTATTATGAACCGCGCCAATACTTTTCGGCTCACATCCACTCGGGGTCATGATGCTGATCGGGGTATCCATGGGGATCACAATCCCCATAAGGTCGCCCGGACGAAGCAGGGATGCAGTGATTCATCGTTCGTCAAGGTTGTCCGAGAGACCCGCTGAATTTTATTCCCGGTGCTGTTTCTCCCCGTACCGTACAGATCATAAACCTTTTCCTTGATCCATCCCATAGAAAATATAGGCTGCGGATCAACAGAAACCTCTATGCGGCACGACTTTCTTGGGAAGAGGGAATCCCGCAATATCATGTCGCTACAATCCGTTTGACACCCGATTGTTCTTTCCTATACGCTCATTATTGAAAGGAAGCACTAAAAAAAGCCGGATGACACGAAAGGAAAAATCCATGCCGAATATGCTCAAACCCGGAGACACTGCCCCGGCATTTACCCTGAACAACGCTCAATCGAAGCCTGTCAGCCTGTCCGATTTCGCAGGCCATTGGGTGGTTCTCTACTTTTATCCAAAGGATAACACCAGCGGCTGCACGAAAGAGGCAAAGGAATTCTCGGCGCTGCGATCCGAATTCAAGAAAAAAAAGGCCCTGGTTATCGGTATCAGCCCGGACTCGGAAGCTTCCCACGCCGAATTTATAAAAAAGCATGACCTGGCCGTGGAACTGCTCAGCGATCCCGACAAAAAGGTCTGCAACCTTTACGGGGCATGGCGGAAAAAAACGATGGCGGGCCGACAGTACATGGGGGTGGTGCGCACCACCTTTCTGATCGACCCGGAAGGCACAATCGTCCGGGTGTGGGAAAAGGTTCGCGTCAAGGGCCACGCGGACGAGGTTCTCCGGGCCTGCTGATCCGCCCGGATACAATCCGGAACTCTTACGATGGAACCCTTGAAAAACATTCGGCTCGTTTTTGAAACTCCTGGGAGTTCGTAACGCTTCCTGTTTCGTGAGGCTTTTGAAGCCGCGACCGGCGGGCTTTTTTTCCCGGAAAAGATCGAAGCCCGCGACAACCTTCCAGATATTGACCGATTGAAAAAGCCGTGGAGGATGCCTGCCCGGCCAGCGGGGGAAGGTTTCAAAAAATGCGGGAAGACGGCTTGCGGATTATTCCACCCGCCCTTTGTTTAGAGCCCTTTCCACGCATTTCATCAGCGCTTTCGACGTAACGGTTGCTCCTGAAACCGCATCCACATCCGGGGATTGTTTCTCCAGCATCCGTGGGATTACCCCCAACCCCTTTTCCGCGTATTCATTTCCCGTTCCGTTCTCCAGCACTTCAATGTCCTCGATTCTGCCGGATTTCACCGTAACCCTTACTTTATAGAGATACTTCTGCGTGAAGGGATATTCACCGGTGTATTCGCCATCCGGAACCGTCGCGGGATCCACATGAGAAATATCCATACGCTTTATATTTTCGATTTCATCCGAGATATTCACCTGCCTCGGTTTTTCGGCGACGGCTGCAACGGAAAATCCTGAAAGCAAAAACAGGCTTAATAACAGGAATTTAAATTTCGATTGCAATTTGCTTGCCTCCTTTTCCGGATCGGATTTTTTACCTTTTGGTTTGCGCTGGCGGCAAATTTTTAAACCGGGAGCATGATGGTTTGATCGTCCGGAATGGTCATTTATCACCCCCTGTTTTTCATGCATTTCCAATTTTATAGAAAAGAGAATACGCTATCTTTTGAAATAGATCGTGGCAGGATTCTGAGGGTTTCGAATTGCATGATTTCGACGGCATATTGTTTTCTTATCACATTCAGCCGCCAATGGGAATTGCCGCCCTGTTTTCAAATCAGGATTCAGGGCACGATGCGCGCAGAATATTTGTTTGAAAATTCACCATTGGTGTTTCCGCGTGAATAAAATTGCTTGGTGTCGCTAAGGCCGCTTTCCAGCCGAATCACAGTTTGCGCCTCCCAAACCTTCCGCCGCATTGGATTCAATGTTTTTACATCGTTGTTCGATTTGATGAACGATGCGGGTAATTCGATGCTCGTCCCTGAAACCTGAGGTCACAATTTGTGACCTCAGGTTGGTGAGGACCAGGATATCTCGCGATGGCATTTGCCGAGCAGAAGGTGGGGATGTCGTAAACGTTCACAACTTCAAAAGCGCCATTCCGTTCAATCTTCAAATGATGCGGTCGTTTTCCATTTCGAGAGATCCGTTTTTCACGGATGATGAATTCACAAATGACCGAAATCATTTTTTCCGAAGAGGACCCGCCGACCTCGCAGCGATGTCTCAAGAAGGTACAGGGCCGCCGTGCAAACTGACCAAAAGGCTGTTCCCCAGCATATTACCCTTTAAAAAATATAGAAACGCATGATTTCATGAATGTCCACTTTCTTTCTGTGTCTTTCCAAGAGGGCTTTCATTCTCCAAGATGGGAATCGCCGGGATGAAATTCCTTCAAGAGTTTAATGTGCGGGCAAGGGGAGGGGAGGCCTCTATTGTTTTCCTCTCTGATACGCATAAACGGACGAAGGGGCGAATTTTTTGAAATTCAGGCAATACTTCCCCCGGTTGGCCGGTTTGCAAGGCAAAGAATGCGATGATAATCCACCGGTGTATCCATGTCCAGAACAATACCCGGATCGTCCATCGGGATTCGGCGGACGCGGTCCGGATAAGCATTTACCACCCGGTTCAGCGGGATGCCTTTGTGCACGGCGCCGCATAGCGACCGGGGAAAAACGGTGGGGTGCCCGCCGCGCCCCCTGTAAACCGGAAGCAGAATAGAATCCGGTGCCTGATAATGGCAGGCGCTCAATGCCGCGTAGGTCTTTGGTGAAACCAGTGGATGATCACAAAGAGCCACCATGATGCCGGTAACGGATTCAGCCATTGCGGACAATCCGATGCTGACGGATTCGGCCATTTGGGTATCCGGCAGGGCATTTATCGCAATACCGACCGGCAGGTCCGACAGCACCGGCCGGATTTTTTCTCTGTTTGCGCCGATCACCACGATGATGGTTTCGAGTCCGGCATCGATCATCCGCCGGAGGCAAAATCGGATGGCCGGTTCACCCCGCACAGGGAGAAGCGGCTTGCATCGCCCCATCCGCCGTGACGCTCCGGCGGCCAGCAGTACGACCCCCAGCTTTGCGGCCATGAAGCCTCCTTTGTTCAATCAATTCGCCCACAATGCTGACGGCGATTTCCCGGGGGGTTACCGCCCCGATATTCAATCCCACCGGCGTGTGCACCCGCTCAAAATCGTTATCCGAAAATCCGGCGGCCCGGAGCTTTTTAAAAAACAACTCCCGTTTGCGCTGACTGCCCAAAAGCCCGACGTATGGCGCATCGGTTTCAAGCGCCTTTTTCACAACGGTGAAATCATGGGCATGCCCCCGGGTGCAGACGACAATCAAAGTGTCTCCACCCACCGGAACCTCCGAAAACGCATTTTCAAAAGCACGGGCAATCAATTGATCCGCACCCGGCAGCATTTCAGGACTGAGAAAGTCCTCCCGGTCGTCAATGACGGTTACGGAAAACCCGACATAAGCCGCCAGATGGCACACCGCCTGTCCGACATGCCCGGCTCCGCAAACAATCACGCGCGGTGCCGGAAGGATGGGTTCAATATAGAGACTGACCCGACCGCCGCATACATGGCCGGCTGTTTCGGTCAACTCAAGGTGGATCAGCTGGGGTTCGCCCTCAGCCATCATTTGAATGGCCATCTTTGCCGCCTCCTGCTCCATGGTGCCGCCGCCCATGGTGCCGATGGTGGAACCGTCTTCAACAACCAGCATTTTGGCGCCTTTTTTGGCCGGCGTCGAGCCCTGGCTGTCCACCAGAATAATCAAGGCGCAGCGGACCCCTCGCTTTCTCCTGTTTTCCAGCGCTTCAAATACGTTTGCCTCATCCAATGGTTTTTTTCCTTATGGCGCATGCGGATCAAAAGTCTCTTCCGGATGTCAGGGTAAAACGCTCCGGTTACAATCGCCGCAAATCTTGAAATATAGGGGATACATGGAAGTATGTTCAACTTCGAAAATGAAGCGATGCATGAAAATTCGGCTTTTACCGAAGCTCTCGGCTGACGGTATAAAGCTCTTCTTCAATCAGGCCCTTGAAAAGATCGAGCTTATACATATTTCCCGGCAGAGGATCGGCGCCTTCGACAACCGCGCGGGCGGCTTTTTCAATGGTTTCCGCGTTCAAGCGGCGGTTGCTGATGGCGTTTTCCACGGGTTGGCTCCGCCAGGGCACCGGCGCCGCTCCGGATAGGACCACCCGGCTTTTATTGACTCGGTCTCCGTCCATTTCCAGAGCCAGCGCCACTCCGGCAAGTGCAAAATCCCATGATCGACGGGCCCGGACCTTACGGTAGGAACTTCTCAAATTCTCCGGCAGCCGGGGCAATTCGATGTGGGTAATCACTTCTCCCTGCTTTCGTACGGTTTCCGCCCGGACGTTGTCCGCCGGCGACACATGAAGGTTTGCCACGGGGATCGTCCGTTTGCCTTCCGGCCCGATTATCCGTACCTTTGCCCCCAAAGCCACGAGGGGCGGGGCCGTATCCGAGGGATGGGTGATGACGCAGATCCGGTCATGCCCGAATATTGCATGAAACAGGTGCTCCCCGTCCAGGGCGTAACAGTTGTCCCCACCTTTCCGGAGACAATTGAATTCTCCACGATAATACCAGCAGCGGGGCTTCTGACAGAGGTTCCCGCCGATGGTCCCCTGGTTTCGAAGCTGGGGGCCGGCAACTTCCGAGGCGCCCTGGGCAAGCCCCGGATATTTTCTCCGGACCAGCGGACTTTCCGAAACTTCCGTGATCGTGGTCATCGCTCCGATGAGCAGGCCGCCGTCCGCGGTTTCCCTGATGCCGTGAAGATCCGGCAGGGCATTCAGGCTCACGACCTTGTTCACCTGCATGATGCCATCGCGCAAACATCCGATCAAATCGGTGCCGCCGGCATGAGCGGCGGCGCCTGGAACGTTCAGATGTTTGACGGTATCCTTCAGTGTTTCCGGCCGAACATAAGAAAATTGCGGTAGCACGGCTTATCCCTCCTTCCCGGCCGAGAGGCGTCGGCGCATTTCCATCGGATGGACCGGGGCCTTGGTAAACCGGATTCCGGTGGCCATATAAAGCGCATTGGCAATCGCCGACGCCGTCGGAATGGTGACCGGTTCTCCCAGACCCTTGGCTCCCGTGTTGTTGGCTTCCGGATCATCAATTTCAATGGGCAGGCTTTCCATGTCCACGGGCACGTCAAGAGCCGTGGGAAGCTTGTAGTCATGCCAGTTCCGGTTGCATAGCTTGCCGGTCTGATTGGCGTCGAGTTGCCGGAATTCGGTCATCCCGAAACCGATGCCCATGACAATACCGCCGAAGACCTGATTGTCATAAGTGAGCCGATTCATCACGCGACCGCTGTCATGCGCGCCCAGAAACCTCAGGATTTTCATTTCACCCGTTTTTGTATTGACCTCGAGTTCGCAGAACTGGGCCGCAAACGGATTGACGCTCTTGTTTTTCGGATTGGGGCCACGGTAGCCCACTCCGATGACAACGCCACGCTTTTTCAGGCCGCTCACATCGGTTACCTGGATCCGCTTGCTTTTGTCTTTCATCGAGACAATTTCAGATCCTTCATAATCCAGATCGACTGCCGGCGCTCCCAGATCTTCCGCCGCCATTTGAATGATCTGCCTTTTGACATCAATGGCCGCATTCCGAACAGCGGGCGCCTCGGTGGGTACCGTTTTGCTGCCGCCGCTGGGCGTGGCATACTGAGTGGTTCCCGTGTCCGCATGCTCGATCTGGATGACATCCGGCTTGACCCCCAGCTCCTCCGCGGCCACCATTGCCATGATTGTCTTGGTGCCGGTGCCGATGTCGCTCGCTCCCATGTTCAGATTCACCGATCCGTCCCTGAAAAGCTTGATCACGACCGTGGATGGCGGTCCGCCGCCGCCCACGATCCATAGGCAGGCGCCCATTCCCACGCCGCGCTTGATATGGGAGCCCGATCGGTTCTGTTCCCTGGCCCGCTTCACGGCGTCCTTCCAGCCGAACCGCTCCGCTCCCCGCTCGATGCAATCCTTAAGTCCCGTGCGGGTATAGGGAATGCCCCGTCCCTGGCTGATGGATGGAATATTTTTTAACCGCAGTTCAATGGGATCCATTCCGATCTTTTCCGCCAGGTCATCCATCATCTGCTCCAGCGCCCAGCTTCCCTGCGGATGCCCGGGCGCCCGGAAGGGCCGTGCGGTTCCGGCGTGGATATAGACATCCCTGGATAGGCATCGGACGTTGTCGCATTGATAGAGGTCCCGGACCAGCCAGTCCACGATCTCCGTTCCTCCGCCCGGATAGGCTCCGCTCGGTCCGATACATTCAAAATCAAACGCGGTGAGCGTTCCATCCTTTTTTACTCCGGCTTTTAACCGCATGGTGTTCGGCGGTCGGTTGCCGACACAGAGAAAGGTTTCCTCGCGTGTCAAGATCATTTTGACCGGCCGGGCCGCCTGCTTGGCCATAAGCGCCGCGAGCACCGTATATTTGCCCGGCCAAAGCTTGCTGCCGAAACCGCCGCCCATGTAATGGCCGATTACTCGAACCTTTGAAAGCGGCATGCCGAGGATCCCGGACAACACGGACTGGACGGCATAGACACCCTGGCTCGACTCCCAGATGGTCAGCCGATCGCCTTCCCAGTCGGCGACGCAGCCGTGAAGTTCCATCGGTGTGTGGAGTTGGCACCCGGTTTCATAGTTTTGTTCAAGTACGACATCCGCCTCGGCAAATCCTCCGGCCACATCTCCCCGCTCATATTCATCCGTGCCCGCCAGATTGCCCTGGTCATGGACCTCCGGCGCTTTTCCGGTCAGGGCCAGGTTATGGTCCACCACATGCGGCAGCACGTCATATTCGACATCAATGGCATGTACCGCGTCCCATGCCTGATAAGGAGTATCCGCCGCCACGGCCGCCACCACTTCGCCCTCGAACCGGCAATGGGCGTCAAAAAGCGGGCCGGAATAACCGCGATATTTCCATTTCAATCCGCCGGCTTCCGGAGAGTCGCCGGTAATCAGCGCCCGGACTCCCGGCATCTTTTCCGCCCGCCCGGCATCCACCTTTTTGACTTTTGCATGCGCGTGCGGGCACCGAAGGATGGCGCCATAGATCATATTCGGGAGCTTGATGTCCGAAGGATAAACCGCTGTGCCGCTGACCCTTTCATAGGCATCCACGCGCGGGGTGCGCTTCCCGACCACATCGGTCTCCTTCCAGAATTCCGGTTCCTCGCCCGGTGCCGGGGTATCGGGCACGGGAAGTCCGTTCGTGTAATAAATCGTTCCGTCTTCAGCCATGATTCCCCCTTACCTGGTTTTACGTATTGCCGCTTTCCGGGCGGCGCGGAAAATATGATGATAGGCGCCGCACCGGCAAAGGTTTCCGGAAACGCCTGTCCGGATTTCATCCATTGACGGTTCCGGAGTCTTCCGCAGAAGACCCTCAACGGCCATCACTTGGCCGGGGGTGCAATAGCCGCACTGGAAGGCATCCTCTTCCAGAAACGCCTTCTGCACCGGTCCGAGTTCCTCCCCCGTCATCAGTCCCTCAATCGTTGTAATCCGGCGGCCTTCGGCTTCCACGGCCAGCGTCATACAGGCATACCTCGGGATATCATCGATCAGCACGGTGCAGGCTCCGCATTCGCCCCGGCCGCACCCTTCCTTGGTGCCGGTCAGGCCGATCGCCTCGCGCAGAACGAACAACAGGGTCCAGCGTGGTTCGACCAGGACCGCGTAATTCACCCCATTAATATTCAGCTTGAGCTTCACGGTATCCGTTGCATCCAGAATTTTCTCGGGCGGTCCCGGCTTTGATTCTGCTACCATGGCCGCCCCCGTCAAAGAGGCGCTGACCGCGCCGGCGCCTATGGTCCGCATAAATCCCCTCCGGGTCATACCGCCTTTGCCGGTATTGTCATTATCGTGATGTTCGGAACTCATAAGATCCCCCGTGAGTTGACGGTTCATGGGATAGGTTTCAATGGAAACCTTCTTGATGCAATAAAATCAATGATCAAGATCAAGCCTTAAAATATATGCTATAATTTTATTAATCGGAGCGGGTGCTGCTGTAAATACATGGAAACCTGTATTTAACCGTTGAATTGACAGTAGTGTGGTTTGGAAAATGCTTGACCTCAAAAGGCCGCAAATCGTTTCATTCCAATCGATCGAGGTGGGATTATGAAGACATCAAGGACGGGAAATTTTATAAAAAGATTTGGGACCTTTTTATCGAAATCGAGAACATCATGCTATGGGGCGCTTATTTCCAACCTCGGCCGCCGGATCGGCGCTTTGCCTTTCCTCCGCCACGCGCGACGTTTTTTTCAACAACCTGTGGATGATTATTCATTTGCCGCGCCTTGATTCGGCACCGGGTCATAGGGTCATTGGATACGCTGACTCAGAAAGCGTATCGCGCGATCAATTCGTCCCCAGTTTTTTTGCCAAGAGCTCCCGCACGATTTTCGGGTTGGCCTTGCCGCCCGAGGCCTGCATCACCTGCCCCATGAGAAAACCAAGGGCCTTGTTTTGGCCGGCCCGGACTTTGGCAACCGCATCCGGCTGGTCTTCCAGCACTTTGTCGATCAGGGAATCGAGTTCGGCGGAATCGGAGACCTGGGCAAACCCCCGGGCGGCAACGATCGCTTCCGGGGATTCGTCGCTCTCGAAAAGGTGCGCCATCACCTCGCGCGCCGCATTGGCGTTGATCTCGTCTTTTGACATCATCTTCAGCAGTCCGGCAAACCGGGCAGGGGTCACCGGCGTATCGCCTGGTTTCTGACCCCGTTCCCGGATGGCCGGAATCAGCTGGGTGGTGAGCCAGTGCATGGCGGTGCGCGGGGCGACTCCTTCTGCAATCAGCGCCTCGAAGTAGACCGCTACCTCCGGATCCGAGCTCAAGAACACCGCCTCTTCACCGGTCAGCCCGTGCTGGGCGATAAAGCGTTCGGCCCGGGCCGCGGGCATTTCCGGAAGGCGCGACCGCATCGCCTCGATATACTCGGCCGTCAGCTCGATGACCGGCACCTTCGGGTCCGGCACGCAGGGGCCTTCGAACTTGGCGCGCATCATAAACGTGGCCTTCTTGTCCGGATCCCAGAGCCGGGTATGGAGCACCACCGCTTCTCCCGCCTTCACGGCCGCGCTCTGCCGGCCGATCTCGAACGCGATGGCATCGCCGACATGGCGGATGGAGTTCATATTCTTGACCTCCACCTTGGTGTTCATCTGGTCTGTTCCCCTGGGGCGGATGGAAATGTTGGCATCGACGCGCATGGTGCCGTTTTCCATGCTGCACTCGGACGAACCCACGTACCGCACCTGCGTGCGCAGCGCCTTTAAGAATTCCATGGCATCGTGGGGCGAGCGGAAATCCGGCTCGGTGACGATTTCCACCAGCGGCGCGCCGGCCCGGTTGAAGTCGACCAGGCTGATCGGCAGACGTCCTTCCATTTCATGCACCAGCCGGGCCACGTCTTCTTCCATATGGATATGATGGATGCGCAGCCGCTTCGGCTTCCCGGTTTCATCCATGATATCGATGCCGCCGCCGCGCGAAAGGGGGCAATGGGCCTGGGAGAGCTGAAAGCCCTTGGGCAGGTCCGGGTAGTAGTAGACCTTCTGGTCAAAGGCGCTTACCGGCTGGAGCTCCGCCCCCAGCCCAAGGCAAAGCAGCGATGCCTTTTCGAGGGCATCCCGGCTCAGCCGGGGAACGGCGCCCGGATACCACAGGCAAGTCGGGCAGGTGTTGAGGTTCGGCTCGTCGCCGGGTCGATTGGGGCAATCGCAGAACAGTTTGGTCGCGCAGTTGAGCTCGACATGAATTTCCAATCCGATGACCGCTTCAAATTCCATTACACGTTCCCTTCCTGCCGCAAATTCAGAAGATACTCGCCCAGCGCGAGCACCCTCGCGTCACTGCGCCTCGGCCCCGCCAGTTGGAATCCCGCCGCTTTCGACCCGGGTGCCGGCGGCAGGTAGAGCGCGGGCTGACCGGTAACATTGGCAAAGAGCGTCGCGGCGAACTGTTCATAGGTGGCGGCAAGGGACGCGGCTTGACCGAAACGGCCGCCGACAGCCGCCGGGAATATGAGAAAATCTGCCTTGTCAAAAAGCTTCCGCATGTCCGCGACCAGGCGTGCGCGGATGCGGCAGGCATCTTCATAGGCCGCATAGCGTTCGAACTGGAAATACGCCCCCTGAAACAGGTAGCTTTTGACCAGGGTGCCGAATGCGGCGCCTCGGGACAGCAGGTACATTTCATTCCAGTTCCTGGCCCCCGGTGCGCGCCGGCCATAGCGGACCGAATCGTAGCGCCCGGCGCACGATGACGCTTCCACGGACCCGACGATGTTGTGCACCAGGGAAAAGAGCGCCATGTCGGGCAGGGAGAGTTCCCGGACGGAAAAACCGGCCTGTTTCAATTCGTCCACGGACGCCTGAAACGCATTTTTACTGTCAGATGAAAGTCCGCTTACCGCCTCTGAAATCACACCGATGCTCGTGTTTTCCGGCTTGATTCCCCGCGCGGAAAAATCCGGGGCCGGCTCATCCGGAAGCGAGAAGTCGAGAGGGTCCGGGCCGGAGATGGTGTCCAGAACCCGACGAATACGGTCAATGTCTGCCGAAAGCAGTCCCCAGCATTCCATGGACGGGATCAGGCCGATCAAGCCGAGGCTCGACACCAGGCCGTAGCTCGGCTTGAAACCGCAGACACTCGCCCGCGAGGCGGCCAGGCGGCTTTCGCCCATCAGGTCCAGGACCATTTCCACATCCGCGGCGTTTTCTTTCAAGGCCTCTCCCGCCCGGCTCCCGTCAAGGCCGAATCCGAATTCGCTCATGCGGGTTGAACCGCAAACGGCGGTACCGGCCTCGCGGAGCCGTCGGATAATGGTGGCGTCCTCCAGTGCGGTAAAATTGACCAGGGCCTTTGAACCGGCGTCTGTCGGCCAGCCTTCCACGGAAACGTTGGGTTGAATCGCAATATTCACCCCCTGTAAAGGACCGCCGCTGGCGCCGGCCGTATCGGGGTTGCGATAACGAAATATCGATTCCATATACTTTTTTCCTATTCCAGAATACTGGCGACTTTAAAATAATTGCCCTTTACCGCCGGGGCGCTCTTGAGCAGCTGCCTGGATTCCGAAAGGGACGAACGCTTTGCCTCGATTCCCGGACGCGTGCGGTTGGCCGCCGGGGCTACGGTGCGGGTCGGAGCCTCACAGCCCGACTTTTCAGAGGCTATCTGCGCCATGGTTTCAGCCCGTGCCAGGATCTTCTCCATCACGGGGCGCTCGTGTTCGGCAATGCCGATGCGCGACACCCAGGAAATGCGGTCTACATCGTTTTCCTTTTCGGCCGTTCCGGGGAGGACATCCTTTTTGCCGAGATCGAGCAGCTCCAGTTCGGCAAGCTGTTCGTGTTTCACCACGGAAGGGGCGCCGGTGAGCGGGCAGGCCGCGCTGCGGTTTTTCGGAAACGCGATCACCTCCCGAATCGAGGAAGTATCGAGAATCATCGAAACGGTGCGGTCCATGCCGAGGGCGAGCCCCCCGTGCGGCGGCGCGCCGAAATCGAAGGCCCGCAGGAAGAAACCGAACTTCGCCGTTGTCTCCTCTTCGGTCAGCCCGAGGGCGGTAAAGATCTTGCGCTGCACCTCCCGGTTGTTGATACGAATGCTGCCGCCGCCGAGTTCTTCGCCGTTGACGACCAGGTCGTAGGCGCGTGAGCGCAGGGCCAGCAGTTCCTCGATATTCTTCGGATCGAAATCGGTGCGGTCCGGCGCGGTAAACGGATGGTGGCTGGAGGTGATCTCGCCACCCTCGGTCGCCTCGAACAGCGGAAACGCCGTAACCCAGACCGGATGAAACACATCTTGAGGGATCAAACCGAGCCGGTCGGCCATATGCAGGCGTAACTGGCCGAGCGCCGAGGTGACCACGTCGTACGATGGATCGGCGACCATGATCAGCACGTCGCCGTCCTCCACGTCAAACCGTTTCTTGAGCCCGTCGAGCTCCTCCTTGCGGAAGAACTGGACGATATTGGATTCGAGCTGCCCTCCCTCGGCACGCATCCAGGTCATCCCCTTGGCGCCGAACGACGGGGCGATTTCCTTGGCGTACTCGTTCTGCAGCACGTTCTTGGAAAGCTTTTCGGACTGCCGCTTGACGTTGATTCCCTTGATGCAGCCGTCGCGCTGGAGGATCTGCTTGAAGATCGAGTAATTGGTATCGGCAAATAGGTCGGTTACGTCGACGAACCGAAGGCCGAATCGCAGGTCCGGCCGATCGGAGCCGGTCGTGTCCATCGCCTCGGCCCAGGTCATTCGGGGAAACGGTCGGGAAAGGGAAATGCCGCCGATGGCAAACATCTTCACGGTCAGCTCTTCGATCAGGTCATAGATGAATTCCTCGTCGATGAACGAGGCCTCCAGGTCGAGCTGGGTGAATTCCGGCTGCCGGTTCGGGCGCAGGTCCTCGTCCCGGAAGCAGCGCGCCATCTGGAAATAACGCTCCATTCCGCCGATCATGAGCAGCTGCTTGAACAGCTGCGGCGACTGGGGCAGCGCGTAGAAATGCTTCGGGTGAACGCGGCTGGGGACCAGGTAATCGCGCGCCCCTTCGGGCGTGCTCGCCGTGAGCATCGGGGTCTCGATTTCAAGAAAGCCCTTTTCGTCAAGGCAATCCCGGACGCATTTGAAGATGCGGTGCCGCAGCATCAAATTGTCCCGCATCGAATGGCGGCGAATGTCCAGGTACCGGTACTGGAGCCGCAATTCCTCGGACACCTGGCCTGTGCCCGCGGTTGATGCCGCACCCGCGACCATGGCCTTTTCCGAGACGGAAAACGGCAGGGCATCGGATTCGGACAGCACGGTCAGCTCCGTGACCAGCAGTTCGATGGTTCCGGTCTCGATATGTGGGTTTTCCGTGCCCGCGAGACGCTTTATGACTTCGCCTCTGACAGCGATGCAGTATTCGGCGTGCAGAGATTGCGCTTTTTCGCGGACGTCGGGAGCGACATCGGGGCTGAACACGATCTGCATGATCCCGCTGCGGTCGCGCAGGTGAACAAAAAGCAGGCCGCCGTGATCCCGGAGGGCATCGACCCAGCCGGCAAGCAGCAGGTTGCGGCCGACGTCGTCCGGCGTCAATTGACCGCAAAAAACACGTTGTGAAAACATCATGAGAAAAATCCTTTCCATTCGAACGATAAAAAAACCCGGAGGTTCTGCGGAGACAGATTCGAGCAGCGAATCTACCAGAACTCCCATGATGTTTCAAGTTGTTATAGCAGCTTGATGAGATGTTTCGGAAAAGCGTGTCCGCATCCTATCACGGACGGATCGAACGATGTTTTATGGCGTCGCGGGAAGGATCAGCCGATCCAGACATTTTACGCCGCAATCACAAATGCGAGAAAACAAAGCAGAGATCCAGAAAGTGGCTGGGATCACTAAGAATAGGTGATAGGATTCGTTCAGAATCAGCAGACGGAATCAAGCGAAATGCCCGGTAATGCATTGATGGCCTCAATATGCTTGCATTTTGGGAAGGCACTGCAAGCCAGGAATTGTCTGCCTGCATTTTTCCCTTTTTTGGCAACACGTATTACCATGGCTGAAGAGCACTTTGGGCATACTTTTTCGTTTATTTCTGATTCTATTTGTGGAGGCTCTTTCTCCTGACTCGATGGGTCATTTATATCCAGGTGTGGAGTCAATAGTTGTTTGATATCATCTATGACATATCCTGACTTCGCGGGTACTTGAATTAATGGAAGACCAGATGCATTACAAACTCCCTTTAGAAATTCATCTCTTTCTTTTCTATTCCTGGCTTTATGAGAACTGTCGTCTAATTCTATGGCGCAGATAACAGACAAGTCATTATAATCACATAAAATAAAATCAAAATGTTTGCTGTTAATTTTGTTGAAGGTTTTTTGCCAATCACTAGGTGATAGGTTTTTTCTGGGTGTTACAACGTCAGCGACCCGAACCTTTCCGAATATTCTGGCATTTTCTCTCACCACTTGATTAAGAGCACCGTAAAAAGAACGCTCGGCAGGACTGAATAAAGCCTCTTTTTTTTGAAAAGGATAGCAAGCTGCCTCAGTTATATTTTTTTTAGGTAACTTTACCAGGATAATAATGGCAATAATTGCGAGAATTCCAGCGGATATGACGATCCAACTCATATGTTCTTTTCTTTGTTGGGCATGTAAAGGCAGTGGTCGAAATAAACAAAAAGGCGATTGCCGCAAAAAATATTGATGTCTTATCCTTCAGGATGCCATCTTGTTTACTTTTGTAGCCTTTTTCGTTTATCGGCGAATCCGTTTCATCACTTTAAAGGGGGGATCATGAAAACGCCCATGAAATGATGCGATTCTATCCATTATGGAGCTTAGCCCCGACTCTTTATTTATTTAAGGACGTCCCGGACTTTCCTGAACTTTCCTATTCCCCTGGTCGTTCACGACCCTTACCTTACTTCCGTTTATTGCCGATATCCAACACGGTCAATAACACGCAACATTGGCTTGATTTAACAGGATTTTTTGACCTTTTTGTGTTGTATTTTTTATCACAATGTCCTAAACTTGCCGGCAAATCTGTCGGCTAATATTATGTTAAGCGTAAACCTCTTTCTGAAAAGGAAGGAATAATGAAGTTGGTTGATTTAGCCGCCTATAAAGAGAGCAAAGTCAATGAAGAGGTCCGACCGCGAAAGATAACTTTTCGCAGCCCAAAGTTCTCTGGCGACAATGGCAAAGACAGTTCCTGTAATATTAATGTAATTGTTGAAAACGGTGACGTCCTGGGAATATTAGATGCGGTAATCGAGGCAAACGGTGTCGGCCAGTTAACTGAAAACGGAAAATACATGTTTATCCCATGGCCGTGTGCCTTGGTTGAGATTAGTGACCTGTAAAAGCTTAACCCTGGGGTCGAGTGGACGCGAAAATGCGAGGTGCCTTTTCCTGAGCAGGTTCCGCGCGCCCCTCACCCCAAACGTTAACCGAGAATAGAAATGATCAAAGGCGCTAAAGCACAGTCGAGAGCCAAGCAAGACTTCCTTGCAAGCCTTGAAACGGCGGGCCGGATTTATGGCCCGGCTAGGGAATTGTGCAAGTACGACTATGAGACATTCGAGGGTACTATGTACCAGCCGAATGTGGCCGCAAAAGTCGTCGGGCTAGCCTTCTTGAGCGCCGTTTCAGCATGGGAAGACTTCGTATCGAATATCTACCTTGGCTATCTGAGCGGATACCCCGCGCCAAATGGCTACACACCTGAACTACGGGTAGGAAAGGCCGCCAACAAAAGCCACGCGCTCTTGCTGGCGGCCGGGGAGAGCAATCTTCGGGAAGCCGAGCGACGAATGAAGTGGGGAAGCCTTCGCTGGGTGCGTTCTTTGTCAAAGGTGCACTTCAAAGCGGGCAATCCTTTTCAAGCTATCACAGACAGTGACGTTGAGTGGATTGATCTCGCCGTCATTATTCGCAATCGAGTCGCTCATAATTCGGACAAATCAAAGAAACTCTTCAAGGAGGCGTTCAACAAGCTGGTTGGGGAACATAAGGATACTCCTCTTCCAACAGGCTTTTCGCCAGGATGGCTGCTGACTGCGTTTCTCGAATCGTACCCCAAGCTACGAACCCTATACTCGGACGAGCATTATTGGGGTGATCTATTCGAGGGTTACATCAGCCTGTGGTGTCGCATAGCGGAGCACCTGTGTCCCGGAGAAACGGTAGCGGTTAACCATCGCTTGCACCCGATCGCCGAAAGAACCCGCTCCGGGTGAAGCGTACGTTATGCCACAAGAACAAAGAATGATGGTAAATAGATGATAGAACGTGAGTTCGATATACCTTTTATCGCGGACATGGCGCTTCGGGAAAAACAGATACAGCAGAATTACCGTCCGATCATTGCGGTGCACAAATGGTTCGCAAGGAGGCCCGGTACCTTATTTCGCGGGCTGCTTCTGTCTGAATTCGCGGGAAGACCGCTTCGGGAGGTGTTTTACGAACCGAACGACCTTCCGGGTCTTCATATAGCCGACCCCTTCATGGGTGGCGGCACTCCCATCCTGGAGGCCAATAGGCTTGGATGTAATGTCACGGGGTTTGACATCAACCCGATGTCTTATTGGATTGTCAAACAGGAAATTGAGCATCTCAATCTTGAGACGTATTCAAAGGCTGCGGATGCGCTACGGGCAACATTGGAAAAAGAAATTGGGCTTTTGTATCGCACACGCTGCACTTTATGCGGTTCGGACGATGCCCATGTGAAATACTTTCTTTGGGTTAAAGTAAGGCCATGTTATCAATGTGGAAAGGATGTAGACCTGTTTCCCGGATATCTTCTTTCCGCAGATTCCAGACATCCGAAAAACGTCTTTGTATGCCCTTCTTGCGGAGAGTTGACGGAAACGGATGATCGAAAAAAACTAGGCCGCTGTGCTCATTGCACTATGGAACTACTGGTGAACGGTCCTGCGAAGAGAAACCGCTGCGTATGTTCAGCTTGTGGTGCAGTCAATCATTATCCTGATGCCAGTCTTGGGTCACCGGGCCACAGACTTTATGCAATCGAATACCACTGCCCAAGATGCAAGCCATATCATGCCGGCAGGTTCTTCAAGAAACCCGATGAGCAGGATGTGGTCCGTATCAACGAGGTTGAAAGCCGTTTGTCAAAAATGCAACCGAAGTTCATTCCTGACGATGAAATCCCCAGTGGCGATGAAACGGACCGCTTACACCGATGGGGATACAGGCATTATCGTGAGATGTTCAACAGTCGTCAGCTTCTCGGCCTGGAACTTTCCGCCCGTATGATTGCGAGAACGCCAGACAAACGTGTACGCAATGCGTTGGCAACGAACCTTTCAGATTTGCTCCGTTATCAGAACATGCTGTGTCGGTATGACACCACTGCTTTGAAGTCACTCGACATTTTCTCTGTCCACGGATTTCCGGTGGGATTGATTCAATGTGAATCGAATTTTCTTGGAATAATGGAACCTGGCCAAAACATGTGTGTCGGCAGCGGCGGGTGGGCCAACATCATTGAGAAGTTTAAAAAAGCGAAGGCATACTGTGACCATCCGTTTGAAGTCAGCCATCATGGTCGGTCAAAAAAAATTGTTCCCATTAATGGGGAATGGATAGGTGATCATCTGAATGGGGATGATTCCGCGCCTCCACGGATGGTCGATATATCATGCCAAAACGCCGCATCATGCAAACTGCCAGATGCATCACTGGATGCTGTTTTTACTGATCCGCCCTATTTTGGAAATGTCCAATACGCGGAGCTTATGGATTTCTGTTATGTATGGCTTAGAAAGCTGGTCGGTCGAGATTCAAACGCATTCAGTGCCGATTCCACCCGTACACCGGATGAATTGACCGGCAACGTGGACATGGGCCGTGGGCTCGATCATTTCACGGATGGGTTATCATCTGTCTTTCAACGCATGGCGAGGGCGTTGAAGGCCGGATCGCCTTTGGCTTTCACCTACCATCACAATAATCTCGAAGCGTATTATCCCGTGGCAGTTGCAATTCTTGATGCGGGGCTAACCTGTTCTGCATCGCTTCCCTGTCCGGCTGAAATGGGTGCATCCATCCACATCAACGGTACTGGTTCATCGATTATCGATACCGTCTTTGTCTGCCGTCAAACCGGAGCCATGCAGCGGAAATGGATAGCTGATTCGCCTGAAGAAGTAGCCCGAATCGTTGAAATGGACTTAGAGCTACTCATGTTCGGAAACGTCAAGCCAACTCCTGGCGATATCAGATGCATCACTTTTGGACATTTGGTTCGTTTGGCGATCTGGTCTTTACGCCTTGAGTGGAAAAAAACAGAACCTACAATAACTCGCATCGCAAGAGTGAAGGACTGGCTCCAACATTTCGGAAACTGGACCGAAGTTGAAAAATGCATGGAGCGTGACAGAACAACGGCGGGAAAAGAGATGCCTTTGTTCGCTGTACATGAAAGTGTTGCGAAATATGGAGCCGAGTATGCCGATATATCCTTTTGAAGTATCCCTGGACGTTATTCTCCAGGACCCTGAATCCTATGTTGATGCCGTCTTTTCGTGCCTGGAATCGGAGTTTCTTGTTCTGCCCAAAGGGGTTGGCTTTGTTGAGTATCCGGTCTTCGAGCGCGGATACGAAGCGCTGAAGGCTGCGACCGAGGGCTTTTCGAAACTCGAACCAGACAGAATACTTCCCGTTACGGTCTCCGAGCCGATTGCAATTGTGGTTCTACGCTCGATGCTCGGTTTTACGCCTCCAGAATGGGGTTACATCACGACGCAAAGAACCAGTGTATCGGTTACTCAGGGCTTCGTGCGCTCACTGGACAGAAAAGTACGAATGGCCCCGGAAACGGAACTCAACACCAACGGAGTTACACATGAACGGCTAAAAGCACTGGTTCAAACAGCGTGTCAACTGCTGTCTGCCGGGGCCCCCGATATAAATGGAGACCTGTTGCATCGCTTGGACAAGGCGGATACCAAACATGGCACCGAAAGCATCAGGAATCTTGCAGGAATTGGAGTTCCTTACGCTATGCTGCTGTACGAACGATTCCTTGGAAGACCGTTCGCCGGACATCGGGATTCCGTAAGCGAACTTATAGGTGATAGCCTGGAATCGGCGATAGAGGATGTTCTGTCCAAAGCTGGCGTCAGTTTCCGTAAGACAAAACGGGCGGAACGAATCGAGGGCTTCGACCAGACACCGGATTTCATTATTCCGAGCGAATTCAACCCGCAAGTCATTATTGAAGCTAAAATTACCGAGGATGACGGAACAGCGCGCGACAAAGTAACCCGTATTCAGCATCTTGGCGCATTGAGTCTTGCAGGTCGTTCGGAAGATGATCCGAAATATGAGGTCATCGCCTGTATCGGCGGTCGTGGCTTCGGTGTACGCCGGGAAGACATGAAGAAAATGATCCTTGCGACAAGGGGCAAAGTTTTTACAGAAAAAACCCTGGATCTTCTTGTAGAATGTACGAGGTTGAAAGAATTCAAAACCAGGTAGTACGTAACTGAAATCATGGCATAACATCTGATATGGCCTTCGGGTGTCAAGAAAAAACTATCCCTTTCGATCGGAAATGTGGGAGGACTTCGGGGACGTCCTTAACTATCTCAATAACATGAACGATGCTCCTGTCTGTGATATTTGAAAACCCATGCCGAGATCAGCAGGATTGGATGCGCCCGGAATTTTGCATCACGTGATAATCCGGGGGATTGAACGCCGGGACATATTCCGGGATCAAGCGGATCAGCAAGATTTTGTCGGCCGGTTGTCAAAACTTGTCCCCGAAACCCGGACAAGCTGTTATGCATGGGTTTTGATGACCAATCATGCCCATTTTCTGTTTCGCTCCGGACCTTGCGGACTTTCCGAACTCATGCGGCGGCTTTTGACCGGATATGCGGTCAGTTTCAACCACCGTCACAAGCGCCTTGGGCAGCTGTTTCAGAACCGGTACAAATCCATTATCTGCCAGGAAGACGCCTACCTCAAGGAACTGGTGCGCTATATTCACTT
>Ga0116141_10000996_pt1 | contig 23754 bp, 22 predicted proteins | sample AD_UKC097_MetaG_FD_89744 | JGI IMG/M metagenome (GOLD analysis project Ga0116141, IMG submission 89744) | Active sludge microbial communities of municipal wastewater-treating anaerobic digesters from USA - AD_UKC097_MetaG | ecosystem: Engineered > Bioreactor > Anaerobic > Digestate | place: USA...
CGCCGTCTGCGAATCACCGCCTGTAAATCCTTGTGCGGCCGGGGCCTGCCATGGCTCCTTCCTCGACGCAAAAAGCGTCTCGCGGTGGCACGTGGTTTGCTATTAAAATAACTGCCAGCACGGTATGATAGGTAAGCAATGCGAGATGAAGAGCGAAACAGAAACTCAAGAATATGGAGGATTCCTCATGGCGAGTGTTGCACAGATCCAGGCCAACCGGTCCAATGCCCAGAAGTCGACCGGACCGCGTACGCCCGAAGGGAAGGCGTCGTCGTCGCGGAATGCCGTCAAACATGGACTCCTGGCCGAGCAGGTGGTGATCCAAGGGGAGGATCCGGAGGAATTCGATCTCTACCGCGCGGGGATGCTCGCGGAGCTGGCCCCCGTCGGGGCGGTGGAGGCGATGCTGGCCGAGCGAGCGGTGAGCCTCGCCTGGCGGCTGCGGCGGGCCGAGCGACTCCAAAGCGCCGTCTTCGCCACGGTCTACCGCGAGAACGCCAACGACGTGGTGCTCTGGCCCAAGCATGGACTGCCCATCCGACCCGGTCCGGGCGAGGACGACGTGATCCTGGGACAGGTGGTGATGACGGACTTCGCCCGCGCCCAGGTGCTGGACCGGCTGTTGGTCCACGAGCGGCGGATCGAGAGCAGCCTGTACCGGACGATGGCGCAACTGCGCCGGGAGCGGGAGGCCCGTGCGGCGGCATCGGAGCAAGCCTCGCATTCCGCTGGCAGCCCTGCAGCGGGTGAGGAATCCGTAGAACAGGCGGAATTGGCTTCGTTTGGCGCAGACGAAGCAACGGAAGGAGTTTCAAGTTCGAAGTGTCAAGTTTCAAGTGTCAAGACGGCCAAGGCGGTGGTCGGGGCTTCCAACTTCACACTTCACACTTCAAACTCGGCCGAAGGCCGCTCGTGCGAAACGAAGCCAATTTCGGAAGAAGGGCCGGCCTGGCTGAGCCGGCGGGTGCCGGAGGGCGGGAGAGCCCCCGTCGCAGTGGCAAGTGCGATAGAACCGGATGGGCGATACCTTTGACTTTTCCCATTTGACCTTTTACTTTGTGCGGATATGGCGGCCAATTTGACACCAGCCTATCGGGACGCGGACGAGCGATTCCGCAATGCTACGACCAACGAGGAGAAGATCGCGGCGTTGGAGGAGATGATCGCCACCGTCCCCAAGCACAAGGGCACCGAGGGCCTCCAGGCGGACCTCAAGCGCAAGCTCAGCAAGCTCAAGGAGGCCGCCACCCAGCCCAAGAAGGGTGCCGCTCACACCGACATCTTCCATGTCCCGCGGTCGGGGGCCGGACAGGTCGTCCTGCTGGGCATGCCCAATACCGGCAAGAGCACGATCCTGGCCACTCTGACCAAGGCCAAGGTCAACGTTGCCGATTTCCCGTTTGCGACGCAGGTCCCCGTGCCGGGGATGGTCAGGTACGAGGACGTGCAGATCCAACTCGTGGACATGCCGCCGATCACGGCCGACTACAGCGCGCCGGGCCAGGTCGGAACCTATCGCAACGGGGACCTGATCGGCGTCGTGATCGACCTGTCGCAGGACGTCGAGGAGCAGATCCTCGTGCTGCTCGACTACCTGGAATCTCGCAAGCTGCTGCTCGACGAGGACACGCCCGCCGTGGATGGTCAGGGCAATGCCCTGGCCAAGAAGGCGGTGTGTCTGTGCACGAAGGTGGACATCGCGGCTGAGGGAGCGTTCGAACTGGTGAAGGACTCATGCGGTCAGATGGCGGAGTTCCTGAGGCTCTCGACCCAGACAGGCGAGGGATACGACAAGCTGGGCGAGATGCTGTTTCGACAGTTGAACATTCTGCGGGTGTACGCCAAGCCGCCCGGCAAGCCGGCGGATATGCACGACCCGTTCACGCTGCCCATCGGTGCGACGGTTCACGACATGGCCCGTGTGATACACCGCGAGCTGGCGGAGAAGCTCAAAAGCGCCCGCATCTGGGGCACCGGCGTCTACGACGGCCAGAGCGTCCACCTCACGCACACCCTGCACGACAGGGACGTTGTTGAACTGCATTTCGGATAGGAACGGAGACCATGATGAGAACAGCGGTTTGTGGTGCTTTGATCGCGGCACTCGTGACCTGTGGACCGGCCGGCGGCAGTCTGGCAGATACAGGGAAGGTGGTCACATATTCCGCCCCGGAAGGGGACTTTCGGTCGGGCGACTACCGGGTGTGGGCGGGAGAGCAGCCGGTGGATGTGTACGGGGCGAGGGTTCTCGATCCGCCGTTTGCAGGGAAGGAGTACGACTACGGCGGGCCCTATTCGTTTGCCAATTTCGACATGTCGGGACCGGTCGTGGTTCGCGTCGCGTCGAACCGCTCGCTTCGCGGCACCGTGCTCCGGCCGCAGTCGGATGCGGCGAGAATGACCATCGAGGACGACCACACGTTGAGTCTGGCGCTGGCCCGGCCGTGCAAGCTCAGCGTCGAGCCGGAGGGCAGGAAGGGGCCTCTGCTGCTGTTTGCCAATCCGCTCGAGACTGATGCGCCGAAGGCGGGCGATCCGAACGTCGTCTACTTCGGTCCCGGCGTACACAAGCCGGAGAGAATCGTCTTGGGGTCCGGCCAGACCCTGTATCTGGCCGGCGGGGCGGTGGTCAAAGCGGAGGTGCTGGTCCGGGGTGAGAACATCCGCATCTGCGGGCGGGGGATTCTGGATGGCTCCGACTGGGAATGGCGCAAGGGCCCCGTGGGCAACCTGATCGCCATCCGCAACAGCAGCGATGTCGAGGTGACCGGCATCACGCTTCGCGGCTCCTCCCATTGGACGATCGTTCCGGCGCACAGCCACAATGTCACGATCCGCAACGTCAAGCTCTGCAACTCCCGCGTGCAGAACGACGACGGGATCAACCCGTGCAATTCGCAGGACGTGCTGATCACGGATTGCTTCATTCGCAGCGACGACGATTGCGTCGCCCTGAAAGGGCTCGATTTCAGCGGGGCCAACAGCAACGTGGAGCGGATCACGGTGGAGAACTCGATCCTCTGGTGCGACCGGGCCCGCATCTTCCTGCTCGGTCACGAGAGCCGGGCCGCGTTCATGCGCAACGTGACGCTGCGGAATCTCGACATCATCCACTTCACCATGACGCCGTTCCTGCTGGAGCCGGGTGAGGACATGCGCCTGGAGGACGTCACCATCGAGGATATCCGCATGCACGGCGAGGGCCAGCGGGAGTTCGTCCGCCTGCGCCCTGTGGTGAACCAGTACATGCGCAACAAGGTGCCCGGATTCATCCGCAACGTGCGGTTCCGGAACGTGACGCTCGAAGGCTTGCCCGGCGAGTACCTGGTTCAGATTGAGGGTGCCGACGCGGAGCATGATGTGCGCGAAGTGACTTTTGAGAACGTCTCCGTCGCAGGTAGTCAATTGTCGGCAGGGTCTCGCGGCGTTCGCATCGGCGAAAACGCGAAGGACATTCGCTTTCGCGAGTGAGCCCGGTCCGACCGCCGAACGCAGTCCGTCGGTCGGCAGCCTGCGGCGTTTGTCCGAGCGGGCGTCGTCGCTTTCGGGCAGACACCGCGCCGAGCGCCAGCGCCGGAATTCGCTTGACGCGCACAGATTCTCCACGTATACCCTGGGGCAATCTGGAGGATTTGGGTTGATGGAGGGATGTGTCTGGGGACCTGTCGGATGGGTAGGGTACGAGGATTGGCGAGGCGCGCTCGGTAGAAGGGTCCCCTGTGGAGGTGAGCTGTTCGGCGTACGCATGACAGGAAGTCCCATCATGGCCGCAGAGCCGAATCATAAGACCGCTGATGATACGCGTGACCCACGACGCGCCTACGAGCGGCTGCGCGCCCCGAAGCCGCAACTGCACGGGCCCTCGCAGGACAACGAGCTGCTTCGACGCAACGAGCGTCTGGAGGAGCAGGTGCAGGCGGGGACCGAGGAATTGCGGGCCACGATCGAACGTCTGCAGGACGAGGCGGCCCGTCGCAGGCTCGCGGAAGGCAAGCTCCGCAAACGATCTCAAATGCTCGAGGCCTTCTTCCAGCACACGATCACGCCGCTGGCGTTCCTGGATCGGTCGTTCAATTTCATTCGGGTCAACGACGCCTATGCCCGGGCCGACGGCAAGACGCCGGACTACTTCATCGGCCGGAATCACTTCATGCTCTATCCGGACGCCCGGATGCGGGAGGTCTTCGAGCAGGTCGTGCGCACGAAGCGTCCCTATCGGGCGCATGCCCACCCGTTCACCTGTTTCGATACGCGGCACCGCGTCCGGTATTGGAACTGGCAGCTCACGCCGTTGTTGAACGATGCCGGCGAAGTGCGGTTCCTGGTCTTCAATCTGGAGGATGTCACGAACCAGCAGGAGGCCCTGCACGAGTTGCAGCACCGCGCGCATCAGCTCCAGAAGTTGACGCTGGAGCTGGCGCAGGCGGAAGACCGGGAGCGAAGACGACTCGCGGAGATCCTGCACGACGACCTCCAGCAGGTGTTGGCCGCCGCCAAGTTCCACCTCGGGCTGGTGAACGCGCGGGTCCGCGGCGATGCGGCCCTGGAAGAGCTGACGGGCCAGGTCGGCAAACTGCTCAAGGAGGCGATCGGCAAGTCCCGCAGCCTGTCGCACGAGCTCAGCCCCGCGGTGCTGTACCAGAGCGACCTGGGCGAGACGTTCGAGTGGCTGGCGCGCCAATTCGAGGCCAAACACGGACTCGTCGTTCACGTCGAGGTTCGCGGCCGGATCGACCCGCAGTCGGAGACGCTCCGGACTTTTCTCTACAGGGCCGGCCGCGAGATGCTGTTCAACGTGGTCAAACACGCCGGCGTTCCGGAGGCTCGCCTGCGTCTGCAATGCGTCCGGCGTTCCGTGTGGCTGACGATCTCCGACAGGGGGTGCGGCTTCGATCCGGGCGCCCTCGGAAAGGCCGGAGGGTTTGGGCTCCTGAGCATCCGCGAACGCGTCGAATTGCTCGGAGGGCGAATGAGAATGAGAACGGCGGCGGGCAAGGGCAGCACATTTCTCATTTCAGTCCCTGATCACGAGAGCAGTCCGGCAGAGGCCGTCGAAGAGCCGGCGGCGGAGCGATTGGGGAGTTTGCCCGATGCGGTGCCTGCTTGCTCTTCGGAGCCCGCGAGTCGCCACCTGCGGGTGCTGCTCGTGGACGATCAAAAGATCGTGCGGGAAGGGCTCGCGGCTCTGCTCGACGCGGAACCGGACATTGAGGTCGTAGGCCAGGCGGCCGACGGTCGCGAGGCGGTCGAGATGGCGACGGAACTGCGGCCCGATGTGGTCGTGATGGACGTGGCCATGCCCGCGATGGCCGGCGACGAGGCCGCGCGGTACATCGAGCAGTATCTCCCGCAGGCGAGGATCATCGCCTTGTCGATGTTCGAGGAGGCCCCGGTGGCCGAGCGGATGCGCAGGGCAGGCGTCCAGACCTATCTGCTCAAGACCTCGCCCGCTGAGGAATTGCTCGCGGCCATTCGCGGCGTTCCTCGCGGTCTGCGTTCGCCGCGCGTCGAGGCCCCGGAGGATCCGGTCGAATCCTCCTAATTCCGAACCGGCCGTGACACGGTTGTTTCCTGAGGTTCCGGCCAGGAACTCTCCAGCCAGTGCTGGCTGAGGATGGCCAGGTCGAGCAGGTCCACCGTTCCATCGCAATTGAGATCGCCAGGGAGGCACACGTCACCGGACCAGCCGCCGAGCCTGGCGAAGAGCCACCAGGCGGCGTAGGCCTTCTGATTCGCGTTGAGCGGCTCGCTGTGCGCCGAGCTGCACGAGTACCACTCGACGTTGACGGTGTGACGGTTCTGCCAGGCCGTGGCCCAGTTGCCCAGTGTCGGCCCGGTCCGTGAGGCGTAGTAGTCGCAGTTGTCGTTGGGGAACGGGTAGTAGACGCCGTCCGGGTCGTGGCTGTCGATGTCCGCGAAGTCGTAGAGGACCTTGCCGTTGGCCCGACAGTAGTCCCGGATGACCTGGTTGGCCGCTTTGTTGTTCGCATCGTCTCCGTGATCGACGTGGCCGGTCATGTATACGAAGGTGACGCGCGGGTACTCCTGTTCCAGTTGCGTCATCGGTTCGATGTACTCGGTGAACAACCGATTGTTCGAGTACTTGCCGCTCACCTGCCCGCACCAGGACCAGAGGATGACGTTCACATGGGCGTTCTGCGGGTTGTTCAGATACGTCCGTGTGTTGTTGACCCAATCGGGGTAGTAACCGACGTCTCCATCCATGGCGTAGTCATGCAGGTCGAGCGCGCCATTCGCGCCCCCGCGCTTCCAGGCGAAGATGTCCTTCGGCAGCGCCAGGCCCTTGCCGCCGCCATTGGCGAACGCAACGAGCCCGGTCATGCCGGTGGTGATCTGCGAGCCGTGCGAGGTGTGCCCGTAGGCGATGCGCAAAGTCGCTTTGGCCTGCACAATGGCGGACTCGGGGATCCGCGTGATGTCCGTGCAGGTGTGATCGACGATGAGTGCCTGGGCGTGCGCCGCCGGATGTCGCCCGATCAATACAAACAGTGCAGCCAGCAGAGCCAGTCGTGTGCCGCGTTTCATCGTTGTTTCCCTTCCCACCTTGCAGCCGGTCGGAAAACCGGCCGTCATTCACAAGACGTGCACCATAACGCTTTCCAAGTCTCATTATGCCACTGTGTCGGGGAGAAGGCAACCCCAAAGGGCGATGATTTGCCTTTACGTCCGTCATGGGGCCCGATAGTCTGATTCGAGCGAAAGCTGCTGGGGTATGATATGGGAAGTCGAATGCACAGGGTACCGTGGTGGACGATGGTTGCCTTGCTCGGCTTGGCGGCCGGGTGCCGGATGTTCAATCGGGCGATTACGGAGAGCGTGCTGGAGCACGGCGCATCCAGTCAGTGGCAGGTTCGCTACGGCAGCCACGCCGTATACACCCTCACGAACGACACGCTGACCGATGTGGAATTCGAGGGGTCCACGATCTCCGGCGACGTGGTCGTTCGATATCAGCGGGGGCTCGGGCCGCAGGCCCAGTGCATCGCGGATCGGACCGCCGACCTGCTGGACAGAGTGTGTGAACGAACCGGGATCGCCATCACGACCCGGACGACCATCTACTTGCTCCGCTTCGATCAAGGGCCGCAGAATTTCGACATTACGCTGGCGGTCGAGCCCAACGAGTTCCCGGTGCCCTTGTTCGTTCGCGTGGGCGAAGACTCGTGCGAGGCGATCATCGCCGCGAATCACAGTTATCCGTATCTCGTGGTGCACGAACTGGTGGAAACGTCGCTCGTGGCCCGTGCCGGCGGGCAGGTCTTGCCCGATCTCTCGTGGAGGGCTTTCGGCCTGAAGACGCACTTCAACAACTACACACGATGGTTCCGCGACGGCTTAGCCAATTACGTCGGCTACGTGGCGTACGAAATCCTCGCGGCACAAACCCCGAGCGACCAGCGGCTGCTCTATCACCAGGCGGTCCTGCATGCAAACCCGTTCAGTTCGCTGGCAGAAGTCAGGGGCGAGCTTTTCTCATGGCCCCAGTCGTCTGCGACGAAGCGGGAGCGGACGTATTACAGCGCGGCGCTCGGCCTGTTCCTGCTGATCGCGGACGCATACGGCGAGCAGACGATCCCGTATATCGCCCGCGAGATCGCGCAGCGCGAGACAGTGGACGGCCGAGACCTTGAGGAGATCGTCAACCGTGTGACCGGGGCCGATGTGAGGCGTTTGGCACAGGAGTTCGAATTCCCGGTGCTCGGCATGGAGCTGGAGCGGATGAGCCCGGCCCTGGCCCTCAATTGCGGGGTCGATCTGCACGAGGGTGTGTTCGTGCAGTCGGTTCGGCCGGGCGAGACCGCGGAGAAAGCAGGTTTGAAGAAGAAAGACGTGATCGTCGCGGTGGCGTCGACGCCGGTCACCAGTCTGCTCGACTTCGAGCTGGGCGTGTTCAAGGCACGAAAGGGGCCGTCCGTTTCCCTGACGATCTTCCGACAAGGCACTGGTACCCTGACTCTCGAAGTGCCTTTGACGAAACCGGAATCTCCGAAAGACGCACCGCCCGCCAAACGCCGCAATCCTCTCGTAGAAGGTCGCATTGAGTTCCGCCGTTCCAGCCGCCCCCTCACCCCCTGATCCGGATGCCGATAAAAAAGGCCCATCCGGTTTTAGCGCACTTTCGTGATCCAGGCACGCCTAAAGCGATAAATCTCAGGGGTTTGGGGACAGGTCCCAAGAATCATCGAAGTACGCAAGAACCGGATGAGCCAAAAAAAAATGAGAATAATGGTAAACTTTACTTGACACAATGTATGCCGTACTATACTTTGTGTACTGTGTAGATTGCATGCTTGAACACTTGATGGACAGGAGGACAAGGCTATGAATCGGGAGCAGAAAAGGGCGCTGGCCATTGTGGTCTCGATGTCCGTTGCGGCGGTTCTGGCGGTCACGGCCCTGGCGGCGCACCATTTCGACCGGGGTCCGGCACGTCTGCTGCTGGTCGTGGCGGCCGTCGTCCAGGGAACCGGCGTGCTGGTGTGTCTTCGCGTCAAGCCGGACAAAGGCACCGTCACATCCGACGAGCGGGACAAGCAGATCGAGAAGAACGCCCATATGGCGGGCTTCGGCGCCGTGTACCTGTTCGTCATCGTGGCGTCCTTCGCCCCGATTGCCATCTTCGGCGAGAAAGGATCACTGCCCGTGACGTGGTGTCCGGCTCTGCTGATCGGCGCCGGCTTCTGCCAGGCCTACGCCATGTCGGTCGCGACGCTGATTCAGTACGGCCGGACCGGCAAAGGAGACCAGCCATGAACAGGACACAGAAAGGCGCCATGATGACCCTCTCAGCGTTCCTGCTGAACGCCGCATTCCTGGGCTATCTGTTCATCAGGATCTTCATTTTCAAGAGCCTGCCACGCGTGTCTGACATGGCGCCTCTGCTGCTCGCGTGCGCAGCGATGGCCACATGGTGGGTGGCTTTGTCTCGCAAAAGGCAAAGCCCGGCGGAGCCCGAGGCGGATGAGCGGGACAAGGCGATTCTGAAGAACGCGGTCCTCGCGAGTTTCATCTCGATCCTGCTGTTTCTGGCGGCGACGGTCCTAGTCCTGGCCCTTGTGTTGGGTGAGGCGGGTTCCGTTCCCGTCTATGTCCTGACGTTCATCCTCTTCGGCGTGTGCCTTATGGCCGGGCTGGTCTACTCCGTGACAATCCTCGTCCAGTACGGCCGAGCTGCTAAAGGAGACTCGTTATGAATCGACAGCAGAAACGGGCGTTGGCCATTCTCAGTTCGATGTCCCTGACATTGCTCCTGGCGGTCGCGGCTGTGACGATGAGTATTTTCCACGTTCGTTGGCTGAGCATCCTGTTGCTCTTTTTTGTAGCCGTTGTCCCGTGTGTGGGCGGTGTCGTGTTCTTTCGGCTCAGGCCGGCCGGGGGCGCCGTCATGTTCGACGAGCGGGACATGGAGATTCAGAGGAACGCCAATCTCGCCAGCTTCGGCATCGCGTATCTCTTTCTCATGCTGGCATCCTTCGCTCCGGGCTTCATCCTGGGTGAGAAAGCCTCGATTCCCGTCACATGGCTGCCGGGGATGGCGGTCGCCGCCGGAGTGTGCCATGCCTATGCGTTCTTCGTCTCGCTTCTGATCCAGTACGGCCGGCAAGGCGAGCGAAATCCGACACAAACACCACGCAGATGGTTTTGCCTGCGACCCTCTCTGAAAGGACAGACAAAATGAGCAAGCTCCGGAAAGCAGCCTGGTTCAATCTTGCTGTCACTACAGGTTGCATGCTGGCTGCAGGATTGGGCTTTGCCTTTCTGACCCGTGTGAATGCGAAAGGGGTCGTGTACGTGGGGATTGCGCTTGTCTCGGCCTGCGTACTGACGCCGGTCTTCTACGTGCTGTGCCACAGGAAGGGCTTTGAAGCGAGTTTCGATGAACGAGAGAAGATGATCTACAGACGGGCATTCGCCTTGTCGGCCTGGGTTCTCATGTTCTTCCTCGCGGGCATCTGCATCGTTCCGTTCCTCGCCCTCGGCGGACAGAACGTTATCCGCGCGTACTGCCTGCCGCTCATCTTCCTGAGCACTCTATTCGTCGCACAGTTCGCCCACTCCGTGGCGATTCTGATCCAGTGTGAGCGTGAGAATAACGATGGGCGATAACCACATCAGCAATCGCATCCGTCGGCTGCGGTTCGACCACGATGAGATGACCCAGCAGGAGCTTGCGGACAAGGTCGGCGTCACGCGCCAGACGATCCTCGCCATCGAGGCGGGCAAGTACGCCCCCTCGCTGCCCCTGGCCTTTCGCATCGCCCGGGCGTTCCATACGACCGTCGAGGACGTGTTCACGTACGAGGACGAGAAGACGCCCTCCGACGCCGGCAAGCAGGCGACGTAATGCCGATTCGAGAATATGCCTATAACGATCGGCGCTGGCGGTGTTCGCGACGTGTGTCGCCCGGCGCCGATTGTCGTTCCTGCGAAGAGCCTGCCCTCGCGATTGTCATTCCCGCGAACGCGGGAATCCATTCATTGGGTCGCGTGCAGCCCCAAGGTTCTTGGATTCCTGCTTGGCGCAGGAATGACAGAGTCGGAGCAATGCCTTGTTGCTCTACGGTAGGGTGGGCCGGGCCCGCCGCTTTGCTCATGCGAATTCCTGCAGCAGGGTGAGCAGCTTGCGGTCGAGCTTGTGGCCGTGGAAGTCCTCGTAGGCAACGTCGGTCCGGCCGGAGTCGAGGATGCCGAACGAGCCCCGGAAGTTCCACAGCGCCAGGCCGATGTTGTGGCTCGTGAGGATCTCCAGCACGTCCCGCAGCCATCGCAGTACGATGTCGTGTGGCGTCTTGCTGAAAGCGCCGCCCTCGCCGCAGTGGACGCCGACGCCCTTGCGGGCGAGGTCCGCCCACTTGGCGTAGTGCTCTTCGAGCCGCTTGCGGTCCCAGCCGTGGCCGGGCCAGGCGGGCTCGGGATAGTCTCTGTAGTTCACCCACGATGCCCCCGCGTGGCTGATGAACATTGGCTGATACGCCCGCGTGCTCTGGGCGATGCCGAGGTCCGCCAGTTCCGGGGCGGGCTCGTTGCCCCAGCTCATGCCGTCGGCGACGACGAGCCGGTCCGGGCTGATCTCACGAATCGCGGCTACCGTCGTGCGAACGACCCGCTCGTGATCCTCGCGGCTCATCTGGCTGCCCACCGAAGGCGGCTCGTTGATCAGATCGAAGCTGAGCTTGTCCTTGGAGATTCCTTTGTACCGCTTGGCCATCAACTGCCAGTGAAAGCAGAAGGCGTCGAGTGCGGACTTGTCCTTCCAGAGGCTGTGCGGCTCGGTGAACTCCCGGTTCACGGAGTACCCCGGCCCGCGATGGAAGTTCAGGCTCACGTGCAGCCCGTACTTGCTCGCCAGGTCGATCCCGCGATCCAGCCGTTCGAGCATGGACTCCTTGATCTTGTAGTCGTCCCCGTCCTCGATCCAGAGCCGGTAGACGGTGGGGAATCGCACGAAGTCGAACCCGAAGTCGCGAATCCATTTGAAATCGTCCTCCGGGAACTCCGCCCGGCTGTGCATCGTGAACATATCCAGCAGATTGAACCCACGCCAGCGAGGGATCGCGGTCTGGGCCCTGACTTGCTGACTCGATTGGCTCCGCCCCGGCTGACCCAGCGCAGGCAACGCAATCGCCGCCGAACCCACGACGGCCTGCTTCAAAAACTCACGACGGCTGCTGTTCATACCGACACCTCCAGTTCATAGGGACGCCGTAAGGCGTTCAGTAGCATGGGCGTCCCGCCCCTGATTCAGGATCGCAGGCAGGACACCTATGAAGACACTTGGCTTCATTCTCAAAGGAAGACCGTCAGCATTCTCCCCCATAATCCCTTGCCTGGCAACTGCTTGCCCCTGATTTCGCCTCCGACTGTCCAGTCTCCTTTGCACGGAAGATGAAATGGGAATCCTTGGCGAATGGACGGCGTCTTTCGCTTTGGGGGATGCCAGTGGGGACGGCTGCCAGAGACGCTGGAATGCATCTGGAGATTCAGGGGAGATGGTTGCAGGGAGTGTCCCTCTCTCCGCCGGTATCCGGCAAAGCGCCAAACGCCGTCGGTTCCGGCCGGAGGCCGGGCTGTAGAAACCAGCGGAATCTGTGGATGGCCCCTCTTCCATGTCGCTTGCATGGATTCCGCCGCGGAGGTAGAAGAGGGCACAGGAATCGGCGTCAGCGGTAGGGTGTGCTCCGCACACCGCCTGTCCGTTCGATGAAACCACAAAGGACCCAGACACCGCGAAGACAAACGAACGGACTCGCGCAGAGACGCCAAGCCCGCAGAGGTGCCTCGATGTGCTATTCCCGTGCAGAGCCTGCCCTCGACCTGATCGGGGGCAAGAATCCAGACTTCGGACGCACGACGCAACCCGCACGACACCCCTGGCTTGCGCTTCACGTTTCACGCTTCACGGAAGACGCTTCATCAACCGCAGAGGCCGCGGAGGACCCAGAGGACCTAATCCGACGAGATACGAGCGACGAGATACGCGGCCCCTGGCCGTAACGTTTCACGCATCACGAGGCCCGCTTCACGCATTTTCTCCTTGTTTGCTTCCCGTTCCCCCGCCATAATACTCTTAGCAAGACGCCGCGGATCGACTTTCGACAGAGTCAATTGAAGCTCGAGTTGAGGCGCTTCGATGTGGAGAGATCGAGATGAGTCCGGCAAGTGCATAAAGAGAGCGGAAATGATGAACCAAACTGTCCCCTGATGATGGTGATGATGGGGGGCAGCTACCAATTACAGATGCCAGTAGCCGGTGTCTATCCCCGGTTTCCCCAATAGCTCAAACAGAAGAACGGAAAGGCCTGTCGGCGGCATGCTCAGCATAATCTTGAAGACACTAACGACATTGACCTTGGGACTGGTGTCACTTGTCATCCTTGTCCGAGACTGGAAATTCCACGACAGGCGAACCAAAACTCACCACGCGATCACAAGGTGGATCTTGATTATATGGCTTGTGGCCAGCCTGCTGAGTGCTGTATTCGTCTGGCAAGAGACTTATCATTCCTCCGCGCTCAACAAGAGGATTGAGGAACTAGCTTCGGGCAATACTGCACTTCTGTCTCAGCTCAATGCATCGCAGAAGAAACTGGGTGAGTTGGAGGATTTCCTCGAGCCAGTTGTCAGCAGGACGATTCAGAACTACCCGGGCTTAAGTGAACAACAAGCGCATGACAAGCTTGCTCCGCTATATTCGCCCCGCGAGAGACTCTCGGGCCTTCTGGACAGAGTTCTAAATGTAAAGGTGATGTCCGATAGCGACGCAATCAGAACCCTTGGCCTCACCAAGCAACTCATAGAATTCCGCCGCGAAAAGGACCTCTACCCCGTGGTGTATTTCTGGTGCGATTGGTGTTTGGCTCTGAGCCCTTCACAGTCCTATACGTGTGCTCGCATGCTGACAGAGATGACTTGGGTTCTCCTCCGAGATGAAAAGGCCTTTCCGTTTCAGATGTGCGAATTGGTGGGTATCGAGAAGCTCCGCATCCAATTGATCACGCTATATACTTCTGAACGGCTACCGACTTATATGTTCACGAGTTACAGCCGATGGCACTGGTTCGTGACTGTGATGATTAGGGAAGTTCTCAATAAGCCCGTAGAAGCGCCTTCGGACTTTGCAGCGACAGACAATCCGATTAGCAGGCTCTATCAAAGTGCACGTACCGACGCAGAGAGGCAATATGCAGACCGGTGGGACTGGCTGTTCGTCACAAAGATGTGGCTCGCTGATGACATGGGTACGACAGAGGCATCCAAGAGGGAACGGAGAATCTCTCTGGTTGTTCAGACACACCCGCAAGTCCGTTATGTTACGGAGTCGAAGTCTAGGCTTGATAGGAGCGAGTTCGGTGAACCCTGAGGCGTCACGGACGAGAGAGAAAGGATCAGGCTTGAGGGAAACCAGGGGACACATCCTGAATTGGGAACTATAGATTGTCCGGGAGCCGTCGCTGGTTCTGATTTCGCGTGACAATGACTGCTGGGCAAAGGTCATATGGGAAGTATCATGATAGTGAAATCACGAAGAGAGAAGAATCCTTGTTTCGAGGGGAGAAGAATGGGCAAGGGCTTTCGGGACGAGTTGTTATCGCTATTCCTTACATTTTGGCTTGGTTTCATCGGACTGCTTGTCGTGGGTTTGGGCTTGTGGCTCTTAGACAAGGTGTTCGGATTGAAGCGGATGTTCGGATTCTGAGGGGTGCTACTGGGCACATCCGGATTTGGGAATCAGAGGTTGTCCCGCAAATGATGGGGTCAACTACCGTTTTCCGGAAACGAGACGGCCTTCTGACAGGCACGTCCGAAGCGGTCGTGCGGAGAGAGTGCTCCGCGTTATGGCCTGGGGCCGATGAGCTCGATGATGTTGCCGTCCGAGTCCTTGGCGAGGATCAGGTGGCTGTCGCCACCGAGGTTGTAGTAGGAGGAGAAGCGTGATCAGAACGGTGGGCGGAGCCCACCCTACCGCTGTCGCCGCTTCCCAGGTGCCTTTCCTGCCCGCTCACCTTCCGTTGCCGGTCCGTTCTTGCGTTTCGTTGTCTGCCCCTTCCGACCTTCTGATCTTCTCACCTTCTTGCTCTGCTTCGTCGTGCGTCCTGCGGAGAGAATGTCTTGCGTTATAGCCTGGGGCCGATGAGCTCGATGATGTTGCCGTCCGGGTCCTTGACGAGGATCAGGTGGCTGTCGCCGCCGAGGTTGTAGGGCGGCTTGACGGGCGAGACGCCGTTTTGCTGGAGTCGGGCCAGGGCCTTGTTCAGGTCCGCGACCAAGACCGTCAGGTAGCGGAAGCCGAGGCTCGATCCGATGTACTGATTGGCCACCGGCCTGGAGCCCGCGATGGACATGATCTTGAGCTTCGTGGCCGAGGGATCGTCGCCCAACGCGAAGACGTGGACCTTGAACGGCGTGCTGTCGGTCAGGCCGGTGTCGCCGGCCATCTGCCCGGAGACGTCGAACTGGCCCACTTTCGTGAAGCCCAGCGCCTGGGTGTAGAACTTCACGGCCTTGTCCGCGTCGCTGACCACGACGCCCAGATCGATGGTCGTCCGGGAGAACCGGGCCTTTTCCGCCTGCTTCTCGGCAGCCGAGACTGCGAGAACGCCCGCGACCGCCACGGCCGCAATCAATAGGACAATTCGATTCTTCATCGTTGCTCTCCTTTGAGTTGTCCGACATTAGCCTTTTGACGATGACCGATTTTGCTGCCCCCTTCTTCGAGCACCAGTATGATACCCCGCCGCCGGATGTGCAAGGGACAACAACAGCGGGCGGAGCCCGAGTCCGCCGTGCCGCTATCGCCTCATCCCCGTGCATCGTCCCCGGCCTATATGAGCGGTGTCATCCTTTCGACTCCCGGCGGGAGTCCTTCGGGCGGGCGAAGAGGCGGATGGGGACTTCCGGGATCGGCAGCAGGTCCCGCAGTCGGCCGGCGATGAACCGGCGGTAGCTCTCGTCGAACAGGCCCGGGTCGTTCACGAACATCAGGAACGTGACCGGGTTCGTCGCGACCTGCGTCACGTAGTAGACCTTGGGCCACTTCGCGGCCGTCCGGCGGGCCCCCGTCCGTTCGTCTTTGATGATCTCGAACGCCTTGTTCAGCCGGCCCGTGCCGATCTGCGTCGTCGCCTGCTTGAACAGCTCCGCCGACAGGTCCAGCGTGCTCTGGACGTTCTTGCCCGTCGTGGCCGTCGTGAAGGAGATCGGGGCGTACTTCAATCCCGGCAGCACCTTCGTCAGGTACTCCTCGTAGTCGCCCGTCGCGGCCACGTCCTTCGCCAGGTCCCACTTGTTGACCACGATGATGCAGGTCTTGTACTCCTCGGCGATCAGTTTCGCCAGGGCCTTGTCCGGCTGCGAAACCGGCTCCGTCGCGTCGATCAGGAACCACACCACATCCGCCCGCTTGATCGATCGCGTCGCGCGGACGTTGCTGTAAAACTCGATGTCGCTGGCCATCTTGGCCTTCTTGCGAACGCCGGCGGTGTCGATGACGACGAGGGTCTGCCCGTCCTTCTCGATCCGCACGTCCACGGCGTCGCGCGTCGTGCCGGGGACCTCGCTGACGATCACGCGCTCGTCGCCGGCGATGGCGTTGACGATGCTGCTCTTGCCGGCGTTGCGCTTGCCCACAATGGCGATCTTCATCACGGGTTCCGGCGGCGCGCCGGCCTCGATCAGGGGATCGAGCCGCTCGAAGAGCCCGTCGAGCAGGACCGCCTTGTTCAGATTGTTCTGGGCCGAGACGCAGAGGAACTCGCCGAACCCCAGCCGGGCGAACTCTCCTGCCGCAGGGAACATCTTGGCGCTATCGGCCTTGTTCGCCACGCCGAGGACGTCGAGGTCGTGCTTGCGGAGCAGCTCGGCGATCTTCGTATCCAGCGGCGTGATCCCGTCGCGGATATCGACCACGAACATGACGAGATCGGCCGAGGCAATCGCCTGAAGGATCTGGCCTTCGATGTGGTCGCTGAGCTGGTCGGAATCGACAATGCCGTACCCGCCGGTGTCGATCATTTCGAAGAATTTGTCCCCTCGGTTGATGAACGTGCTGACGCGGTCGCGCGTCACACCGGCCGTCGGCTCGACGATGCTGATCATCTCTCCGGCCAGGGCGTTGAGCAGGCTGCTCTTACCCACGTTCGGCCGGCCGATTATCGCAACTACAGGCAGTCCCATAGGTTATGTTCCACCAGAGTTAAGGTTTCCAGTTTAGCAGACAGGATTGTACCGATAAAGCCCGCCGTCGGAAAGCCCCCACTCCGATGCCCGCGGCGTCACAGCGTCGCAGCACGGCCGGCAGAATCGTATGAAACCGGAGTTTTGTCTTGACACCCAGCCGGGGCGTGGTTATTATAAAGGGTTCAATGGCCCAGCCAGGGAGGCGCGAGGGCGTTCAGTTTGATATGACAAGCGGTCTCTACCAGACCCTTGTGATTTGGCCGCGGACAACCCTCCACGGCCTTTTTTTTGCGCTCGACCAGGGTCTCGGCCAAACACGTGCAACTGGACAGAGGAGGCAGAAACCACACTCGAGGCTCTGCGAAACCCCTTCCGCCGCCACGAGACGCTCAAGATCCGCAAGGCAGTCTATGCGGCCTGAAACCGGCGCGGCACCTACATCATGATTGGCGGAGGGCGCCCTTGTCCTCAGGTCTCGCGCTCTTCTATCGAATCCTCAAAGAATGAGGAAATGACCAATCTTCGCTCACCCAAGCAAGGAGGTCATACAGGCGTAGAAGTGTGTCCCGCGGCCTCCAACCTACTGCCTACGGCCTTGTCGGCGTATCTCGTCGTTGCTCGTATCTCGCCGGACTGAGTCCTCTGGATCCTCCACGACCTCCGCGGTTGATGATTCGTCGTGCGGCTTGCGCCGTGCGTCGGAAGACTGGATTCCTGCTTTCGCAGGAATCACACGTCGGAGAGGCTCTGCGGGTTTGGCGTCTCTTCGCGAGCAGATTCGTTTGTTTCGTCTGAATCCCAATCTGCGTTACCAACTCGTAACAACTGAGAATCCTCTCCAGATAATTTCGGCGGTTTGCTGCAAGTCCTTCTGTCGCCGCATTCAAGAGCACAGTGCGACAAGGGGATAGCTTTGGCTCCGGCCAAGGGCGCAGCCCGAGGCCGGGCTGGGCAATCGGCACCATCTGCGGGTCCCTTCTGTTTGGGCTACAGCTTTCGGCCGAGGGCTTCGAACATGGCCAGGAGGTTCTCCGTGGGGGTGTTGCACTGGATATTGTGGATCGTGTTGAAAACATAGCCGTTCCTGGCGCCGAGGACCTTGACTCGCTCGGCAACCTGGGCTCGGACCTCGTCCGGCGTGCCGAAGGGGAGCGTCTGCTGGGTATCGACGCCGCCGCCCCAGAAGACGATGCGGTCGCCATACGTATCGACCAAGTGCTTCGGGTCCATGCCCCGGGCGGAGGTCTGGACGGGGTTCAGGACGTCGTAGCCTGCGGCGATGAAGCCCTCGATCAGCGGCTCACACCCGCCGCAGCAATGCTTGAAGGTCTTCCACCTCGTGTGAGCGTGGACCCAGTCGTTGACCTTCTTGGCGTGGGGCAGGTAGAGCTCCCGGTAGGTCTCGGGCGAGCAGAACAGGCTGTTCTGCGAGGCGAGGTCGGTCCCATCCATGAAAACGACGTGGACCTTGTCGCCGACGGCCTGGTGGATTCGCTTGAGGTTCTCGATGGCGACCTCGGCCTGGCCGGCGAAGACCTCGTCGATGTACGTCCGCCGGATCACCGTGCTGACGTACCATTCTTCGATATCGCGGATGCCTTTGGGGTCCTTCATCCAGGGGCCCGGCACCAGGGCGATATCGCCAAAGGCGGTGCCCGGAAAGCCGGCGGCGACGGCCAGATCGGTGTTGGTGTACAGGTCGTTCGCCCGCTGCTCGTAGTATCGCAGGTCCTCGTCGGTGACAGGCTGGAATTCTTCGAGATTGTCGGCCGGATTGAGCGTGGCGTCGTCGATGGGCGGCTGGCGGATGATCGAATCGAAATAGTATCCGCCTTTCGGCATCTTGGCCGAGGGCCGGGCCGATTTGTCGCCCTCGGGGTACATCAGGATCGACCCGTCGGGCTCCGGATCAGTGTTGAACAGGGCCGGGACGAGGACATCCGTGCCGTCGAAGGTTCGCCAGGGCTTCCAGCCGGTGTTCTCGAAGCCGAACATGTTCCTGGGGTTCGGCAGGTGGACCACGTCGATGCCCAGTGCCTGCCGCAGATCGGCGGCGATCTCACCGAGCATCTGGTACGGCTCGGTGACCTTGACCCGGTCGCCCGGCTTGTCGAGCCCGAGGGCGCTGCGCAATCGGGCGACGACGCTGACCTGGGCCCCCGAACAGGCGGTTCCGCCAAGATCGACGGGCACACGGTCCGACGGCTGGCGGTTCAGGGTGCGAAGCACGCGTTCGCGGCTGGTAAGCGGTTTTCCGGGGGATGATTCGGTCCTCATGGTCTGCTCCTGGAACGTGGCTGCGCCATGCTCAAAAGGGCTCCGTCCACCGGGGCCGGACGCCTCGGGGGCGATTGTAACCTCCTGCGAGCACAGACGAAATGCCATTTTTGTCGAATCCGGATTGCCGACAGGGGCAAAATCCCGCGCCGAGCTTGACAGGCGCGACGGGGGCCGCTATAATTAAGTTCATCGTGGGGCGGGCTTTGCGCTACCCCAGAGAACGGGTCCATGGTTGGTAAAAAGGGGAATGATGAGAAGCGTGACGACTGTAGAGAATAGGAAAGAGCGGCGCGGCGGTCTGAATTTGCGCTTTTTCACCCTGGCGACCGCCGTCTATGTCTCGGTATTGCTGCTGGCGGGCTGTACCTTGAGGCATCCGGGCGAGACCCGGGCGGAAGTGGATCGTCGGCATGTTCGCGTTCTGCGCCTCAACAACGAGACGATGCTCTCCGACCTCGACAAGGTGCTGCTGCTCGACCGGCCCAGCAAGTTGACAGACAAGAGAATCCCTTAGTCCCCGTCGCGCGAATCCACATTCCATGGTCCGGCGCGGATTCGGATGACGGTCAGGCCCAGGGAAGGGATCTGCATCGGTGTATACTCTTTTTGACTACCTCAATCGCGTCGCACATTATGAATGGTGGGTTGTCGTAGTCGAGTTGCTCGCGATTGGGCTGGTTATTTGGTGGGTGGTCGATTTCCTCGAAGGCACGCGCGGGGAGAGGCTTTTTCGCGGCGTGATCTTCCTTCTCGTCTCCGGGGTGCTTGTCCTCAATCTCGTGGTGGAGCGGCTGCCCTTCGACCGGCTGCAATACCTTTACCGGGGGTTTTTAATCGCCGTCTTGATCGTCGCCGTGGCGGCATTCCAGCCGGAGATTCGTCGCGTTCTCATCCAGATCGGCCAGCCTAGAATCTGGGCCGGCTCCTCGCATCAGCTCTCGCGGACCATCGAAGAACTGGTCACGGCGGTTACCGAACTGTCGGCTGCCAGGATCGGGGCGATCATCGTCCTCGAAAGGCAGGTCGCGCTCGGAGAGTTCATCGAGACGGGCGTGCGAATCGATGCGCGCGTGACATCCGACCTGCTCAAGACGATCTTCTACCCCGGCACGCCCCTCCATGACATGGGCGTCGTGATTCGCGGGGACCGGATCGTCGCCGCCAGCGTCCAGTTGCCACTGGCCGAGGCGGGCAGCGTCCCCGGCGTCGAGCTGGGCTCGCGCCACCGGGCCGCCGTAGGCATCACCACGGGCTCGGACGCCATGTGCCTCGTCGTCAGCGAAGAGACGGGCGCCATCTCCATCGCGCGCGACGGCAAGTTGATCCGCAACGTGACGGAATCTCAGGTCCGTGCTCATCTGGCGGGCGGCGCAACTGCGGGACACGTTCCTCTCGTGGGACGGCTGCTCAAACGCCATATGGAAGAATAGAACCATGATCCACAGGCTCAAACCCGGCAAGATATCGATTGTGGTCTTCCTGACCGCTCTGATCTGGGTTTGGTCTGATTTGGCACAAGATGATCGGCTGCCGCTTTCGAACGTCCGGATCGAGGTGGCGAAATCCGGCGATCCTACTCTGTGGGTCAACTTCGTCGTCGAGGCGGCGAGTCCAACGGACCCGAACCTGCGGACCTCCGTGGCGCTCGACGAGGTCGTTCTCAAGGGGCCCGCCTCCCGCATCGCGGAGGTAAATCGCCGCAGGAACCGGGGGGACCTCGATGTGAACCTCTTCCTCGTGCCGGAGCAGGAAGGATTGGCCCAGGCCGGGCCCCACACCTTCAACGTGCTGGACTTCCTCCGCAAGAACGGCGAAATCCGCAAGCTCGGCCTCACGGTCGAGAGCTGCGAGCCCCAGAGACTGACGATCGTCACCTATCAACTCGTCGAGCAGGACATCACCGTCGAATGCGTCGGGATCGATTCCTCCACGCAGACGGCGACCGTCGATCCGCCGCTCGTGAGCACCTACGTCCCGTCCGGCAGGACCTTCCAGGCGCGAGTGCAACTGACGGCGGGAGACCTGGCCCAGGCCAAGGCCGGCCCCATCGAGAAGACGCCCTACATCGAACTGGCCCCGGGACAACGACGGGAGGTCCCGACCAAGGTGAAAGTCACGCTGGCTCCCGCCCAGAATGTCCTTTCGGAATACCCGGTCTTGGCGACCTACGGCATCTGCTTCAGCCCGAATCTGCAGGGCAAGTACAAGGTCATCGTGCACAACGAAGCCACGGAGCTGGCTCTCGTCTATGTCAAGGCGACCGCCGAGGCCGTCGCGGCGTATCGCAACGCACCGTACAAGTTGATCCTCTATATCGAAGACGCGGACAGACAGATCACGCAGTGGCCCGCTTCGCGACCATTCGTCTTCCTGTTCCCCGAAGATTATATGCGGCGAGGCGAGATCGAAGGGAGAGACCCGGCCCCCATCGCTCGATTCACGCTCGTACCCATCACAGCCGAGCCGGACCTCGAATCGGAGTTGTAAACTCGAATCAGGCCCCGTCGCCCTCCTGCCGTTGCTACGTCTTCGCGGACGAGCAACCGACCGCTGCGGGGGTCGTTCCAGCCAACCAGTTCTTGATGGTCAGGCCGAGGACACCCACGGTCATCAAGAGCACGACCCCATCTGCAATCAGCAGAGCGGTCATCCCGGCCTTGCCGGCCTGCCAACCCGGGATGTACACCACGAACAGCAGCCGCAAGAGCATTGTCATCGAGGTGGCGAACATAAAGACGGCGGGACCGATGGCAAACCAGTACTGTCGCCCCTTGTTCAACAGCCAGATCGTGCCTACCCAAAGGGCCAGCGCCGCCAGGAGTTGATTCGCCGAGCCGAAGATCGGCCATACTCTCTTGTACCCGTTGCCCAGGCCCAGCAACAGCATCAGACCGACCGCGATGCCGGAATTGACCCAGTAAAACTGCAGGAAGCGCAGGGCCGCACGCTTGACGCCGCTCGTGGGGATGGCCACCGCGGCGGGCCTCCCATGCCGCACCGGCGGTTCGCTGATGGCCAGCCCGCCGGCGCCGGCGGGTTCGATTCGCTGCGGCGTCGAATCGCTCCCCTCGGCCGGGACCACAGCCGCTTCCGCCGGCTGGGCGAACACGTCGTATTGCCCGAAGAACATGCTCCAGCCCTCCTCGATCATGTACCGGGTCAGACGAATGGCCGTGTCCAAGGTCGTCACAAGGAAGCCCTCGAGCAACAGCATCGCGCCCAGCGCGCCAGCGGCGACGGGCAACCCCAGGCCCAGATGGACCGTATTGCCGATCGCCATGGCGAACGTCAGCACCGGATTGCCGCTGCCGGTGGCAGGATGACAGTAGCCTTTGTATGTTCCGAGCGACAATCCGACGATCAGACAGCACACCACGCACACAGCGAGGAAACTCTCCAGGAGCATCGCCCAGTAGCCGACCTTGCGGGCCGCCCGCTCGTTGGAGAGCTGCTTGCAGGTGGTTCCGCCGGCACAGAGGCTGTGAAAACCACTGACCGCGCCGCAGGCGATGGTGACGAACAAGACGGGCCAGCCCGGCCCCTGGACTCTCGTGCCCTCGGCCCAGTTGTTCCAGGGGATGGCCGCCCCGGCGACCGCCGCACCGCCGCGAAGGCCCGCCGCCACCAGGGCCACCAGGAGAAACGCCATGCCGGCGTACAGAATGTGCACGTTGATGAAATCCCGGCTCTGCAGGAAGAACCAGACGGGCATGCCCGCCGCCAGGAGCACGTAGCCCGAGATCATCAGCTTCCAGGTGAGCGGTTCCACCGAAACAGGCCACTTCAAGCCGATCAGAATCGAGACCGAACAGATCGCCAGTGCGAGAATCGAGCACAGCCACACGGGCCACTTCTTCTTCAGATACAGAAAGCCCATCAAGGGCGAGAAGACCGTGATCACGATCACGGACATGGACGCAATGCCGCCGATCAGGGCATAGGGCTCCTCCACGCCGGTCCGTGGATTGACGAGCGACTTCTCACGGAACAGCGTTTGCCCAGATTCCATGTTCAGGTCGGCCAGTGCGACCTTGGACGTCAGGGCGGTGGCGGACAGGTCGAGAAACGCTGCACAAACCAGTACGAGAATCGCCACCAGGATTATCAGCATCATGACGAACGCCGCCGGACCGATGTAACGCCGGGCGATCACCGTGAGATTCTTGCCGCCCTCGCGCATCGTCACGTAGGTGGCCACGAAATCGTGCACGGCCCCGAGAAAAACCCCGCCGATGAGGATCCACAGCAAGGCGGGCCCCCACCCGTAGAGAATTGCCAACACCGGGCCGATGATCGGTCCGGCCCCTGCAATCGAGGCATAATGATGCGCGAAGACAACGGGCGTCTTCGTGGGAACGTAGTCGCGCCCGTCGTTGATCGATACCGCGGGAGTCGTCCTATCTTTCTGTTCTCCCATCAGCCTGGCGATGAACGGAGCGTACAGGGTGCCCCCCAGGAGCAACGCGACGATAGCGACGAGCAAGATAAGCAGAATAGTCATTGCTGATCCTCCACTATCACACAGCGAAAACCGGCGATCAGGAACAGCTCCAATACATCCATTTCGGCCTTCCCCAAGGATCCACGCGTCTTGTTCGGCCAATCCCAGTATACGACGCGTTTCCTGTCGTCTCAACGGGAAATCCTGCACAGGCCGGCGCCGTTTTCGCGCCGCGAACCACGGATCATGAACCACCGAGGCCGCGAAGCCCCTACGACGTGTCATTCCTGCGCAGAGCCTGCCCTCGACCCGATCGGGGGCGGGAATCCGGACTC
>Ga0116141_10001004_pt1 | contig 23707 bp, 25 predicted proteins | sample AD_UKC097_MetaG_FD_89744 | JGI IMG/M metagenome (GOLD analysis project Ga0116141, IMG submission 89744) | Active sludge microbial communities of municipal wastewater-treating anaerobic digesters from USA - AD_UKC097_MetaG | ecosystem: Engineered > Bioreactor > Anaerobic > Digestate | place: USA...
ACCCCAGGGGCGACGGCCGATAAATTAAACGAACCAAGGTATCGGTTGCCGTCTTCCCGGCATTATCATTGGTCCTAAGCATTACCTATTTTGAACGGTTAGCAAGCTGTCGACAGCGACGGCATGAGACCGGTGTAACCTGCCTGAGGAGGAGTATGTTCAGCCATGGCCGATGAAAAACCGATCATAACCAAGAAGACCACCACGAAGAAGGCACCCGCGGCCGCCAGCACGGCGTCCGGGGCCTCTAGCAATAAAACGACGGGGACGACCACGGGAACGACGAGGACGAGCCCGCCGGCGCCCGTGACCAAAAAGACCACGCCGACCCGCAAGACCGTGGCCCGGCCGGCGGCCCCCAAGGCGCCCACCAGTCCAGTGCCGTCAGCCGCCAGATCCGCCCCGGCGAGCCCGCCACCCGCCGCCACCCGCAAGGCCACCACCCCGGTGGCGCGCCCGGCAACGGCACCGGCGGTTTCTCCAGCGACCGCACCGGCTGTGACGCGGGGAGCCGCATCCCCCGTTCCGCCCGCGGCCAGCCCAGCGCGACCTCCGCTCAAGACCCCGGCGCCAATCACGGGGTCCCAGTCCGCGGCGCCAACCTCAGAATCCCAGGCCCCAGCCCCCATCCGCACCCGGCCGGTCAATCCCGCCGAGCGCGAGGCCATGATTCGCGAGGCCGCCTACTACCTCGCCGAGAAGCGTAACTTCGATTCGCGCTTCGACCAGGAGAACTGGGCGGAGGCCACCCGGCAGATCGATGCCTTGCTGGCTGAGCGTGGCCAGGCCTGAGGGCACCTCGGCAGGGACTGCCGGTCATCGGCCTCCTATCCGCCAGGCCTTGCAACTCCTCGGGTCATAGCAGCCAGCTAACGGGCTGAAACACGCGGCTGGGACCGGCGATCATCGGGCCAGCCCTGTCCCCCCGGCCTTGCGGCCCCTCAGGCCGTGTCGGCCAAGGCGGCGGGCTGAAAGAGTCGCCGGAAGTTGTCCCCGGTGGCGGCGATGAGTACCTCCCGGTCTAGATCGCGCAACTGGGCGATGCAGTCGGCGACATGGACGACGTGCCGGGGCTCATTGGGACGTCCGCGATGGGGTACGGGGGTGAGATAGGGACTGTCGGTCTCGATGAGCAGGCGGTCCAGGGGTACCCGGGCCGCCACCTGCCGCAGGTCGTCGGCGCCGGGAAAGGTGATGATCCCGGAAAAGCTGATATGGAAGCCCAGGTCCAGGGCCTGGCTGGCCATGTCCCAGTCCTCGGTGAAGCAGTGCAGGACCCCGCCCACCTCCCGTGCCCCCTCCTCTCGCAGGATCCGGAGGGTGTCCGCCCGCGCCTCCCGGGTGTGGATGATCAGGGGCTTGCCGCAGGCACGGGCGGCGGCGATGTGGTGGCGAAAGCGCTGGTGCTGCCAGGCCAGATCCCCCTCGCTGCGGTAATAGTCCAAGCCGGTCTCGCCGATGGCGACGTTGCGCGGGTCAGCCGCCAGGGCGACCAACTCGTCCGGCTCGGGTTCCTGGCGGTTGGTCTCGTTGGGGTGGACACCCACCGAGACCGAGACCTGGGGATAAGGGTCCACCAGGGCGCGCATTTTGGGGTAATGCTCCAGATCGATGGACACGCAGAGCATGTGCCCCACCCCGCTGGCCAGGGTCGCGGTCATGAAGGCGGCGAAGTCCTTGTCATAAGCCTTGAGGCTGACACGGTCGAGATGGCAATGGGAGTCCACGAGCATGGCGTTTCTCTTTTTCACCGTTGGGGTTGCGAGGATGAAATTTAGTCACTCTCCGTGCGACAACGACGGGGCCGAGCCGCCGCTACATGGTCATGGTCGGCCGATCCGACTCCAGCATCCCGGCCAGCAGGCTCTCGATCTTGCGCCGCGCCGCCCCCTTGTCCTGGGTGCCAAACTGGATGCCGATCCCGACGACGCGGCCACCCTCGGCCCCCGGCGGAGTAACCCAGACGATCTTGCCGGCGATGGGCAGGCTGTCGGGGTCATCCAGGAGCTTGAGGATGAGGAAGATGTCGTCACCCAAGGCATAACGCCGGCTATTGGCGATGAAGATGCCCCCATTCTGGATGAAGGGCATGTAAGCGGCATAGAGGGAGTTCTTGTCGGTAAAGGCGAAATTGAGGATGCGCGAAGGAGGTCTAGAGCTGGGGGTATCCATGGGGATGCTGTTCTGGCGATTGGCGTGAAAGTCACGGCAAAGTCTTTCGTTATCATGGGGGTGGCTCGCCGCTCATCACAGTTGGCGGTCCTGACGCGGCGGTCAGGTACCGCGGAGGCTGACCGGCCTGGTGGTGCGCCCCTCATGAGGATTGGCGGGCATGACGGGCGGCCTGGGGGTGTGGGGCTGGGCCGGCGCTAACCGCCGGGGTCCTGGTCAGACGGGCCCAGTCCAGCAGCCAGCCCTCGTAGAGCAGGAGGCGGTTGAGGTTGCTGTTGTCACGGCCCGCGGCCTGCCAGACCCGGTATAGCAGGCGGTGACCGGCGGCGGGCTCGACCCGTGTCGCCAAGGCCGTCAGGGCCGTGGCCTTGTCGCTGTTGATCAGCCGTGGCGCGGTGGGGACCTGTCCGTTCCCTGCCGCTTTGGCGGGGACTTCGGTCGGAACTTCTGTCGGAACTTCGGTCGGGGCCGGCAACCGCGTGCCGGCGAGGCGCAGCAGGTCACTGAGCCAGCCACTCAGCCAGTCCAGGAGCAGGGCCGGGTCGGCCTCATTCCAGGCCGCGGCCTCGGCCAGGGGATCGCGCTGGCCCTGGGCCACCGCGACGAAGCCGGCGAACAGCTTGTCGCGCTGAGCCAACCGCTCCGGGTCCGCCAGTTCCAGTGCCCGGAGCGGAGCGCCATGGGCCAGGTGCAGCAGGGTCGCGGCGGCCAGCCCCCGGACCTGGGGGCCGAGCCAGGCCAGGGCCTCGGCCTCGGCGGGCAGGGGCAGACGCAGGGCCTGACAGCGGCTGCGGATGGTGGCCAGCAGGCGGCTGGGCTGTTCGCTCACCAGGCAGATGAGGGTGCTGGGGGCCGGCTCCTCCAGGGTCTTGAGGAGGGCATTGGCGGCGGAGAGGTTCAGGCGGTGGGCCGGATCGATGACGATCAGCTTCCAACCGCCGCGGTGGGCCGTCAGCCCCTCCGTCCCCGCCAGGGCGCGGATGGCGTCGACCTTGATCTCGCCGGACTTGGTCTCCTCGTCGGGCCCCACCCGGATCAGGTCGGGATGAGTGCCGGCCGCCAGCAGGAGACAGTCCGGACACTGGCCGCAGGCGAAGCCCTGGGCATCCGTCCGCGGGCAGAGCAGCGACCGGCCCAGGGCCTCCACCAGGAGTCGCTTGCCGACCCCCAGGGGTCCGGTGATCAGCAGGGCATGGGGAAAGTGGTCCGCTCGGCGCGCGCCCATTAGGGCCGACCAGGGTGCCTGGAGCCAGGATGGCAGGGGAGATGAATCGGTGACGCGGGTCATGGCACGGGGAGTGGCGCAGGCGGGGACGGGAGTGGCGAGGGGAGCGGCGCGGCGGGCGACGGGAGCTGCCAGGGGAGTGGCGCGGCGGACGAAGGGAGTGGCCCGGGGAGTGGCCCGGCGGGCGAAGGGATCGGCCAGGGGAACGGCGCTGCGGACGACGGGAGGAGCGGCCAGGGGGGCATGCGTCAGATCATCCGCTGCTGGCACGCGAAGGCGTGAATCACGGCGGCGACGGCCTGGCTCACGGCCTCCAGGGGGGCGCTCGCGTCGATGAGCCGCACCCGCTCAGGCTCGGCCTGGGCCCGGGCCAGGTAGTTGGCCCGTGCGCCGGCGAAGAAGCGCCGGGTCTCGCCCTCGAAGCGATCCGGGGCCGAACGGCGGCCGGCGCGGGCCAGGCCCAGGTCGACCGGCAGGTCGAAGAGCAGGGTCAGGTCCGGACGCAATTCCCCCTGGACGAAGGTCTCCAGCAGGCCGACGCGGGCCGGGTCCAGGCCGCGCCCCCCGCCCTGATAGGCATAGGTGGCGTCGGTGAAGCGATCGCAGACCACCCAGTCCCCCCGCGCCAGGGCCGGGCGGATGGTCTTGGCCAGGTGCTCGGCGCGGGCGGCGAAGACCAGCAGCAACTCGGCATCCGCGGCCATACCCTGGTTGTCGGGATCGAGCAGCACCTGACGCACCCGCTCGGCGATGGGTGCCCCGCCGGGCTCCCGGGTGAGGACGACCCGGTAGCCCAGGGCCTCCAGGGTGGTCCGGATCATCGCCATCTGGCTCGATTTCCCTGCGCCTTCGATACCTTCCAAGGTGAGAAAGCGACCGGATGACGGATGGCTCGCGCTCATGGGTCGAAGGCCTCCACCGGGATCGGTGCAAGAGTCGGTGACAAGGTCGGTACCGGGGGTTGTGGCGAGTTCCGCTCCGGGGTCTGCGCCGGTGGCGGGGTGGGGGCCGGAATCGCCGGCTTTACCGATGACTGCGCCGCGGACTCTGGCGGGGGCTGAACGGTGACCTGTGCGGGAGGCTGCCCCCCTACCCCTGGTTGCACCGCTGGCTGGGACGGGGGCGGTGACGAGGGCGGCACGGGGGGTAAACTACCTGGGAGAGGCGGCGGGAGCCGCCCGCCGCCTAGTTGAAAGCGTCGCACCGCCTGGTTGTGCTCCTCCAGGGTGGCGGAGAACCAGTGGCCCCCATCGCCCCTGGCGACGAAGTAGAGGCTGTCGCCCGGGGCGGGGTGGAGGGCGGCGCGGAGGGCGGCCCGGCCCGGCAGGGCGATGGGGGTCGGGGGCAGACCGGCGCGGGTGTAGGTGTTGTAGGGGGTATCCCGCAGCAGATCGGCGCGGCGCAGATCACCGTCGAAGGCGCTGCCGAGGCCAAAGATGACGGTGGGGTCGGTCTGCAAGCGCATGCCCAGTTGCAGGCGGCGGATGAAGACCCCGGCGATGGTTGCCCGCTCACTGGCCAGGCCCGTCTCCTTTTCGATGATGGAGGCCAGGATCAGGGCCTGCTCCGGATCGCGCAGGGGCAAGCCCGGGGCTCGGTCCCGCCATTCCTCCGCCAGCACCTGATCCATGGCCTGGGCGGCGCGCTTGAGGAGATCCAGGTCACTGGTGCCCTTGGTGAAGCGGTAGGTATCGGGGAAGAAGCGCCCCTCCGGGCTCTGACCGGGCCGGCCCAGGGCGGCCATGAGGGTCTCCGGGGTCACCCCTTCGAGTTTGCGCACCAGGCGGTCGTCCCGGGCTAGGGCGGCGAGGAGCTGGGCGGTGGTCCAGCCCTCGATGAGGGTGATGGCGCGCTGGTGGACCTGATTCCTGACCAGTTTGTCGAGGAGGGCCACGGGCGTGGTGCCCGGGGCGATCTCATACTCGCCGGCCTTGACGCGCGCGGCCTGACCGCTGAGATGGGCGAGGGCGAGAAAGAACCAGGGATGTTCCAGCACCCCCAGGCCCGTCAGTTCCCGTGCGAGGGTGCGCAGGGACATGCCGGTGGGAATGTCGAAGAGGAAGGGCTCCCCCGCCCCCGCCGCGGGCGGCACGGATAGGGGCTGGGTCGTGAAGGCCTCGTAACGCTGCCAGAGGACCAGGCCGGTGAGGCCCAGGGCCAGCACCAGACCGAGTAGCGACCAGGTAAGCCAGCGCCGAGGTCCGCGGCGGGGATTCAAGCCGGTGGCGGCGGTCGCCTGGGCCTCAGATGCGGCGGAAGACGAGGGAGCCGTTGGTGCCGCCGAAGCCGAAGGAGTTGCTGACCGCCACATCGATCTTCATGGGCCGGGCGACGTTGGGGACATAGTCCAGGTCGCAGTCCGGGTCGGGGGTATCGTAATTGATGGTGGGGGGGGCCACCTGGTCACGCAGGGCGAGCAGGGTGAAGATGGCCTCGACCCCCCCGGCGGCGCCCAGCATGTGGCCGGTCATGGACTTGGTGGAACTGACCGCCAACTGGTAGGCATGGTCGCCGAAGGCGCGCTTGATGCCCTTGGTCTCGGCGATGTCCCCGGCGGGGGTGGAGGTGCCGTGGGCGTTGATGTAGTCCACCTCCTCGGCAGCGATGCCCGCCATGCGCAGGGCCAGGCGCATGCACTCGGCGGCGCCCTCGCCATCCTCGGAGGGGGCGGTCATGTGGTAGGCATCGGAGTTCATGCCGAAGCCCACCAACTCCGCGTAGATGTGGGCCCCACGGGCCTTGGCCATCTCGTATTCCTCCAACAGGATGACCCCGGCGCCGTCGCTGAGGACGAAGCCATCCCGATCCTTGTCGAAGGGCCGGCTGGCCCGCTCCGGGTCATCGTTGCGGGTGGAGAGGGCCTTGGCGGCGGCGAAGCCCCCCAGGCCGACCGGGGTGGTGGCCATCTCGGCGCCACCGGCGAGCATGGCGTCGACCATGCCGTGACGGATCATCAGGGCCGCCTCACCGATATTGTGGGTACCGGTGCTGCACGCGGAGACAATGGAATAGTTGGGCCCCTTGAGGCCATATTTGATCGACAGGTCACCGGCCACCATGTTGACGATATTCGCCGGGACGAAGAAGGGCGAGATCTTGCGCGGACCGCCATGCAGGTAGGCGGCATAGCTGTTCTCGATGCCCGCGATGCCGCCGATACCGGAGCCGACGGCGACCCCGATGCGGTGGCGGTTGGCGTCGGTGACCTCCAGGCCCGCGTCTTCCATGGCCTGGGTACCCGCGCCGATGCCGTAATGGATGAATTTATCCATTTTCTTGACGTCTTTCTTCGCGACGTACAACTCGGGATCGAAACCGTAGATGGGCCCGCCAAACCGGGTGGTGAAGGGCGCAATCTCGAAGTGGGTGATGGGCTGGATGCCGCTGCGGCCGGCCAGGATGTTATCCCACCCGCTCCTGGTATCCAGACCCACCGGAGCGACAAGGCCGACGCCGGTGACCACGACCCTTCTATTCGACATGGAGTTTCCCCTCGAACCTACCCTGGAGGTTGATCTGTAGCCTGGATGGGGGCCGCGCCCTGTTGACGCCGCCACCCGCCCCGGAGGACGCGAGGGTCCTGATCAAGCCTGATGCGCGTTGATGTAATCGATGGCCTGCTTGACGGTGGTGATCTTCTCGGCATCCTCGTCGGGAATTTCGGTTTCGAATTCCTCTTCCAGGGCCATCACCAGTTCGACGGTGTCCAGTGAATCGGCGCCGAGATCGTCGACGAAAGAGGCCTCGAGGGTCACCTCTTCCTCCTTGACGCCCAACTGATCCACCACGATCTTCCGTACCCGTTCTTCAACGCTGCTCATTGTTTTTGACCCTCACAGAGTTACATAGATGGCCCCAGGCGGGGCGGCGCCTATTCTAGGCGGATTCGTTGTCAGAGGAAAGGCACGCCGCCCGGGGCATGCCCGATGGCGGTTCACACCATCCACATACCCCCGTTGACGTGGATGGTTTCACCGGTGATGTAGGCCGCCGCGGGCGAGGCGAGGAAGACGACCGTCGCGGCCACCTCCTCCACCGACCCCCAGCGCCCCAGGGGGATGCCAGCCAGGATCTGCTGTTGCTGGGCGGGGTCCAGGGCCCGGGTCATGTCGGTGTCGATCAGCCCCGGCGCCACGCAGTTGACGGTGATGCCCCGGGAGCCGACCTCCCGCGCCAGGGACTTGCTGAAGCCGATCATGCCGGCCTTGGCGGCGGCGTAATTGGTCTGGCCGGCATTGCCCATCACCGCCACCACCGAGGCGATATTGATGATGCGCCCCTTGCGGGCCTTGGTCATGGGCCGCAGGCAGGCCTTGGACATGCGATAGACGGAGCCCAGGTTGGTGTCGATGATGCTCTGCCAGTCGGCATCCTTGAGGCGCATCAGCAGATTGTCGCGGGTGATGCCAGCGTTGTTGACCAGGATGGAGGGCGAACCCAGGTCCATGGTCAAGCCCTCCATGAGGCTCTCCACGGATTGGGGGTCCGCCACGTCCAGGACCAGGCCCGCGCCCTGGCAGCCGTGGGCGGACAGGTAGTCGCTGATGCGCTCGGCGCCCGCCGAGGTGGTGGCGGTACCGGCGACCACGGCGCCGGCCTGGCCCAGGGCGAGGGCGATGGCCTGACCGATGCCACGGGAGGCCCCGGTGACGAGGGCGATCTCGCCGCTGAGCGGTAGGGCTAGAGCTTGGGCTGGGGTTGAGGTTGGGGATTGCTGCTCAGTCATGTTGGGTAGCCTCCAGGGCGGCGGCCAGGCCCTTGGGGTCGAACACCGCCAGGCCCTCCAGCCGGTCGTCGATGCGTTTGGTGAGACCGGCCAGTACCTTGCCCGGACCAGCCTCGATCACCCGGGTGACGCCCTCGTCTCCCAGACGCCGTACCGTCTCCACCCAGCGCACCGGGCTGTAGAGCTGGCGCACCAGGCGCTCGCGGATGGCCTCCGGCGTTTGGGCGGTGTCGACGGAAGCATTGTGCAGCACGGGGATGCGCGGGGCGGCGATGTCCACCGCGGCCAGGGCCTCCGCCAGCCGCTCGGCGGCGGGGCGCATCAGGGCGCAATGGGAGGGGACGCTCACCGGCAGGGGCACGGCGCGCTTGGCGCCGCGGGCCTTGGCGGCGGTGATCCCCCGCTCCACCGCGGCCGCCTCGCCGGCGATGACCACCTGGCCCGGGGAGTTGAAATTGACCGGCGCCAGGACCTGACCCTGGGCCGCCTCCTCGCAGGCGGCGGCCACCTGGTCATCCGGCAGACCGAGGATGGCGGCCATGGCCCCGGCCCCGGGGGGCACGGCCTCCTGCATGAAGCGTCCGCGCTGGACCACCAGGGCCACGGCGTCGGCGAAGCCCAGGGCATCGGCGCAAACCAGGGCGGTGAACTCGCCCAGGCTATGGCCCGCCAGCCAGGCGGGCTGGGGCCCACCAGCCGCTTGCCAGACCCGCCAGACGGCAACCCCGGCGGTGAGCATGGCCGGTTGGGTGACATCGGTCCGGTCAAGCAGTTCCTTCGGCCCCTGGCTGACCAGGTGCCAGAGGTCCATGCCCAGGACCGCGGAGGCCTCGGCAAAGGTCGCCTCGACCAGGGGCTGGGCCGCGGCCAGTTCGGCCAGCATGCCCACGGACTGGGACCCTTGGCCGGGAAAAACGATCGCGATCTGCTTACTCATCGGGACATCGGGATAGGTTCAGAAGGCAACGGGACAAAGGGATTCAAGCCACCGCCAGCCGGAGGCGGCAGTGGGCGGTCTGGGAGCCACGGTTAGGGGATGATTGGGAGAGCGCCGATCAGTAACGCACCAGGGCCGAGCCCCAGGTGAAGCCGCCGCCGAAGGCCTCCATGATCAGGGTCTCCCCGCGCTTGATGCGCCCGTCACGGATCGCCGTGTCGAGGGCGAGGGGGATCGAGGCGGCGGAGGTATTGCCATGCTCGCCCACGGTCACCACCACCTGCTCCATGGGCAGGTCCAGCTTGCGGGCCGTGGCCTGGATGATGCGAATGTTGGCCTGGTGCGGGACGAGCCAGTCGATCGCGGACTTATCGAGGCCATTGGCCTCCAGGGTCTCGTCGACGATGCGGCCCAGGGTGTTGACCGCCATGCGAAAGACCTCGTTGCCGCGCATCTCCAGATAGGGGTCCGCGTCGGTCTGACCCCCGCCCACCCCCTTGGGGACTTGCAGGAGGTCCTTGTAGGCGCCATCGGCGCTGATGTGGGTGGAGATGATCCCCGGCTCCTCGCTGGCGCCCAGGACCACCGCCCCGGCGCCGTCGGCGAACAGGACGCAGGTGGAACGATCCTGCCAGTCGAGGAGGCGGGACATGGTGTCCGCCCCGATGACCAGGGCGCGTTTGGCGCTGCCGGTGCGGACGAACTTATCGGCGATGCTCAGGGCATAGACGAAGCCCGTGCAGACCGCCTGGACATCGAAGGCGGGGATGCCCTGAATCCCCAGCCGCGGCTGGATGATGCAGGCCGTGCTGGGAAAGATCTGGTCCGGGGTCGTGGTGGCGAGGACGATGAGATCGATCTCCCCGGGCTCCACCCCGGCCGCGGCCATCGCGGCCTGGGCCGCCGCCACGGCCAGGTCGGAGCAGCTCTCGCCCTCGGTGACCATGTGCCGCTGGCGGATGCCGGTGCGGCCGAAGATCCACTCGTCCGTGGTGTCGACGATCTCCTCCAGGTCCTTGTTGGTGACGATCCGCTCGGGCAGATAACTGCCGGTGCCCAGAATGCGGGAATAGAGTTTCACAGGGTCGCCCTCAGGCGTTCGGCATCCAGTTGGCCACCCACGCGATGGGCGATGCGCTCCGGGATGTTGCAATGAATTTCCTTCTCGGCGATGTGGATCGCGTTCTCGAAGGCGAGGACATCGGCCCCCCCGTGACTCTTGATGACGATGCCACGCAGGCCCAGAAGGCTGGCGCCGTTATAACGCCGCGGGTCGAGAAAGCGCCCGAAACGCTTGAGGACCGGGCGGGCGGTGAGGGCCGACAGCTTGGTCAGCCAGTTGCGGCGGAAATTGATGGTGAGGAAGTGGCGCACCATCTTGGCCACGCCCTCGCTGGACTTGAGGGCGACATTACCGACGAAGCCATCGCTGACCACCACGTCGGTGCCGCCGAGGTAGATGCTGTCCCCTTCGACGTAACCAATGTAATTCAGTGAGCTGCGGGCCAGGAGTTCATGGGCGCCCTTGACCTGCTCGTTGCCCTTGATCTCCTCGGCGCCGATATTGAGCAGTCCGACCTTGGGCGCGGCGATTCCCGCCACCGCGGTCACCGTCTCGCTGCCCATGACGGCGAACTGGAAGAGGTGTTCCGCGGTGCAGTCGACATTGGCCCCCAGGTCGAGGATGTGGGTGCTGCCGGTGATGGAGGGCACCGCGGTCATGATGGCCGGGCGGTCGATGTTGGGCAAGGTCTTGAGGACGAAGCGGGCCGTGGCCATCAGGGCCCCGGTATTCCCGGCGCTAACGCAGGCATGGGCCTTGCCGGCCTTGACCAGGTCGATGGCCACGCGCATGGAAGAATCCTTCTTCAACCGCAGGGCCTTGGAGGGCAGTTCATCCATGGCCACGACCTGGGAGGCGGGATGGATGGTCAGCCGTTCCCCCAACTCACCCGCGGGGAGGTGGGCGCGAATGGCCTCCTCCAGTCCGACCAGGATGAGGGTCGTGTCCCGGGTGGCGCGCAGGAAATTGACGGCGGCCGGGACCACCACCTCGGGGCCATGATCCCCCCCCATGGCATCCAGGGCGATGGTCAGGCGTTCGGACATGAGACCTCCCGGCACGACCCGGATACCACGTCAGCGCAGGGTGGGGATAATCAGTCCTTGGTGTCGATCACCTTGCGCCCACGATAGAAGCCATCCGCCGAGACGTGATGACGGCGATGGACCTCCCCGCTCTGCCGCTCGACCGAGAGGGTCGGACCAGTCAGGGCATCGTGGGAGCGACGCATGTCGCGCTTGGAGGAGGTCTTGCGATTTTGAGGAACAGCCATGGTTATCTCCGTGCATCGGGGATGACCGGGACCCCGGGAGGGGCCGGTACCCGCGTTAAAACAGTGTTAGTCATCGCCCATCAATTTCCGGTTTCACCGGGTCGACTTGAGATTGCCCAGCATGGCAAAGGGGTGGGGACCCTCCGCCACCGGTTGCCCGGCGACCTCGGATGTCCAGCCCCGACCGCCCGCGGGACAATCACCCGGTTCGTGACGGGGGATCTGCGGCAGGGCCAGGAGCAACTCGTCCTCGATCAGGTCGGCCAGGCGCAGATGCTCCGCGGGAACCAGCAGGGGATCCAGGTCCTCCGGCAGCAACCCCGCCTCGTCGAGGCCGGACACCAGGGCCAGATCCAGAGTGGCCAGGACCGGGAATTCCAACGCCTCCAGGCAACGTTGGCAGGTCAGGACCAGGCTGGCCTCGATCTCGCCATGGAGAAGGCCGCGCCCCTCCGGATCACGAGAGAAGGCCAGATGGAACCGCGCCTCACCGGCTGAGGCCCGAAGCGACTCCCTCAGCCTGGGCATCCGCGACAAGGGGAGGCTGCCGCGAAACTCGGCCCCCGCCTCGACGGCGCGCCAGGGGTCGATCAGCTCGGGCAGTGGGGCAAACATAAGCCGCGTAGTTTATGCAGCCCCCCGCCCCAGCGTCAAATCGGCATGCTATACCCGGCTAGGGCACCAGGGCCAGCAGGACCCCGGCGGCGACGGCGGAGCCAATGACCCCGGCGACGTTGGGGCCCATGGCGTGCATGAGCAGGAAGTTATGGTGATCGACCTCCTGGCCCACCTTGTTGACCACCCGCGCCGCCATGGGCACGGCGGAGACGCCGGCGGCGCCGATGAGGGGGTTGACCTGACCGCCGGTGAGGCGGTGCATGAGCTTGCCCATCAGCACCCCCGCCGCCGTGCCGATGGCGAAGGCCAGGGCGCCCAGGACCAGGATGCCAAGGGTCTCCAGGGTGAGGAACTTGTCGGCGGAGAGCTTGGAACCCACCGCCAGTCCCAGGAGCAGGGTGACGACGTTGATGACCTCGTTCTGGGCGGCACGGCTGAGGCGCTCCACCACCCCGGCCTCCCGCAGCAGATTGCCGAGGGTGAGCATGCCGATGAGGGGCGCCGCGGCGGGCAGCAGCAGGGCGCAGAGGGCCAGGACCGCCAGGGGAAAGAGCAGCTTTTCCAGGCGTGACACTGGGCGTAACTGGGCCATGACGACGGCCCGCTCCTCCCGGGTGGTGAGGGCGCGCATGATGGGCGGCTGGATGATGGGGACCAGGGCCATGTAGGAGTAGGCCGCCACGGCGATGGCGCCGAGCAGGTCCGGGGCCAGGCGCGAGGCGAGGAAGATGGCGGTGGGCCCGTCCGCCCCGCCGATGATGGCGATGGAGGCCGCCTCGCGCAGGGTGAAGTCGAAGCCCGGGATGGCATTGAGGGCCAGGGCGCCAATGAGGGTGGCAAAGATACCGAACTGGGCCGCCGCCCCCAGCAGCAGGGTCGAGGGCCGGGCGATGAGGGCGCTAAAGTCGGTCAGGGCGCCCACCCCCATGAAGATCAGCAGGGGGAAGACCCCGGTCTCGATGCCGGCGCTGTAGATCAGTCCAATGAGGCCGTCCGGACCACCGATCCCCGCCAGAGGGATGTTGCTGAGCAGGGCGCCAAAGCCGATGGGTACCAGCAGCAGGGGTTCGAACTTGCGGGCGATGGCCAGCCAGATGAGCAGGCCACCGACCCCCATCATCAGGGCCTGACCCCACTCCAGGTTGGCAATCCCCATGGATTGCCAGAGTTTGAGCAGTTCGTCCATGCCTTAGGCCAGCAGGATCAGGGCATCGCCGACCTGGACACCGTCGCCCTCCTTGACGCAGACCGTCTGGACGGTCCCCGCCGCCGGGGCGCGGATTTCGGTCTCCATCTTCATGGCCTCCAGGATGAGGAGCACCTCACCGGACTGGACGGCCTGGCCGGCCTTGACCTTGAGCCTGACGATATGGCCCGCCAGGGGGGACGGCACGGGGGTGGCGGTACCGCCATCAGCCAAGTGGGCGGGATGGCCCAGGAGAGGCGCTGGCGTCGGCGCCGAGGCCCCGCTCCCGCCGGCACTGACCTGGAGCGCCCCCTGGGGGCTGACCAGGACGTCATAGACGTGGCCATTGACCTCGATGCGGTAGGCCTCGGGCGCGCCCGGGACCGGGGCGCCGCCAGCGCCGCTGGCGCTGGCCCCTTGGCCACTGCCGCCAGCCGCCACCGGCGAAGGCGCCCCGGCACCCGGCCCTGGCGCCCCCGCGGGCGGGGCGACAGTCCCGCTCCCCTGCCAGGGGGGCGACTCGAAGGCGGCCGGGTTGCCGCGATTTTCCAGGAACTTGAGCCCCACCTGCGGGAAGAGGGCATAGATCAGGACATCGTCCACCACCGCCGGGGCCAACTCGATGCCCTTGTCCCGGGCCAGGCCCTCCAGTTCGGTGGTGAGGCGGTCCATCTCCGGGCTCAACTTGTCCGCTGGACGACAGGTGATCGGCTCCTCGCCGGCGGCGAGGACCCGGGCCTGGAGCTCGGCGTTGACTGGGGCCGGGGTGGTGCCGTATTCGCCGCGCAGGACGCCGGCGGTCTCCTTGGTGATGGTCTGGTACCGCTCCCCCGTCAGGACGTTGAGCACCGCCTGGGTGCCGACGATCTGGGAGGTGGGGGTGACCAGGGCGATGTAGCCCAGGTCCTCGCGCACCCGGGGGATCTCCGCCAAGACCTCGTCGAAACGGGTGCTGGCCCCCTGCTCCTTGAGCTGGCTTTCCATGTTGGTCAGCATGCCGCCAGGGACCTGGGCGACCAGGATGCGCGTGTCGATGCCCTTGAGGGAGCCCTCAAACTTGGCGTACTTCTTGCGCACCTCCCGGAAGTAGGCGGCGATGCCCTCCAGGCGCTTCAGGTCCAGCCCGGTATCCCGCGCCGTGCCCTGGAGGATGGCGACGATGGACTCGGTGGGCGAATGACCGTAGGTCATGCTCATGGAAGAGATGGCGGTGTCGACCATATCGATCCCCGCCTCCGCCGCCTTGAGGATGGCGGCGGTGCTCATGCCAGTGGTGGCGTGGCACTGCATGGCGATGGGCAGGGCACAGGACTCCTTGAGGCGACTGACCAGTTCCTCGGCCACGTAGGGCTTCATCAGCCCGGCCATGTCCTTGATGCAGAGAGAGTGGCTGCCCAGGTCCTCCAGGCGCCGGGCCATGTCCAGCCAATACTGGAGGTCATGCACCGGGCTGACGGTATAGGACAGGGTCCCCTGGGCATGCTTGCCACAGGCCAGGGTCGCCCGGATGGCTGCCTGGAAGTTCCGCAGGTCGTTCATGGCGTCGAAGATGCGGAAGACGTCCATGCCGTTGTCCACCGCCCGCTCGACGAAACGTTGCACCACATCGTCGGCATAGTGGCGATAGCCGAGCAGGTTCTGGGCACGCAACAGCATCTGCTGCGGGGTGTTGGGCATGGCGGCCTTGAGCAGGCGCAGCCGTTCCCAGGGGTCCTCCCCCAGATAGCGGATGCAGGCATCGAAGGTGGCCCCGCCCCAGGTCTCCAGGGACCAGTAACCGACGGCGTCCAGTTCCGCCGCGATGGGCAGCATGTCCTCGATCCGCAGGCGCGTGGCCAGGAGGGACTGGTGCGCGTCGCGCAGGACGACATCGGTGATCCCCAGGGGCTTCAGGGGCGCGGCGGCGCTCCTGTCATCGGTGGGGGCGGCTGATGACTTTTCCGGCTTGCTGGACGGATTCATGCGCTTTCTCCAGAAGGGCGGCAATAGAGGGGGAGGCGGGACGGCGGCCGGTTCCAGGCCGGCTTCGCGCCTACGCCGGCGCCGGCACCACGCCAGGTTCCAGCCAGCCGCTTGCCGGTTCCACGGTGGGGGGCCGCGAGGGCCATCGCCTTCCGGGTCACTGGGGTGGATGGTCCTGGCGATAACGGCTGACGGCGGCGGCGATGACCGCCAGCAGTTCCCCGGGGAGCCCGGTGTTCACCCCGGCCCGGGATGGGTCCGGGGCCGGTCCCGCCCCGCTCAAGGCAACGGGTGCCGGCGGCGGCGTGGGAGCCCAGCGCTGGGTGGCCTGGGACAGGAGGCGCAGGATAGCCACCAGCAAGAGCAGGAAGGCGTAGACGATGCCCATGCCGATCAGCATCAGCCGGACACCTTCCAGTAACAGATCCGTTACGGGCACCATAGGCTTCTCCAATCGTCATCGTTCAGGCCCCTCACGCGCGAGAGGCAGCTTGAACAGAGGCAACTTCTACGGCATAAGCCGCGGATTCTCCAGCTCCCTCCCCCCTGGCGGGGGAGGGTTGGGGAGAGGGGGTCTGAACGGTTACCTGCAATCCTAAGGAACGGTGATCGAAGGTGAACCAGGCCCCAGGGGAACCCGCCGATCCCCCGTCCAGGGGTGAGGCCGCCGGCCCGGCCGGGGGCCGCGGTCCTTCTCACCCGGCCCGCGCCACACCACCCGGACGGACCGCCTGGGCGTCAGGCATCGAAGGGATGACGCTTGACGATGGTCTGGGCGCGATCCGGACCGGTGGAGATGATGTCGATGGGCAGGCCGGAGAGTTCCTCGATCCGGGCCAGGTAACGCCGGGCGTTTTCCGGCAGTTCGGCGAAGGCGGTGACCCCGACGGTGGATTCCGCCCAGCCGGGCAGTTCGATATAGCGCGGGATGCAGCGCGCAAGTTCGTCCGTGCTGAGGGGGGGGGCCGTGAGTTCCTGCCCGTCCAACTCATAGGCGGTACAGATCTTCAGGGTCTCCAGGCCATCGAGCACGTCCAGCTTGGTGATGCAGATGCCGGTGATGCTGTTGATATCGAAGGAGCGATTGAGGGTGACCAGATCCAGCCAGCCACAACGCCGCTTGCGGCCCGTGGTGGCGCCGAACTCGTGCCCCTTGGCGCCGAGATGATCGCCGTCGGCATCGAAAAGCTCGGTGGGGAAGGGGCCGCCGCCCACGCGGGTGGTATAGGCCTTGACGATGCCCAGGAAATAATCCAGGTGCCGCGGCCCCATGCCGCTGCCGCTCGCCGCCCCACCGCCGGTGGTGGTGGAGGAGGTGACGAAGGGATAGGTGCCATGGTCGATGTCGAGCAGGGCCCCCTGGGCGCCCTCGAAGAGGACATCGGCTCCGGCGCGGCGCAGACGGTGCAGCTCGCCGGCGACATCGGTGACCAGGGGACGGATGCGCGCGACCTGGCCCAGGAGTTCGTCCAGGACCTGCTGGAAATCGAGGGTCTCGGCCTTGAAGTAATGCTCCAAGGCGAAGTTGTGGTAGTCCATGATGCCGCGGAGCTTTTCCGCCAGGCCCTCCGGGTCCAGGGCATCCCCCAGGCGCAGGCCGCGGCGTGAGACCTTGTCCTCGTAGGCCGGGCCAATGCCACGGCCGGTGGTGCCGATGGCCTTGCTGCCGCGGGCCTTCTCCCGGGCATGGTCCAGGGCGACGTGATAGGGCAGGATGAGGGCGCAGGCGGCGCTGATGGCCAGGCGTTCGCTCACCGGCACGCCCTTGGCCTCCAGGCGGTCGATCTCCTTCAGCAGGGCCTCGGGGGAGAGGACGACACCATTGCCGATCAGGCATTTGACTCCTTCGCGCAGGATGCCGGAGGGGATGAGATGCAGAATGGTCTGCTCGCCATCGACCACCAGGGTATGGCCGGCGTTGTGGCCGCCCTGAAACCGCACCACGGCGGTGGCCCGATCCGTCAGCAGATCCACCACCTTGCCCTTGCCCTCGTCACCCCACTGGGTGCCGATCACCACTACATTCTTACCCATAGCTCGTCAATCGCTCGTTGTTGTTGAGTGCCGCGCCGTGCGCGGCGGCCCCGGCTCAGACCGGCCGCCGCTGCCAGCGCCCCCCCTCGAAAACCAATTGCTCGGCGCAGCCGGCCTCGCGGGCGCCCCCCGGCTGACCCGGGAGTTCGGTGACCACCCGCGCGCCGCTGGCGCGCAGGGCCTCGATCTCGGCGCCCAGGGTCGGGTCCGGCGACCAGGGGGCGAAGACCCCCGGGGTTGGTCGGTACCGGTCGCTCAGGTCCTGGCCCTGGCGCAGCAGACCCTTGAGGTCGCTGCTGAAGCCCACGGCGGGACGGGCGCGGCCAAAGACCCGGCCGATGTCGTCGTAGCGACCCCCGCGGGCGACCTCCTGTCCCCAGCCGGGGACGAAGGCGGCGAACACCACCCCCGTTTTGTAGTGATAGCCCCGCAGTTCGGCCAGGTCGAAGTGGACCGGCACCGCCGGGAGCCAGGTGTTGAGGCCATCCCGCAGCCGGGCCAGGTGGTCCAGGGCCTCGCGCACCTCGGGCTCCGCCGGGGCCAGGACCCGGGCGGCCCGCTCCAGGGCGTCGTCGCCGTTCAGGTCCGCCAGGGCCAGGAGCATGTCGGCCAGGGGAGCCCTCAGCCCCCAGGCGGCGATCAACTCCGTCACCTCCGGGATGGCCTTGCGTTGCAAGGCCTCGAACAGGGTCAGTTCCTGGTCGGGCGTCAGCCCGGCCTGGCGGGCCAGGCCACGGTAGATGCCGACGTGCCCCAGGTCCAGGTAGGCATTACCGATCCCGGCCCGCTCCAGGGTGAGGAGCACCAGGCGCAGGATCTCGAGTTCGCTGGCGGCGCCGGAGTGGCCGTAGATCTCGGCCCCGACCTGGAGGGGGCTACGGGTGCCAGCGAAGCCATCGGAACGGGTATGGAGAACGGTGCCCAAATAACAGAGCCGGGTCGGCCCCTCGCGCCGCAACTGATGGGCATCCATGCGCGCCACCTGGGGCGTCATGTCGGCGCGGACGCCCAACAGCCGGCCCGTCTCCTGATCCGTGAGCTTGAAGGTCTGGAGATCCAGATCGTGGCCAGTGCCGGTGAGCAACGACTCCAGATAGTCGATGAAGGGGGGCATGACCAGTTCGTAGCCCCAGGACTGGTAAAGATCGAGCAGGTCGCGGCGCAACCCCTCGATGATGCGGGCCTGGGACGGCAGGGCCTCCTCGATACCGGCCGGCAACAGCCAGCGTTCCCCTAACATACGCGCCTCGATCCGTCCGGGCTCAGTTGACCAGGTACAGCAGGCCGACGCCCGCCACCATGCTGATGAGGCCAGCCACCCGCAGGGAGCCATCGTCCTGTTCGGCCATGTTCCGCCAGACGCGCTTGATCCCCGCCGGGTTGAGAAAGGGCCAGATACCCTCGATGACAAAGACCAGCGCCAGCGCTACCCATAGATCGTGCCACATATCAAGGACTCGCGCGGCCCCTTCGTCAGCCCGCTCGGCAAAGGTGGGGATGATTGCAGAAGGAGGCCCTTCTGTCCATGACTCAGGACAGGGGACGGGACGGGGCTTGGAAGAGGGCTTGCCAATCGGCCTGGACCAGGGTGCGGTCCTGCCGGTCGAACACCAGGCCGAGCTCGAACAGGCCCCGGCCGGGCAGGCCACGGTATTTGGCGCTGTAGTCACGGGCGCGGATCTGCGCCAGGGCCGGGTTGGTGGCGGCGGGCGATTCGCCCGGGGTTGTCGTCGGTGCCGCCGCGGGGACGAGGGAGGACAAGTCACCGACAGGGGGACCGAAGCTAGCCTCGTCTCGGGTCCTGATCCCGTCCTCGCCCTCAAGCAGGATACCCTCCCCTACCCCGCTCGCCGACCGGCCGGCGCCGATCGGATGGCGCACCTTGATCTCGATGACGTAAATGTAGTCGGCGAGCTTGACGGTCAGGTCCACCTGGCCGTGGTTACTGACGTCCTCGGGAATGATCTCGGCGTTGAGGCTGGCGAAGAAGGCGTAGAGGACGCTGGCGAAATAGCCCTCGGCCTTCGAAAGGTCGTTGTTCCGGAAATTTTGCCAGGGGATGCCGGCGAAGAGGCGGCGGATGGCGGCGATGAGACCAGGGACGTCGCCCTGGCTAAGGCAGGCATAAAGGGCGTCCTGCCAGGCGTCACGACGGCTGGGCAGGGTGCCGATCCAGCCGTCAAGGAGGTGGTCGGCCAAGGCCATTTTCACCTCCTGGTTGGGCAGCCGCAGCCGGTAGAGGAGCCGCGACCGCTGCCAGCTTGTGCTCTCGATGGTCAGGTAACCGGCCTGGAACAAAAGGGTCACCGGATCGATGCGTTCGATGTCGAACGAGTCGAGGATCTCCTCGCTGGCCTCCACCCTTTCCAGGTCGGGCAGGAAGGTGCGTCCCTTCTGGAGCAGTTTGATGAGAAAGCTGGGGCTGCCGGTCTCGAACCAGTAATTGCGGTATTGCCGGTCGTTATTTATGAAGAGAAGGATGTCGAAGGGGTTGTAGACCGGCTCGCCCAGAAATCCATAGCCGTTGTACCAGCGCTTGAGCTGGTCCCAGTCAACCCCGGCCAGATGGGCGCCAAAGGTGGTCTCCAGGTCAGTCTGGGTATAACCGCAAACGGTGGCGAAGCGGGAGTGGAGGGTCAGGTCGTTGAGCTGATTGATGCCTGAGAACAGGTTGACCTTGCTGAACTTGGTCACCCCGGTCATGAAGACGAACTGGAGGTGGGCGTCCTGGGCCTTCATGGCGGAGTAAAGGTTCTTCAGCCCTTCGCGCAGTTCCGCGGCCCGCGCCGGCTGGTCGATGCTGTCGAGAATGGGCTTGTCGTATTCGTCCACCAAGACGACGACGCGCTGCCCGCTGGCCTCGTGGGCGCGGATGATGAGCTCGGCGAAACAGCCGGCCAGGCTTTTGGCTTCGCAGGTCAGGCCCAGACGCCGCTCATTGAGGGCCAGCAGCTCACGGATGGCCTGATCGAGTTCCGCCCGGCTCTGGACCACTCCCCCGGCGAAATCGAGCCGGATCACCGGGTGGCGGCGGGTCCAGTCCCAGCGCTCGTGAATGGCCAGGCCCCGGAAGATATCCTCGCTGCCCTCGAACAACTCCTTGAGGGTGTCCAGGAACAGGCTCTTGCCGAAGCGCCGGGGGCGTGACAGGAAGTAATACTTACCCGCCTCGGCCATGGCCAGGGCATGGCTGGTCTTGTCGACATAGGTGTAGCCCTCCGTGATGATCTCACGGAAGGTCTGGATGCCGATCGGCAGCTTTTTCAAGGGCGGGGTCATGGGCCTGTTCTGATCGTGGAGTGATTGCGCGTCACGGCGCCCTGAGCTTCAGTCTATTCCGGGCCCCGTTTTGGCGCCATGGCTGAGGGCTCAAGCCACTGGCCTAGCGCGAGGTTGGTCCGGACCCCATCAGCCGCGATGGGCTAACCCCGCTGCCGCTGGCGCAGCGATCGGCCGTCCAGCCTCCACACCAGACCCAGGTACACCGCCAGGCACAGGACCCCCGCCGCCAGGGACGGGACCCCCAGCCAGGCCTCCAGGGCGCGGGCGGCGGCGAAAAGGCCCAGGCCCAGGCCGATATAGCCGAGGATGCGCTTGAGGTCGTAAGGCACCGGGTAGTAGCGCCGCCCCAGGGCCCAGGAGAGGGTCACCATGAAGGAATAGCAGAGCAGATGGGCCCAGGCCGCCCCGGCAAAGCTGTACCGGGGCACCAGCAGGTACAGGGCGCTGGCCGTGATCAGGGCCCCGGCGAGGGCCACCCAGGCCCCCAGGCCGGTCCGGTCGGTGAGTTTGTACCAGATGGAGAGGTTGATGTAGATGCCCAGTAGCAGGTTGGCCAGCAGTAGGATGGGCACCACCCAGAGTCCCTCCCGGAAGTCGGCCCCGATCAGGTACTGGAAGAGATCCAGGAACAGACTCACCAGCAGGAAGATGAAGACGCAGAAGATGACGAACCAATTCATTACCTCGGCGTACATTCGTCGGGAGCCCGCCTGGCGGGCGTAGGCGAAGAAGAAGGGCTCGCCGGCGTAACGGAAGGCCTGAATGAAGAGGCTCATGAGGATGGACAGCTTGTAGACGGCCCCGTAGATGCCAAGCTGGGCCATGTTGGTCTCCGGGTCGTGGGGGAGCAGGAACTTCAGGGCCGCCCGGTCGAGCATGTCGTTGACGATGCCCGCGAAACCGATGGCCACCATGGGCAGGGAATAGCCAAGCAGGCGCCGGGCCAGGCCCTGGTCGAAGCCCGCCGTCACCCCTCGCAATTCCGGCGCCAACAGCAGCAGCTTGAGGGCGCTGGCCGCCAGGTTGGCCAGAAACACATAGCCGACGCCAATCGCCGGGTCCCAGAGGCCGCCGAGCCAGGAGGTGGGGTCCCGCTCGAAGGCTTGGCGGCAAATGAGGATGAAAAAGAGGTTGAGGGCGATATTGACCCCGATCTCCGTCAGCTTGATCAGGGCGAAGCGCACCGCCCTCTGCTCCGCCCGCAGCCGGGCGAAGGCGATGGCCCCCACGGAGTCGAGGGCGAGAATGGCGGCGACCCAGACGATATACTCCGGGTGAGCGGCATGGCGCAGCAGGGTGGCGATGGGTTCCCGGTAGGTCCAGGCCAGCAGGAAGAAGCCCAGGTTGGCCAGGATCAGAAAACGTAGCACCGTGGCGAAGACCAGCTCGGGGCACCGCCCGCCCTCCTCCCGGAAGCGGAAGTAGCCCGTCTCCAGGCCGAAGGCCAGCAGCACGGCCAGAAAGCCCATGTAGGCATAGAACTCCACCACCACCCCATAGTCCGCCGGCAGGAAGCTGTAGGTATAGAGCGGGACCAGGAGATAATTGAGAAAGCGCCCCAGGACGCTGCTGACGCCATAGATGGCGGTCTGGGAGGCCAGGCGTTTGAGCGGGTTCAAGGTCGTGGAGAGCGGCGGGGCGTGGCAGGATTCAGGAGAGGTTGCCGAGAGTATACACATCGCATTTCTGTTTTCGGCATCGCTAGGGGTGGTCGGTCTCACGGCGATGCACAATCCAGCCACCCAAGGGCCGAAAAAGGGATAATGCCCGCCTCAACCCCAGGATGAGCCTATGACCACCACCCCCGAAATTTTTCGCGACCGCGCCATGGCCCAGGGTCTATCCCATGAGGAACTGGATGCCGACCCCCTGCGCCAGTTCCAGACCTGGTTCGAGGCCGCCATCGCCACCGGTATCCCCGAGCCCAACGGCATGAGCCTGGCGACCGTGGACGAGACCGGCCAGCCCTGGCTGCGCACCGTGCTGCTCAAGCTCTACGACCAACGTGGCTTCGTCTTCTTCACCAACTACGAGAGCCGCAAGTCGCGGCAGATCGGCGGCAACCCCCAGGTCGCCCTGCTCTTCCCCTGGGTGGCCCTGGCCCGGCAGGTGAAGATCAACGGCCGCGCCGAGCGCATCGCCACCCGGGAGTCCCTGGCCTACTTCCTTACCCGCCCCCGCGGCAGCCAGATCGGCGCCTGGGCCTCGCCCCAGAGCCAGGTCATCCAGTCGCGCTCCCTGCTAGACGAAAAGGTCGAACAGGTGAAGCGCAAGTTCGCCCAGGGCGAGATCCCCCTACCCGACTTCTGGGGCGGCTATCGCGTCGTCCCTCACCGCATTGAGTTCTGGCAGGGCCGTGACAGCCGCCTCCATGACCGCTTTGCCTACAGCCAGGAGGCGGACGGGAGTTGGTCCATCGCCCGTTTGGCGCCCTGATACCCGGTTATTTCCCCTTGCCGCGGGACTGATCCATCGATGCCTGACGCCAACCATGCTTGAAGTCGCCGATCTGGCCTGCCAGCGGGGTGACCGTCTGCTCTTTTCCGGGCTGTCGTTCAGCCTGGAGGCCGGCACCCTGCTCCATGTGCGCGGCCACAATGGCAGCGGCAAGACCACCCTGCTGCGCACCCTCTGCGGCCTGCTGACCCCCGACGCCGGCGACATCCTCTGGAATGGCGAGCAGGTTCGCCGCCTGGGCGAGGACTTTCACCGCGATACCCTCTACTTTGGCCATCTCAATGGCATCAAGAGCGACCTGACCGCGATCGAGAACCTGCGCGTCGCCGCCATCCTCGACGGTGACCAGGCCCCCGAGGCCGCCATCCTCGATGTACTGGAGGAGATGGGGCTCGCTGGCTTTGAGGACCTGCCGACCAAGGTCCTGTCCCAGGGCCAGAAGAAGCGTGTCGCCCTCGCCCGCCTGCTCCTCAGCCGCGCCCCCCTGTGGATCCTCGACGAACCCTTCACCGCCCTGGACGTGGATGCCGTGGACCGTCTACAACTGCTCATCGCCGAGCATGTCGCCCAGGACGGGCTGGTGATCCTCACCACCCACCAGGAGGTCCCCCTGACCTCGGGCCAGATCCGGCGCCTGCATCTGGGCGTCCCGTCGGAAGCGGACCCGGGTAGCACGGGGCTGGCCGTGGGCGTGGACATGGGCCTGGGAGGGCAGCCCTGATGTGGCCGGTCTTTCGCTGCATCCTGGGCCGCGACCTGCGCCTGGCCATGC
>Ga0116141_10001005_pt1 | contig 23686 bp, 18 predicted proteins | sample AD_UKC097_MetaG_FD_89744 | JGI IMG/M metagenome (GOLD analysis project Ga0116141, IMG submission 89744) | Active sludge microbial communities of municipal wastewater-treating anaerobic digesters from USA - AD_UKC097_MetaG | ecosystem: Engineered > Bioreactor > Anaerobic > Digestate | place: USA...
GGCGTGTAAGTCTCCGATGTCAAAGTCTCGTTCTCTTTTTCGATATTGGAATAGTAGAGTCGTTCGACATTTTCATCGGCCTGCAATGCCAAGTCGATCAGAATGGGACGTCTCCGACCGTAAACGGACAATGCATATTCGTAATCGCGTTTACCCAGGATATCGTCGGCTTTGACGCCCAACAGATTCTCTATAGCCCGGTTCCAGGCGATGACCGTACCATTCGTGTCGATCACGAAGGTCGCATCCGGCAAAAAGTTGATAATATCCGCCATGCGGCGTTCGGAATTCCGGATGGCCTCCTCCGCCTGCCTGCGGGCTTTTTCTTCCTTGTCTCTCTGCAGACGCGCATAGAGGATCGGGGCGATGTGTAAGGTAATCTTTTCCAGCAACTCCCGATCCTCCTCGTTAAAGTCCGTTTCTTTGCCGGAGACTCCGAATATACCGATCGCATTTCCTCGAAAAACAATGGGCACGGTTAAAAATCGATTAATGGGAACGTGTCCTTCCGGCACGCGAAACGGGCCGTTTGAATAAAACGATCGCTTCTCCCGGAGTGCCCGTCCCCAGAGGCCGGTCCAGCTATCGGTTGGAAACACCACTGATTTGTCGGGAATCCGGCATTTCTCCCAGACGGTTTTTGTCAGAGAAGGCACGATCAGGGAGCCGTTTTCGTCGATGTATCCAAAAAACCCGTAGGCGCTTTCCAGGAGATTGAGAATGACCTCCGATACTTCTCCGTACATTTCTTCGTCGGGTATGGTGAGAAAGATGTCGGCGATCCGCTTCAGCGACGACAGGTCCAGTTGCGAACGTTTCAGGGCCTCCTCCGCCTGCTTTCGGCCGGTAATGTCGCGGACAATGGCAAGCAACCGCTCCTTTCCCCCGATGACCGCCTTTTTCAGGTTCACTTCGCCCCAGAAAAGGTTGCCGTTCTTATGCTTGTAATGCCATTCAAAGATCTGGGGCCGGCCGGCTGCTGTCTTTTTCGCCCATTCATGTGAAATTTCCAGGGTGTAAGGGGGCTTGCCCGAACTCAATATGCCCACATCATGATTCAGGATCTCCTCACGGGAATAACCGTACATCTCGCACATTCTCTGGTTGACATCGAGAATTACGCCGGTCGGTAATTCGTGGATAAAAATGGCATCGTTTGCGGCGTTGAAAATGGCCCGGTAGCTTGCTTCGGAGGAACGAAGTCCCTCCTCCGCCCGCTTCCGCTCCGTGATATCGGCGATAACTCCATCGTAGCGAAGGATTGTTCCGGCTTCATCATAAACGGCGTGCGCGGTGATCTCTCCCCAGAAAACACCGCCATCCCTGCGGCGAAATTGCGTCTCGAACGCCCGAGCCCAGCCATTTTCCGCGAAGACCTTTTTGATCCGTGTCCGGTCCTCGGAATTCACATAGAACTGACGTCCGATATCGGTTATTTCCCGCATCATCTGATCGGGGCTGTCATATCCGGCCATTCTTGCAAGTGCAGGATTGACGCTCCGAAAGCAGCCCTCCGGAGTGCTCTGAAACCGCCCCTCGATTGAATGATCGAATATCTCTCCGTACCTTTCTTCGCTTTCCCGCAGGGTTTCCTCCAGACGCTTCCGCTCGGTAATATCCCGGATGGACTCGATGGCCCCGACGATTTCACCATTGGTATTGCGCAACACTCCGGCCGTTCCGGAAAGATAGGTGCCCTTCTTAAGGGTAGGAATATAGACCTCCGCAATAACCCTGTCGCAGAACCGTTTAAACACGGCGTATCCCGCCTCGATCGTTTCATCCTCCCGGAGCGCCAGATCGATGAGCAGGGGCCTTTTCGTCCCGTAAAAAGGAATCGCGTAGGCATGATCCCCTTTGCCCACCATCTCTTCCGCCCGAACCCCGGTCATCTCCTCCATGGCCGGGTTCCATGCGATTACCTTGCCCCCTTTATCGATCACAAAGGTCGCGTCCGGAAGAAAATTGACGATATCCGCCAGACGGTGTTCGGACTCCGAAACATCCGGGGCGACAAGCTTTCGTTCGTTGATGTCCCCTCCCCCACGGATAATATCCTCCACTATATCCTCCTCGTTATAATGTCTTTATTAGCCCGGGCCGACAGTCTCGACCCGAACTCGAATGAAACGCGGTGCTGGAAGCGATCCCGGCACGCCACTTTTCGAAATTCTCCATACCCCCTCTTGCTGCCGATAGGTCCTCCTTTTAGGATGCCAATGAGGGTTGCCGCAGAGGAGATCTTTCTTGCTCTCGTCAAGCATCTGGCGAAACACAGGACGGACCTGCCGGAGATTTTTGTCAAATTTTGCCTTTACCAACTTACAGACTGGTGTAGCTCTTCACGAAAAAGCGATACGTCCTCTCTTCCACCCCTGAAGATGCAATGCTTTTTCGTAACTCGTTAATTTCCTGGATCAGCGATTTCCGGTCTTGTAGTGAACGTGTGTGATGTGAGCTTCGAAGATAAAAAGATGGAAAGCTGTTTTATTATAAAAAAATTATGTTAGAAATATATGATTGTGTCAATATACTGTGTTGTCGCGAACACATATTATAATGGTGCGTCACAAGGGTGGAAGTTGTTTTCAAGTGTAAATCCCGTCCGACAAATTGACGGTTCATCCCGAGTTGCTACCCAACCAATGGAATGGCAATGCCATCCTCCTGAAGTTCTGCGAAAAGATGTAATTCTACGGGTTTGCAGAAACCCGGTCAGACGATTCGCTATCCCCCCTTCCCAGGCGATTCCTATTCGGCTTTCACCTAACGATGGGCACCTTTGCCGTTCGATTGATATTACCCTTTTTTCCGGGTGTTCAGACAACGAGTACCTCCAAGCAGGCAACCTTTATCGGCTTCATCTAATAGAAAAGCCGCAGCTTATGAAAGTTACGGCTAAAATAAAAATTGATGTCTGGTGCCGAAGGGGAGACTCGAACTCCCACCGGAATTCTCCGACTAGACCCTGAACCTAGCGCGTCTACCAGTTCCGCCACTTCGGCATTAAGAGCATTTTATTTAAAAGATATTGATTTGACTTTTAAAGTGATTTATATATTTAAATTTATTTTTGTTGTCAAGGATATTGTTGAGAGGTCGAGAAAGTTAAAATGGAGCTCATTCAAAACATAAACGACATCAGAAAGCCGTTTAGAAACGCTGTTATTACCATTGGCAATTTTGACGGCGTCCATTTGGGACATCAGGCCTTGTTTCGGCAGGTAGTAAAAAAAGCCAGAGAGCTTGCCGGAACATCGATTGCCATGACCTTCGAACCGCACCCAATCCGAGTGTTGAATGGAAATGATTATCCACCGCTGATTACGCTTTATGAACAAAAAGTGGAGCTGATTGCAAAATCGGATCTCGACGTATTAATTTGCATTCCTTTTACTCAGGAAGTCGCATCCATCATGCCGAAAGAATTTGTGGAAGATATCCTTTTAAAGCGAATCGGCATGAAAGTAATCGTAGTTGGAGGTGATTATGCCTTCGGAAAAAATCGTGAAGGAAATCTGGATCTTTTAAAACGCTATGCGGGAGATCATGGGTTCGAAGTGATTGTCGCCGATTGGATAAAAATATCCGAAACCCTTCCTCGAAGAATCAGCAGTACCAAAATCCGAGGGCTTATCATCGATGGAAAAGTGGAGGATGCATCCAAGCTTCTGGGGCGGCATTATCAGATCCGGGGCAGTGTTGTAACCGGTCGAAATCGTGGCGCTAAATCTCTTGGATTCCCTACCGCCAACATTAAGCTGAATGATGAATTATGTCCAAAGATGGGCGTTTATGCCGTTACCGTGGAACTCGGCGACAGGGCATATAACGGCGTTGCCAATATCGGATATAGCCCCACCTTTAACGACCGTATATTTACTGTCGAGGTGCATATTCTCGATTTCAATCAAGATATATACGGCGATAAAATCCGTGTCAATTTTATCAAGCGGATACGGAATGAAAAAAAATTCTCAAATATCGAACAACTATCACGACAGATTAAAAAAGACATTAGCAAGGCTCGCGAAATATTGGTCGGTCAGTGAACATGCGGATTCCTTTTTTTAAAAAAGAAACATCCGTTATTTCATCGGGCGGCAAACCTTATCGTTAACCTTATTCATATAACAGGATTCTAAATCATGGCAGAACTTGAAGTCCTAACCTATCCGGATAAATTTCTAAAACAGCCGACAAAACCGGTGGAAGAAATAGATGGGACCATACAGAAGTTGATCGATCGCATGACCGAAACCATGTATAATGCACCCGGAGTCGGGTTGGCCGCAATACAGGTGGGATATGACAAAAGTCTTCTGATCTATGATATTTCACCCAAAGAAGAAAAACGATCGTTGCAGGTTCTGATCAATCCGCGAATCATTACCAGCGAAGGAACAATAATTTCGGAAAATGAAGGCTGTCTCAGCGTGCCCGATTTTCGGGCGGATGTCGGGCGTGCGGCCTCTGTTCTGGTTGAAGGCCTTGACAGGACAGGCAAGCCGATACGAATCGAGGCCGAAGGACTTCTGGCAATTGTTTTGCAGCATGAGATCGATCATTTGAACGGAACTTTATTTATTGACCGCATCAGCCCTTTAAAAAGGGAATTATACAAACGAAGAATAAAAAAGAAATTAAAAAGAGAGTGAAAAAACAATTCAGAATCATCTTCATGGGTACCCCGGATTTTTCGGTTCCCGCCTTAAAAGCACTCCATAAAAGCGGCCACAAAGTGGATTTAGTGATTACGCGGCCGGATCAACCAATGGGGCGAGGAAAAATCATTACCCTTTCTCCAGTCAAAAAAACGGCGATCGAACTGGGTTATAAGGTAATACAACCCGATTCGATGAAAACAAAGGCGGTGGAAGAGCGTCTGTCGGAGCTTGAACCGGACTTCTTTGTTGTGGTCGCGTTTGGTCACATTCTGCCGAAAAACATACTTGCTATTCCGAAAACAGCGGCCATCAATATTCATGCATCGCTTCTCCCGAAATATCGCGGAGCCGCACCGATTCAGTGGGCCATCATTAATGGAGAAAAGGAAACGGGTGTTACCGCCATGTTAATGGATGAGGGGATGGATACCGGTGATATCCTTTTATGTTCAAAGGTCGCAATTAGACCCGACGACACATCGGCAACCCTTCATGATCGTTTGGCGTCGATTGGTGCAGATCTTCTGATCAGGACCTTAGGTGACTTTGAAACCGACGATATCCACCCTGTTTCTCAAGATCATTCCCAAGCCACCCATGCCCCCTTGCTTAAAAAAGGTGACGGGCATATCGATTGGAGTAAACCTGCCGAAAAACTTGAGTCATTTATCCGTGGCGTTACGCCATGGCCCGGAGCATTTACTTTCCATGGGGATAAGCAGCTTAAAATTTTCAAAACAAAGCCTCTGCCGATCAACGCCGAAAAAACACCGGGTACCGTACTTGACGGGTTTCCAGACGAAATGCGGATCACAACCGGCAAGGGTGTACTGTCGATTCTGGAAATTCAGGCAGCATCCGGGAAGCGGCTTATGATAAAAAATTTTCTCCAGGGATATAAAATTCCTCCCGGAACCGTTTTGAGTTAATTTTCCACCGCACGTATTCCAAAGCTTTCCTTATTTTTTTCAATACTCATCTAAAAAACCGGGAATTTCTAAATTATGTCTTCTGATGCTCGTTCAACCGCAATATTAATATTAAACATTCTGGATAAAGGCCGTAAAACGCTGGATATGGTTTTGGAAGACACCGATTCCACGATCACTTCTCTGCCCCAAAATGATCGTGCGTTACTCCATGCTCTGGTTTACGGCGTATTACGGTGGAGGGGGCGACTGGACTGGATATTAGATCATTTTAGTAAAACCCGTTTAAACAGAATCGATCCGAGGATTTTAAACATCTTGCGTATCGGGCTTTTTCAAATTATTTTTTTAAACAGAATTCCTGTTTCCGCTGCGGTTAACACATCGGTCGAGATGGCCAAATCATTTGCCGCTCCCTGGACCGTGCGGTTTGTGAATGCTTTACTTCGAAAAAGCGCCGCCGGGCATAAATCGGTTCCATTCCCGAATCCTGATGAAAATCCGATATCCGCTCTGGCTGCAAAAAAATCATTCCCTCAGTGGCTGGTCAAAAGATGGCACCAACGTTTCGGTTTTGAAGAAACCGAAAAACTCTGTGATTCCATAAACTCAATTCCCCCTATAACCTTGCGAACCAACACTCTGATAACCACCCGCGAATATTTGATTCAAACCATGAAGGGTGCCGTGGGAAAACCAGAACCGACAACCTATTCGCCGGATGGAATATTTTTTTTCAAGTCAAAGAAACCGATTCGGGAATTGGAGGCCTTTAAAAACGGATTTTTCCAGGTTCAGGATGAGGCCGCCCAGATCGTATCCTACGTGCTCAGACCGAAAGCCGGTGAAACCGTTTTGGATGCATGTGCAGGCCTGGGCGGAAAAACCGGGCACATTGCCCAGTTGATGCAAAACAGGGGATCTATTATGGCCATGGATAAAGATGAAAAAAAACTTTTACGTCTTGAATCCGTAATGTTTCAGCTTGGAATTTCGAACGTTAAGACCCGTATCCACAATTTGGAAGTCCCTTTCGACGTAGGTTCTTTTCCATTTTTTGATCGTGTCTTGCTGGACGCGCCTTGTTCCGGTTTGGGTGTTTTGCGAAGAAATCCAGACATAAAATGGCGGATGTCAAAAAATAAATTGGACTGTTTAAGCAAACGACAGGTTAAATTTCTGGATCATCTTGCCGGTGTCGTCAAACCTTCCGGTGTTTTGGTTTATTCGGTCTGCAGCACGGAACCCGAAGAAAATGAAGATGTTGTAAAAACTTTTTTGAAGAAACATCCGGAGTTTGTTATACATGGTTTGTGCTCGAAACCGATTGATGGGAATGATACCGAATATTGGAAAAACACGGAGATCGGTTCGGAAAAACTACCTCTTCAGATATGCCGTCTGATGAATCAAGAGGGATACTTGAAAACTTTCCCGCATCGAAATCACATGGACGGTTTTTTTGTGGTCTGTTTTAAAAGGAAAAATTGATCAAACGAATTTTTAAAATTGCTGCGCTGTTTATCGTTACTGCACTTTTATTCGGTATCAGCGCCTATTTCACCCTCACCTGTATTGTAAAAAGCGAGGATACCGTCGTTGTTCCGGATCTCGTTGAAAAAGATGTGGTTTACGCACTTGAAATTTTAACCGAAATCGGGCTCAACACAAAAATAAAAGGATCTGAATTCAATTCCGACATTCCCAAGAATCATGTAATTTTTCAAGATCCAACTCCGGGATCTGAAATAAAAAAAGGGCGCGATGTACGAATCGTCATTTCAAAGGGAACCAAAACTATTTTAATGCCGAATTTAAGAAGGCTGCCGATTCAGCAGGCGCTAATCATTCTGGAAGAAAACGGGTTGCGTCTCGGAGAACAATCTTTATCTTTTCATAGTGAAATTGGAAAAGATCGTATCGTTGAACAGCTGCCGTCTTCGGGCTCAATGATAAAACGGGGAGAGAACGTCAATTTGCTGGTGAGTATGGGGCCGTCCCCAAAGGCTTATAAAATGCCTGATCTTCTAGGGCTTTCCATTGAGGATGCCATACTCTTGATTGAAAGAAGCAATTTGACGGTGGGGGAAATCCGATCTTTTTTTTATGAAGACCAGCCTAAAAATGTTGTCGCCCGGCAAGAACCACTCTCCGGCCACCGCGTGATCGAGGGAAGCATGGTTCATGTTGTAATTAACCGGGAATCCAAAAAGAACGATCAACGATATTCGAACGGTGTCGGGCTTTTCAGCTACAGACTCGAGGCGGGATTTCTGAAAAGACGAATCAAGGTTCGTTTGAACAGTTTCGGTATTTTCATCGATCTCTTCGATGACTTCATGAAACCGGGGGAAGAAATCTGGGTTTTGGTGCCAAAAAATAATGATACTACGGTAATGCTTTACCGGGATGGCGTAATCATCCGATCGGAAGTTTTCGATTGACGACCTTTCCCGCAACTTTAGCCCGTAACAGAAAATTAGTGGAGGAAAACTATGAAACTGATTGCGCCTTCGATTTTATCCGCAGATTTTACAATACTCGGCAATGAGATCAAAGCTGTTGAAAATGCGGGTGCGGACTGGATCCATGTCGACGTGATGGATGGTCATTTCGTGCCGAATATTACCATGGGGCCATTCATTGTAAGTGCTGTAAGACGGGTAACCTCATTGCCGATCGACGTTCACTTGATGATCGAAAATCCGGACTGTTACATTCCGGATTTTGTAAATGCGGGAGCATCGATGATTTCCGTCCAGGTAGAGACCTGTTTGCATCTGAACCGAACGCTTCAGATGATAAAAGAATGCCGGGTACAGGCGGGAGTTGTCCTGAATCCTTCAACCGCTTTGTGTTCTCTTGAGTTCGTTCTGGAATATGCGGATTATGTCCTGATAATGAGTGTAAACCCTGGATTCGGCGGCCAGGTTTTTATACGCAACAGCCTGGATAAGCTTAGAGACCTTCGGAAGATGATTCAAGACAGAGATCTTTCCACCCTGATTGAGATCGATGGCGGTATCAGTGAAAAAAACATTGCGGAAGTATCCAGCGCAGGAGCGGACGTATTCGTGGCCGGATCGGCTATTTTTGGAAGCAAGGATTATAAAAAAACGATTGATGCTTTTAGAAAAAAAATAGAAGAAGGCTAATAAACGATACCGCTTTCTTCCCTTTCATCTCTAAATTTTCCTCTCTTTTCCTTAAATTCATAACGAAGGAGATTTTGATGGCGAATCAGAAAAAACCTCGCAATGTTCTTGTCATCCATGGCCCAAATTTGAATATGCTCGGGAAAAGAGAGCCTGACATATATGGTGACATGACCCTTGAGGTAATTAATGCACAGCTTCTGGAACTCGGGAAAAAACGGGGATTGACTGTAGAAGTGTTTCAATCCAATCATGAAGGAAATATCGTTGATAAGATTCAGGAGGTTGCGGGAACCTGCTCCGGCATCATCATCAATCCGGCCGCTTTTACACACACAAGCATCGCCATTCGGGATGCGCTTCTTTTGCTGGATATTCCGATTGTCGAAATTCACCTTTCCAATATTTACAAAAGAGAACCTTTTCGCCACAAATCCATGATCGCCGACATTTCAACGGCCCAGATTACCGGTTTTGGTCCGGATGGATATACCATGGCTTTGGAAGGCATCGTTAAGATGATAGGGTGAACCGCACGATCCTTTTGAACGAACCCCAATGCTTGACAAGCAACCGTTTTTTTTATATTTTATTAATGTCGACAATAAATTTCCACCTGCGGAACACAATCGATCACTTTGCGAAATAACAGTTATCCGATCGGAACAACCGGGAGTACCACACCTTCATAAGTACTCGTTTTACCTTATTTTTTGGGATCTGTTCGTCCGAGATTCGTTATTATGTTTCTCAAAGCAGTTAACCAAAGGAGCATTTTTCATGGAAAATCTTAGGAATTTACTCCAAAGCGATGGTTTCCATAAGTTTTTGTTTTTTATAGGCATCATTGTATTCAATTGGCCGTTCGTAACCATTTTCGAAAAAAAGGGTACGGAAACCGTATTTATCAGCCTTTATCTTTCCTGGGGTTTCATCATCTTTTTATTGTTTTGTATTGCGCAGAGCCATAAAGCCGAGAAGTCGGAATATAAGGAGGTGAAAAAAGGAGAAGTCGCGGATGTATAATCCTATAACAGCCATAATTATTTTTATTCTTTATATCGGGTGCCTGTTTTTAATTGCTTTGTGGGTGGAACGGAAAAGCGCCGAGGGTAAAAGTCTGGTCAACAATGCGGTTGTCTACTCGCTTTCCATAGCGGTTTATTGCACATCATGGACTTACTATGGAAGCGTCGGAAATGCCGCCACTTCCGGGATGCTTTTTCTTACTTACTTTTTAGGCCCGACGATTGCCGTTGTCCTTTGGTGGACTGTGCTCCGGAAAATGGTACGAGTCAAAAATGCTTACCGAATCACAAGCATCGCGGATTTTATCTCCGCCCGCTACAACAAATCCGAGGGTCTCGCGGCACTAGTTACTTTAGTGGCGCTTGCAGGTATTATCCCATACATTGCTCTCCAGTTAGTTTCGGTTCATAACACATTGGCAATCATTACGACCTCCAAAGAGGTTGCATCAACATCCTGGATTGCAGATCATGTTGGTTCCATCGTCGTTGTCATGATGATCCTGTTTACCATTATGATCGGTGTAAGAAAATTGGATCCCACCGAACGCCACGAAGGAATGGTCATGGCTTTGGCCGTGGAATGCATGGTAAAGTTAATTGGCTTTTGCGTGGCGGGAATCTTCGTTACTTATTTCATCTATGACGGATTCGGTGATATTTTTCAACGCCTGTTGGAAAGTCCGTTCAGTCATCTGATGAGCATCGGGGGATCGGAAACCTCTCCCTACCTCATGTGGGTCACGTATCTGATTCTTTCCATGTTTGCCGTCATGTTCCTGCCGAGACAATTCCACGTGGCTGTTGTAGAAAATTCCAATGAGAAACATATTCTTACCGCCATGTGGCTTTTCCCGCTTTATCTGATCCTGATCAATATTTTCGTTTTTCCGGTTGCGATGGGAGGGTTATTAAAGGGACTTCCGGTTAAAGAGGCCGATATGTTCGTACTTGAATTGCCGCTTTATCATGGAAAACCCTGGTTGGCAATGCTGGTTTTCATGGGGGGGTTCTCTGCGGCAACCGGTATGATCATGATCAGCGCCATGACGTTGTCCACCATGATTACCAATCATTTTCTTCTGCCCATGATGAGGTGGATCAAGTGGCTGTCCTTTTTACAGCGGCATCTTTTAAAGTGCAAATGGGCTGCCGTGGCGCTTGTTATTTTATTTGGATACGGGTTTGAACTCTTGGTCGGCAAGGCTTTCATGCTCGTTAATATCGGCATGATTTCATTTGCCGCAGTTCTGCAGTTCGCACCCGCCTTGCTGGGAGGCATTTTCTGGCCCCGGGGAAACAAGACGGGAGCCTTCCTCGGATTGGGTTCAGGTTTTCTTGTGTGGTTTTATACTTTACTTTTACCCGTGTTCGTTACGATCGGCTGGTTGCCGGACAGTCTCCTGACGAAAGGACCATGGGGAATCGAATTTTTGAACCCTGAAAAAATATTCGGCCTGGGAGAACTCAACAGCCTGACCCACACCGTTTTTTGGAGCATGTTGTTTAATATCGGTTTCTATATTTTAGGTTCTTTATATTTTCGGCATACGAATCTGGAAAAGAGTCTCGCCGATGAATTCATGGCCACTATGAGCGCCATTCCACGTATTGGTCCCGTTGTTCGAAAAGAAGCCAATATCGATTTAAAATCCAAAAAATCATGCCTGGAGAACCTGCTCGCTCGGTACTTTACCTCCGAAGAGGTTTCCGCCATAATGAGCAAATGCTATCGGGCTCTGGGGCTTCATGAAAAAAGCCAGATTTCCATTACCGAGCTGGTCAAACTGCATAACGAAGTGGAAAAACATCTGGCGGGGTCCGTTGGAGCCGCGGCCGCCCACAAGGTGTTAACTCAAGGGGTGTGTTTTACTCCCAGGGAAACCAAAGACCTGATGGAAATGTATCGTGAAGTTTTTGCCAAACTGAGGGTTTCTCCTGAAGAACTTCACGAAAAGATCGATTACTATCAGGAAAAGGAAAAATTGCTGACCGATCATTTCAAGGAACTGGAGAATCTTAACGAAGCGCTGGAATTGCGAATCGCGGAACAGGAAGAAGCCGAAAAGGCCTTGGCGATATCAGAAAAAAAATATCGCAGTATTTTTGAAAACGCCCCGGAAGGAATTTTTCAGAGTACACCGCAAGGCCGTTTTATCAGTGCCAGCCCTTCGCTTGCGCGTATTTTAGGTTATGACTCCGCAGTGGATTTGATTGAAACAGTCAGCGACATCGGCACGCAAGTCCATGTGGTTCCCGGAAAAAGAGAGGAATTTTTACGTCTGTTGCGGGAGCAGGGGACGGTCAAAAATTTCGAATGCCAGTTTTACCGTAAAGACGGCAGCAAAATCTGGATATCCATTCAAGCCCGTGCCATTCGGGATCAAAACGGCAACCTGATTGCCATCGAAGGCTTTAATCAAGACATTTCGGAACGAAAACGGGCCGAAGAAGCTTTGCAAAACGCTTACAAGGACCTGGAAAATCGTGTGGAGCAGCGTACGGCTGAACTTCGGGCAGCCAATGAGGAACTTCTGAAGGCAAAGGCAGCCGCCGAGGCAGCCACCCGATCCAAAAGCGAATTCCTGGCCAACATGAGCCATGAAATCAGAACCCCCATGAACGCTGTGATTGCAGCTTCAGACTTGGCGATGGGAGAAGAGCTTCCGCCCAAAATCAAGCACTATATTCAAATTATACACTCTTCCGCTTATTCTCTTCTGGGGCTTATCAATGACATACTGGACTTTTCAAAAATCGAGGCCGGCAAACTGGTTTCGGAAAAGAATCCATTTTGGCTCGATCAGGTGATGGATCGGGTGATCGAGGTTTTTATCAGCAGGGCGGCCGAAAAAAAAATCGAGCTGCTCGTGGATATCGACATTGAAACACCCAAGGCCCTGATCGGTGATGCCTTTCGTTTTCAGCAGATTCTTACCAATCTGTTAAGCAATGCCGTCAAATTTACCGAAAAAGGGGGCGTCATTCTCGTCGGAGTGAAAATTTTGGAAAAATTTTCGGACCAGGTGACGCTTGAGATTTTCGTCAGAGACACCGGCGTGGGAATTGCACCCGAACATCTGCGCATTCTTTTTCGGCCTTTCACTCAGGCGGATGCATCCACCACTCGAAAATATGGGGGTACCGGACTTGGCTTAGCCATCTCAAAGCAACTGGTGGAGATGATGGACGGAAGAATCTGGGCCGAGAGCGAATTGGGAAAAGGAAGCACGTTTTATTTCACCGTCCGTTTCGGACTCCAGGCGGCGGTTGAGGAGCGAAAACTAGTGGCGCCTCCCGATATTTCCGGCATGAAGGTGCTGGTCGCCGACGATTGCGCCGATAGCAGGGTGATTATTCAAAAGATGCTGGAATCTTTTGGTTTTCGAGTAGAAACGGCTGTTTCCGGTGACGAGGTTATCGGCAAATTGGAAAATGGCCGGAAACGCCAAGATCCCTTTGAACTGGTTATCATTGATTGGATGATGCCGAAACTGGATGGAATCGGCACCTCTCGAAAAATTCGTAAGAACCTGAAGTTGCCCCTGCCGATTATTTTAATGACGGCTTTCGGAAAGGAAACCGAGAAACTAAATGCGGAAAAGGCGGGAATTAATGTTTTTCTAACGAAACCAATATTTCCTTCAACCCTTTTTGATGCAATTATGGATGCTTTCGGAAAGGCGGCCATGAAAACCGGAATAAAGAAAAAAGCTATCATTACCAAGGCCACGCTTTACAAAAACCGTCTCAAAGGAACTCGAATCCTTGTGGCTGAAGATAATTTTACCAATCAGGAAATTGCACTGGCCATTCTGGAGGGAGCGGGAATATGCGCGGAAATCGCTAAAAACGGTAAAGAGGCGGTAAACGCGGTACGAAGAAGGAAGTTCGATGCCGTCCTTATGGACATTCAGATGCCGGAGATGGATGGATACGAAGCAACCAGGGAGATCCGAAAGGATTCTCGATTCAAGTCGCTTCCCATCATCGCCATGACCGCCCATGCAATGAAAGGAGACGAAGAGAAGTGTCTGGATGCCGGAATGGATGGTTATGTATCCAAGCCCATTGACCAAGACCGACTATTTCACGTTATCTGGAAATTAATCGAACCGATAAGGAAAATCCCGACCGCCACGGAAGCGGAAGCTGTCTGTGTTGCACCGGCCGCGGCGGATAAACAGGTGGAAGAAGGCGGAGGCGGAGAACTACCGTCGAGGCTTCCGGGAATTAACATTCAAAATGCGCTGAATGCCTTGAATATTGAAGAGGATGTTTTTAAACGGATCCTGATCGGGTTTTTAAAGACCAATGAAAAAACCATGGATAAAATTAAAGAATGCCTCGTAAAAAAGGACTGGAAATCCCTGCAGATGCTGGTACACAGTCTTAAAGGAAGTGCGGCGAATATCGGCGCCGATGATCTGCGAGAGGCGGCGCTTCTCCTTGAAACCGAGACCAGGGCGGAAATCGAGAAACCCCCTTCTTCCGCTATAATCAATAACTTGGAAACGAAGCTGAATGAGGTGCTGAGATCGTTACAGTCCCTCAGTGAAACTCCCAAGATTGAAAAGTCGGAGGAAACCGAGATTCGCCCGGACCACTCAAAACTCGTCCCGATGCTCCAGGAGTTGGCTCATGCGCTTGAAATGGCCAATCCGGAAGAAATCGAAGAGAAAATGGAGGCGGTCAGAGAACATCTCAGTGCACCGACTCTCAAGCTTCTTGCAAGCCAGGTGGATGCCTATGATTATGACGAAGCGCTGGAAACCATAGAGCAGATTCAAAAAAGCATCGAAGGTCAAACGGATAAAAAAGGGGACGGCCGTGAATAGAACGAAGCCATTGGTTTTGATCGTTGACGATAACTCGACCAATATCGATTTATTGGTGAATACATTAAGAAATGATTATGACTTGGGTGCCGTCAAAAACGGTCCAAAAGCGCTTGATTATGCAGACAAATATGCGCCCGATCTGATCCTTCTGGATATCATGATGCCAGAGATGAATGGATACGAGGTGTGTAGCCGACTGAAAGAGAATCCTCGAACAAAAGATATTCCGGTGATTTTTATTACCGCCCTTGGCGAAGCGGCGCATAAAACCAGAGGATTTGAAGTCGGAGGACTGGATTATGTAACCAAACCGTTCCACGCGGCGGAGGTCAAGGCAAGGGTTCGAACTCACCTGTCTCTAAAACAAATGAGAGAGGAGCTCAATACTCAAAATATCATCCTTGAACAGAAGGTCGAAAAAAAAACGGCGCAGCTTCAGGAAATGCTGGAGTCCACGATTAAAACCATGGCCCTGGCGGTTGAAATCAGAGATCCATACACCGCCGGCCACCAGGAACGAGTAACCCAATTGGCATGTTCTATAGCCGGAAAAATGAGGCTTTCCGATGATCGCATCACGACGATTCGTTTTGCGGGACTTCTTCATGACATCGGAAAAATCCGGGTGCCGGTGTCGATTCTTTCCCGGCCGGGGAAATTACTTGATGCAGAATTTCAATTGATCAAAACCCATCCGAAAATCGGATTTGACCTGATAAAGAACATTCCATCGCCATGGCCGCTTGCGGAGATTATCCTCCAACACCATGAGCGGCTGGATGGCTCCGGGTATCCTTATGGATTAACCGGCGACAAGATTCTTCTGGAAGCGAAAATAATGGGGGTTTCCGATGTGACGGAAGCAGAAAGCTCTTACCGACCTTATCGTCCATCTTTGGGAATCGATGTTGCACTGGCGGAAATCGAGAAGAACAAAGGAAAACTTTACGATCCGGACGTCGTTGATATTTGTTTGAAACTTTTCCGGGAAGAAGGTTTTGGATTTAAATAAATCTTAAACCGGAAATTTTATCTTCTCTCCGGATACCGGGAGAATCATAAATCATTTACTGAAAATAAGCCTTGTCGCTCTCCATGAAATTTATAACGGCAACAAAACAACTTTCCAAATGATTGGATGGGTTCCGGAACGTTATCGGTCTGTTTGAAAAATTAGTTTTTCAATGGAACGTCTTCAAAAAGAATGGCAACAAAAGTAACGAAATGAAGTATGAAGCCTGAATGATGTCACAAAAAGAAAGGGCAAATGCTTTTTCAATCGAAGATTAATCATTTTCGATCGTTGCGAAAAATACACGGCAATGAGATTTTACCGGCGGATCGAGCCTGCGGTATTGCCCGCTTACCCCAACTGCTGTTCTTCACTGGTCGTAACGCTTTTACTTTCATCTTGTTCCGCTTCAATAGATAGACCGACCCAAAAATGCCCGCCAAAGCGTCCTTTTTCGTCTTTTGTGATATGCTTGATTTTTGTTTTCATATATTTCGTGGGGCTTGACGATTCCGTTGTATAGTATTTCATTTTTAATACATCGCCGACTTTCAAATGATCGAGAACAACGGAATCTTCTTTCACCAGAATGCACATTCCTCTGGATGAAATGTTCCAGATCTTAAATTGATAAACAAATTCAAGGCCGCTTTTGGAAAATTCAACGCTATAATATCGATCGGTTATGGTTCTGGGTTCAGACCTTCTCTCCGTTTGGTTTTGGGTGGTGGAATCTCCTTTCATAATTTCCCTCCGATGCATATGAGCGAAAAAGATTTCCAAAAATTTGCCGAACCGGGCATCTCGACATGGATCAATTGCTTTGACGATTTCTATCCTTTAAAAGATCATTGACGCCTTATAAATGCTTTTACTTGTGAAATCAAGGCGTAAAATCAAAATGAATTCTAATTTTTTAGGCCGGCCGAAAATCATCATACCCCGGAATCCTTGAATGTTTTTTTAAGAGAAGTTCATTCCTTTAATTAACCGGATAACCTTGTGATCGGCTTTTGGGAAGGGATACCGTTCAATCTGCCGAGGAGTCGTCCAGCGGAATTGATCGTCCGGACCATTTAATTCGACTTCGCCGAATACATGCCTGCACCGGAATACATCTTTAACGACTTTGAAATGCGTAAAGGAATACTTGATACGGGTGATAAAAGAATCAATCTCAACGGAAAGATTCACCGTTTCCTTGATTCCTCTGACACAGGCTTGCCGCGGATCTTCCTTTTCCTTCACTTTATCCCCTGGAAACTCCCATAAGCCTCCCAACAGCCCTTCCCTTTTACGCCGGGCAATTAAAATGCGATTGTTTTTCAAAATCACACCAACAGCCATATGATATTCCGGAATTATTTTTTTGGGGATTCGTATTGGATAAGTGGCGACCTTTCGGCTTTGACAAGCAGAGCATAGGGATTGAACCGGGCAGGAGCCGCATCCCGGATTTCGTGGTCTGCAGATGGTAGCCCCCAACTCCATGATTGCCTGGTTAAAAATCCCCGGTCGGCATGGTTTCATCAACCTGCCGGCAGCCTCCTTGAAAATCTTGAGAGAAGCGGATCGATTGACGGGTGCGTCAATCTGAAAAAAACGGGCCAGAACCCGCTTGACATTACCGTCTACTACGCAGTAAGGTTGATTGAAAGCGAAACTTAACACCGCAGATGCAATGTATTCGCCCACCCCCGGCAAATCTCGAAAACTCTCCCAGTTATCAGGGATCTTTCCATCATATCTTTTCAGAACCAGTTTCGCCGCCTGATGCAAATGTCGCGCGCGGGCATAATATCCCATCCCCTCCCACATTTTGAGCACGGACTGTAAACGAGCTTGAGCCAGACGCCGCAAGTCCGGGAATCGTTCCAGAAATTTTTGGTAATAAGGCAAAACGGCCTTAACCCTGGTCTGTTGAAGCATCACCTCGGAAACCCAAATATAATACGGATTATCCGTTTCACGCCATGGCAACCGACGATGGTTTTTTATGTACCATTGAATCAGTTGTTTACCAAATTGATCGATATCTTTCATTTCAATGGAAATGATCGCAAGGGAACGATCCGCTTGAATCGTAAGGATATTCATCGTTAAAAGGATTGAGGTTTTCGTCTCTTTATCATATTGTTGGTTTAAAATTCCATTTCAAATTCTTGCGTATCGCCTCATTCAGCAAAATTACCCGATTTACTTACGACAATATTTTTACGGTCTTGAACCGGCTGCCAAGTTAAAACCCCAGGGAACGACTTCAATGAAAACAATTTTTTCCGTATTTTTTGCTTTTATCTTGATTCCGGCAATGTCCGCGGGTGAAATACCGCTTGATTCCCCCGCACAAAAAGCCAAAAGAACGCAAATGATCTCCGATCAGATCATTCAGCGGGGAATCGCGGACAAAAAGGTTATCCGAGCGATGTCCGAGGTACCCCGTCATCTTTTCGTTCCCGAAGAACTGACCGGCAAAGCCTATTCGGACCGCCCGCTTCCCATCGGCGAAGGGCAAACCATTTCTCAACCTTATATTGTCGCATTGATGACCGAAAGCTTAAACCTCGAAGGCGATGAGCGGGTTCTTGAAATTGGAACCGGCTCGGGGTATCAGGCGGCGATTCTCGCTGCCATTGTGAAGGAAGTGTTTACAATTGAAATTAAAAAATCCCTTTATAAAAGGTCGATCAACATACTAAATATATTAAAGATTAAAAATATTAAAACAAGGCATGGCGACGGGTATTTCGGATGGGAAGAATCCACTCCTTTCGATTGCATCATGATCACCGCAGCGATCGACCATATCCCTCCCCCTTTGCTGAAACAGCTTAAAAATGGCGGAAAGCTCATTCTTCCACTTGGAAATCCTTTTAGCTACCAGAACCTTGTGCTTGTTACCAAACAGGAGGAAAACTATCGGGTGAGACAGATCACCGGTGTCCTCTTTGTTCCGATGACCGGATATGCGCTTGACCGATTCACCAAACCGTCGGGTGACATGCAATGATCCATGCAGCGGTCTTCCTGCTGTCGTTTTCTTCCCTGATCTTTGAGGTGCTTCTGACCCGGATCTTTTCGATCGGCCAGTGGAACCATCTTTCCTTTATGGTAATCAGCATTGCGCTTTTTGGGTTTGCGGCAAGCGGAATCTTATTGAGTATCCTCGATGCCCGAACAAAAGGATGGAGGGAGCGACTTTCCGCCACCGGAACGGTAAGAATACTGGTTACCTTCTATTCGTTGAGCGCGATTACATCCTTTCTTGTTCTGAACCATATGCCCCTGGACTATTTCAGGCTTCCGATTGAACCCGCACAGATTATTTATCTCCTGATTGCTTATGTTCTTCTGTCGATCCCTTTCTTTTTTACCGGATTAATCGTTTCCATCGCTTATTCATTCATTCCTGAGAAAACAGCGTTCATCTATTTTGCCAGTATGGCGGGTTCGGCTTTCGGAGCAATTTTTCCCGCGCCTCTCCTTCCATTGCTTGGCGAGGGGAGACTTATCATCTCATCCGCTATCCTGCCCCTGGTAATTTTGATCCTTCCCGTATCGAAATCAACTGGAAAAAAGAGGTTGGCAAAAAGCAGGGATATTGGAAAAGGAGTCTGCGCCACAGCAGGAATTGCGATTACCGTGGTCGCGGCGGTTCTTGTGTTCGGTGCCGAATCAATAATCGAAGTTCAACCGTCTCCCTATAAATCCCTGAGCCAGATTCTTAGATTTCCCGACACCTCTCTTTCCGAAACCGAAACCCGCTTAAGAGGCAGGATTGACAGTGTAAAGAGCCCTTATATCCGTTTTGCACCCGGATTGAGCCTTCGTTTCACGGATGCTCTTCCGAGTCAGTGGGCTGCCTACCGGGACGGCGACGATCAGTTTGTTTTTTACCGTTTCAATACGCAAAAGGATCTGAAATTTTGTGAGGAAACACTCGCTTTTGCCGGATACCGATTGTCTCCTAATCCTGATCACGTCCTGTTAATTCAGCGCGGCGGCGGATCCGGTATCCCATGCGCCGTTGCATCCGGAGCGAAGAAAATCAGCGTTATCGAACAAGACCCGGGAATTGCCCGGATGGTCGGCAAACAATACGGGCTTTCTGTAGTAAACGAAAACCACAGAGCGTTTCTGACCCGCACGGATGAGCGATTTGCCGTTATCCACATTGAAAACTGGGGAACTTCTCTTCCCGGCGCAGCCGCTCTAAGCCAGGAATACGATTTTACAATCGAAGCGTTCATTGAATATCTAAACCATCTGACGGAAGACGGCATTCTTATCCTCTCTCGCAAACTTCTTCTCCCGCCGGCCGATTCAATCCGTATATGGGCGACTGTATACCAAAGTTTAAAAACTCTCGGAATTGAAAATCCTGAACACCATATCGCGGTTCTGCGCAATTGGGACACCTTTAGTTTTTTTGTGTCCCGACAGCCTTTGGAGAATACGGAAACGATAAAAGAATTTGCCCGGAAGCAAAACTTCGATCTCGTTTTTATCCGGGATATCCGTCCTGACATGGTGAACCGATTCAACATATTCGATGAACCCTATCATTTTATGGAAATCAACCGCTTACTGGAGGCATACCGCACCGGCGCTGAAAAAAGCTTTTTCAAAACCTACTTCCTTGATGTCGCCCCTCAATCCGATGATCGGCCGTTTCCCAGCCGGTTTTTAAAATGGACTCGGCTTGACGAGCTTTACAAAAGCACGGGAAGCAGGCTATACACTCTTCTCCTTTCAGGAGAAATCGTCGTTTCCGTCGTTTTTATTGAAGCCCTCCTGGTCTCCATTCTTCTTTTGGCAATTCCGCTGCTTGCGATTTCAAAGAGACTGAAAAAGCCTTCCCTGCCCCAGATTTTCTATTTTTTTTCAGTGGGAGCGGGTTTCATGTTTGTTGAACTGTTCTTCATTAAGAAATATGTCATTCTTTTCGGAGACCCGGTGATCAGTCTCACGGTCGTTCTTTCAGGAATCCTTGTTTTTTCCGCCATCGGAGGTCTCGGGGCCAACCGCATCGGAAAACGAGGTCTTCGAAATGCAACGCTTCTTTTGATTGCCATCCTGCTTCTCCTATTTTTCAGCCTGGATTCCATGATGTACCGCATGCTCGGGTTTTCCGATATATCACGATTGATTGCGGCAATCCTGATCCTTTTTCCCGTAGGAATTATGATGGGCCTTCCCTTTCCCATCGGCATGCGATATTTATTGGAAAGCCCGATCCAGCGGGCCTATGCATGGGCCGTAAACGGATGCGCCTCCGTTTTAACCTCGATCCTATCGGTTCCAATCGCCCTCAGCATGGGAATCAATTTATTAATGGCCTGCGCCGTTTCAGCTTATTTCTTTGCGTTTATCAGCGCCAGGAAACAATGAGTCGCTGAAATTTGTTTCCGCCCGCCCAAAAGGTCCTGCACCGCAGCTGATGCCGGAGTAGAATAGATTTTGATTTTTCTTTCTTGCATCCCAGATCGTAATATACTACGAAAATTAAACTGCCGGTTTCGATAGACTCGGGTATTCCCCAAGCAATGGAGGTTTTTGTGAAAATCGTGTCATCATCCTACGAGATCATGTTTATACCGGAAGCGCATCTGGTTTTGCGACTGATTGAGGAGGCCGGTCGCACCTGTTACAAGTCCGAAAATAAAATTACCGAAGACTCTTCAAAGCAGTTTGTGCGGCGTTTGCTGAATTCCGGTCATCATAGTGTGATTGAACATATCAGTGTAACGGTCCGATTTATATGTGACAGAGGAATATCCCATGAACTGGTCCGCCATCGACTCGCCTCCTACAGCCAGGAAAGCACCCGATACGCGAACTATTCGAAAAATAAATTCGGAAAGGAAATAACGGTTATCCGGCCGCTGTTCTGGGATGAAGATTCTCCGCAATATCATCAATGGTTGGCGGCCATGGAGAATGCGGAAAGCGCATATATGAAATTGATCGAACTTGGCGCACGTCCCGAACAGGCTCGAACCGTATTGCCGAACAGTCTCAAAACCGAGGTGGTCATGACCTGCAATTTGAGAGAGTGGCGAAACGTTTTCTCCTTGAGATGTTCCAACGCCGCTCATCCGCAAATCCGAGAAATCATGCTCCCGCTGCTAAACGAATTTAAGGAAAAAATCCCGGTTGTTTTCGACGACCTGTATGAGATGTATTGCATGGATTCGTCTAAATCTTTATCGTAAATAACGCGGCGCGCATTTTATTATTGGAGATCTCTGCGTTGTCCTTTCTAACAGGGTGTTGAAAAACCGTCTTTAAATCGGATTTCCTGACAAGTGATTCGCTGGCTCTGGTGAGTGTCTTTGGCCGGGAGCGGCGACGAGGATGAAAGCGGGGAAAATATTTTCCGTTTCATACAGGCAACAGGCGGATGATTTTTCATTCCAAGCAACCCGTCCGCAGTTTCCGAAAAGGAACACAAAGATACCGAAAGGGTGGCATTTTCCCGACGCCTTCTGATCAAGAGGAAATGTCATCTTCGGAGTTCTTTGGACTTCAATCAAGTCGGGGCGGGATAGCAATTCCTCCCTGCGAATGGCGTGCAAGATAAAATTCCATGAAAGAACTATACGATCGATCCTATTTTTTTGATCATGGCCTTCGTTTTGAATGTATTCGATGCGGTAAATGCTGCAAATGGAGTCCCGGAGTCGTTTCCATCGATAAAAAAGAGTGCCCCCGGATTGCTCAATACCTCGACATCTCACTGCCATGTTTTATTAAAAAATACCTCCACCCTTTTCGTAATGGATATCGAATTCTCGAAAAACCCAATGGTTGGTGCCCTTTTTATGACGAAGAAAGCGGATGCACCATATATTCCGTCCGTCCCGTCCAGTGCCGAACTTTTCCGTTTTGGTTTACGATCTTGCGTTCAGAAGAAAACTGGCACCGGATATCCAGGCAGTGTCCCGGCATCGGCCGCGGTAATTTATATTCCAAGGATCAGATCCTTACAATTGTTCAGTCGACCTTTTTTCTGTTTGTTGACTGACACTCCGATCCCGCGGATTCGAACAAACAGGAAATGGAATCGCCGCGGGTTACTTTTTTGAAGACGATTACGTTTGTTGCCGGAATACTCCAGACCGTTAAATTCATAACAAACCACAGGCTTTTCAATCGTTGGCAACCGGTTGGACGCCGGAGGGATCGAGGAAAAGTGATTCAGAGTTGAAAAATGGAAATCGCCCTGGTAAAAGTTGAAGCTTCGCCTTGCATCCATCGAGGAATTGTTGACCGCACGGATATTTGATCGATTGATGAAGGCTTTCGATGTGATAAGGCAACAACGGCTAGGATAATTGGATTCGATCCGGCAAACAAATGCAAGAGCCATCCAGGCAAGTCAAAAGGTTTAAATAAAGAGTATGCTTGAAACAGATTTTTTGATTGTGGGAGCCGGTATCGTGGGATTGGGTATCGGCAGGGAACTGGCACGACAATACCACGAAAGCAAAATAATCATTATCGAAAAAGAAAACATGGCGGCCTTTCATGCCAGCGGTCGAAACAGCGGGGTGGTGCATGCGGGGTTTTATTACCATTCCAGCAGTTTGAAGGCCAAATTTACAGTTGCCGGCAATAAGGCGCTGACGCAATATTGCATGGATAACGGACTGAAGATCAATCCTTGCGGCAAGGTCGTAGTGGCAAAAAATGAAGACGAATTGTCCGGCATCTATGAGTTGAAGCGTCGGGGTGACGAAAACGGCGTGGATCTCCAACTGATCGATGAAAAAGAATTGAGTGAAATTGAGCCGAATGCGAAAACTTTTGAAAAAGCTTTGTTCTCCCCGACAACTTCGTCGGTTAATCCGAAAGAGGTATGTCAGCACATTGCTGCCGGTTACCCCCCGAATGTTCATATTCCGTTCAACCGGGAATTCCTGAAATTAAATGACCGCATTGCGATTACCAATAAAGAAAAAATCAAGTTCCAATATCTGTATAATGCCTCTGGATTATACGCGGACAGGATCGCTCATTTCTTTGATGTGGGCAAAGAGTTTACTCTATTA